>Ga0206890_1053_pt1 | contig 34673 bp, 35 predicted proteins | sample Alteio_BWOrgHeat_58_FD_152960 | JGI IMG/M metagenome (GOLD analysis project Ga0206890, IMG submission 152960) | Enriched cells from forest soil in Barre Woods Harvard Forest LTER site, Petersham, Massachusetts, United States - Alteio_BWOrgHeat_Nextera6 ... | reverse complement strand
CGAGTGTAGGACCCACAATAACTCCAAGGACATATATAGCCTGCGCCATAGGTCTTTTCTCGGGTGGGTAACTTTCAGTGATGATGGTTTGAGAAGTAACTAGTAAAGCCCCGCCACCCAGGCCCTGAAGAAATCTGAAGATCACCAGCTCCCACAGACCGTGCGCATTGCCACACAAAAAAGAACAGGTAGTGAATAGTATAATTGAGGCAGCGAAATAATTACGCCTTCCGAACTGCTGAGACAGCCAGCTGGTCATGGGAACTATGATCACGTTGGCCAGGGAATATGCGGTAATTACCCAAGTAATTTCAGTAAGTGTGGCATTCAAACTGCCGCGCATATTATTGAGCGCGACGTTTACGATAGTGGTATCCACAATTTCCAGCAATGCACAGAACACTGCTGTCACAGTTATAATCAATCTTCTTGAACCATATTCCACTAAAGATTCATGTTCCATATCTTTTTTGCTTACCTTAAACAAATGCTTGACAGTAATGCATTTAACCAAATAGGTAAAAAAAATTAACTCTTATTAAGATTAATTTCTATCTCTTTCATAACAGCCATAAACTCCTTTAACTTCACAACATCAATATTTCTACCGGAGACTTCGTGCATTTCGTCTATAACCGGTTGAATATCCACCTTCAATAACCTGCCCTTCTCTGTAAGCAGTATCAACTTATTCCGGCGGTCATTTGCGTCATTCAGCCGGTTGACAAGCCCACGTTTGGTGAGATTATCAATCAGGTAAGTGATGCTGGCTTTATCTTTGACGGTAATATTGGCTATCTCCTGCTGATTGATGCCATCTTTATCCCATAAGCAACCCACTACCTGGAGCATTTCGTAAGTGAGGTCTACACTCTGCTCTTTTAACTTACGTTGAATAAACTGTCTATAGGCATTGTTTACCATTAAAAGTTCCCTGTTAAAAGCTACGGTTATTTCCAGTTTCGTCTTTGACATAAGGTAAATAACTAATGGTTGGATTCTTTGCTATTTTCTAAAGAGTGTTTAGAATAACTGATTTTCGACTATTCTTTTAAGTCTTTATAACTAACATATTGTCGATCATTTGTAAAAGATGCGATACCACCTGTTTTTGCATGTTTCTGAAACTGATTTGCTTTAATGGAAACGAGCGATATTTGATCATATGTTTGTCGTTGAATAGAAAATAGCGAGTCGTTCCTTGAATAGATGCATACAGCATTTTGACATCTACATCATATTTAAATTCTCCTTTTTGACGCCCTTCATGGATAATATTAAGAAATAGAGACCATTGTTTATTAGCTAGATATTGTAGCAATTTTCGTGAAAATTCGGTACTACATACCTGCTGCTCATTTAGCAAAATGTATACTACTGGTCCGCTTTCGAATATCTTTCTTACGTAGTATTTAACTAAACACTCCATCTTTCCAAATGCCGTGCCAGTAAATCCGTTCATTATTGTTGTTATTTCATCGAAACTATCACGAAGGCCTGATGATATAGCATCAAGCAACTGCTCTTTGGTGTGGAAATAATAATGGATCATGGCCGGACTTATTTCTGCTGCGTGAGCAATATCACGTACCGAGGTAGCGCTATAACCTTTTTGCGCAAATAGTTTTTCCGCCGCTTCTATAATATTCATTCTTGTGCTATAGCCCATGATTATTATTTCTGGTATTATTCGATTAACTCTACCAATTTGCTTGTTTGCTGACGGCTGAAAGTGGCCATCAATTTATCCCATCGTTTACGCCGTTCTTTTTGCATTGGTACCAACATTACAAATAGCAGAATAAAAAGACCTGAAATAGCGACAAGCCCAAATATTTCTTTGCATGTTCCGAGGAGTGATTGCAGTTGTAATTGACCACCAACTGTCTGGAGTGCTATAGCCTGAGCTTCTTCGAAACTTCTTCCCTGAATAGTTCCTCCCCTTAATGTAGTATTAAAAGTATTTGAAGCACTTGTATTGAGGATGTCAAAAGTACTCGCCATGTTGCCGTTATTTTGTAATTGTATACTGTAAAGGTTGTAACTAAATACACCGCTAAAGAAGGCAGGCCCGATAAGTGAACGAATTAAAATAAGGAAAGTAGAAATTGGGAAGAGTTGAGTAATACTCATCTTGTCTATTGCAAGTAATCCGATACCTGCATAAAGCGTCATCATGCCTATTCCTTTAATGAAAACGGGCAGGCAGAATGCTTCGAGATTGACGCCTGGATAGAACAGGAAGTAAAGTAGTATATGATAGCCTACTAATGCTGAGAAGCCAATAAAAATTATTCCTTTTAAGCCTCTGTTTTGTTTAAACCAAAAAAAACAAATAACAGCGCCGACGATTACTCCTGGAATCATCCATAGGTTAATACTCGTTGCGCTATCCAATGAATTAAGCCCTAAAAAAGTAGTAGCAAATGAACTCTGGATATTACCGGTAGAAAACAAGAACTGCATTAATGTCATTAATAATAGTGCAAGCAGAACATTGCGGTTTTTTAAAGTTCTCAAGTTAATGAAAGGTCGTCTCTTGCTGTATTGACGTTTAATAAACCAAATAGAGAATAAAGGGATAAAAACAATGTTGATCTGGATGGCCACAGAAGATAACCCATCATTAACCTTAAAATAAACACAAACATAGGTTAACATTATTAATATGATTGATAGAAGAAGCATGCTTAACCAATCAACCTGATAAAGTGGTATACGGCGGACAGTTCTATCATTATGAAAAATTAATAACGTAATGGCAAAGCTTATTGCCAATAAAAGGGCCATAAAGTAATACATAAATTGCCATTGATAGTGGTAGGCCAATAATGTGCTAACCCATCCACCAAATTGACCAAAGCCAATGCTCAACGGATAAATAAAAGAATAAAAGCGCGCCCTATCGCCATTAGGGGTGATTACAAACATTAAGGGTAATAGACATTCTGTCATAACAAGAATTTTTGTGGCACCGATAACTACACTGCCTGCAACAATTAGGGGGAAAAATGACGTCTCCGCACAAATAATACATGTGATGATCTGAGAAAACAAGGCAATTAACAAGGTATTTCGGCTTTTCATTAACCCTTTTATTCGCGCGATGATGGGAAGTACGATAATCATTCCAATTGTAGTCGCATAATTTGCGAATTGTATCTTTTCTGAAAGATCTCCAAAAGAACCAATCATATCTAGCATATTATTTATATATATGCCGTTTATCATTAATGTTGGAATAATCAATATAAAGATGCCAACCAACCCTAATCGTCTTGGTACCCAATCTTTAAAAAGTCCTTGTTTGTATGCCATTGTTAGTTTCTTTTAACTTCAACCACAGCGTTCATACCCGCCCGAAGCATATCGAGGTCTGAGGTAGAGTGAGTATCAAATTCAATGCGTACTGGTATACGCTGCTGTACTTTCACAAAGTTTCCCGCTGAATTATCAGTTGGTATCATGCTATATCTCGATCCGGTAGCCTGTGACATAGCTCCAATGTAGCCTGAAAATATCTTATCATCCAATGCATCAATTTTTATATTTACTTTTTGTCCTTCATGCAATTTACTTGCTTGGGTTTCCCTGAAATTAGCTACAATCCATTTTTCTCCGCTACGTATCAATGATACCAATGTTTGACCGGGTTGTATAAGCTGACCCTCCTGCAATGCGCGGCGGCCAGTATAACCGTCATATGGGGCTAGAATAACTGCATAACTAAGGTTAAGGCGTGCCATGTCTAATGCTGCCGTAGCACGCTTTATAGCCGCTTCATTTACATTTAGCTTACTTCGCACTTCGCCAGTAACTAGTTGAGTACTCTGTTTTTGATGTAGTAATGACTGATATTTCGCTTTTATTGCATCATATTCTACTTTTGCTTGTTCAAATTGTTGTTGGCTTACCGATTCCTCCTGTAACAGATTGCTATATCGTTTATAATTAGTTTCGGCGTTGATCAAGCGCGCCTGTAGTTCGGCTATATTTGCATCTGCTACAGTTGTTGAGTTACTTGCGGTATTTAGACTACGCTCCGTTACACCTAGTCCAGCTTTTGCTTCAATACAGGCTGCCTCTGCTTGATCCACGGCGATTTTCAATTCGCGGTCATCGATGATAACCAATGTATCCCCTTTCTTTACACGCTGGTGTTCATTAAACCTGATTTCTTTTATGTAACCTCCTATGCGTGAATTGACCGGATTAATGTACTCTTCCACACTTGCATCATTGGTAATTTCATTTCTATTAAAATAACCAAAATAACTAATGCACCAAAAGACTACCCCGATAATGGCAATAATACCTAGCGTATTTAGTATGGTATTCCGCAGACGTGGACTCATTTGTTTTTTCTGAGCCTTGTGGTTTTCCGTGTTTGACATATTTTATGTTTATATTGTTTTTTATTAAAGTTTTGTTCCGGAAGCTTTTTGTAATTTATGGTATGCGAGTTGGGCATCTATTTCTGCTTGCAATACATTTAGTTGGGATTGCAGCAAAAGATTTTGGGAAATAATAAGATCACTCGATAACAACAAACCATTACGGAATTTCGAATCACTTAGATGATAGCTTCTCGTTGCTTGTGTAAGCGCTACTTTAGAAACATTAATTTTTTCAATCGAAGAAAGATATGCCTTGTATTGCGTAAAGACTTCACTCTTTACTTGATCTTCCTGTAATACGGTAGCGTTATCGGCTTGTTTTATATTTAATTTAGCCTCCTGTATGCGTCCTTTCATTCCATAAAGGGATGAAATATTGTATTTCAGAGAAAGCCCGATGTCTACTGCTTGCAAAAAAGTATAACGTGGAGGAATGAATTCCGTATTTGGGCTTGTATTGAGATATACATACATACCGGATACATCCAGGTGCGGGTAATAAATACTTCTCAGTTTTCTAAAGTCAGCCATTACCGCTTGCTTTCGAAATGCATCAACCTCAAGCTCAAGCCTGTTATTCAGCGCACTGTTTATCATTTCTTCAACAGGCAATATATCATGCATATCTAGCGATATATTTGTATCAATATCAATAGCCCTTTTTTCTTGCGCACCTATAAGAAGTGATAGATTATACAGTGCTACCTCTTTCGCATTTTTTACGTCTACTTTTGACAGTTGTAGATTACTTTTCTCTAGCTGTATTTTCAGTACTTCATTTGAAGTGACAACGCCTTCTTTCAACAAGTTGTTTACTTCTCTTTCCTTTTCATCCAATAAGCTGAGGTTTTCATCAAGAATCTGGGCCGAGCGAAATATCTTATAGATATTATAATATGATTGTACGATATTGAGTTTAATATCTTCTGCATCCTTCTTCTCATCTAAAATGCTTGCTTTGATCAGCAATTCACTAGATTGCTTAGCTGCTTTTTCAGCAAAACCACCAAATATTTCTTTACTTACCGACGCTACCCCAATCATGGCAGGAAGATATACCATGGGTAAGGAAAATAGTGGTTTTGCCCCACCGGCAAAATATAAATTCCAATCAGAAAGAGTTACTAAATTTGCGTATTGCACCGAGGCCCCCGCTTGAGGAAGTGCTTTGTCCTTTACTTGTTGTAACCTGGACTCCGCAATTCGGGTACGCGTTTCAGATATTTTGAGCTGATGATTGTTTTGCAGCCCTAATTCTATTGCCTTGTTTAAAGTTATAACTATTGCGTCTGTTTCTCCAGTTTGTCCTTCCGCTACAAATGTTATAGATAAAAACGCAGTCAAAGCACAGATGAACATTTTATTTTTTTTCATTACTTACAAATTTTCTTGAAAAACGATTTAATATGTTAGTTTAATAATTGACTGTTAAATACTTGACCATTTGAACACAAAAACTTCTTTTTAAAGCCCATAGCTATTTAAGTATGTTAGTATAATAATTGACTGTTAAATACTTAACTATTTGAACACAAAAACTTCTTTTTGAAGCCCATAACTATTTAAGAATGTAAAGATAAATGCTTAACTGTTAAGTCCCAAATTATTTTTTAAAAAAGTACATTAAACAACCCTATCACCATGGCACTATTCTATATTTATTTTTTTGATTGTGTATTTCTAACAACCTAATAAATAATATAAAAATGGCTATCGTAACTGCCAGGATTCCTTCTATAAAAGCAATATCTTTTATAGAGATAAGCATTGATTGTAAATCAATTCTTTTTTCAAAAGTGCCCAATGCCATATTTTGCGCTGCTTGCGGATCTAATCCTTTTGATATAAAACCAGCTGTTCCCTTTTTAAGCTCATTCATAAAAGAGAAATTATCGTAAGTTAAGCTTTCAGCTAAGTAAGTGTGATGTCTTACTGTTTCTTTAAACATCCAGTTACTATATAAGGAATATCCCACAAATGAAGCAATGATATAACGGGACATAATACTACCCATTGCCCGGTTTTTATTTTGATTAATTGAGATATTACTTGCCATAAAACTTGATAAAGTGGTAAGACAAAAGCCAAAGGCAACTCCTTGTAGAAAAATAGGGATAATAAGGTTATTGAAGGATAGGCTTGTTTGTACAATATAGCTCAGGTAAAATAAGGAAAAAGCATAACACAAAAAACCTACAGAAAGTATAAATCGAACGGATCTACCTCGGTAAAGCAATATACCTGCCAGTGGAAAGCTAAAACAATAAGAAACTACATTAATTAATCTTATGTTGCGCAAATAACTATATTCACCATGAAAATTATATTCAACATATTGACTAAATAAAGTTGATGTTAAATAAAAAAAGTACATTATTACCATAAGTATTAAACCTAGCGGTATTTGTTTGTAAATTTTAAACACACGTAAATCCCAGAATGGACGTTTAACTTTGAATTGACGATATATAAAAAAACTAGTTGATGCCAAAAATATTAAAACTGAAAAAGAGATACTCTTGGAATTAAACCAATTTTTGGTAAGCCCCATCGTAAAAACATAACAAAGAGACATTCCCAAAATGATAACTAAAAACATGCTAATCCAATCAACTTGGTAAAGAGGAACTTTGCGCTGCATACGTTCTTTATGAAACAATAAGGCACAAATAATGATACATAAAGATGCGGAAATAGCAGATATTACAAAGATAAACGTCCAATCATATTTGTCTATTACATATAAATTTATATAAATTGTTATTTCTTGAAAAATTTTACTGATGCAATAATAAAAACCGTAAAACAATGGCCGATTACTCATAAATGGAAATTCATTTATGAGTAATGAAATAAATTCTACAGTACATATAATTTTCAGCAGTCCCATAAAAATACCGCTAGCCAACAAAATAGTAGTATTGCCTGTTTTAGCACATGATAAAGATATAATAATCTCCAAGCTGAGTACAATAAACAGCAAATGTATTCTTCTGAAAAAGCTACGGAAACGGTAGACAATAGGATAAATAGCCACTGTTCCAATAGCACTGAATTGCATAAATAAAATAGCAGTTGGCTTTTCAATCCCAAATAAATACGCAATTGGCAAGGCCGTAATATCACCGATACCAGAAACAAATGAATGCAGAAAAATCAGCAATAATAAAGATGCCACCTTGAGCCAGGATGGAACGTATTTTTTATAAGGAGAAATAGGATAACCCATGTTTTATTGTTATATAAAAAATAATTGACTCGGAAAGTGACAATGATAAAAATCACTTTGTTTATATTATTTGCAAATTTACACAAAAAAGATAAATGTTCAACAGTTAATTGCTTAATCATAAAAAATTTGCAGCTACTCCCATCTGAAAAGTACGACTGATAAAGGCCCTATAATAAATATCCAGCAAATAAGAATGGTGACTGTAAAGGGCATTTGCCATATGTGGGTACCCTCGAAAGCTATTTTTCGAAGACCGTCCACAAATAAAGTAAGGGGTAGCAAAGTGCAGAAGTTCTGTAACCAATGTGGGTAGTTCTCTATAGGAAAAAACAACCCACACAACAGGATTTGAGGAAGTACAACGGTATTTGCAATGGGAGAAATAGAGTTTTCATTTTGAACCATGCCGCTGATAATAAACCCGATTCCCATAAAAATGATTAGGCCGAAAAGCGAAAAGGCCAGCATTTCCAGGAAGGTGGCTACGCCATTCACCAAAGTGAATTGAAAAGCAAAATAACCCAAAGCCAACATAATGATAAAGCTGATAACGTGAAAAAATAACCGGCTTAGCATTTCTCCTGCTATTATAGAACGGCGTTTGACCGGTGCGACCCTTAATCGCTTTAACACTAAATTCTGACGGAGATTGAACAGCAGGAATGAAGATCCATATACGCCCGCCATAAGCAAGGAAAAGCCTAACTGGCCGGGCAGAATAAAGTCTATGGAACGATAGATGCGCCCTGGTACTTTTGTTATCAAAAGAGTCGCGATAGAAGAATTCTCAAGGAAAATACTTCGATCAACCTTCCTGATAATTTCATTAAGCATTGTTTCAAGCAGCCCCAAAGTTCCAAGTGAAGAACCTGTTGCCTGAAGATGCACAGCATAATGTGGCATATGAGATGCTTCATTCTCTTTCGTTATATTGAGGATCGCGACAATTCGCCCTTTCTTTAGGGCATCAGCTTGCTCTGCTGATGACAATCCTGTTTGTAGATTTAATGAAGAGATACTATTAATAGCTCGGAATACAATATTAGACGTATCACAGCTTCCCGAAACTGCAATTTTAATTACGGGTGCCTTATCACCGATCATAGCGCCAAAGACCGTAATGAAAATGAGGGGAAATAGTAACGAGAAAACAATAGAGGTTGGACTTTTTAGTGTCGCCAGTAAGCTATATTTTGAAATAGTAATGACTGCTTTTAGCTGACTAATTGAATTACTACTCATATTGATACCAATAAAAAAATCATACAATGAATGATCTGTACGCTTAAAACTGAGCTACCGCACTTACAAAAATGCCAAAATATTTTGATTTTGCTTCGTTCGGTAATGGTGTCGGCGTCACACGCCAATCAAAATCTACACGGAGTATTCGTAAAATATTTGAAACACCAGTCCCTAATTCAAGGTATGGATCCCCCTGGAGAGTGCGGAAAGGAAAAACCTTATTTAAATTCAATTCCTGGTTGGCAGTTGATAACGAGCCGATGATTCCTTTCGCGGTCCAGAATTGCCGGAATTTTAGTTTTCTCAAGGTAGGGATATACCCGAAAATGCCGCTGCCCAGAGTATGCTCCATCATAAACCCTGTATACTGGTCGCTAATGAATTCGTAGGTATTCATCATCTCAAAGGCAAACGGGTTGTAAGTATAATATTCATTTCCCGGGTGTATCTCCAGCAGTGGATATGGCAGTGTACCGAAATACTTTCCGGAAAACACATTCCAGAACAAATGCCCTAATGGTGGTATGTTCACATCCTCAAACACAGCAAAACGGGCGTTTTGATATGCATAGGCACTATTCAGTATTCCTTTGAAACCGGTATTTACCTTCAAGTCCAGTATGGGGTATTTACTGCCCAGTTCCATACGAGTATATAAGCCATCAATATACTTTTCTTTATAGGCATAGCGCAACTCCACCCCAGCCTGGCTGCTGATGACACTATTTGAAGGGTTGCCCTTATTATCGAAGAAAATACCTGTTGACGGCAACGGAGCATAAGGTGTATAATCGCGATACTGTAAAATGATCTTGTGGCTGAACCCGCTGAAATACTCTTTATCCCATTCCAGTCTTTTCTCGTCTGAGAAAGCCAGTTTCCACGGTATGCCCGGCTTCCGGAACAATGTGTTGAATATATTATCAGAGCCGATCTGGTTGTAATAATTTGTACTCTGGTCAATATCATGGATATAGTATCCATAAAACTGCATCCAGGGGTGCCGCTTAAGAATCCATAACCCGGTAAGTCCGTATTTATACTTCATGTCTTTGGTGCCGTATGCCAAAAAACCTGTCACGTGTATATCTTTAAGCTTCCTCGGTGTTGCCAATGAGAGCCGGTAACGGTTGCCTTCTACAGAATTCGAACTATAAACATTAAAGTATGGCCCCAGTTCAATTGGCCCAAAATCCTTCACCCCGCTGGCCAGGAATGTGATCGTTTTTTTATAGACGGTGGTAATGCGCATACCATTGATGCTATCTACCATTTTATAAATTCTTTTTTCGTTTTTTGTTAGTGGGTCTGGCCGATTTTGCTGCCACCAATAATCTGACCTTTTACGGGCTGAATCCGATACTATTACCTCTTCTTTATACTCTGTATTGTCCAATACTTTTGTTACCGAGGTATCATTAATAACGATATTATGGTAGGTCGTGGTTTTACGTCCGATCATACCGGGCAATTTTTTAGAATTATATGCAGTGAATGCGGCTGTATACTTATCTTCTATACAAAACCAGAAACTGTCTACCGTGGCAAATTCCTGGTACATCGTCGCATTCCCCATCCAATTAATGTTAGCAGCTTTCGGAACTTCCATATTTATTCGTTGTATGGCGTATACGGAGTCAACCACCCAAAAATTGCCTGTAAAACAGTTTTCGTTTTCGCGCCTTGGCTGGAATTGCATCAATATGATATTATGCCCATATGCCTGCTGGGTGTCTATGATCTTGTATTTATAGTAAAACAAGGCTTTGTCATTGATAGGGCTGACATACTTTTTATCAAGAACGGGAATATAATCGTGATAGATATTTATGTTCAGGTAAAGTGAACCAAGATATTTGTCAACGCCCTGGTTATTTATACCTTTCACCATGGTCGCTTTAATGAACTCCCGCTGTTTTTTAGGGTGCCTTCTAAAATAATAATCCGATATTGATTCTGTAAGGTACAATGGCACATAATTTTGGGTGTCTGGTTTGGTATCTAAACCATCAAAAATGAAACTATAGCTTCTAAGTATCGGGATCTTTGAGAATTCTTTCTTAGTCATGTACTGCAGGTCAGCTTCAAGCCTGTTATGGGTTTCGTATTTATAGTTCTCTACGCGGTCTGGGTTGTTGTATGGTTTTCTTTCTATAATGTGCTTCATTAACAAGACCGCAGGATCCTCGCCGGAGGCGTGTATGGTTACTTCGTTTAAAGCATTATCGGAACGTTCAAGTTTTATAATAATATTATAATCATGAAAGTTCTTGTTAAGTATTTTGTTTATGCCAGTATAACCCATTGCTTCAATATGAATAGTATCGTACGGCAAATCAGTGGTATTCAAAGTGAAATTGCCATCTGTGTCAGCGGAGACCCCCAGCGAAGAATGAAGAAAGAAAATGATAGCAAACTGGATTCCTTTTCCGGTATGGGCATCTTCCACTTTCCCATTAATTATATACCCTCTATGGACATTTGAAGCGCTTTCAAATACCGATGTATCCTTGCCAGATGGAGTTATAGATTCTGCATTAATGGTCTTAAGTGGCAAACTGTCTGAAACTATATGATGTGGTGTATCGGTCTCCTGTCCAAATACGACAGCATTACCAGAAAATAAAAAAAATATTAAAACAACACCCCTTAAATTCATCAGCTTTCAGCATTGAATTAATACCAGTACGTGAAATAAAGGAACGATGACAAAATACATTTACCATTATGCTTCTGCTATTTAAAGATTTCACCCGTTCAAGGCATTATTTTTAGATTTTTATATCTTAAAATACACTAACAGCCACAAAAAGATAGATTTATTTTTGTCATCGTTCCAAAGAATCTATTTTATAAAAAGTTTCCCGGTTTTGCAGAAATCAGAGTTGCTAAGGTGGTATACGTAAACTCCGGAATTAAGACCAGACAAATTACAAGAGTTCAGTTTATTGCTGATCATTTCCGTAGAAAAAACCTTTCTGCCTGCCATGTCAAAAATTGAGAAAGAAGATGTGGTTTCATTACCATTTATGAAATTGACATATGCCGTTTTATCTGCTGAATAAATATTCACATTTTGTTCTAATATGGTCACATTGTCGATGCCCGTCGTACTATTATATGTTACTTGTAAATCATCCAACCAAAATTTTGTTCCAACATGGCTTGTTGATCCGGCAGATGAGTGAGCATTGATCATAATATAGGTTGGAGCAGAAGTACTCACATAGTTAAACGGTATGCTAAACCTTGTCCAGGTAGTTACATTTGAAGCGGGTGTTGTAAACAAGGCATCTGCAATCTTGTCGGCGGTTGGATCTGGGTGGTAAGTAGTCGGAGTCTCGGGATCATAATAATTATCAGTATGCAATATAGCCCGTAATTGTCCTATTTCTCCACTCCCTCCTTGCAAATATTGATACCATCCGACAATGCTATCCGGTCTTCCAGTAAAGCTCATACGCCTTATGTCGGTAGATGTGCTATAATTTACTGTCCCGATATAACTATCACTTGAGTTTATGGTGGGAGCATCTATAACTCCGGTAGTAACTGTACCTCCAATAACCGTTGATACTGGCCCTGACACAGTTTCAATTCTTACTGAATAACTTCCGCTATGTACTACCGTACCATCCTTAAAACATGTTTGCGGCCCCAAGGATGCAATTGGAGAACCGGATTGATTAGAGTACCAATTAGTTGGCTCTGTATGAGTATCGCCTGCGGGTATTGTATTCCCCCATAACTCAAAGCCACCATTTGTTATTGTCGTTTGCGCACTAACGCCGAAAACGATAAAAGATAATAAAAGAGTAGAAAAAAATTTCATAATTTTTTATTTTAAATGATTAATTGAATTTGTTTTGATTATATCTAAAATGACATTATAGCAGTTTACAAGAAATTACTCTTACGTTTTTGTAGTATAATTATGTCAATGGAGATTTTTTATCTTCATCAATTTTAAAGTCTGATAAAACCCTATCCAATGATAAAGGGCCAGAGCCGATTATGATGAAAAGCATTAGTAAAGCAAGTGCCAGAAGTGATAACCAGAGCTCAGAATTAACGAATGGAGATAATATATTTACAAAAAAGATAGCCCCAAAAACAATTGGCAATTGTAATATAGCAGCCAACCTTGTAATAAGACCAAGAAATATAAATAGCCCGCCAACCAGCTGTATATAGGTAACATAAATGATTAGTGCTGCAATTATATCTGGTGATAACTTGGTTAACTTATCTTCGATTATCAGATCTTGCAAAAAAGCAGCATTATTTAAATACCTGATGCCTTTAAAAAATAGTAAAGCGCCAAGGACCATGCGTATGAGATCAAGAAGTTTGGGGTGATGTTTATTGCCCCAGTTTTCAATCTTATAAATTACATTCATAGCTTTTTTTATGTTCGTATAATATTCTTCAACTTCTCAATAGGCACATTTGTTTTATTGGTTTAGTTTTTAACCGCTGTCATGAATTACCAAAACGGGTATATGATTAAGCAAGGCTAATTGTTTTGTATAACTTTTATTAAATAAGTTATACCATAAACTGTGCTTATGGGGAATGACTATTAGTAGATCAATAAAGTATTGCTGTATAAATTCGGCAATGCCTCGAACTACCGATTTATTTTCCACAGTAATATATTGAGGATCTATATCGGTAAATACTTCGTTATAAACGTAAGCCTTATTATTCTCGCCGTCTCTGTCAGATGGTGTAGATACATGAACAATATGAAAATTAGCCTCAGAAAGCAGCACAATTTTTTTTATAGTATCTATTTGCGCTGGTGAGCATGAATTTTTATTATCAGCAGCAAAAGCTATTCTTAAGATGGGACTATAAGCGATGTGTTGTGGAATAACTAGAATAGGGCATGAAACCATTATTAAGCTATTTAACCAATCATGGTCCCAAAACGATGACTCAGCGTATTTTCCTCGGGACCCCATAATGATTAACTCTGGATTCATTTCAGTTGTAAGTTCTTGTAAGGATTCCAGGAAATCTCCAGTGATCATTTTAGCCTCAATGTGTACATGCGTATGCTTGTTTTTTAATCTATTCAATTCTTTGTACATTTTGTTCAATTCTCCTTGTAGTCTTTCTTCATCGGCATTCAAAATGTCTTCTATAGTTGCGAGACTCAACCCTTCTGCGGCATATCCAATAGGAATGGTGAATATATGTACGAGTAGAATATTTAAGTTATAGTCTGATGCAAATTTGCAGGCATACGTTAATGAATTAGCCGCGGACTCCGAAAAATCTGTTATTACAATTACGCTTTTTTTCATCTTTGTTTCTTTACTTTAAATAATGGCATCTGAGGAGATTTGCTTTTTAGGAAGTGTGTATTAGACCGCCCCTATTCAACTTAAACGTGGGCAATATTTATTGTCTAACATGCCCTTCTTCATTTATCCTTCCTGTAATCATTTGTTTATGAATAAACAAAAACATAGGCCAAAACAATGTGAATAAAAATGTCACTAAAAAAATCCTTCTAAGGAAATGTAAAAACAGTATTAAGTAAGCCTTAGAAGAGAACTCTGAATCATCGGCTACTCGTCCTTTTTCAGTTAATATTATCTCTTTTCTAAGTTTTGATAATTTAATTAATCCTAAACTTTGCAGTACACGCAAATAAGAAAAAAGAGGAAAGAATATACTGTTATTTACCGTCATTTTTTCGAGCTCTTTAAAGCATTGCTCATTTGACACTCCTCTTTCAAAACAGTATTTTCTGACGATTTCAAAAATGCTCTTCAGATTTTTCATTGGGTAAGTATTTTAAAAATACCTTGAAAAATAAAGTCTATCTATTCCTATTCAGTGGGCTTCTCTTTCTCAATAGCATGCCTGCCAAACCAGAACCTATAACCAAGATCTGCTGTGGCAGCTCCCGTATTATTTTTGCCATTTTGAGAACCTTTTTGAATATTTAAAAACCCGTAGTTGCCACCACCTTCAATAAATATATTATTCGGTCCAAAACGATAGTTCAGGCCTACGTTACCTTCTATACCGAAGTTTGTAGAATGCAATTGATTTTTTATGTCTTGCGTATTAGCGAAGGATTGTTGTCCTAAAGGCAAAGCCTGTTGCCCTGATGGATCTGTGTAAAGCTGACTTTCTCCGCTTGTTACTTGTTTGGCTGAAAGTAGGAATCCTATAAATGGACCAGCATCCACATAAATTCGCCATGGAGATTTCCCAAAATCCCATCCGAATTTTGCCAGAACTGGAATCATCAGATAGTTCAATTTTGCTTCGCTATTATAGTTTGCATACAAATATTGCGGAACCTGTCCAGGTGGAAACATTGGAGATAAAATGGCGGGCGGTGTAAAAGCCTGAAATCCATCTTTTTTACCCCCTTGGCCGGAATATTCCGCCATTGCTTGCAACGAGAAGAGCTTTGAAAACTTAAATTCAGCAAAAATGCCGGCGTCTTGCCCTGATCTTGAGCTATAGCCCGTATTCAGCGGGTTATCGGTGCCACCTCCTGCAGTTAAATTCGGGATACTAATTCCGCCCCTTACACCCAAAGCAAAATTCTGCGCTTCAGAATTAAAACTAATCAATAAGATACCTATAAATAAAATGTAAATATTTTTTTTCATGTTATATTTATTATGTAGTTAAGATAAAATAATTAATTTAGCATATTACTAAGCAGCCGGACTACCTCTAATACATAATATGTCCAATCTGCCTGCCTTATTGTTAGACAATGCCGTAACGAAATCAAATACGTTAATGTTCATATTCATAATACACCCTATTATAAACAATGCTCCATTTTTGAATTAAATAATGCTATTCCAGTGATGCACATCAAATACTAAACCCCTATTGATATCATATAGCGCCTTTTGTAATTGAAACATCATTGCGTCCTTTTCTATATAACATTTATACTCTTTAAGACCAATGCCAATTACCTCAATTGGTGCAACTCCAGCTGCTGTCCCGACCCCAAATGCTTCAATGTGTTTGCCATTTTCAAAAGAATGGATTAGCTCATGATAATTAATTTGTTTTTCCGATATATTTATATCCTTTTCCTTTGCAATTGTCAAAACTGAATCTCGTGTGACGCCATCTAATATGGTACCTGAGAGTTCAGGTGTCATAAGTACATTGTCTATAAAAAACATAACATTCATAGTTCCGGATTCCTCGATAAATCCATGGTGCTGGCTATCTGTCCACAACACCTGATCATATCCCTGGTCATTAGCTAATTGAGTTGGGAAAAATGCTCCTCCATAATTGCCACCACATTTTACAGTGCCTGTACCGCCTAGGGAAGCACGGACATAAGTAGTTTCCAGTTTCACTTTCAATGCCTTAGAGTAATATTGATATGCCGGAGAACAAACAATTATAAAAAGGTATTCTTCAGAAACTTTTACACCAATACGGCTCTCTGTGGCTATCATAAAAGGCCTGATGTATAATGAGCCATCTGGACTGCTAGGAATCCATTTAGTTTCTATTTTTACAAGTTGTTTTATCGCGTTTGTAAATAATTCATTTGGAACTTTAGGCATGCACATTCTGTGCAAGGATTTTGAGAACCGATCATAATGTTTGTCCAACCTGAAAACGCTGATATTTCCATCATTCATCAGAAAAGCCTTCATTCCTTCAAATACAGTTTGCCCATAATGAAGGCAAAGCGTGAGAGGACTAAGGGTAAGGTTATGAAATGGCGTCACCTGAGCGTTTTGCCATTCTCCATTTTTGTATTCCGCTGTGAACATATGTTCTGTCGGTATTTTACCAAACGGCTCCAATTTTATGTCCATTATATTCCGTTCCATTTTCTCAGTGATTGAAATTATGTGTTGCATATTTATAGCATCAGCAATTACTGGTTTACATAGTTATTCAAAGCAGATGCAACATCACGAATAAATACTTGACAGTATATCATTTAACTAAATAAACAAAAAAATATTTTTATTTACGTCCCATAAAACAGAAAAATATAAACAAAGTACTTGACAGTATACTATTTAACTAAAGTAACAAAAAAAATAAGAATGTAAATAGATAACCAGTAAAGTTTTTAATTAAAATTATACTTTTAAATTTTCATCCATTTTATCCAAAAATACCATGAAGTCAGTTAGTTGAGTGATATCCAGATCTTTTTCGGCAGCTTCATACATCTCATTAATAAAAGGTTGTACTTTAGTCTGTAATAGCTTCCCGTGCTCAGTAAGCAAAATAAGTTTGTTTCGCCGGTCATTGGCATCTTCCAGTCTAGTTACGAGACCACGCTTGGTAAGGTTATCAATAATATATGTAATGCTTGCTTTGTCTTTTACAGTAATGTTGGCGATTTCCTGCTGGTTAACGCCATCCTTACGCCAAAGTATACCCATTACCTGAACCATTTCAAAAGTCAGATCAATATTATGCTTTTTAAAATTACACTGGATAAATTGTCTAATAGTCGTATTGACTTTTGCAATTTTCATTGTAACTTCTTTTATAACATCAAATTTTGTTTTAGACATGTCGGTAAATTAGTATTATGCCTTTGAATGACAGCAAATTTTTAAATATTTTCTTTAAACTTTGTAAGTCTTTCTTTTTTTAGATTGATTTCTATGTACAATTTTTCTTGCAGAATACCATGCTCTGCTATAGTGAATAGGGCGTCAATTTGATATTGTGAATTGTCATTAGAAACTATTACACATTCTCCTTTTTGGGGGAACTTTAATTTGCATTCTATTGGACCGATTTTTTCTATTGACAACGCTGGTTGTATAGCGATCATTAATTCTCCACGTTCTAGAGTAAACTCAATGTCATAAATATCATTATGCCACCGCCCAAGCAAAAAATGCGTAACAAAATCGCGTGTACTATTATTATTTACAAATTCTGTCGTCATATTTTTTTTTTTAGAAAGTAGCGTTCTTGTTTTGAATATCCACAAAGGTAAATACTAAACAGTTAAATGATGTACTTTTTTTAAAAAATATTAGTATAAGTATTTTCTATAAAGACTGGAAGGGGAATTTTGGAATCGTTTATTCTCGGTAAGGCTTAGCAATACCGTGCTAACATAAGAATACTTGTCTCAAGATGGAATCCCCAGACTCCGAAATACCCCAGATCCTTCTTAGTTTGGCCGCATGTCGAAAAATCACAAAGCTAATCAGATAGCTACCGACTTACAATCAACAGACTGGTAAAAAATAAAATTGAACAAGAAGCAAGACAGCAAAGGATTCCACTACCCTCTTTTCAAAAACCTGTTTACAACTTGCAGTCAAACTTACAATATATGCCACCTTGAAAATTGCCCAAAGTGCTAATTATAGCGCTTTATTGTAAGTTATTGACAGCATATGGCATTTTTATGCTGCATTTTCGGAATTGACATTATTAGTACAGCAAGAACAAAAACCAAGAATCATGAACAAAGGTCATTTGACCTTTCTTGATCTGAAAGCCTTAAAGAGTTGCTTCTGATTGACTCCCGGGGTATCGCTAAAGACATTACTTCAGATATGACAACCTGGTGAGACTTGATAATGTCCCCATTGCTAAGTCGGATGACTGATTTTACTGTTTTAAAGTTTATAGTGCTTTATCAAATAGGTTGTACAAATAAAGTAACCAACATGCAGAGTAAGAATTTAGTGGCACTAGAAAAAGCAGGTGAATAAAACTGCTAGACTAACCCGCCAAACTCATGCCGCCATCCATAACTACTTCTGCGCCGGTAATAAAAGTAGCCGCTTCGCCGCAAAAATATGCGACCATTTTGGCGACATCATCAGCGGTGCCAATCTTTTTCAGCGGTATACGTTCGATCATCCAGGCATCCACCGCCTTTCGTGCAGTTTCATCCATACCCAGCTTGTTTAGTATCTCGGTTTGGGTGGGGCCCGGACTTACCGCATTTACGCGGATACCGCGGGGTGCCAGTTCCACAGCCGCAATGCGCATCACTGAATTCAGCGCCGCTTTTCCCGAAGAATAAACAGAAGACATTGCACCGTTCATACTGGCCGTGTTGGATGACAGAAACACCACTGAAGCGTTATCATTCAGCAGCGGAATAAACCTGCTCAACGTAAAATAAGCTCCTTTGAAATTAATGTCTATGATACCGTCAAAAAACACTTCGGTGACCTGCTCTATCAAGCCCGTGTTAACAATTCCCGCGTTAATAAAAAGGATATCAATTTTCCCGAATTTTTCACTGACCTTACGAGCGAGAAACTCGGTTTGCTCAACACTGGACTGATCGGACACAAAGCCAATCACACCCAGTTCAGCCGCTGCTTTTTCAACCGCTTCCACACGCCTGCCAGTAATGATTACCCTCGCGCCTTGTGCCTTTAATTCTCTCGCGGTAGCATAACCAATGCCACTGTTGCCGCCGGTAATTACGGCTATTTTGTTTTCTAAGTTTTTCATGGCGCAAATTTATGGCAATAATGATATAACTTTGTAACCAGTATCACAGAGTATACCAACATGGCCAAAGTGGAAAAAGCCGCCGGGATATTATCCGATCCGCGGAATCAAAAGGAAGAAATTCAGGCCCTGCAGGATACCATCTATGTCATCGGTGGCAAATGGAAATTGCCGATTATCAATTCGCTGTGCAACGGTAATAAGCGCTTTCGCGAGATCGAGCGCAGCATTCCGGGGATTACTACGCGGATGCTTTCGCGTGAATTAAAGGATATGGAAGCTAATAAATTAGTGAAGAGGACCGTTATACCGGATAGTCCTGTGCTGGTCGAATATACAGTAACCGATTATTGCCAAAGCTTCAGTGATATTATTTTGGAAATGATCAAATGGGGTAAGCAACACCGAAAGAAAATGAAGATCCGTTAAAATGACAAAATGCATAGGCTGTAGAATCGGATTAATACAAGATGCCACATTTTTGTGATTTGTTAAGATACTTGGCTTCTTTGTCACCTAGTTCTCTTCTTAACTTAGCCCGTGGTAAAACCCTAACTTGGTTTATTTGAGGTAACGGCCTCGTTAGCACCAACAAAAATCCCGACTACCTGTGGCAACCGGGACTATCTGAAAACTGTCTCAATTTATTTTAGGACTATTCAAGTTGTTGTTTTTCCGCGCACTTGTTAACATCGGCAGTGCCCGATTAAATGACTGAATATACAAGCCGTCTGGCCATTTAATTAATTTATCTTGGACAGCCATTCATCGGTAGTTACAACCTCACCAGAAAAAGGGAACACCTTTTTGACCAAGAAATCATGAACTTCTTGTTCTGGGTCAGCACAGGCATCGGAAAGAACGGTCATATGGTAGTCTTTATCAGCGGCTTCCCGCAAAGTACTCAATACCACTCCGGTTGATGAAAAACCAGATAAAACTAGAGATTCCGCTTTATGAGCCCGAAGAATAATTTCAAGATCACTACCTGCAAATGCGCTTACTCTTTTTTTGCTGACAATAATATCAGTTGAAAATGGTTCGATTGCTGGATGTACAGCAGTCCCTTCATGCGCAGATGTAAACATCTGCTTGCCATTTTTTATTTGGCCGAAACGCGGGTGTTCGGAATGGATTTCCGGATGCCCATCGCGGAACGAAAGTGTTACATACACTACAGTCACCCCTGCTTCACGAGCCCCGGCGATTGCTTGCTCAATTTTATTCAATAAAGGCTCTGAGTCAGGCAGGTAGCTCATCATAAGGTTTTGAATGTCCATCACCAGGAGGACTGTCTTGCTGTTTTTTGAATTCATGTTCATAATTTTTAAATTAAATGGTTACTTCAAAATCAACTTCTATTTTACGTTTTTTAAAAAATAAGGGCAGAAGAAATACGACGATAAACCCACATGCAATGAGTGAAAACAGTGCCAAAGAATGTAAGCCTATATCAGTCGCCCCCGCTTTGAACTGATGCTTGAGGCTGGAACCTGCGAGAATAGCCCCGATATAACCAACCGTTCGAAACAGACCGAAACAGACACCTACCTGGTCATCCGGTGCCTCAGCATACAATGTAGCTTGATTGGCTACGGTCAGAATGCCTAAGGCAGCTCCAATGAGAACAGTTATCCCGACAATAAAATACACTGGAGATGCTGTGTTGAGCATAAAAATACCGATAGTTGCAATGATTATGCAGCTAACGCCGACGGTAAGCAATACTTTATAATTTTTGTTACCAGCAATGGCCAGACTCAGGCCCATCGCGATGAGTGAAAAAGGTAACATGATCAAACCGACTTTCGACGGGCTTATATGTTTGGATTGTTCCATCCATTGCGGCAAACCATAAAGCACGAGATATATGATGAAGTTAATTCCAATCTGGCGGAGAAAAGTAGTGTTTAAAAGCATATTGAGACTCAACACCTTTATATTAATAAAAGGATTTAAGTGTTTAAGCTCAACAATAACTAGAGCAATCAAAAATATAATGGCTACAGCTATCTTAACATACAAGTAGGAGGGATAGAGCAGCGCCATCAGAAAAGCAAACAGGAAACTACTGAAGAGTACAAGACCTAATGGATCTAAATCTTTAAAGATTTGAAGTGCGGTCTTATTTCGTTGTACATTTTCTATTTTGCTATGACTTTTCTTTTTGATAGAAAGCAATAGTCCGATTAGTACAAGCGGGATATTGATGAAAAAGATACCTTTCCACCCAAAACTTTCCAATAAAATACCTCCCAGAAATGGCCCAAATACAAGCGATACTTGCCCTGCAATGGCAATGATGCTTAAAACAATTCCTGGCACTTCCATTTTTAATGCTTTATATCGGCGCCTGATCAAGGTAATAGACGATGGATATGCTGCTGAACTGCCCAAACCCAGTAGTATGCGTGAAACAATCAGCCAGTTAAAGTTTGTAGCGTATACCCCGACAATACCTGACAGAAGGATTAGAAGAAAACCTATCAAGTTGATGCGCCCAGGGTTGAATACATCGCAAAGCCGCCCCATGAGTGGCTGCCCAATGGCCGAGGTGAAATAAAGCGGAACAATTAATAAAGCTCCCGCGCCAGGCTCTTGCTTGAACGCCATAACGATGGTGAGCACTGCTGTAGCCAACATGGTAGAGTTTAATGGGTTCAACATATTGCCGAGCACCAATGGCGCAAGAAACTTTGTACGGCCCTTGTCATTATTTTTATTCGTTTTCCTAAATATCACTTTGCAAAGTTACTTTGATATTTTTAATTAGCAAAGTCACTTTGATAATTCTTTCTTATTTTTACGCTAATATTATAAAAGATGGCAACTGAACAAGATAAAACAGTAGCGTACAACTTACGCGACTTGATTACCCGGATGAACCGTAGGCTGAGAAAACAAATCAGCAATCCGGAACAGCTTTCTATCTCTGAGCTAAACGTCATTCAATTATTGGTAGAGCATCACAAACTGTTTCCATCCGAACTTTGTTCGAAGCTTAATTTATCGTCGCAATACGTATCTCAGGTACTTAACAAACTGACGGAATTAGGGTATATTTCTCGAAAAATGGCACCAACTGATAAAAGGAAAACTTATGCAATCATCACACCAAAGGGCAGCAAATGGCTAACGAATAGCCGTGAAGAACGTGAGCAGTGGTTAGCTGAGGCTATCTCAGCGCAATATTCACAAGCGGATAAAATCCTAATTCAGAAAGCATTGGAATTATTAGCAGATCTACCGGAATTATAGCTTTTCTTCAATGGTGATCTGCACAAATAGCATGGAAAGAATCGGCGGACGACCGGGCTATAACGGCAGCACAAAATGCCGCATCCCAAGGAGTACAGCTGTACTTCAGAATTCCAAAATACTCTTCAATAATAATCGATTACTTAAAGCTCAACAATGAATCAGATATTTCCTTGTATTTCTGGTCGGGAATTGTCTTCAAATAATGTTCCGTTGTCTTCGAAGACGAGTGTCCAAGCGCGTCTGTTATGAAACTGGTTGGAGTACCACTTAGCTTGAGATGGGTAGCAAAGCTATGCCGCGCAAGATTCAGAACAAGTGGCACATCGAAACCAAGTTTCTTGCCTATGCGGTTGAGCGTTTTGTTCGTCATCCGCTGCTGAGTAGCCCTGCTGTTCTCTTTCTCAATAGCGGTCTTGCATTTGTTCAACACAGGAAAAATATAGTCATCTGGACTACCTGGTTTATTGCCCCACCTATCAATTATGGCTCTCATCTCATCATGGATATAGACAATGATCTGCTTGTCCGCCACAGTATTAGTTCTCTTTGTTTTTTCTCTCACGAAAGACAAAGTATCACCCTTTATGTCCTTAAATTTCAGATAACAGAAATCTTTAAAATTCTGCCCATTTGCAAGAAACAAAAAGAAGAAATAGTCACGGGCTCTTTTCTCTCTCAAAGTAATGCCCTGATAGTCCCACAGTTTTTTTAGGTCAGGTGCGTAAAGTACTGATTTACTCTTGACGGATGTGCCAATCGTGTAATTCTTGAATGGATAGTGCTTCTCGCTTATGAAACCGCTTTTAATTGCGCGATTAAAAATTGTCCTCAAATTACGAAGGTATATCTGGACTGTTGTTGCTGAGTTATCTTCTTTGAACATGAAATTTCGATAACCGTTTAACCACGCCGGCGTAATATCCTCTAGGTATAGCTTTGGTTTGTAGCTCTTCAATGACTTCATGGTACAGTTCATATTCTTACCCGTCTTGATCCTGTCCTCTTTTGCGCACTCGCTGATATATTCCTCAAATAGGAACGTAGCATCTGTCTTTGAGGAAGCGAACAAGTCAGTCTCCGAACGAAACAACCGAGTGAATGTTTCCTTGTTGGGATTTGGCATGCGTTCAAGCGTCTTCTCTGCCTTGTCCTTGTATTCATTGATCTGTTTTCTCAATTCCTTTATATCAAGACTGCCTCCTCTACCCATTGCTTTTTCAAAGTCTTCATTTGTACAGTACATTCTCAGACCAACTTTAAATTGATCCCCATTGATACTTACTCCGAGCTGTATGGGACATAGTTTTGTCCCCTTTTTAGGGAATCGTTTATCCCAATGTGTATTCACACTATAGTTTTTGTCTTTCATATCTTTCTACTTTCTCTTAGCGAATATGCAGGTATTCTATCATCGTGCTGCAGGAATGAACTGACTTTTTCTTTCACTCCCCAAAAACAATTCGAAGATGCAAGAAATAATGATTCAAAGTCCGCTGATCTGCGCTATTGATATGCTAAGGTTGTGGAAACTGGTTACGTATAGTAGAATACATGCGCAAACCATTCGTGTATACAATTAATGATGCAGTCTCGTCTAAAGATCAAATGACCTAATTTTCAACTTCCATATGGACGTCAACCTACATCGTACTTAATTTAATGGCTTATGATTTCGCTGTACCTTTTACTTTGCCGAAATCATGAATGAGCAGATTCATCAAATCCTCATACCTGTTGTTGTTCTTCTTAAAAGCGTAAAGGTTTAGATGATCTCCGGCGATCCACGGCCACACATCTTTTGCCATTTCTAACGCGGTTAGGTGGAGGACATTCTTTGCCTTTTCGTCCGTAAACAGAGAAGGCCTGTCCTTGATCGTTATTAGAAATGGTTTCCTTTTCGCTATTCTATTTTTCAAGTTTGGAGTGCCGACGTCGAAAACAGCAACTTTCGTTCCAGCGTTCGTCTGTTCATTGACTAATCTAACTATATTATCGCCAATCTTTTTCTTGGACTGAGCTGTATAATAAATTCTGCCATCAGAAAGTCCTTTCGATAAAATAACTCTTTTTTCTTTGGAGAAAAACGTCACATAAAGCGCTTCTTTATCGTAATTGATCGCTTCCTGTGGCATAGCTTTATATATTCTGTGAAGAAAATCCCATACCGTCTGTTGTCTGCATTTATATTCCCATGTCTTCTCAATATAGCGTGTAAGTTCGCTTGATTTTAACCAGGTATTCGAGTTCATAATAAGCTTAAGAATTCCGAGCGCTATTGGTAAAGGTATCCTCAACTTGTCGAATGCCGTATTTGCTGTTGGGCTATCATCTTTTTTACATTCGGGATTTAAACACCTCCTCGAATAAGGTTTCTTTCCCTCAAAATATTTGGTTCCACGACACTCCAGATTACGGCACTCAAACTCACCACCCCATTTATATCCTGCCACCTCTTTATAGGCATCGCAGACTTCCTTAGCATATTTATTCAAGCGTTTAGTCTCCATATTGCATCTATTCTATATTTTAAAGGCACGATAAAAAGGGATACCTAACCGTGTAAACAGCGTTTCAAGAATCCGATAATAATTTCGTGGTCAGATTGGGGGGAAAACCATTAAATAACAATCTTAAATAAAATTATGGAAATGACTTCAGGTAAAATTGTAAAGAAATTTTTTAGTAAGGTAGAGGCTGAAAATGCTGCCACTTATCAGCGAGCTCTGGCAAAAAAAGAGGGCCGCATTATATTAAAAGTGCGCGTGGTAAACGCATATGAATTGTATCAGGCGAATGGCTGGTTCAAGTCTAGTCCGTTTAAGATCCTCGGCACTCCCCGCATGGACCAGTACATGGTTGTGGTGTATTATAATATAAATGTAGTGGCCGTTAAAAATACTTCTGCGTTGAAAAAGAAGATCGTCAGGGCTTCAAAAACGAAGAACGCCGGTAAAGTATTTAAAATTGTCCGCCTTAATACTGCTCAACAGCAGCAAGTAAAGGCAACTGGGTTCGTTTACACTTCTAATATCACCGTTCCAGCTTTCAAGTTCAGGTATCGGATGACTTTTTCAACCGGCCGGATGAAATACAACTCTATTTCATTCACTCCTCCTACTTATAGCTGTCAGATAGCAGCATAATTCAACAAGAATTTACGGTTTTGAAATAGTGGTTCAAAAAATATATTGAACCAACCTGGCAGAACTATGCCAGGAATTGATTGAAAGTTCTTTGAAAGGCTGGATAATGGGATCGAAACACCACCATTATTATTAATTGTTAAGAGTAAAACCAATTGATTTCACAATTATTATTTAACCGGAATGCTGCCGCCATTAAAGGGTAGCGCTAAAACTAACAGTTATGACAAACAATAACACAGCAAACAACGCAAACATGAAAACACCTGAATTTATACTTACGAAAGTAAACCCTAAGGATTTACAGATCCATCCTATTTTATCCGGAATGGGATTTGCTAACAGACCGGATGAATTTTTTAACGCTGAACGCCTCAATTTAGGATGCAAGTTCGAGTGTCCAATAGTCGATACACAGAATAACGTGCTTACCCATTCAGCAGATGTCATTGCCGCTCAAGAACAGGGAACTATTAGTATGGAAGTATACGTAGTTGAACTTGATGACATTCAAAAGAGGAGGCTAATTGCCCATAAACACTATTATAACAAACAGAATCTAACTGCCTCATATGAAACCAGTATTTTCTTCAAGTCATATATGACTGAAAATCCAGAAGGTATATTATTCGCAAGTACTTTACCGGGCAAAACGACACGTCAAAAAGTAGCAGGTCTATTGAATACAGGCGATTCTACTATCAAAAGGTTATGGTTCGTGGGAGATAACTTGCCGGAAGAGTTCGGACTGATTAATGAAAATAACTCGTCGTTAAAACAAGCCGAAGAAAAAATAAAATTGATGAAATGGAAAAAGGAGCAAGCGGAAATTTTGAAAACGCCAATGCCTGTAGTTACCGACTGTACTCCTCCTTCATCAGACAACACTGGGGTTGCCAATCAGCTGCCTGCTGATGATGAAAATGTCTCTTTTGAACCAAACCCAAACCCTCAACCTAAGCCTACATCCCCCCAAATAAATAGCAATACTAAAGCCATTACGAACGGCAAGGATGACGAGGATGGAGACTCTGAAAATGATCCAAACGAATTATCGCAGGTAGAGTGCACAAACTCTACTAGCAGTTCTTATAGCTTTTCAAAAAGTTCAATTGAGATAGCTGGGATGGGCCAATTTTCAGTAAACGTAACAGAGAATGTTGCAGAAGTGGTAGTAAACGGCAAAGCCATTGAAGGTATAACGTACCTGCCATTAGTCGATTTGAACCCGCTGAAATATGGCAACGTCAATTCTTTTGTATTTCAAGAGAATAGGCACAAAGGACTGAACATACAAATCATCATTTCAAATTTTCCACGCAAAGCATAAAAACAACTTTTTAACCAAAAATAAAAAACACAGAACATGAAAAAGACAAATCAGAACAAGTCAATAGTAAATGGCATCTATGTTGCCCCAATTGTTAACGCCAATGATCAACTCTACACACTGAGTTTTTTCTCTGGTGTTGGAGGATTGGACAAAGGTGCAAAGCGCGCAGGGCTTACTTCCCTCCTTCAATCCGACTGGTGGCACCCGACTGGAAGAGCCTTTGAATTGAATATTCCAAAGCCAGGCGATCCTGAAAAGGAAGACTACCTGAAAAGCGAAGGAATCTTTCTTTCAGGGCAAGAATTAGGCGATATAAATAAGATGAGGTTTAAAAACATCAGAGCAATCATCAAAGAAAAGTTAGGTATACAAATTTCGAAACGACAAATAGCAGTGATAATGGGTGGTCCTCCGTGCCAGGGTATATCTTTAGCCAACAGTGACCGTAATCCATTTGATAAACGTAACGAACTCATTTTCGAACTCTTAAGATTAATAAATGAGCTTAAGCCTAAGGTAGGTCTTATCGAACAGGTACCAGTCATCTTAGGAGAAAATATGATCCCATTGATGAATAGGGTGCTTAGCTATATAGCCATGATGACCGACTACCACTGCACATACAAGGTGCTTAACGCAATGGATTATGGGGCGAGGCAGGATAGGCGAAGGATTATATTCATGCTGGTGCGCAAAGACCTTGGAGTATTGCCGAGTTTTCCTGAACCAATTCCCTTCGACCTCAGTAAGGTGTCTGTCAATAGTTTACTTCCGCACATTTATAATTTTTCTCCCGGCCAATTTACAAATGGAATTAAATCTGCAAAAGAGAACGTGTTTTGTACAATGACAGCAAGCGGCAGTGAATACGTATATGAACTGGATGGCAAACCAAGAAAACCAACTCTTGCTGAAAAACTAAGACTAACAGAACTGGAGGGATATTACCTGGAAGGAATTCCAAGAACGCACCAGAACAGACTCCTAGGAAACATGGTTCAAATATCATTTGCAGAGGCACTATTCAGGCATATAAAATCTGTCATTCTGAAATATGACAATTCAATTCCACTTCACAGTCAGTTGAACATGGCAGCATAGAGTCCTCAATTAAAATAACCGTGAAAGGTCATTTGACCTTTTGAAAACAGAACTCATAAATAGACATAGAAACCTTTTGCGTATACGCAGGATTACTCCACTTCAGGAATTGTCTTACATCTTCGCTTCATTAATTAATCTTTAAACAAAAAAAATCATGAGTAAATCTACAATCGAGTGGACAGAAGAAACATGGAATCCCGTAACCGGTTGTTCCAAAATATCGGCAGGATGTAAAAACTGCTATGCTGAAATTATGTCCAGAAGGCTACATGCAATGGGCGTAGCCAAGTATGTTGATGGGTTCAAAGTCAGAATGCACGAGGACAGTCTTGACCTTCCTTACAGTTGGAGAACACCGCGAACCGTATTCGTCAATTCAATGAGTGACTTATTCCATCCAGAGGTGCCGTTCGAATTCATTCAATCTGTATTCAAGGCCATGAATGAGAACCCATCTCATACATTTCAAGTACTGACGAAACGATCGGCCAGGTTGCTGGAACTAAGCGACAAGCTCAATTGGGCACCAAACATTTGGATGGGTGTATCTGTTGAAGACGAAAGAGTCACCGATCGAATTGATCATCTTAGACAGACAAATGCTGTGGTGAAGTTTCTATCCTGCGAACCATTAATCGGACCGTTAAACAATCTGAACCTTGACGGGATTGATTGGGTCATCGTTGGGGGCGAAAGTGGGCCAAAATCAAGAAACATGGCAAAAGAGTGGGTAACTGAAATACGGGACAGGTGCTTAGAATATGATGTCGCCTTCTTCTTTAAACAATGGGGCGGCACAAATAAGAAGAAAACTGGCAGACTACTTGATGGCCAGTTTTATGATGAGACGCCATTTAACGGTACGGTGACAGACTAAGCTGTACCCCGACTTACTATCATTCTTAAAAGCAATAACATCTATTGTGCATCGGTGGGCTATTTAAAGTATAAACCAACTAATGGCAGACAAAATAGAAAACGAAGAGAACTACATGACCCAGTATGAGAAGCAAGTAATCATTGATAAAGAGATTGATAAGCTTCTCACCGACTTGCCGGATTATAGAAAGCCGCAACCAAGCGACAAATACAGCCTTGAACCCATAACAGAGGATGAACAGGATAAATTCATACATGGTCAGAAATGGCCGATAGAACCAACAGAGCCAACCAAACCTAAGTCGGCGAGCAGGAGGCCAATAAGATCGACCATAAAGCCCATTAAACCGAAGGAGTTGAAATCAATGCTGTTTGAGGTTACCATCCTGGAGTGTTCAAATGACGGTTTAACATGCACTAAATTGTTGTCAGCTGAAGAAGGGTACGTCTTCATGAAGATACCGGACTCGCCGTTCACTTTGGGGATACCTGTGACCAACCTGCGCAGGTTTTTATATGCGAGTATTTCCAACGGTAATCCCGGATACATGACAGTAGAAAAAGGCAGGATGAAGTTTAAAGTAGCAATCGAGATAAACCCCCAAATCCTACTTGACAACGATGAGGCAACGCTCATTTAAAGGCCGACCCGAAGCTTGTTCTTCGGGCCTTAACCAATTGTGTCGTAGCATTTGGAAGTCGGTCGACAAGTCCTTGGACGCTTAACTAAGCTTCTCAAAATCCTTCGCTTTTGTAAGAAAAACTACAATTTCAGAAGGATTTGAGACCAAATAATCAGGCCTGGCCCCCAAAAGCGCTCCAGAATTGTCAGACCACCATATGCAGCCTACTGAATATACACCAGCTTTGTTCGCCATTTCAATGTCGGTGTCGGAGTCCCCGAAAAACGCTGCTTCGTCGTTTTTAACGGCCAGTTTCTCAAGTGCTAAATGAATAGGGTTCTTATGCTTGGGTGCAGTTGTAACATCCTCTTGGCAAATCAAGGCATCGTAAGGTATTTTCCAATAACTAATTACCTTTTGGCAGTATTCACTTGGGAAGGAAGAAACAATACAAATTTTAAGATTTCTGTTCTTGATAAGCTTAAAAAGATCACCAGTTCCTTGGTACATCTTAAAGGAAGGAACCAGGGAATATACTTTATCCCACTGCTTATTCTTCATGAAGGTGTCTGCAACACTATAATTAATGAGTGTCTGGTCAAGGTCTAATATTATTGCCTTTAGCGCCATGTAAAATACCGATTTGTTGCGCACAAGTTTACGAATATAATTCTTGAAACCATGCTTTTGTGTGGCATCTTTTAAAACGATGGATTCATTCAAGAAACAACAAACATATGCCCTTACGCCGGATACTTGCAATGAACCATCCAGATATGCCGTTTGGATTGATCCGGACCTTGTTCTACAGACCATATTCCAATTGGTAAAGAAGACTTACTCAGAGGCTGGCGAGTTCTCAACGAGGAAATGTGGAATATCTGCTAAGCCATTGGCTTGTGAACATTGAAACTATCTGATTGCGGCCTTAGAAATGGACTTGGCATATTGGAAAATCTAATCTTTCGATCCATTTCAGGAATACCGCTGCACCTTCGACATCAATGGAAAACAAAGAAGAAAAGAACATCGTATACACCGGATCATTCCCGTTCATGACCGACATCCAGGTTTATAACATTGCCAAGGAGACATACGTAAAAACCAAAAACGGACCTTGGCAACATTATCTCGATACTTTGATAGAAGCAAGAGATGAAGGAATAAATGAGGCATTGGGGATACTAACGGAAACGACGAATAAAAATGACATTTTATTCCGGATGTCCGAAAGCACCAAAAAGGCTCTCCGGCAACCAAAAGACTCGAGGTATGGAATCACCAGCTATTCCCTTGCCCTGGCGGAAGAGATGAGAACAAAGAACTATGGTGGCGGGAATTTAAAGCAAGGATACGTGTTCAAAAACCCTTACCTACTGCCTCCAGAGCAAATGCCGTCGCTTTTGAAGAAAGTGCCAACGCCAGAACAGCCTGCGGAAGAAAGCGAAGATTTCGATGAGAACGGACTTTTGAAACACGACTGCGAATTTCGTGTGGAAGCCAGAGCACGTGCAGCCGAAAAGCAAAAGCGTATTGAATCCGGCCTAGAACCTCTGCCAGAAGATGATATTTACGAAAAGAGGTGGGGAAAGAACGATGAAACGCAGGAAGATGCCAAAAGTTAACAGGCAGTCCCCGACAATTTTGAATATAATTCCCTGATAAGTACGCGAAAGTAAAATCTCCTCTCCCCCTCATTATGCATATATGTACTGAGGTTTTCAAGATGAGGACCAAATGCTAGATAAAGCCACCTTATTGCGCCGTCATTATTCAGATAGCTAGCAAGTCGATCAATGCTCGTTTGAAGCGATCTGGAGCCTGTTCTTCACATCATAACCGAGATTAAATAGAAACTACTACCGTAACGTCGGCGGGTCCCGGAAAGGGAAATAAACCACAAACTTAATATACCTCCAATTGGCATCGATACGAAATTTCTGGAGTTCTAAAACAATCGGCGAATTTCCTCACAAGAATTTCGGATACGACTACATTCGTAGAGAGAACAGTATTTAAAACAATAGACAAACAGTCATTCAAATTCACCAGCAAGTTATAGAATGACATAGCAAAAAATATTGACACGAACATGTCATAAACCCACTCTGAACTTGCTGGTTCAATAGAGTGGGTTTTTATTTTTTACGAACCAGCCTATGAAAAACAAGAAGATCGGCAAGCCGGCCACTACTACAAATAGCATCATGCCTATAGAACCGGCTGGTGTAATCAACAAGAAAATTCAGGTATACCGGGTTATACCAGAAAAACTGAAGATCGCAATCGATGAACTCGGACTTTCGAAAATAATGAAGAACAAGGCTTTGAAGCTAGTATGTCTCCTCATACAGAAAGGCATGCAGAATAACCACGATCTGTCGGGTTACATTTCGTTAGCCGTGAATTACCTACAGAAAACTTTTACACCATATTATCATACAGATTTCTTCAATCTACTAAAATCTAAAAAAATAATAGAATCTAACGAAAAATATAAACAAGGATCTAAAGCATTCCCTGGTTATTCCAAAGGTTACCGGATCAACGAACATTTACTCAATAGCGAATTCGTATCAACGTCTTACCAAGATGATAAATTTAGAAATGAGCAAGAGTCTTACATCAATATAAACAGAAGATATTTCTACAAAAATCTAAATAATAACCATACTAATGTAATTCCAACAAATTCTATAACAAATCACTTCTCTTCCATCAATATGCATATTAGTACTAAGCTTTTTGAGAAGTCGCTGATTTTTGAGGATTTGAGCAGTTTATTCTACGACGAAGAGAAGATTTGGAAAGCAACCGAAGCAAAGATCGCTAATATAAGTACTAAGCTTTTCAAGGCAGACAATGAGATCACACAAAACTACTTTGAGGTGATAAATCACATCAACGGCCTGACCTATAAGACAACGAAGAAAAAAGCGATTGCCTGGTCGGAAGATAACGGCGTCACGTTGATCCAGGACGGCAAGTTCTTTTACATCGACGATCTTGACCGCTACGTTCTATTGAAGAAACGAAACCTACTGCTGAATTACAAGTGGTATATCGCAAAGTTGAAGAAGAATATATTCTACGCCAATCGTAACATCACGAACAACCGACTTGACCACAACCTGACCTCATTAAACAAGGATACAATGAAAATTATAAAGAAAGACAACGACCTGATCGAGATCGACATGAAGAACTGTCAATTTGCAATACACGCGTATTGGATGAAGCAGAAGGATTTTTGCCTACACGAAGATGTCCAGACATATTACCAAATGTGCTCCAGAGGAATCCTATATGAAGAGCTTGCAAAGATAATGAACGTGACCAGGGAGGAGGCGAAACAGGTGATGATGGAAGTGGCATTCACAAGTGAGGATTATCGCTCCCCTGCAAAAAAGCTCTTTAAAGGTTTATTCCCCAATGTTGTCGCACACATAGATGGCTTCAAGAAAGAAAAAAAGAATTCAAGCCTGTTCTCTGTCGAGTTGCAAGAACTGGAATCGGAGATATTCGTCGATAACCTGTACCCAAATATCAAGGAGCTCGGCCTATTCTGCCTCACCAAACACGATTCTTTGATCGTGAGGAGAGCCGACGAAGACAAGGTCGTTGAAGTGATCCGCGCATACTTCAAATATCTGGACCTGGAATGCGTCCTGGACATCGAAGGCAGGGCCATTCAAATTCGCTCTGACGATATTGTGCCTGAAAACAGGTATGGTGGAGTTTTGGATACTCAAATTCAAGACGAAACTGAAATTGTGATTGAGGATGAGCCAGAGGCTGAATTGAATGTAGAACAGGAAGAATACGAATACCAGTTTGAAGCAAAATATTTCACCGTGGAAGATAAGCCAGAATGGTGGCAGAGCCTCGAATACTTCAAAGAAAACTATGGCGAAGATTCTGCCAGTGAATTGTATGAGGGACAAACCAGGTTCATCGGCATATTTTAAGAATGACGCATCATGCAAACCTGGCAGCTTTTTACTTCAATCTCCTTTCGCCGGCAGCAACATCTAGTAATTCAAACAAGGCTTCCATATCGTCTAGAACTATGTCTAGATCGATGGGCAGTCCTTCGCGCGCGCTTCTCAGGTAGCCAAATAGAACTGCATGCAAATTAACACTTACGCGCGCTGGCGAAGTATCCTGTATGAAGTAACGGACTTTGTCTGCAAGTTCTTGTGACAATCCATTTTTATCCTTGCTCATTGTATAATATTTCGATGAAGATATGCGCGCAAACGCCCATGAGCGCCATGTTTGCGCAATTTTAGCACCAGAAATTATCCTTTTTCACCGGAACGATCTACACTTGTTCATCAAATCAAAGTACCATGCGCAACGCGAACGATGAATTAAGAGAGTATAACTGTAGCGAACAGTATCACCGCTACCAATTTGGGCTGGTGCTGACCGACGGCTCTTTGGAACTATTTAGGCGCTATTCCGCTTTCTGGTTTTGCGATATTATCGGGTCATATCAGAACCATCCAAAAGTTAAGGGCCAAGAATTTCAAAGTTGGGTTCTCAAAAAGACGGGCGAATCGAAAGCTGTCGTGACTTGCGGAGACGGCAACTCGCCAATCCTTTCACAGGCAATACCATTCACTGATTTTGAACCTGATGAAGCGACGGTATGGGTAGAAGATGGTGGAGAAGAAGGCTTGAAGGTAGTCCTCCTTCCTTCGGAGCATTGAACACTAAAACTGATAATAATGACACAAGCTGAAATAAATCACTATAGAGCCGCAGCAAGCCTCGGGCTAATCCCGGACGAAGAAAATCCGATCTTCTTGTTCAACATGACCCACACAGATCTTCTGTTGGGGATGATCAACGAGAAAATTGACCCGGTTGAAATGGCGCGCATGGAAATGAGGGCGCGCGGACTTGACTTAAAAACGGGCAGATGGATTGGCTGGAGTTCAAAGGAAACACGCACAGAGCCAGCCTAATTGCGCGCATTCC
>Ga0206890_1052_pt1 | contig 34688 bp, 34 predicted proteins | sample Alteio_BWOrgHeat_58_FD_152960 | JGI IMG/M metagenome (GOLD analysis project Ga0206890, IMG submission 152960) | Enriched cells from forest soil in Barre Woods Harvard Forest LTER site, Petersham, Massachusetts, United States - Alteio_BWOrgHeat_Nextera6 ... | reverse complement strand
ATCTTAATAGTTTTGTTGTAGTCGGCAATCGCGCCCTTGAAGTCAAGCTGTATTGCCTTTATCATACCTCTTTTCAGGTAGGCTGCTGAATATAGCGAATCACTTTTAATTGCGTCCGTATAATCTGCTGCAGCGTTAGTATAGTCTTTGATGGCATATTCTGCGTCGCCCCTCGTCTTATAAGGGTCCGATTGCCCCGGTTTTATATTTATAGCAATGGTGCAGTCTGCTATTGCTCCTGAATAGTCTTTAAGGCTGTATTTTGCCCTGGCCCGGTAATAATAAATCGCGGAATTGACCGGGTCAGTCTCCACGGCTTTTGTAAAATCCCTCAGCGCCCCGTTATAGTCTTTGAGGTAATATCCGGCCACTCCAACTTTGAAATAAGGAATGGAATAGTTAGTATCTATACTTGCAGCCTTAGTGAAATCGGTTATTACCCCGCTGTATTCATTCAGGCCAAACTCGGCACCTGCCCGGTAATAATACGCTTTTGCGTAGTTGCTGTCTATCTGTATGGCCCTGGTAAAATCCGCTTTTGCCTCTTTGAATTTCTGTTCGTCATTGAAGGCGCTCCCACGGTAGTAATAAGCTTTTTTATATCCGGGATCGATTTCTATTGCGCGCGTATAATCTGCAATGGCGCCGGCGGTATCGTGTATCTTGCGTTTTGCATTTGCTCTTCCGAAATAGGCTGTTGCACTGTATGGGTTAAGCTCTAAGTCCCGGGTATAATCGTCGATAAGTTGGTTTGCCTGGCTAAAACAGCTTACAACGGAAAAGAAACTAATAATAAAACACAAACTTTTTTTCATTTGCTAATTGTAGTGATTCGGGTTCTATTACGCTCTATTATCTAAAAGTGTTTCATCCATACTTAGTGATTATCTTTTTCCAAAAACCAGTAAAGAAAAATCATGCTTATTATGCTTATGACGCTCATACTTCCCAATATCCAATTAATTACAATTGTATGCGCAGATGCAACAGGTATGAAAAGTATCATTTTGATAGCTATAAACTGAACACAAAACTACGTAAAGTTACAGTTAAGATAATGTGATATTCGGGGGGGAATAATCAAGGTATCGTCACTTGATGAGTATGAGAAAATAGATCCTATGAGGTTGTTTTTATGTTTCGTTTTTTTTCACGCAAAGCGGCATAGCAAAGCTTATCCGCATGATACACGGCATTCGCGTTCTGCATACTGGCAGACAATCTGAGCAAATATGGTGTTAATTTCCCTTGACAGATACCAGCCCAAAGGGGTGTTATAGTCCTTATTCCGGACTTACCCCGAAATCATAAAACCCATTTGCGAAGGGCGACTCATTTTTGCCGATGTAAACAAAACAGTACTCACCCTCGTCAAGATCCTCTTTCGGAACTATTTTAAATATACCAGCTGATAGCTTTTCATAGCTAAATTCAACTATTTGTTTAGGCGAAATACCGGACGAGAACCCATAGGCGTTTGAACTGCCCATTACCAATACACGGTCGTGTTTCTTTTCAATAAAACGGCACAGGCTGAATAGTTTAGGGTTAATGTCATCCGCCTTAAAATAGCAATAAAACACTGTTTTTTTATCCTTAACCACAGTTTGGCTGTGTGCACCGGAAAGAATGGCATCCGTTTTTGTTGAGGCCAGGCCCCCGCTCCAGTAATTAGCTGCATGCTGGCCGTACCCTCCTCTTTTAGTCTCGCTGGAGACAGAAGCGTCAATACTCACCAACGCATTGCCCGACGATTTTTTATTGTAAAAATAAATGCCCTCGTCATGCCATACGGCAGGGTCATTTTTGTCTTGTCCATACACATAGGGGGAGATACCGAGGATCAGTGAGAATATCACTACGGCTTTGATGAATTTGCGTGTCATGATTAAACGTTATTTATTTTTTTACTTTTCCTAAAATTATTTTCAGGGTTAAAAAGCTTATAAAAAGCAAATCATTTTTTGGAGGTTATTTTATTTGAAGCACTATTTTTTACCGGGGGCTTTACCGTTTCCACCGGAGCTTTTCGTTGGTGCAGACCCTGATTTGCCACCGCCTGTAGCTCCTCTATTAGCCCCGCCACCCATATTATTGCCTCCACCGGAAGATGCAGCGTGATTTGCCCCACTGTTTCCACCGGTCGCAGCAGGACGGCCTGATGAACCTGCATTGCCGCTCGTCGCCGCAGGGCGACCAGATGATTCTGCGGCAGGACGGCCAGATGAGCTGCCTCTGGATTCGGCTGCGGGACGACCTGATGATTCATTGCCTCCGCGACCAGATGCCTCACCACGGTTTGTTTCTCCGCGACCAGCCTCCCCATGGTTTGCTTCTCCACCCCCGCGTCCAGCTTCTTCACGACGTGCTTCTCCTCCGCCCCGTCCCGCTTCTCCCCGTCCACCTTCTTCATGTCGGCCCTCATCGCGACGCCCTTCATCACGACGCCCTTCGTCGCGGCGGCCTTCTTCACGGCGGCCTTCCTCGCGACGGCCTTCCTCGCGGCGCACTTCATTATGATGGTTTAGTTCACCACGTCGATATTCTCCATACCCTCCCTCGCGGCGGCCTTCAAAATATCTGTGGTCGTGACTTTCGCGAATCAGGGGCTGGTCATACCTCTCCCTGTACCCGTAGTAATAGCCCCGGTAATACTCATGGCGATACCATGGATTCGGTTCATTGAGCACTACTTTATAGGCATGATATAAATCGAAATCGCCATACTGGGGTGGCAAGTAAGGAGACGTGATCCACTGGCCACCGTCGAAATACGTAAATTGCTGCAGCGGTACATTATAATACGCCTCTATAGCTGGGATATAATAATAATTAACATAATTGTATCCAACGGGCCCCCATGTAGGCTGAATGCTCACGTTAAATTCCTGTGCACCTGCCGGCATAGAAAAATATGCGGCGACCAGTAGGGTGAGCATTAATAGTTTCTTTTTCATTTTTTGTGTTTTAGGAGATGATTCGATATTAGCGGTAAGTTGATTTTTTGTCAAGATAATCAAATTTTTATATTTTACTAAAAAATAAAAAATTAAGTCAAATAATTAGTTATACAAACGAGCGAGACGATTCATTTAGACCTGAAATATAAAAAAAACCGCCTTTAAAAAAAATATCAAAAAAAATTTGCGTAGCTAAATAACTACATTTACATTTGTAGCCGAATAGCTACACAATGAATTTAAGACGAGACGTTTTTCAAGCCATAGCAGATCCTACAAGAAGGGCGATACTGCTTCTGGTGGCCTCACAAGCCATGACAGCCGGCGCAATTGCTTCAAACTTTGACACAGCGCGGCCCACAGTATCCAAACACCTGCAAATACTCATCGAGTGCGAATTACTTGACCAGGAGCAAAATGGCAGAGAAATTTATTACCACTTAAATCCCGCTAAAATGAGAGAAATAGCAGACTTTATTGAACCGTTCCGCAAGATGTGGGATGACCGGTTTAATGCATTGGAGGCGATTATGAAAAATTATAAAACCAAAAAATAAAAAAACATGGAACAAAAAACAAAAGTGCATGCCGACGCCGGCATGCAGGACCTGGTAATAACACGGGAATTTGACTTGCCGGTAGAACTGTTGTTCAAAGCGTATGCCGAACCCGAACTTATTGAGCAAGTGATGACCAACCCCTATACCACAGCTAAGCTGCTGAAGTTTGAAGGTAAAAAACACGGTAGTTATCAGTTGGAGTCAAGCGATGGGCAGGGAAAGGTAGTATTCCGGGCAAACGGAACGATACACGAGTTTAGCCCGAACAAAAAAATCACCCGAACATTTGAAATGGAAAACACACCTTTTGGGGTGCAGCTCGAGGTGTACAGTTTTGAGCCGGTGACCGAGGACACCAGCAGGCTGAACATGCATGTAATTTATGAATCTGCTGCGCAACGGGACGAAGTACTAAAACTGCCCTTTGCCCAGGGATTGAACATGGCACACAACCGGATAGAAGATATAATGGGTAAAGCGGCTAAAGTCAAATAATAAACTCAAAAATAAATTTGCTAACAAAAAAAACATACTATTATGCAAATAGTCAACAAAGTAATAATGCTTGCCATGGTCGTGAGCGACATGCCAAAGGCAAAAGAGTTCTATGCAGACAAATTAGGCCTCAAGGTGGTCAAGGATTACCGCCAGGATGATGATCACTGGTGGGTATCAGTTACCTTTCCGGAGGGAGGAGCTTCCATTACACTGACAACCTACAAGGAAAATGCGAAGCCCGGTATGATGACTCTGTGGTTTGAAACTTCAGATATTGCCGCAGCCCATAAAGAACTTGAAGACAAGGACGTTAAAGTTAACGAGATCAAGGATGACCTGAATGGCCCGGGATCAGGTGTGAAGTGGTTTAATCTCAACGACCCGGACGGCAACCTGGTACATGTGGTGCAGGGAAAATAGGACTGGAAAATAGTTTCTGCGAGTCAATGAGCATTCATAACTTTAATTTAAAGCGGCAATAAAATGAACAGCAAGAATCCTAAGGTTGATTGGTTCTTCACTAAAGCCACAAAGTGGCAGGAAGAATATGAGCAATTGAGAACGATCGTTCTTGATTGCGGGCTGGACGAAGAATTGAAATGGGGCTGCCCCTGTTACACCTGGCAGAAACGCAACGTCGTTTTAATTCATGGATTTAAAGAATACTGCGCGCTTTTGTTTATGAAAGGTGCGCTACTGCAAGACGCCAATGGCATCCTGATCCAACAAACCAAAAATGTGCAGGTGGCACGCCAGATCCGGTTTACCAATGTCAAGGAAATAGCGAAGATGAAAGCTATCTTGAAAGCTTATATCTATGAAGCCGTTGAAGTCGAAAAAGCCGGTTTGACGGTGACATTAAAAAAGACTTCGGAATACACGGTTCCTGAAGAATTTCAAAATAAACTGGATGAAAGCCCTGTGCTTAAGAGGGCTTTTCATGCACTCACTCCGGGGCGGCAGCGAGGATACATTTACTATTTTTCCCAACCTAAATTAGCTAAAACACGCGAGGCAAGGGTTGAAAAATCTATACAGCTGATCATGGATGGAAAAGGCTATGATGATTAGCTTCTACGGTACACAACGAAGGTGATCAATATTTAAGTACTAGTTCTTATTCTCGTCATCCAAATATTTGCCGATGACGACCGGAACATTTTTTTAACCAACTTTAAAAACTAACAAATGGGAAAAGGAAAATTAATTACTTATTGGATTGCCACAGGCTTGCTGGCGATTGGCATGTTGCAAAGCGGCATCTTTGCAGTGCTTAGAACAAGGCAGTGGGTTGACATTATAACCCCGTTGGGTTATCCGCTGTATTTTTTAACCATACTCGGCGTTTGGAAAATTCTTGGCGTCATAGCTATTTTGGTTCCACGATTCCCGCTGCTTAAAGAATGGGCTTATGCCGGTTTCTTTTTCGCCATGACAGGTGCGCTTGCTTCACATTTGGCAATAGCAGACTATAACATAAAAGGGCTTATGGGGCCATTTTTTCAGACGGTTTTTGTTATTTTGTCGTGGTACTTTAGGCCAGCGAGTAGAAAAATAGCGGGTGGTTAATTTAAATAGCAAGAGATGAAAAAGGAGTTATCAAAAAAACAAAACGAAGAACTGCTCGGCACTTTGAAAACCCGTTTTGAAAAAAATATGGGCCGCCATAAAGGTCTTGAATGGGCTGAGGTGCAGGCGAAGCTTCGGGCGAACAGTGAAAAAGTACGGTCACTCCGCGAGATGGAAAGGACCGGCGGCGAACCGGATGTTGTCGGCCAGGATAAAAAGACTGGCGAATACATTTTTTATGACTGTTCAACAGAAAGCCCTGAAGGCCGCAGAAACCTTTGCTATGACCGTGACGCACTCAAGGCGAGGAAAAGACACAAACCCGAAAACAATGTTATTGACATGGCAGCGGCCATGGGCATTGAACTTTTAACGGAAGAAAAATACAGGGCGCTGCAGCAACTTGGCAATTTCGATACGAAGACATCGAGTTGGATAATAACACCCGCTGACATTAGAAAACTCGGCGGCGCCCTCTTTTGTGATCGCCGTTACAACACTGTTTTTGTATTTCATAACGGTGCAGATGCATACTATGCCAGCAGGGGTTTCCGTGGCTCACTCAGGGTCTGACGCCACTTTTTCTGCTTTGATATCCGGCCGGCAACGACCGTACCGTTTTTATTTTTTGGCACCCGAATCACTTCTGTTTGAGCGTATAATTATCAGGGACGGAAAAAGGAAAATCGAGTTGCTGGTCAAAATCTATCCTCATAAAGTTTAAGTCTATGGTATAAATGTCGCCGCCGTTCTGCACGTTGATGACCCTGCCTGTAGATATTTTGTGGTTGTCGATAACCATATAACTGCCATATTCAGTCAAAGCTATCGGGCCTGTAAGATTGCGTGTGCCCAGCTGTGCGGTATGCATGGAACTGTCTGACTTATTATAGGAGATCCGCTGGATGTATTCGTTATCTTCCACCTCTATAACCCATGCGCTACCCGTACTGGAAGCATTAGTAATAACGCCATCCCTTATTGGCTCTCCGGTAACCAGGCTCTGCATGGAGGAGAAATCTACTTTTGTCGGCAATATTTTAGCCGCCTCGTCCAACGGCAGCAGTGTTACCTCTTTCTGCAACTGGTTAATCATCATGAAACTGTCCCTGGTTATTAATATACGCGCGACGGGCACCATGCCTCCCATGCCTGTAATAGCTATCCAGATGGCGCTATCCCTGCGGATGCGGAAGTGTGCGGTGAATTCCTGTTTTACATCAGGGCCTTCAAAACGCACCCTGGCTTTACCCGAAAAAGTACTGTATGCCAGCCTGTTTTTCCAAAGCGGGGTAAGCTGATCAATTAACCGGGCCTCCCTGGCAATCGAATCCGCTTTTTTTAAAGTGTCGTGTGTCGGTGCAGCCACATAAGGCTGCGGGCCAAAAATATGACTGGTATCAAATGTTATCCGCAGAGAGTCTCTGTCGTTGCTATTAGCTTTTTTACTGGCAACGAACCAGTGAAAAGAACACGAAGAAAGAGTACTACAGATCACAAAGGCGACAAAGCAGGCCTGCCTACCGGACAGGCAGGCGTATTTATTCATACAATTTTTCTTCCTTGATTTTTTTATCTATTTCCAAATCATCCGTTCCTTTATCCTTAGCCATTTTCCAATACTCTACTGCTTTGACTTTATCATTCAGTTTATAATAGATATTGCCGAGGTGGTCGTAGAGCGTTCCATCTGCATTTGGCCCGGAAAGGTCTATGGCTTTCTGCACATACTCTTTGGCTTTTGCATAATCTCCCTTTTTATAAAGGATCCAGCCGTATGTATCCAGGTATGTACCTTCTTTGGGCTTCAGTTCAAGGGCCTTTTTCGACATTTTTTCTGCTTCTTCTAATTTTACGCCACGCTCAGAAAGGTAATAGCTGTAGTTATTTAAAACATTTGCGTTGTCCGGGTCCAGCTGAATGACTTTTTGGTAAGCTTTGTCTGAGAGATCGTATTGCTTATTAGTATTGTAAATATCCCCCAGCATGGAGTACATTTCCGCCTGCCTTTGTTTATCGTCGTCGGGTAGTATGTCAATTGCCCTCTTAATCGCATTTGTCGCCGCCGTATATTCCTTTTTATAAGAGTGCCCTATACCGTTGAAATAATTCGGAAGCGCCTGGTTGGGAAATAACCTCATGGCCTTTTCGCTGTACTTTATAAGCGAATCAGCATATTGCTTATCTGAATAATCTCCCAGCAGCCTTTGCCACGTCTCAAAATTAGCAGGTTTCACCTGGAGCGATTTTTTGAATTCCAGTATGGCGCTGTCCCGCTTGTTGTTCTTTTCAAGGAACTCCCCGAATACTACCAATACATCAGGGTCTGCCGGGTGCTGCATTGTTATTTCCCGGACTATAGGTAGCGCCTGGGCCTCCAATACAGAATCATTAGGGAGATTCTGCACATAGTCGGAAAGTATATCCAGTTGATTTTCAACATCAAGTTGTGTGTTAATGATAGCTTTTTTCACCAAGGTTGCATACGAGGCCGTATCACCAGTTTTCAGGTAATGTTCAGCCATTCCGTACTGAACAAAGGGATCATCCGGGATAATTTTTTGAGCATCCTTATAAATGTCCGCAGCTTTTTGCGGCATCTTGTTGTTATCGAATATTTCCCCGGCCTCCCTGTAGTACCTACCGTTGCGGGGATCTTGCGATATTAATTCTCTGATCACCCCTGCCGCTTTTTCCACGTTATTCAACGCAAGATATAACTGAACCTTGTGCATCATCAGGTCCTCATCACCGCCAAAACGGGTAATGGCTGTATTTATATATGTTATAGCATCTTCATATTTATGAGCGCGCTCATAATAGTCAGCGGCCATTAATGTATAAGCCTGGTCATCAGGATTGGCTTTTGCCAGGTCAGCTTCAATGGTCGCAGCTTCGATAAAAGCACCACGTTCGGCCAGTATTGTTGCGTACTGTTCTTTGTACCACTTGTTATTTTTGTCCAGGTCAATAGCCTTAATAATGCTTTCTTCCGACTTGGAAATTTTTTTGTCGTTGAAGTATAGCTTGGATAATTCATAGAAACCGTCAGACACTTCGGGCCTCACGGCAACAAACCGCTCGAACAACTCCTCAGAGCGTTTATTATCATCCTGCATTTTCGCTTTTTCTGCGTCAAAGTAGATTTCGTCCGTTTTTGCATTTTTACCCTCTATAGAAGTTTCCAGTGTGTCTTCATTCTCTTTTTGCGCAAAGGCACTGAAAATAGCGCCTGGACAAAAAAGTAAAAGAATGGATATAAAACAGGCTATTCTCATAGAATAAAATTTAACCCCGCATGTGGGCTGCCTCACGATGGCAATCGGGACGCTTTTCCTAACCAAATGGTATTGTCTTAACAGAGGTGCTTCTATTTTAAAGTTGTGTCGAAAAATCACCCAGGCTTAATTCTTTCGCCTTGTCTATGTAAGTTACATTTTTTCCGAACATGGAAGTATCCACCAGGGCATTTTTAACAACACTATCTGATTGGATGATGCTGTTTTTAATGCGGGCGTCTTCCACCAGCACTCCGCTCTCGAGGGAAACATGGGGGCCAATTACCGAATTTCGGATTATGACGTTATCTCCAATATAACATGGAGGGATAATAACTGATTGCTCTATTATTGCTGAAGAGGATACCAACTTTTCAGTTTCTTTTTTAATCTCCAGGATGCGCTGGTTGGTATATAAAGCACTATTCTTATTCCCGCAATCAAGCCATTCCCTGACCTGGTCCGTATAAAATTTTACGCCAATTTGGAGCATATGCTCCATGGCATCGGTGATCTGGTATTCGCCTTTGAGCATTATCTTTTCATCTATGAGACGCTGTAGTTCTTTTTTCAGGCCATCGCCATCTTTAAAATAATATACCCCGATAATGGCGAGGTCAGACACGAAATGCTCCGGTTTTTCAACAAAGGCTTCAATTTCACTATCTGCATTCAGTTTTACTACCCCATAAGCCCTTGGATCGTCCACTTTCTGGGTCCATACAATAGCCTCTTTATTTTTGTCTATGCTGAAGGTTGCACTGAACAGCGTGTCTGCAAAGGCTATGAACACATTGCCGGAAAGCGAATCACCGGCGCATAAAATGGCATGAGCGGTACCCAGAGCCTCTTCCTGGTAGTATATTTTACCTTTGGCGCCAAGCGTTTCTGCTACCTTGCACAGCCGGTCTTCCACCTCTTTTCCGAAAGAAGGCCCGATAACAAAAGCAATCTCCTCCACGTTCTCGTTGCAGGTGGCAAGGATATCCTCTACAAGGCGCTGCACAATGGGCTTGCCGGCTATTGGCAACAGTGGCTTTGCGGTTGTAAGCGTATGAGGGCGCAGGCGTTTTCCCATGCCCGCCATTGGAATAATTATCTTCATAAGAATATCTTAAATTGAAATCAATGTTTTTAAATGTCCATCTGCGAGGCGTTCAATGCGTTCCGGAATGCCCAAACCCACCAACACCTCTTTCCGTATCATCAAGTTCCTCAACCCTATCCCACACAGCCTTTTCATATCTCGAAAGAATTACCTGGGCTATCCGTTCTCCGTCATTTATTACCTGCTCTTCGCCCGATAAGTTTACCATTGGCACCATTATTTCCCCGCGGTAATCACTGTCTATGGTACCGGGAGTATTGATGAGCGTAAGTCCCCTTTTTATTGCCAACCCACTCCTCGGGCGTATCTGCACCTCAAATCCGTCGGGTATCGCAAAATACAAACCCGTATGTATTAATTTCCGTTCCAAAGGCTTTAAAATAACGGGCTCTTGCAACCATGCCCTAATATCCATACCACTGGCCCCATCGGTCTGATAGGCAGGAAGATCGTGTGGAGATTTATTAATTACCTGTACCTGTATCATTATAACGGGCGCAAAGGTAAGGAGCAGGACTTAATTATGGAGAAAACTGGAGGGTGAATTCACGGAAAATTTTTACAATATATTTATTAATTCAATTTTTATTAAGTGTTCGTAGCTTTAAACGCCATTTACCTCATTTCTCAACGTTTGTGAAGGGTTATTTATCTTTCGTATTATCTGCATTATTTTGATCGACACTGCCTCTTTGCTTGTTTAGCGCTTCCTCATTAATATTTGTTTCGATCTTTTCTGCTTTAATATCCAACCGGATGAGGCCAAATAAACTCATATATATATTTGCAATCCAGACCAATGAGAAACCCGCAATAATATAGCCACGCCAATCATCAAGCAGTAATTTATATCCGGTTAGCACCAACAATAAAATAGTTACATAATGGCTGAAGCAATACTCGCAAGTGAACAGGTAAAAGAATTTTCTTACAAAGATGGTTTTCCCGTTTTTGCACTTTTCGATGCAAAATTCTCTTGGCTCCCGAAAAACCTCTTCATGGGTTACCGTCCATGAAATGCATGCAACGGGAATTGCAAGAACAAAAAGCCAAATTATCTGTACGACCAGTGACATAGTTACAATATATATAAAAAACATGCCTTAAAACATGTCGCAATCATCTAGTCATTCTGCTTTATTTGTGATTCCTTTTATAATAAGATAAACACCCACGAGCATCCAGATAACACAGCCCATCTCTGCATAAACAGGCGTACCAATAATATTACTGGCATAAAGTGTGTACAATTTCGCCACGCTGGCAATTAAAAAAAACAACCCTATTATTGATTTCCAGTTAATCATAAGTGCTTATCTGCTTGATCATGGCGTAACTGCAAAGCTACGTCGGCACGCGGCGTTTTATAGTAACATTGCCGCCTTTTTATCAATAAACCAGAATAGATTACCATTTACGGGTTTGACCAGTTGGGCCGGGTACTTGTCGAACGGCTGACTATCTGTTAGAACTGCCTTTAAAATTTCAGATTTTCCCTCACCTTGCACAAGAAATATAATATTACAGGCAAGGTTGATGAGGTCTGCGGTCATTGTGATGCGAAACATTTTTTGCTCAGGGACAAATACCTCTTTTACGAGATGGTTATGTTCCGAAAGAACATCGGTATTTGGGAACAGTGACGCAGTGTGTCCATTCTCGCCAAGCCCCAACAAAATAAGATCGAAGCGGGGAGGCTCCTCTCCAAATAAGTTTTTTATTGTCCGTTCATAATCTTTTGCGGCTCCAGCCGGCGGCATATCGACCGGGATGGGATTGATATTTGAAGACGATATATCAACATGATTGAGCAGTAGCGTCCTGGCCATGTGTGCATTATTTTGTTTGTCGTCAGACGGCACACAACGCTCGTCTCCCCAGAACACAAAAGTTTTGCTCCATGGCATCTCATCATGAAACGGCGGTTTTACCAGTCGGGCGTACAGCTTTTCAGGAGTATGGCCGCCTGAAAGGGAAATCACAAATCGCCCCCTGGTATCAACAGCATGCTTTGCCGTATTCATAATAAAAACCGCAGCAGCTTCTGTTAATTCATCCTCTGTATCAAAAATCCGTATTTTATTTTGCAAGTCCATGATCATTTTTTTCAAGCGGCATTATGATCCAGTTATGGCCATCTTTCGCGATGAGCGCCTCTGCATCTTCCGGCCCCTGTTCCCCACTATCATAGTTAGGGAAATTGGGAGATGTATTTGCCTCCCATGCATTGATAACCGGCATTAGTATTTCCCATGCTGCCTCTACCTGGTCGGCACGCATAAAGAGCGTAGCATCGCCCTGGAAAATATCGAGTAGCAATGTTTCGTATGCTTCCGGCGTGCCTCCCGAATAAGCGTCATTGTAATCAAATAGCATGTCAACCGGGTTGAGTAACATTTTAAGGCCCGGTTGCTTTGCCTGGAACCTAAGCCGTATGCCCATGTGTGGCTGAATGTTCAAAATAAGCCTGTTTGGTTGCCAGTTCTCTGTCGTTTCTACTGGGAATGAATGATGCGGCACCGGCCTGAATTGTATGGTCACCACTGAAATAGTCTCATTCATCCGCTTCCCGGTACGCATATAAAAAGGAACTCCCTGCCAGCGCCAGTTGTCAATATAAAATTTAACCGCAGCAAATGTTTCTACATTAGACGCTTTGTTAACATCAGGTTCTTGCCTGTAACTCTTGACCTTTTTTCCTTCTATCCATCCGGCCCCGTATTGGCCCCGTACCGCATTTTTGTGTACGTCCTCCGGTTTGAACTTTCGCAATGCGTTGAGTACATCTACTTTCTTGTTGCGTATTTCATCGGCATTAAAAGAAATGGGTGATTCCATGGCAATCAGGCACATCAGTTGCAGCAGGTGGTTTTGTATCATATCACGAAGGGCGCCGGCTGTCTCGTAGTAATTGCCCCTGTTTTCTACACCCAATTGTTCTGACACGGTTATCTGCACATGGTCTATGTAGTTACGGTTCCAGATCGGCTCGAACATGGCGTTTGCAAAACGGAAAGCAAGTATATTTTGTACCGTTTCTTTACCAAGATAATGGTCTATGCGATAAATTTGCGATTCATCAAACAGTCCATGCAACAGGTTATTCAAATGCCGTGCGCTATCCAGGTCGCGGCCAAAAGGCTTCTCTATCACAATTCGGCTTAACTGCTTATTTGCTGATAGCCCACTCTGGCCGATCCTGGTGGCAATATCTTCAAAAAAGGTTGGGGGTACCGCCATATAAAAAATGCGGTTAACCGGTTCACCCCAAGCTTTCTCGAGTTTGTCTATTTGTGTCTTTATGGCGGTATATGTTGAAGGGTCTGAAAAATCTCCCTTCTTGTATTGAATGAATTTCTGAAACGCAGTCCAGTCACTTTTTTTCGTTTTCCCTGTGCGGGAAAATTTATCAATGCCGTCATGTACATGCTTGCAGAAGGCCTCGTTACTTATATCTGTATGTGCGGTGCCGAGGACAGCAAAATGATCAGGTATCCACTGATCCAAATACAAGTTGTATATCGCGGGCATTAGTTTCCGCCATGTCAGGTCGCCTGCCGCGCCAAAAATAACAATGACTGTCGCACCCAATTTTTTTGCCGCTTCCATTAATTTTGTTTTTGTTTCCACTGTGTATGAAAAATACCTTCGCGATCCACACGTTCGTATGTATGTGCGCCGAAGTAATCACGTTGTGCCTGTATCAGGTTGGCAGGTAGCCAACCGCTCCTGTATCCATCATAATAGGCAAGCGAGGCCATCATGGCCGGAATGGGCACGCCCGCGTCAACAGCTGTCTTAACTGCCAGCCTGAAGCCATCCTGGCAGGCTTGCAATTCATGTCCCAACGCCTTGTTTACAAGCAGGTTAGGCAAAGCCGGTTCGGCAGAATAAGCGGAAAGAATATCTTCCAGTAATCCTGACCTGATAATGCAACCCCCACGCCATATCTTCGCCACCTCATCCAGCTTTAGATCATAATGGTATTCTTTGGAAGCACGCTGTAAGAGAGACATGCCCTGGGCATAAGTTGTTATCATGGAGAAATAAAGCGCGTTTTCCAGCCAAGCAGATAACTCGGTGTCATTCCCCGCAAATGCAACCTTGCGCCATTCCAGCATTTTCTGAGCTGCGACACGCTCTGCTTTTAATCCCGACAAATCGCGCGCTGAGACAGCCGCATCAATGTCTGGAATAGGCAAGTAAAGTTCCATAGCGTTTTGCGATGTCCATTGCCCGGTACCATTTTGTTTTGATGCATCGAGGATCATATCTACCAGCCGGTTATCCGTGAGATCGTCTTTTTGGGCAAAAATATCCGCCGTGATTTCTATTAAATATGACTTTAATCTGCCCTTATTCCATTTTGAAAAGATATTGTGCAGATCATCGTTAGTTAGGTTCAGGCATGCTTTCATCAGGTGATAAGCTTCTGCTATTAGCTGCATCAGCCCATATTCTATGCCGTTATGCACCATTTTCACATAATGACCTGCCGAGCCCGGGCCAAGATAAACAACGCAGGGATCACCATTAACTTTTGCAGACACATCCTTAAGCATTTGCGCAACACGGTCATAAGCTTCACGCGCGCCTCCGGGCATAATACTCGGCCCGAACCGGGCGCCATATTCACCGCCTGATATACCGACGCCCATAAAATGAATCTGTTCTTTGGCCAATTGCTCAGTCCGCGCATCAGTGTCCGTAAAATGCGAATTACCGCAATCCATCACCAGGTCATCGTTCGATAAAAAAGGCTTCAGCTCGCCTATTACAGCATCTACCGGCTTGCCAGCGGGCACCAGCAGCATGACTACTTTGGGTGACTTTAATGCAGCAAAAAAATCATTTAGGTTACGAGCGCCTACTACCTTGCGGCCTTCCGCCTCTTTCTCTAACGAATCTACCTTTCCCTCATCTTTATCGAACCCGGCGACGCTATAGCCGTGATCGCACATATTGTAAACCAGGTTCCGGCCCATTGTGCCTAACCCTATCATTCCGTAATCGTATTTTGTTTCCATTATCTTTTTGTTATTTAGAACCAGCAGGTGTATGAAACGACAAAGTGTTAATATAAGCCTTTGCCTGTTCAAGCCCCTGAAAGTGTAGTGCATGCATACCATCAGCTTTTGCTACTTCCACAAACATTAGCCGGTCATCAATGTAAAGTCCGTTTTCCGGTTTTGTTTGGGAAATATCGCATGCCATGCTCCACATATCTTTATCAGGTTTTCGTAGATGAACATAGCAGGAGGAAATATAAGCATCAAACAATTCATTCAACTTAAACTTCTGTATCCTGAACTCGTTTATTTCCCGCCCTTCGTTGCTTATCGCAATCACTTTCAACCCAAATTGTTTCTTTAACCCTTTAAAATAATCAAGTGTTTCCTGGTATGCCTCTGACTGATCAAACATGAATTTAATAAAGTCCTCTTTCGAAAAACCCACTGGCTGGTAAAAAATAATCCGTTCGAGGTATTTATCAAGTGTTAGCTTCCCCTCTTCATAGGTATCAAATGTAAGGTGGTGGCGCTCTTCCATTTCTTTTTGATCAAGGCCAAATTTCTCTACTGCGCGCTGTCGGAAATCCCTTCCCCATCCATTTGTGAGCACGACGCCTCCGATATCCAGGAATAGCGTTTTTATTTCGTGGGGTTTTACTTCATTATGCATTTTGCATCGTTTTTAGTACAGCATTCTCCAATTGTTGAAGCCCGTTATCAATATCCTTGCCGAGGCTGATTCGCAACACCCTGCGCCCTTTATCAGACAAAGACCTGAAATCACCAAGAGATTGAGCTTGATGCAATGTGGCAAATCCATATTTTTCTCCTGGTATAGGCAAATCATTTTGTTCATCCGAAACAAGCAGAATGTATAATCCGGTTGCAGGCCCACCCTTATGAAGCTGGCCTGTAGAATGTAGATACCTTGGCCCATTCAGCATGGTAGTAGCTACCTTCAAGTCTGTCCCCATTCGTTCACGCCATGATTGCAATATTTTCGTTCTGCTTTCGGTCAACATGAAATAGGGGAGCAGTGCGATATAATCTCCTTCATGAGCTTGATTCGTAAAAGCAGTTATCAATTCCTTTACGGATTGATTACTATTCAGGTCTGTTGATTGCTCGCCCGTAAAAAAAGACAAGCCATCCAGTTGGAATATTGGTTCTGTTCTTCTAAAAGCTCCTTTTTCCTGCCATTCTTTAAGCAACTCATCCGTGTTCTTTTTGCTCTCGGCTACATTCGGCTGGTCAAACGGATTGATACCTATGATCATCCCAGCGATGGCCGTCGCAATTTCCCAACGGTAATATTCACCTCCGATGGCAATCGTATCCGGGACCTTTATATTCACCACAGGATGACCTGCGTTTCCCAAGGCTGCCAGTTTTTCTTCATGATCTTTATTATTATCTCCCGGCAAGTACATGTGTATAAATATTCGGTCCTTGCCATAATTATCCGGCGTTTGCAGTTCCTCCCCGTTTACAGGAATTAGTCCTTTGCCTTCTTTTCCCGTGCTTTCCGCCAGCAGCTGTTCCACCCAATAGCCAAATGAACTTATGGAGGAAGACAAAACAAAGGTCACTTTATCTCTCCTGTTACGCTGGCATACTCCTAACACGGTGCCAAGGCTTATGGCAGGGTTTCCAGCCGCAGGCACATTAGCATTGCAAGATGCTTCCATCTGCATAGCGCTCGATAACAACGTTCTTACACCCACGCCCATAAGCGCCATAGGCAATATTCCAAAATCTGACAGCACGGAATATCTTCCCCCTACGTCAGATGGGTTGATGAATGTTTTCCTATAGTGATAATCTTCTGCCATCTTTACTAATGGGCTTCCGTCATCGGTAATGGCCACAAAATTTTTGCCCGGGTCTTTTGCACCCGACTTTGCCAACCGATCATAAAAATATTTAAAGAAGCTCAGCGTTTCCTTGGTGCCTCCGGATTTGGTAGCGGTGATGAAAAGGGAAGTGTTAATGTCTATGTTGTTTTCAAGGTCCGTGATAGCTTCAGGCGAAGTATTATCTAACACAAACAATTCCAGGTAGCCATCTTTCTTACCAAACGTTTCCCTCGCAACCTCAGAGCATAGGCTGCTGCCTCCCATCCCCAGCAACACCGCATACTTAAATCCTTCGCCTCGTAATTCGTTGGTAAAGGCCTCCAGGTCATCAACTCTCTTGGTGAAATCCTGCGGGAGGTTGACCCAGCCCAAACCGTCTAATATCGTTTTCACCTGGTCTGGCTCTCGCTTCCATAGATAGGGATCTTTATTAAATAGCCTGCGCCCCGCCTGCTTTTCATTTACCGAAGTGTATGCTGCTTCAACTTCTTTCTTTAGACTCGCGGCCTTAATTTCCTGAACCGGGTTTGCCGCACCCAGCGCGCTCATTCTCTTTTCAGCGATGCCACTCATTAGTTTGTTGTAGGCGTCAATAAATTTCTGGATGCCATCATATTCGAGTTGCCAGGTCACTGCATCTATGTCAATATCATATTTTTTTAGTTCGTCAAATATTCTCCCGGCTTCATCAAGTCCTTCTTCCACAGTATTTTTTCGTAGCTTCCCATGATCGGCCAATGCGGCAATCGTTTCATCAGGGAGGGTATTCACCGTGTCTGGCCCTATCAATGTTTCTACGTAACGCAAATCATTACCCAATGGGTCTTTGTTACTGGTACTGGCCCACAATGGCCGCTGCACATTAGCTCCCTTGGCAGCAAGTTTTTCCCACTCGCTCCCGCTAAATATTTCCTTGAACCGTTGGTAGGCCATTTTAGCGCTTGCAACCCCGGCCTTCCCGAATAGGGCAGGGGAGCCGTTTTGATGATCGCCAGATGATTTTATATAATGCCCCAGCAACTCGTCAGTTAGCACATCAATCCGGCTCAGGAAAAAACTCGCTACAGACACAACCTTATCCACCGGTTTGTTTTCGCTTATTCTCCTGCTTACTGCACTGATATAGGCCTTTGCAACTTTTGCATATTGTTCTATGGAAAACAGCAGGGTGACATTTATGTTTATCCCCTCATACAGCATCTGCTCTATGGCCGGGATTCCTTCCTTTGTTCCCGGTATCTTTATCAAACAATTAGGACGGCCTACTGCGTTATGCAATCGTCGTGCCTCATTGCAGGAACCCTCCGTGTCTCTAGCCAGGTAGGGCGATACTTCCAGGCTTACAAATCCGTCCGTACCGTTCGATTGTTCATAAACGGGCTTCAGCAGGTCACAGGCATCCTGTACGTCCTTAATGGTCAGCGCATCATATATTTCCTGTGGCGTCTTTCCCCCTTTCACCTGTTCCCTGATCTCGCTGTCATAGTCGTCGCTCCCGGTAATTGCCTTATTAAAAATGCTGGGATTGGAAGTAATGCCTCTCAGCCCCTGTTCTGTCACTCTCTTTTTTAGCTCACCATTTACAATCATTTTCCTGGTGAGGTTATCCAGCCAATAGCTTTGGCCATAACTTAGTAAATCATTTAGTGTGCTCATAACATTTCCTCCTTCATGTTTTTATTTTCTATGGCGAATATTTTTTTAACTCTTCTTTCGTGGCGCGGGGCGCCGCTGAAAGTTGCTTTAAGAAAGGTAAATACAATATCCTTTGCCAATTCAATGCCGATCACCCGCTGTCCCAGGCATAATATATTCACATCGTCATGTTCTACACACTGGTGCGCAGAATAAGTATCGTGGCAAACACCGGCTCGTATCCCTCTAAATTTATTGGCGGCTACGCTCACGCCCACTGCACTGCCACAAATGAGTATGCCCCTGTCCCCCATATTATGTAAAAGCGCGGTTGCAACATCCTCTGCATGATCAGGATAATCGTCAGGTTCATCTCCGGTATCTGCGCCAAGGTCCATCACCTCATACCCTTCTTGTTGCATTGCAGCGATGAGTATCGTTTTATAATTAAAACCGGCGTGATCTGAACCTATAATGACTCTCATGATTTCGACACCATATTTTTTACTTTATCTACAATGTTCTCAACCGTAAACCCAAAGTGTTTAAACAGATCACCTGCCGGAGCGCTGGCTCCAAAATCAGTCATTCCAATTATTTCCCCATCACTGCCCACCCACTCATGCCAGCCTTCAGGAGCGGCAGCCTCAACTGCAATTCGCCTGGTAATGGAGCGTGGCAATACTTCATCTTTGTATGCCTTATCCTGCTTTCTGAATAATTCCCAACTGGGCATGCTTACCACGCGCACGTCAATCCCACCCTTCATCAATTCCTTTTGGGCCTCGAGTATTAATTGCACCTCCGATCCCGTGGCTATTAATATAGCGTACGAGTTCCCTTTCTGCTCCTTAGATAATATGTAGCCGCCCTTCAAAAGCCCTTCTGCACTTGCAACTTTATCCGTATCAAATATGGGCAGCTTTTGCCGGGTAAGCACCAGCATCGTCGGTCCTTCTTTTCTCATGATTGCCACCCGCCATGCATAGGCAGCTTCATTGGCGTCTCCCGGCCTGATAACTACCATATGTGGCATTGCTCTAAAGGTAATCAGTTGCTCTATCGGCTGGTGGGTTTTACCATCCTCGCCGAGCCCTATTGAATCATGTGTCATTACATAAATAACGGGCTGCTCCATAATGGCCGACATTCTAATGGCAGGTTTCGCATAATCTGTAAAGCAGAAATAGGTAGACGCAAACGGCCTTACTCCTCCATGCACCATCATACCCAGGCTGGCGGCACACATGCCATGCTCCCTGACGCCCCATGCCATATTCCTGTTTTCATAATGCTCTTTTCCAAAATAGCCGGAAACTTTCATCATAGTTGATGTGGACTCACCCAAATCAGCGCTGCCGCCTACCAGCCAGGGTAGCTTCCCCGTGATAGCAGTGGTAACATCCGTAGTTACAGATCTTGTAGCCTTAGGTCCATCACCGGCTTTATACACTGGTATGTCTTTATCCCAATCAGCCGGCAGATCCTGTTTCAGGTATTGATCGAACAGAATTGCCTGTTCGGGGTACTTGCTGCTATATTCTTTTAGCAGCTCATTCCAGTTCTTTTCTTGTTGAGCGCCTTGCGCAATAGCATTACCCATATATTCCTTCACATCATCCGGCACAAAAAACGGCTCTTCCGGCCAGCCATAAAACTTCTTGGTAAGCGCCACTTCTTTATCACCCAGTGGTGAGCCATGCACGCCCGATGTATCTTGTTTATTTGGTGACCCATAGCCGATATGGGTCCGCAATATGATCATCGAAGGTTTATCGGTGACTTCTTTTGCTTTATCAAATGCCTCGGATATTTTATTTATGTCGTTGGCTACATCGCCAATATCCTGCACATGCCAGTGATAAGCCTCAAAACGTTTCGCCACATCATCGGAATAAGTAAGGTTGGTGTCCCCTTCAATAGTGATGTGGTTATTGTCATACAGATAAATAAGTTTTCCCAAACCAAGATGTCCCGCAATGGATGCCGCTTCGTGAGAAGCTCCTTCCATCAGGTCACCATCGCTGCAAAAAACATAAGTATAATGGTCAACGATCTTACTGCCTTCTTTGTTGAAAATAGTTGCTAAATGTGCCTCAGCTATGGCCATCCCTACTGCCGTCATAAATCCCTGTCCCAACGGCCCGGTCGTCGTTTCTACTCCCGGAGTAAGGCCATGCTCCGGGTGCCCCGCAGTGATACTGCCAAGCTGCCTGAACCGTTTGATCTCCTCCATCGAAACATCATACCCGGTAAGATGCAGTACTGCGTATTGCAGCATTGAAGCATGACCGTTGGAAAGCACAAAACGATCCCTGTTAAACCAGTTAGGGTTGCGCGGATTATACCGCAAATGGTTCATCCACAAAGTAAATGCGGCTGGCGCCAGTGCCATTGGAGCGCCGGGATGGCCGGAGTTTGCTTTTTCAACAGCATCTATAGAAAGGCAACGGATAGTATCAATACATTTTTCTTCAATGGTCATATATAACTGTTTTGTGTTGATGTAATGCAAATGCCGCCGCACCTATAACGCCCGAGTCATTGTGCAGTTTTGCCGGTACTATATCCACTGAAACCATCGCTGCTTTCAATGCATTTTTTTTCACTCCTTTCGCTACCCGCTCCACTAATTGCAGTATCCCTTCTATAACGCCGCCTCCTAAAATTACCCTGCAAGGGCCTATCAAATTTACCACTGATGTGATGCCTGCCGTCAATGCTTCAACGACGTTGTCTAACAATTGAATAGCCAGTTTATCTCTTTTTTGCATAGCCGCAGCCACTGTTGCTCCGGTGATTGCTGTGATGTCGCCACCTGCAATTTCCAATAGCATCTTTCCATGGTCCATATTGTTTTGTACCGCTCGTTGCGCATCTCGCTCTATCGCCCATCCTCCCGCCAATGCTTCCAGGCATCCCTTGTTGCCGCAATGGCACAAAGGGCCGTTTAATTGTATAGTAATATGCCCTATTTCCCCGGCGGTATTACCGCAGCCTTCCAGCATTTTTCCATTGCATACAATTCCCCCTCCTATACCCGTGCCTACAAAAATGCAAACCAGGTCTTGGTAATGCATGCCCGCCCCATATAACCATTCGCCCCACGCCGCGGCCTTTACATCATTACATACCACTACTGGTAAATTCACTTTATTGGTTAATTGTTCCTGTAAATTTACGTGGTGCCATCCCAGGTTGGGAGAAAAAATAATATTCCCGGTATTTTTTTCTATTTGCCCTGCAACACCAATACCTATTATAGATGGGGTAGTGTCAGAATGTTTCCTGAAAAGTTGATGAATAGCATTAGCAATATCTTCAATAATTTTATTGGAGTTGTGCGAGCTTTCGGTAGGAACGCGCAAACGGTCTAATAATTGCCCGTCAGCATTTACCAGCGCTACTTCGATTTTGGTACCACCCAAATCAACGCCTATAGCCCATTCTTGCATTTTATGTTTACTAGTTTACTTTTATGCAAATCCCTTGTGGAGAGGAAAATATAAACTCCTTCTAACCTCACATAAGAATTATGCCTTCAAAAATACCGAGAACACATATTTATTTAAATAATTAAAAAATCTTCTTCCGGAAGACGCTATTCCAATAGTAACTGGGATTGGCTTGCAGGCCTAAACTACGATAAAGTCCTTCTTTGAAATAATCTCCTGCAATGCCTCATACAATTTGTCCAGGTCATTTTGCGTATTAAACGCCTGCACAGAATATCGCAGATAAACATCAGTTCCCTGTCGCATAACAGGAACTTCTATTCTATAATTTTCAAAAAGATAGCGTTGCAATTTTTCAGGCTGTTCCGTTCTTATAGGCACACTGCACATCTGGCCCAGGAAATCATCATTCAAAGGACAAAGTGGGCTGGAACCCAATAACTCGCAAAACCGCACATAATTTGCCCTTGCCATTTCACGGCAACGAACTGCAACGTCCTCCCAGTTATTTTCCTTTATAAACTCTATTGCTTTTGGTACGGTAAGAAATGCTGAAAAATCCCTGGTGCCCTGCATTTGATGATAATCTAAAAATGGAGAATCAGACGGTGCCGCGCTTTCATATCCCCAGCTAATAATTACAGGGTCAAACAGGTGTTGGATTTCGTTTTTGACATATAAAAACGAGCACCCCTTTGCCGTCATCATCCATTTGTGGCAAGCGCCTGTATAAATGTCGGCATTAAGTTCAGATAGATCTAAAGGGATGTGGCCGGGCACATGCGCGCCGTCCACAATGGTAAGCAATCCGCGTTCTTTTGCCATTTCGCAAATTTCTTTCACAGGCAGCCTCAGGGCGGTGCTGCTTGTTATCTGCGAAATAAAGATTGCTTTTGTTTTATCGCTATATCCTTTCCAGAACTGTTCAATAATTGCTTCCTTCGATACTGCCGGCAGTTCTATCTGCTGTCGGACATATTTTGCCTTACTTTTCCTGCAATAATAATTCCAGGTGCGGTCAAGCGCGCCATATTCAATATTGGTAGAAAGAATTTCATCGCCCTCATTCAGCTGTAAACTTTTCGCCACTATATTAATCGCATAAGTAGGATTGGTTACATAAACTACATCATCTGCATCACAATTGATAAAAGAAGCAAGCGCCTGCCGCGATGCTTTTAAATACGCGACGCCATTAACCGCAATAAACTGGCACGGTTCACTTTCCAGCAGCAGTTGCCATTGCTGGTAATCACTAAAAATAGGTCTTGGACAAGCTCCAAACGAACCGAAGTTCAGATAGGTTATTCCCGGATTAAGAAGAAAAAGTGATTTAAGCTTTGGATAATCAATCATAAAAATTAAGGTTAAATGCAAAGTACGCAAAAGTTTTAGCGCAAGGAAAATACAAATCAGGCAGGAATGAAAAAGTACATGATATCTAAGTGTATGCTGAAACGGGGCATTTAGCAAAATTAACTTGATAGAGTAATGACCCCTTACAGCGTGGCCCCTCGCTAAACGTCTTTTATTTCACCTGATCTCGAGGGATTTTTGATAATGTAAATTAGTATAACTTGATTTGTTTTAAAAATGCCATTCTAGTCGCCATCTCCTTAAAATATAATCCTGTAACAGGTGAATCACATCATCAGGGTTTTCAGTATTATGCACTCCATGTTGATAAACGGCATCTCCTGATGGGGTCAATAGTTTTCGTTCCCGAAGGTTATTAAGGTAACAGTGATGCATTACAGGATTCCAAAGATGCCGCCAAAATGTTTCACCTATGCCTCTGGTAAAATAAACGTTTCGAATGGTAGGATGGCGACGAAGTATTTGAACAATGTTAACAAACAAGAAGTCATCGAAATTGTGGACTATTGCATTATCGGCATAACCTGCAAGTACTTTAATATGTATTGGATTAGTAGGATCAGTGTCATCAATTGAACTAATGAGGTCGGTAATGGCAATCCGTTTATCATGGCAAAACTGTTTCCATTCGTTAGGGGTGGCGTTGGTAAGGGATTCCTCATCATATAGCCGGGGTAACACATCCCAGAAGTAGTTGTTGGCGGTTCTTCCGTAAAACCATTTCGCCGGATTACTATCCGGCCACATTGGATTAAATGTGCCCACGATTAAGGTAGTTGGCTCAAAATCTATGTGCTCAATATTAAGGTATTGTTGAAATTTATGATCACATGCCATAGTCCGGTAAGGTAAATGTTTCAACGTTTACTCAATGCAAACTTAATCAAGTAATACAACGGAAACCCAAAAATAAAAAGCACAAACCCTGATTCGGCTGCAATAGGATTAGCATAAAAAACACTGATGTTTACAATAATATAAACGAGAATATAAAATGCCGGAAGAATAGGGTAGCCCTTGATTTTAAAAATATCCGTTTGTTCCCCGTCTCTTTTGGCCCGGTGCCTCAGTATAAAAATGGCCGCCGCAGCCGCAATCAGGCTGATGCTGTCAAAAAACATCACATGCTCCAGTATTTTCTGGAAGGAAGATATAAAAAACAACGTGATCAAAATAAATGCGCAATAAACGGTAAGCGCAAATTCCTGCACCTGCGTTTTGTGGTTAAGCCTCTTGAAAACCGGGGGCAACACATTGTCCTCAGCCATCGCAAAATAAATTCTTGGATTACTCATCACCGAAACATTCACAAATGCTATCACCGACAGGAACATAATTACCGAGACTAATTTATACCCAATGTTTCCGAACATCAGCCCTGTTATATCAGATGCAATAGTGGTGGAATGTGCTAGCCCGGAAAAACCAAGCACCCTATAAAAGGAATAGTTCACGCTTAAATAGACAATAAGCACAATGGTAATTCCATAAAAGATAGCACGCGGCATGGTTCGGTGCGCACTATGTATATCCTTGCCGAAATTCATAGTCTGCTGGTACCCACCGTATGTAAAAAATACGGGTATAAAGCACATGGCAAACGCATTAAACATATCTCCAAACGTCTGATTTTGTACTACAACTGTTTCCTGTGCGTGAGCGTCCCCGACAAAAAACACCGCGGAAATTAATAATACCAACATGCCTAGTTTCACCAGCATTAATCCGTTAAGCAATTTGGCGCTCACCCGTAATCCAATCATATTTATCACATACAGGATCGCCACTGAAGAAACGGTAATAAGCTTAATAGCGGTGTTATGAGCCACAGAAGGTAATAATACGGGAGCTATATATTCTGCACCCATAATCGCTACGGCCGCTGCCGAACTGGCATTGCTGATCACTATAATCCAGTTGACCATAAACGCAAAACAAGGATGATAGCAATAGGAAAATATTTTATAGAATCCGCCTGCAACAGGGTATCGTGACCCGATCTCGGCAAACGTAAGCGCTCCTATAAAACTAACGACAGCGCCCGTTATCCAGGCAAGAAAGAACACAATTGGAACGCCGGCTTTTTGAGCCACTTCGGAAGGCACCCTGAAAATCCCCATACCTATAACCAAACCCGCGACGATCATAGTAAGGTCGAAGGTTTTGAGTTGCGGCTTTATCTTATTCTGCTCCAGGGTTGCCATTTATGATGAAGGTTGTATTTTCTTTTTGTTGCCTCTGCTTTAACTCAGTGACTAATAAATGACTAATAGTTAATGGACTTACGACCTATAACTTACGACCTATAACTTACGACTTACAGCCCATATCCGCCAGCACAATAGCCGCAATATCTCCAATATTGTCACCTAATAAAGAAGGTACTATTTTACAAGCCTTGGAAGCGCCCGGCAATGCTTCTTTTTCAATAACCTCTTTCATAATTGGCTCGATCAAAGATTGTGTTTTTTTGTAAATGCCTCCAATAATAATTATTTCGGGGTTCAGTATGTCAATCAGCAAAGCAAGCCCCTTGCCTAAATACCTTGCCGATGTCTCATAAATGTCAATAGCTACAGAGTCTCCTCTATAAGCAGCTTCAGCAACTGACTTTGCGGTAATCAGGGATAATTCATCCAATCCGTTACAAAAAGATACGCTTTCACCCATTTGTATCTTTTCTCTTATTTTCATCTGGCCAAGCTGTGCGATTCCGCCTCCACTGCAAAAACCTTCAAATGAACCTGCCTTGCCAAACCCAACCGGGCCTATGTCAGCTAATCTTGTATGCCCGACTTCACCTGCGCCATCTGTTGTTCCGGAATATAAATTGCCATTTAGTATTAGTCCCGCGCCCATGCCGGTACCAAAAGTTAAGAAAATAGTATTCCTGTATCCCATGCCAGCGCCAAATTTCCATTCGGCTATAGCACAGGCATTGGCGTCATTTTGAAGGAACGCTTTTTTGCCAAATCTTTTCTCCGCCATTTCAGCAATTGGGATATTATCCCAACCTGGCAGGTTAGGCGGCGATAAGATAACGCCGTGCTTACTATTTAAAGGGCCTCCGCAGCAAATCCCTATGCCACCTAAATCATTATTTGCCGCATCAGTTCCTTTAATCAATGTATCCGCAGTATTAAATAAGGCTTCAATCATTTTATGCACAGGTAGGTTCGTTGGCAACACAACTTTTTCAATAATGCTGATTTTTTCAGCATTGTCCTTTTTGCCAAGTATCACGGCACACTTTGTTCCGCCTATGTCAAATCCTAACAGCATAATGTATTTGTCTTCAGGAAATATACAAAACACTAAAATAGCTTTAATTGTTTAAGAATTGATTTTGAGAAGCTTTTTAAAAATATTTTACGATTTTCTTTTAAAACTAGAAATATAGTTTTACATTTGAACTATAAAAGTAGTTTAAATGAAAACATTAACGCGTGCTGAAGAACAAATAATGAAGGTTTTGTGGAAATTAGAAAGTGGCTTACTGATGGAAGTTGTTGAAAATATGCCATCACCCCAACCGCATAAGAACACTGTAGCCACAATACTTAAAACCCTGGTGGATAAAGCCTTTGTGCGGATAGAGCAGGTCGGGAGAATACATAGGTACCATCCGCTTCTCTCCAAAGAGGAATATTCTAAAAGTACGCTTACCAATGTAGCGAAAGGATACTTTGAGGGCTCATTCAGCAATGTGGTTTCCTTTTTGGTTGATGAAAAGAAACTTTCGGTAAAGGATCTTGAGCTGTTGCTAAAACAATTAAAGAAAAAATAAAAATATCATTCTTTATAAAACCTTGTGTATGAATAGTATATTTCTGTTTCTGCTAAAAAGCATTTTTATAAGCGCGGTAATGTTTACCTGGTACTGCCTTGGGCTAAAAAATAAAAGACTACACAATTACAACAGGTTTTTCTTATTGTTCACATTATATGCAAGTATACAGTTGCCTTTGCTTCATTTTCAATGGTTCTCTATTCCCTCGAGTACCTATGCAGCTGCGCCGTCAACTTTTCTATTGCATGCAATAAATGACTATAGTTCCGGTGGGCCGCTGCCGGTCTTGAACCGGGCGACTTCTAACATTAACTGGTACGTCATTGCATTAATAATCGCAGCAACGATCAGCATATTGCTTCTTTTGATCTTGTTTTTGAGGATTGCATGGATAATTGGGATGAGCAGAAAATATCCTCATACGTATAAAGAGGACATTAACTTTATTACTACTGATTTGCCAAGGGCGCCCTTCTCTTTTTTAAACAGCCTCTTCTGGAGAAATACTATCCCGCTCGAAGCCGAGAGCGGTAGGTTAATATTCCGGCATGAACTAACCCACATTAAGCAAAAGCACACTTATGATAAACTTGCCTGCCAGTTGCTCACCTGTATCGTGTGGTTCAATCCATTCTATTGGCTCATACAAAAGGAACTAGGTATGATCCATGAATTTATTGCCGACGAAAACGCCATAAATGAAAATGACACAGAGGCATTTGCAAAAATGTTATTACAAACGCACAATAATGGCCGGTACCTGGTGCCGGAACTCCAGTTTTTTTCCTCACCCATAAAAAGACGATTGATCATGCTACAAACATCTCCTAAAACAAGCCACGCCATACTCAGGCGTATGATGGTGCTGCCGCTTGCCGCCTGCGCAGTAATTATCTTTTCATTCAGCCCGCTGAAGGAAAAGAAAAATATCGAAAAGGCAAACAGAAAAATTGTGCTGGTACTGGATCCCGGCCATGGCGGAAATGACGCGGGCGCAACATATGAAACAATGATAGAAAAGGATATTAATTTAGAAATAGCCAATCACATCAAAGCGCTGTCGCCGGGGTACAATATCGAAACGCATCTCACCAGGGGTGATGATGAGACATTATCCTTAGAGGAACGGGTGGCTGCATCCAATAAACTAAAGCCCGATGATTTTATTTCTATCCATGTTTCAGACGATTCATCAGCGGCTACGGACAACGGCAATTTCGACATTGCTATTTGTTTCGAAAATCCGCGAGTTGATCAGAGTAAGGAATTAGGTTGGGCGGTTTATCAGCACCTCAATGCGCAGGGAGGCATCCAGAAAAAGACATTGACGGAGAAACGCGCGTATGTACTACGTAATAATAATGCTCCAGCTATCTTAATAGAGTTCGGAGACATAAAAAACAAACAACAGATGCAATGGATTACTGACGATGCAAAGCTGGATGAGTTATGTAGCGCAGTGCTGGAGGGCGTTGTAGAATCGCATAAGCAGTAATTATCGTTATAACATTTACTGCCTGAAAATTATTAGTTGCCAAAAGTGGGTATAGAAAGACGCTTTTGGCAACTAACAATTTTAGTAAAACATGAAAACATGTTTCTAAAATAATGAATCTTTGCGTTTCAGCACCTCTGCTGTTGACTAAAAAATGTCAAAACAGGAATCCACCAAAGTCATTATTTCTGTTTTTGGCGGAACTTCAAGGTTGCCATTTTTTAGTTCCTGTTGAAAGGATTTGAATGTTTCGAGATCAAACAATATCTGTTGAAAATCCTTTTGCTCAAATAATGCTAAGTGCATAAAAGTATTGCCATCCTCGCCAAGATAGGTGCTGTAACGAATGCCGGGATGATTGATCTTTCTTAGGTCACTCATCACCTTACTTATGTTTTCCTGGTTTTTCGCGGCATAGCCGGCTTTCACTGTGTAGGTTACTTTGACGATGTGCATGGTATCGGTTTTAATGGTAAAGGTCAGGAAATATTACTGGTAAACAGCGGGGATAATATAATTATTATTTAAGTGCAATTAATCGCTTGTTATGTGTTCGTGTTGTTCTTTATTTTTGTGATAGTTGATTTTTACGAAATGGAAGTGATGAAATGAACAAAGGATTCTTGGTGTTTGCGATCATATTGTTTTACTGGGGTGCACCTGGGATAGCGATCGCCTGGAAAAATGATAAGTCAATGATCAGGAAAAACACTGAAAGTATTATCCGGGCAATCAGTGATAGTGATCTGGTGGCGGTTAAAGAATATATGGACTCTGGTGTGTTTGAAACGAACAAGGTCAATTCTAATCTCTATTACTTCAAACTGGCTCATTTATATTTAAACAAGTATCAGGGTAAGAGAAATAAGTGGCATTTCGTTATCGATGACCCGGATTACATTTTCGGGGTAAGGGTCACAGCCCTGTTATATGAAGGATTTGATAGCTCAAATGGCCTAAAAAAGGCAGAATTGGTATTATATTTCAGGCCATCTGCCCCGGATAAACCATGCAACTTACAAACGATATACGTTAATAAAGATATTGATCCTTTTTATAGACGAACACACGTTTCCGACTGACTGAAATCATATTTTCCTTACCGGTTTTCCTTAGCTTTGCAGCCCATAATCCAAAATAATGCAGATGAGATATACCATTGGCTTAATAATGTTGTTCAGTTTATTATTCTTTGATGCTACATCTTTTGCGCAGGAAGCTAAAAAAGCAAAACACAGAACTCGATCTATTTATGGCAGTTGGGGGTATAATGAAGAGTGGTTCACCAATTCTACTATACACATCAAGCAGCCGGGACTCGGTAATGATTATGAGATGGTGCATGTCAGGGCTGAAGACCACGAGGGTTGGAATAAGGGATTATTCAATGAAGCGCTGACCATACCGCAATACAACTACCGGCTGGGCTGTTACTTTAACGAAAACCAGGACCTCGCAATAGAGCTGAATTTTGATCATACAAAGTACGTTGTCAATAATGGAGAAGGTGTTCACATTACCGGTAAGATAAACAATGCGCCGGTAAATGAGCAGGTAGTTTTTTCCCAGCAAAATGGGTTTTACTATTACCTGAATAATGGTGCCAATTTCTTTTTGTTCAACATAGTAAAAAGGCTGGGGCTGTATAATACCATCGACAATAAACTTAGGATTGACCTTACGGGAAAGGCGGGAATAGGCCCTGTTATACCCCACGTTCAAAACAGTCTTTTTGGAGAGGCCAATCATCAGCAGTTTCAGTTTGGCGGCTGGAATACTGGTTTGGAAACAGCAGTGAGGGTAACATTTATGCGCTATGCCTATTTGGAGTTTTCTCAAAAAGTAGATTATGCCCGCTACAGTCATCTCCTGGTATATGATGGCAGGGCCAACCAGAATTTTGGAACTTATGAACTGATACTGAGTATTGGAGCTATAATTCCCACTACCCCGCACAATCCCATGTTCCATATGCAGCGGGCAACAGACATTATCATAGAAGATTGAAAAAGGGGTTGAGGGGATCTACAATGCAAGTTGCAAAATTTGTAGCATTTGAATATTAAAAGATTGCTTTGCTGTCTTTTCTCCATTGCTCTATGTTTTGAATTAGGGTTATCTTTGTTGAAATGCCCTTTCGATGAAGAAAATATACGTTCTGCTTGTATTCTTATTAGGCTGTAATTTGTCTTTTGCGCAAACTACAGAAGATTATGCAGTAGAGATTACTGCAACAGTGCAAAGCTCCCCCGCGCAAATTACACTAAAATGGAAATTGCTTACGGTAGATACCCCAACCTATACCATTTGGAAAAAAGCAAAAACAGCTACTGCCTGGGGCTCACCAATAGCTGTGCTGACCTCCACTGACAGTGTTTATGCTGATGCTGCGGTAATTGTTGACTCTGCTTATGAATATAAGATACAGGCTGCCGGCACTGCGCTCATTTCATATGGCTATATATATGCAGGCATCAAATGCCCCGCTATTCATAATAAAGGCACATTGTTATTGCTTGTGGACAGCACATTGGCAGACTCATGCTCAACGGCCATTCAAACATTTATGCATGATATTTGGGCGGATGGCTGGCAGATCATCCGGCACGACTTTTCAAGAGCCGCTTCGGACACTACAATAAAAGGAGTCATTGCAAATGATTACGCTGCCCATGCAAATGTAATGGCGGCTTTTATCATAGGACACCTTGCTGTGCCTTACAGCGCTGACTTTAACAGCTCTATTAACCCTCCTGACGGGCATGTCCCGGAGCACGATGGAGCATGGCCGTCTGATCTCTATTATTCCTGCCTTGCAGGAGCCTGGACAGACGTTACGGCCAATGATGTAACAGGAAGTTACTCTGCTAACTGGAATATACCAGGCGATGGTAAATGGGATCAGGATTTTATTCCGTCACCTGCACTTTTTCAGATAAGCCGGATAGATTTTAATAACATGCCTTCTTTTTCCGCTACTGAAAGCCAATTAATGAATAGTTACCTGGCGAGGGACCATACTTATAAAATGGATTCCCTCGCAATAGTACACAGGGCGCTGATAAACGATAATTTTGGAGCATTTAGCGGTGAGGCTTTCGCTGCCAATGGCTGGCGAAACTTTCCACCCTTAGTTGGCGATGACAGCGTTGCTGCTTTGCCATTTGTTTCTTCTCTTGCAGCTTCATCTTATCAATGGGCGTATGGATGTGGTGGTGGTACTTTTACAAGCGCCAGTGGAGTGGGAGCTACGTCTGATTTTGTGGCCAATCCTGTAAATGCCATTTTTATGATGTTGTTTGGTAGCTATTTTGCCGACTGGAATGTGCAGGACAATTTTTTACGCGCACCATTGTGCTCCGGTACACCAGCCCTTACCAATTGCTGGGCTGGCAGGCCCAACTGGTTCTTTCACCATATGGCATTGGGGGAGAACATCGGCTATTCAGCACTGCTTGCGCAAAATAATGATGGGTCTTTGTACCAGCCGACAGGATATGGCAATGAATACATTCATGTAGCCCTGATGGGTGACCTTACCCTAAGGACGGATTATATAAAGCCACCTTCGCACCTTGTTATATCTTCCCCGATTCATGATGGCGCAATACTCAACTGGATAGCCTCTCCTGACCCGGCGGTAATCGGTTATTATGTTTATCGTGCAGATAGCTTGTACGGATATTTTCAATTGCTGACTGCTACCACGCTCACAGGTTTATCATATCATGACACTGTAGGCGTTAATGGATTGAAATATTACCTGGTACGGCCAGTAAAATTGCAATCTACGCCGTCAGGTGGCTATTATAACCTCGGCGTTGGTATTACAGATACTGCTACCGTGTCATATCCGTTACCCCATACACAGGTTGTAAACATTGTTGCGCCGATTAATATTTCAGTATACCCAAATCCTGCGCAGAGCTACCTGGGAGTTACTATAAACACTACAATGCCTTCTGATGCAACTATGTATGTAGTTAATGAAGAAGGACAATGTTTAAACACAACTATTAAACAATTACAGACCGGCGATAATTATTACAGGCTCAATGTGACAAATTTGGCCCCAGGTATTTACTCTCTTATGGTAAAAACAGGAAATAACACAATTGTGAGGAAATGGGTGAAGCTGTAGCGTCTCCAGTGCTTTGAAGAATACAAGAGCAAAGCTTGTAAACTGCCGAAAATAGCAAGCCAAGCATAACTACTTTGACGCCCCTATAAACTTTACGAACACGGGGACCAGGCCCGGACACAATGGCATATCCCGATCGGTGTAGGTTGCCATATTTTGTTGACGGTCCGCAGGCGCTTGTTTCAGCACATGGTTCATTCCATTGATCATTTTCAATGCGGCATGGGCTGCGGCCTTTTTTAGTTCATTAGCCTCTTCCGTGCCAACTTGTAAATCGGTCGTGCCCTGTACTATTAAAACGTTCATTTTAAGTTTCCTTATTTCTTGCTTAGGATCGTATTTAAGCCAGGAGCGCATATACGGCTGCACAGATGGGCGGAACAAAGAAGTAAGGGTAGGGTCTATGTTTTTTACAGTATAGCCTTTTTTAAGGCTATCTAAAATAATGGTGGATTCGGCGGCGAGGTCTTTCGATTGCGCCTCAATTTGCTTTATGATAATTTTGTCGGCGGTTTTCGCTATTCCGGCTACTGAAATAAGTGCGTCAGCATTTGCTTTGTTGGCTGCTATCATTCCGATTAATGAACCTTCGCTATGGCCTAGTATGACAACCTTAGAGAAACGTTTGTCTTCCTTCAGCATCTTCGCGAAACCAATGGCGTCATTCACCATTTTATCAAAAGTTAGGCTGTCCTCAATTTGAAAATCTTCAGCACTTTCTCCCACGCCGCGTTTATCATACCGTACACTGGCGATCCCATATTTCTGTAATGAATCAGCGATCATCAGGTAGGTATTTGCACGCACCCCCATACTATTGTTGCCATCCCGGTCAGTAGGGCCGGACCCGGCTATTATTAATACAACAGGTACGGGTTTGTCGCTTTGAGGTAAAAAAAGCGTGCCGTAAATGCGCCCCGAGGCTGTTGTTAAAACAAAGTTTGATTTTTCATTTTTGGCGGATGTTGAGTCTGGTTTATAAGGCAAAAACCTGAACGTTTCCAGCTTACTTTCTTTATTTAAAGCAACGACCAACGAAAGTGCTCCCGTGCTAAACACTGCCTTATAAAAATAAAAGGCATCTTTCTGCTTAATGAACTCACATGCCTTCATTTCTCCATACTGTTCGTGTAAATTGCCCATCGCCGCAATTGTTTTGTCGATCGGCATAATTTTTTTTATTTTATCGGAGAACATATCAAATATGCTGTCGGTTTGCTGATGGTTATAATAGTTCTGGAATTTATTTATAGCGGTTTCGTAATCAGTGGCGGTTTGCGCGAGCGTTGTTACCGTGACCATAATGGCAACGAGTATGAGAATAATGCGATTCATTTTGTTTGGATTAAATGGAGATATAGATGGTGAAAAATAATTTTGGATAGTCCTTCGGCGATAAGAAGGCAGGCAATAAAAACGATAGTTGCTTTACCCCCCTTGACATTGCCTGAAATAGCGAAAGCGTTGTACATAAGCGCTATCATCCAAATGACAAATACTGCTCCCAGGAAGGCAAGAGCCATCATCGGCAACGTGATATGCGCAAGCAGGGTATTAATGTCAGAGTGCCCATCTATTCCTGCCGGGCTGAGCCCAAAACCGATAATCGCGTAAAAGATAAGCGGCCACCTTGCGAGCGCCATCGTGCCTGCAACATCGATAAACCTAATAGACGATTTTGAGAAAATAAGGCAGGCAGGATAAAATAATAATACCATACATACCCAATCTATGAATGATTCGGCAAAATACACATACAAAGGGGTAATGCGGCCGGTGTGGGCATCAATGACGCCATCAAAATGGGTATGGCTGTAATAGCAAATAACGGCAGTGAGCAGCATTATTGCCCAGCCGATAGCAAGTGATCTTGCACCTGCAACATACACAAACGGATTGAACAGCCATTTTTTCATTTCGAGTGTTTTTTTAGATTTTTTTCAACTGTTTCTAT
>Ga0206890_1037_pt3 | contig 34822 bp, 26 predicted proteins | sample Alteio_BWOrgHeat_58_FD_152960 | JGI IMG/M metagenome (GOLD analysis project Ga0206890, IMG submission 152960) | Enriched cells from forest soil in Barre Woods Harvard Forest LTER site, Petersham, Massachusetts, United States - Alteio_BWOrgHeat_Nextera6 ... | reverse complement strand
TTGCTGGTTGCAGCCAATACTGGTTTTCTTGCCGGTCCTGCGGTGCTTGCCAACATGGCCTCCGACAAATGGATGCCGCATTTCTTCAGTTCGTTATCCAGCCGCCTTGTCACCAAGAACGGCATTACCCTGATGGGAATTTCCTCTTTCATCGTGCTGCTGCTTACCGCCGGCGATGTAAGCGTGCTGGTGGTGCTTTACAGTATCAACGTATTTCTTACCTTCTCACTGTCGCTTTTTGGCCTGTCCAAATACTGGATTATGCATCGCCATACTGCAAAAGGTTGGGTTCTCAAGCTTATCAGTTCAGGCGTAGGATTTATTGTCTGCGCCAGCATTCTGGTGATTACTACGGTTGAGAAGTTTTTTGCCGGCGGCTGGCTCACATTGCTTATTACCAGCGGCGTCATTGTGCTTGGGCTGTGGATTCGCAAATGCTACGGCAAGGTAAACCAGAAGCTTGAGCTTGCCGACGAATTATTTGCCGAAGCCGGGCAAAAAATAGTGGCAAATCCTCCGGCCCTTGATCCAATGCAGCAAACGGCGGTTTTTCTGGTCAATGACTGCATCGGCAGCGGGATGCATTCCCTGTTATGGGTGCTGCGCCTGTTTCCGGGCGTCTATAAGAATTTTGTATTTATCAGTGTCGGCGAGGTGGATTCGGGTAATTTTGCTGAGAAGGAACAATGGCAATCCATGCGCCGTGATTTCAAGCAGACCCTTAAACATTATGTCAATTACTGCCATGCGCATAATATGGCGGCGACATCATATGTGGCATTTGGAACCGATATCGTGGATAAAGTGTCGGAGCTGATTGACAAGGTGGTGCAGGATTTTCCTAAAGTCGTATTCTTCTCCAGCAAGCTTATTTTCCAGGACGAAAGTATTTTCACCCAATTGCTTTACAACCAGAACTCTTACATTCTGCAGCGCAGGCTGCATAATCAGGGATATAACATGATCATTCTTCCCATGAGAATATGATGTCCAAATTAAGTGCGCCGATTACGCTCGAAGAATTCAAGAAGCGCCGCAAGCCGCCGCGCAACATCAATAAAGAAATTGCCAGTAAGATGAGCAATCTCGATAAGTTTGCGCTATGGATTACCGACAAGGTAGGTACCATCGGATTCTTTCTCGCAATTTTATTGTGGACGGTGTTGTGGCTGGGCTGGAATCTGCTGGCTCCCAAGGAGCTGCAGTTTGATCCTCCGATGGGATTCGTGTTCTGGCTGTTTATTTCCAATCTGATTCAGATTCTCCTGATGCCGCTTATTATGGTCGGGCAGAATATCCAGGGACGCCATGCCGATGCGCGCGCCGAAAATGATTTAGAGGTGAATGTGAAGGCAGAGCAGGAGATCGAAGTGATTGTGCAGCATCTCGAATATCAGAATAATATACTCATCGCCATGACGGCGAAATTGGGTATTACGCTGGATGAAGCGTTGAAGAAATAGCTAATGCGCCGGGCACGACGCTATAAAATAATGTTCGCCCGCATATCTGTCATTTCTGGGGCATAACTTACGCACATTGTCCGGATTGTCGCGCCAGACGGAAGGAAGCAGGAAGGGTGGGCCACCGCTTGCGGGAATCATATTAGGCATGCGGCCAGGGGTGATGGTATAAGAAGATAATAATACGGCTTCATGGGTTGCAAGGAACGCCTGCGACATTAAATCGCAATTAAGGAAATTGCCTGTTTCAGGCATAAGATATTCCATCTCCATCGCATTGCCGCAGGAGAAGATAACAAGGTTGGGATTGCGTTCCTGAGCAGTCTTCAGCACATGCAGCGCCTGTTGCTCTTCCTGCAATGCGTCGTTGTGGTTTATTGCCGTCCAGAAATAAGCCACGGCATCATACCGCACACAGCACAGGAACAATATCACCACAAGAAATGCGATGTTACCTTTGGCCGGATTATGTATTGCGCATTGGCTCATCCATAAAGCCAACGCCGCGCAGCCATAGAAAATGCCCTGCGTCGTGTAACGCGACATGGTGAGGGAGAAAACAAACAGCCACCATGCAAAGTGCGCGATGCAGCAACACAGAAGCACGCCTATGGCCCATTCCGCAGAAGAGGTGCGGAACGTAAGATGGTCAGCACAATAATGCTTGCAGAAAATGATGCTCTTAATGCAAAGCCACATCACAAATGCAAGAATAAGGCGTGATAGCAAATGACCGAGCCCTCCAGCATCAGGCGGGACATGGGTAATGCCCATATATTCCGCCAGCACGTAAAACTTGCCTAAAATAATATCGGGCCTCGGCGTAAAATTTAAATCCTGGGTGACACGGGCCAATTCCGCCATCATTCTGAGATAGGCATCCACTCCACCAATGCCGATGATCTTGGCGATTTCAAACAGGATTGGCAGCGATACCACCCCTATGCCATAGGCTATGATGTTTTGTATTGCGCGCCCGCTTTTCACAGAGTGAGGGGGCCTGCAGTAACTTATAGCAAGACATAAACCTACAACAGGAACTGCTATAAAAGCCTGCAGTTTGCATAATCCGCCCAGGCTTAACAGCAGGCCGCCTATCGCCAGGCCCTGCGGATTGCCTCGATGACGTGCACTATATAAAATGCCGGTAATGACGAATAATGCGCTGGGTATTTCTCCGAGCAGCGCATGCCACAGGAGCATCTTTTCAGAAGGATTGTCGATATCATGATTGGTAAGCAGCATCACAGCAAGCAGGAATAATGCCGCCGCCTGCCAGCGAATAACAGGATTATCTACAACAGTTTTTAATTGGCGGAACGCTATAACGAACAAAATGCCGGTGAGCAGAATAATAGTAAATCCAGGCACCCAGAAAGCATTGCCTAAAAGCTTTATCATCAGTGCGGTTGCAAGAATAACAACGGGCCCGCAGGTAATCCCAGGCGAGAAAGGAAATAATTGGTTGTAAAATACGGCGGAGTAGCCTTGGCCAAACGCCACGCTTTTAGCAGCGATGGCGAACATCGCGGAATCTATCCAGAGGGGAGTATTAAACGCTTTAGTGAGCTGGAAACTTATCAGCAGGATAAATAAAGCGAGCGTAACGGGTTTTGCCCAAGAGGTGGAAGAGGGGATTGTGCGAAACATCTTCTTCCACAATCCCCCAGGCATCCTTAAGCAAATGCCTCTTCCCAGGTGCCGGTCGTTGCCGCTTTGGTATATTCGGTCACGCGGTTTTCAAAGAAGTTGGTATGTTCGACGCCGTTGAGGATTTCATCCATCCAGGGGAGCGGATTCTTGCTGATGCGGTAGATAGGCTCTAAACCCAGCTGCACAAGACGGCGGTCAGCAATATAGCGTATATAAAGCTTCACCTCTTCGGCTGTGAGTCCTTCGATGCCACCCACGCCGAACGCAAGCTGGATGAAGTTGTCTTCCAGCCCTACGATGGTGTCGCAGATTTTATAGAGATCGCGCTTGAGCGATTCCTGTTCCACATCGGGATTCTCGGCAATAAAGGTTTTGAACAAACGAATGATGGATTCGGTATGCAGCGTTTCATCACGCGCTGACCAAGCGACAATCTGGCCCATGCCGCGCATTTTGCCGAAGCGCTGGAAGTTAAGCAAAATCGCGAAGGAGGCAAACAGCTGCAAGCCTTCGGTGAAGCCGCCAAACGCTGCGAGCGTGCGGGCGATGGCATCTTTGGTTTCAACGCCGAACTGCTGCATGTAGTCGTATTTGTCTTTCATTTCCTTGTATTTAAGGAATGCCTGGTATTCGGTATCGGGAATGCCCAGCGTATCGAGCAGATGCGAATAGGCGGCGATATGGATTGTTTCCATATTGGAGAACGCGGCCAGCATCATCTGCACTTCGGTGGGTTTAAATACTTGCGAGTATTTACGCATATAGCAGTTATTCACTTCAATGTCGGACTGGGTGAAGAACCGGAAAATCTGAGTGAGTAGATGTTTTTCTTCCGGCTTGAGTGTTGTCTTCCAGTCTTTCACGTCGTCAGCCAGCGGAACCTCTTCCGGCAGCCAATGGATGCGCTGCTGCATCAGCCAGGCTTCATAGGCCCAGGGGTAAGCAAAGGGTTTATAAATCGGTTTGGAATCCAGTAGTGACATAACTCTCTCTCCTTTGTTGGCGTCTGGCTGCAGGCCTTTTGACCGTGCTTTTTTATAATTGTAGGCACGCTGACATTAATATTACATCACCTCGCGCGGGCGTGCAAATAGATCACGTGCGCCAAAAACGGGTTGTTCCACGCTGCGTATATGCGATTCGATATTCTGGCGATTGAATTCGCTCAAAAAAGCCGAATCGGCATCTTCGGTATAGATGGAAGCATAAAGCACGCTGCCCAGCGCATTGCGCCGCCAGAATGTCCGGCGTTCATGGTTGAGCACAAAGAAGCGGATATTATCGGACTCGCCGACATCAAGCACAAACGGCAGTTGAAATCCTTGCGTGGCAATCACGAATACGCCCGGTTTTTCTTCCAGCTCGTAAGGGCTGCTAAACCATCCATCAACACGATAACCCCAACGTTGGAAAAGTCGTTCATCTGCGCGTGGTGCAAGTGCAGTTGCCATACTATTCTCCCTGATTATTATAGCTTAGTGCTAAGTGTTTTGTGGTAAGTGGTAAGAAAGTATTACGCATAACACTTGCCCCTTACCACTTTTCACATTCTTACTGACAGGCCAGGCATTCTTCGTATTTGCCTGATTCATACATAGGCGCCGCTTGTTTTTTGATAAGCGACATTTCAAGCTGCAGACCGGTGCCTTCAACTTTATGCGATACTTTTTCAGCGCGCTGCAGTGAAGTCGAGCGGCAGTAGTAAAGACTCTTCATGCCTTTTTTCCATGCCTGAAAATGCAGCAGGTGCAAATCACGCTTATGGATATCAGGCGAGAGGAACAGATTGACCGACTGCGCCTGGCAGATATAAGGCGTGCGGTCGGCGGAATGTTCCAGAATCCAGCGTTGATCAATTTCCGGCGCGGTCTTGAAGGCAAGCTTTTCTTCCGGTGAAAGGAAGTCCAGGTGCTGCACCGAACCTTCGTGTGAAGAGATGGAACTCCAGACATCTTCGTTATTCATGCCGTAATCTTCAAGCAAGACAGTCAGATGCTTGTTGCGCACATTGAATGAACCCGACAGCGTCTTCTGGGTAAAGCTGTTGGCGGCGTAAGGTTCAATGCCAGGTGAAGAATTGCCGGCGATAACGGAAATGGAAGCGGTGGGAGCAATCGCCATTTTGTTGCTGAAACGCTCCATCATGTTGCAATCAGCTGCGTCCGGGCAGGGTCCTTTTTCTTCCGCCAGTTTCTTCGAAGCGGCGTCTGCGGCCGCGCGGATATGGACGAACATTTTCTTGTTCCAGACTTTGGCAATCACTGATTCAAACGGAATCATCTTGCTTTGCAGGTAGGAATGGAAGCCCATGACGCCGAGGCCTACGCTGCGTTCGCGCATGGCGGAGTATTTTGCGCGCGCCATGCCGTCAGGAGCGGTATCGATGAAATCCTGCAGCACGTTATCCAGGAAGCGCATGACGTCTTCAATGAATTGCGGCTCTTTCACCCATTCATCGTACGTTTCAAGGTTGAGCGAAGAGAGGCAGCATACGGCAGTGCGCTCTTTACCCAAGTGATCAGGCCCGGTGGGCAGGGTGATTTCGCTGCAGAGGTTGGAGGTTTTAACCAGCAGGCCCAATTCTTTGTGATGTTCAGGAATGCCGCGGTTAACATTGTCGATGAACAGCAAATAAGGCTCACCCGTTTCCATGCGCGCGGTGAGCAGCTTAATCCAGAGCTCGCGGGCTTTCATAGTGTGGATGACCTGTTTGGTCTTGGGGCTCAGCAGATCCCATTTCTCATCATTTTCCACGGCGATCATGAACGCATCGGAAACCGCGACGCCGTGATGGATGTTGAGCGCTTTGCGATTGGGATCGCCGCCGGTCGGACGGCGGATATCAATGAATTCTTCGATTTCAGGATGATCGATGGGCATATACACTGCCGAGCTGCCGCGGCGCAAAGAGCCTTGCGATATGGCAAGCGTCAGCGAATCCTGTACGCGCATGAAGGGCACTACACCAGATGTTTTGCCGTTGCCGCGTACTTTTTCACCGATGGAGCGCAGATTGCCCCAATAGCTGCCGATTCCGCCACCGCGGGCGGCGAGCCACACATTTTCATTCCACAAATCAACGATGCCTTCCAGGCTGTCCTGGGTTTCATTCAAGAAACATGAGATGGGCAGGCCGCGATTGCTGCCGCCATTGGAGAGAATCGGAGTTGCCGGCATAAACCAAAGATTGCTGATGTAATCGTATAGGCGCTGCGCATGCGCTTCATCATCGGCGTAGAATTTCGCGACACGGGCAAACATATCCTGGAAGCTTTCGCCTTCCAGCAGGTAGCGATCCTGCAAAGTGGCTTTGCCAAAATGGGTGAGTTTGCTGTCACGCGAACGGTCTATTTGGATTTGCGGCATAAGGTCGTCTCCCTGAGCTCGTCTGTTATTGTTATTCGCGTCTCTAGCGATCTTTTTTTATCAGCCTCTTTTATTCCGGGGCTGAGATCCGATTCTATAGACATTGCGGTTTGACTGTCAACATCTAGCATATAATATTTACCGTACCACAACATATAGTATTTATTCAGTGTCAAAGTCACCATGATAAAAGCACCATAATGAGATTTTCTGAGTCCGCTCAAATGATTGAGAGCGTTTTATGCAAAGCCGTAACTTGTAGTATAAACCTTCCAGCGTAAGAGTAAAAATATTTTTATGCAGCACTTGCATGTTGCATAATTACACTTACGTCATCTTTATAAAATACTATCCGGCTATGCCGCCGGCTTAATGCTCATGTAATATTCCACCGTTTTGCGGTAAGACGTCATGAGATCGGTGGTGGGTTTCCAGCCTAATTGGCTTTCGGCTTTCTTGATGCTGGGGACGCGCTTGCCAACATCCTGGTAGCCTTTGCCGTAATAGGCGTCGGCTGTCGTGGTGCGGATTTGCGTCGTCACGTTTTTATACTCGGGATAAGTTTTTACCGTGCTCAGCAATGATTCCGCCAGTTCGCGGATGGAGGCTTCGTTGCCCGGGTGGCCGATATTGAATATCTGCCCGTCGGCGCAGCCCATTTTATTTTCAATGATGCGCATGAGCGCATCGATGGCATCGTCTATATATAAGAAGCAGCGCTTCTGTTCGCCGCCGCCCACCAGCTGAATATCGCGGCCGTGAAAAATATCGCTTAGGAATTGCGATACTACGCGGCTGCTGGTGCCTTTGTTCGACCATACATTATCCAGGCGCGGTCCCATCCAGTTAAACGGACGAATCAGGGTAAAGTTTAAATCTCCGCGGGCGCCGTATGCGTATATGACGCGGTCCATCATCTGCTTGCTGCAGGAATAGATCCAGCGCTGCTTATGGATGGGGCCGGTCACCAGACGGCTTTCTTCTTCATCATATGGCAGATCATCACTCATGCCGTAGACTTCGGATGTGGAGGGGAAGATGAGGCGTTTCTTGAGTTTCACGCAGTCGCGCACTACAGCGAGGTTGGCTTCAAAATCGAGCTCGAATACCGAAATAGGATCGCTTACGTAAGTGGCGGGCGTGGCGATGGCAACCAGCGGCAGCACGACATCGGCCTCTTCCACCTGCTCTTCAATCCATTGACGGCTGTGGCGCATATCGGCCTGGACAAAGGTGACTTGCGGGCTGTCAATCATCGTGCCGAGCTTATCGGTGGACATATCGAGCGCGGTGATATGCCAGTCCGGCTTATTGGCGAGGATATGCTCAATGAGGTTAGTGCCGATAAATCCGTTGGCGCCGAGAATGAGTAGTTTCATAGGTATATTATAAGATGTCTAAAATGATTTAATGGGATTATTTCTTCGTTTCGCCCAATACCGACTTCACCACGTAACGCGGGCGCTGGCGGACTTCAAGGTAAATACGTCCGACATATTCACCGATGATGCCAAGGCCGGTAATGGCGACCGATATGAGGAGGAACACAATAGCGAACAGAGTGAAAACGCCTTCGGCTTCCGGGCCTAAGACAATACGGCGTGCAAACATATAAAGCACCAGTAAGCCGCTTAAACCTGACGCAACCAAACCGAACATAGTGAAAAGCTGTAAAGGCACGAGCGAAAAGCCGGTAACCAGATCGAAATTATAGCGGATGAGCTTATAGAGATTATAGCTTGAGACGCCGCCGTGGCGTTCTTCATGGGCAACTTCGACTTCGGCGGGGTTGTTGGCAAAATACTGCGCGAGCATGGTAATGAAAGGCGTGCTTTCGCGGCTTTTTACAATGAGCTGCACGATATTGTGCTTGTAGGCGCGCAGCATGCATCCCTGATCGCGCATTTCGATCTTGGTGATTTTTGCGCGCACGATATTGGACATTTTGGAAATGAATTTGCGGTACGTCGAATCCAGGCGGTTGCCGCGGTAGCCACCAACGACATCATGACCGGCATCAATGAGCGCGAGCAGTTTGGGGATGTCTTCAGGCGGATTCTGCAAATCAGCATCCAGCGTCACCACTACTTCGCCTTTGGCGATTTCAAAGCCTGCCATGATGGCCGGGTGCTGACCGTAATTACGCGCAAACTGAATCACGCGGATAACGTCGGGGCGGGTGTTATAGAGGCGCGTGAGAATAGCCTGCGAGTCGTCTTTGCTGCCGTCATTGGTGAGAATCACTTCATAGGGTTTGTGCAGCCCGTCAAGCACAGGGATTAACCGCGCAAACAAAGTATCAAGGTTGGCGGACTCATTATAGACGGGGATGACGACGCTTAAATACATGGGAATGCCTCAATAGGAATGATTCGGTGATGTAAATAAACCGATGCGCGGATAATTGGAAGAAGAACTTTATCTTTAGAGACAATCTTGGGTGGCTTTTATCACGCGTTCAAAATCCGCTTCGGTCATTGTCGGGAACAAAGGCAGGCTGCAGATATGGGCGCAGGCATGTTCGGCATGCGGGAAATCACCTTCCTTGAAGCCGAAAGTTTTGCGGTAATAGCTGAAGAGGTGCGGCGCGTCCCAATGCAGGCCCACGCCGATATTGCGCTCTTTCATTTTGTCGATAAATGCGTCGCGCTCAGGCACCAGCACGGTGAGAATATGCCAGGCATGGCGATGGGCAAACTCCGGCGCGCCCGGCAATGTGATATGGGGAATAGTGGCGAGCCGCTCGCGGTAGCGTTCCACCCAGGCCTTGCGCGCGGTAATAAATCCGTCCAGCATCGGGAGCTGGTGCAGGCCGATGGCCGCCTGAATATCCATCATATTATATTTGAATCCCGGCAATACGACATCGTAATGCTGGCTGCCGCTTTTGCCAAAACGGTTGAAGGCTTCACGGTCAATGCCGTGAAAGCGCAATTGTTCAATCCGCTTCAGCACGTCTTTATCGTCTGTGACCACGGCGCCGCCTTCACCGGTCGTCATGTTTTTATTGGGGTGAAAGCTCATTACCTGGATATCACCGAAACTGCCGAGCTTTTTACCCTTATACTCCGTGCCGATGGCGTGGGCGCAATCTTCGACCACGCGCAGATTATGTTTCTTGGCCATAGCGTACACTACATCCAACTCTACCGGGAGGCCGGCATAATGCACCGGCACTATGGCGCGGGTTCTGGGAGTGATTGCAGGCTCTATTCGCGTCACATCCATATTGCGCGTAACTGGATCGATATCCACCAGCACCGGCTTGCCCCCCGCCTGTACTATAGTGTTGAGTGTTGCAACAAAAGTAAGCGGCGTGGTGATGACTTCATCTCCGGGTTTTAAATCAAGCGCCAGCAGGGCAAGCTGCAACCCTGCCGTAGCGGAAGAGAGACAGCGCACCTGACGGCCGCCAAAATAGCTGGATAAATCCTTCTCAAACTGCGCTACGCGCGGACCCGTAGTAAGCCAGCCTGAGCGCAATACGGCTTCCACTTCGCGGTAGGTTTCTTCGCTTAAGACAGGGCGGGTAAAGGGTAGAAAAGGGGCATCGGTCATAGGTTATTCCGGCTTGTCTATATTGCGTTCCATTTGATTCGCCAGCAAAATATTGCGGTCATCTTCACGCACAGCAAAGAGGTGCAGTGCTTTTGGATCTTTGTTTTTAATGATCTGATTATAGGTTTCTTTGCGCATGATGGCGAATATAATATGCTTATCCGCAAGCCAGCGATGCCAGAACTCCTTATCATCAATTATCCAGGCGGATGTGTCTTCATGTTCTGCGCCAAACTCCAGTTCGCCTTTCCAGTTTGCAATGGTGACGCGCTTCTTAAGATAGACCGGTAAATCCTGGTAATAATTATCGTATGTGATGATTTCATAATCGGGAAGATTGAGTTGCTCAATTGACGCTGCAAAGACTCTCATCGTGTCTTTATTATAATACATTGAAACCTGCGCCCCTAATTCAATGATGAAGGCGGCAATAATAATAAGCGTGATCACTACATGTTTTGCGCGGCCCTGAATATAGACGATGAGTAAGAGTCCTGCGCCAATCATGGCGGCTACGGATAAATGATTTGCCTCATCTTTTGCCTGCCTGAGTGTAATGATGACCTTGCTGTCGGCGTCAAGCACTTGCATCAGCAGGGCGGGAGCAATAGCAGCCAATATGAGCAGAAGCAGCATAGCGAATATGCCCAGGGTAAATCCCGGCGCAGGCTTTTCCTGCCATGCGGCGGCAAAATAGCGCCCCATCAGTACGCAGATGGGCGGGAAAATGGGCAATATATAAGGAATAAGCTTGGAATCTGAAAGCGAGAAAAAGACAAAAATAAGAACGATCCAGATTAGCAGGAATAGTTGGTTGCCATTGGCAAAGCGCGACTGCCAGAAATCAGCAAACCCGCTTTTAACCGCTTGCCATGCAAATATAAGCCAGGGAAAAATTCCTGCCACCAGGACAACCCCGAAAAACCAGAAAGGCTGATAGCGTCCATGCACCTTGGTAAGGTAGCGCTCAAAATGTTCATGAATAAAATAAAAATGCAAAAATTCAGGGTTACGCATTGCCACCAGCACATGCCAGGGCACCGCAATCAGAAGAAATAATAATGTACCGGAGACGAGGCGCAGTTCTTTCAGCAGATTCCACCGTTTGGTAAGCGCCATCCACAGGAAAACCACCGCGCCTGGGAGAATGATGCCAATCAAGCCTTTGCTGAGGACGGCGCAAGCCGCCGCCGCATACATACTATATAATATAAAAGTGCGTTTGCGCGTAAGGGATGCATTGGCAACATAAAGAAATGCGGTGAGCGTTGTAACGATGAACACGCTGACCGGCACATCCACCAGCACCACGCGGCTAAGGGCAAACATATAAAGGCTGGTTGCAAGCACAAGCGATCCCAGCCATCCGGCGAGGCGGCCATAGAGCATGCGCCCAAGCCCATAGGTTATAAGGCACAGCAATATTGCAAAACACGCGGTGGGTACGCGTGAAGCATAAAAATCGATGCCCCAAAGCTTGGTTGCGCCGGCTTGTATCCAATAGAAAAGCGGAGGTTTCTCAAAATATTTTACGTAATCAAGGCGCGGCGTTACATAATCACCCGACTCGGCCATTTCACGGCCAATTTCAATGTAGCGCGATTCGCTTGGTGTGGAATATAAGCGGTTTCCCAGTGATAATCCAAATAGCATTGCCAACAATAGTGTCAGCAATATCAGGTCGTACAGAGGATTGCGTGTGCGTTCGGAGATGTTCATGGTGGCGCATTCTAACGACTCATACGCTAAGCGCAAGTACCTGATTAGTGAACTTTAAGCGCTTGCAGAAATTATATTTATCACAAGGGGTGACAAAGGACTATTACGTCCCTATATATGTGTTATAATCAAAACCCATTATGCCAAATTTTACACGCAATCTCAGTATCTGGTTAATAGTCGGCGTCGTACTCGTTGTACTCTTCACCATATTCCAGAACGGTATGGATACGGGCGGCCACGATCGCCTGGCATTCTCCGATTTTATTGCCAAGGTGAATACCGGTGAAGTCGCCGACGTGATGATAAAGAAATCACCGGACGCGCCGAGTACCACTATCATCGGACATTATACCGGCAACGGGGAGCGGTTTGTCACCTATGCTCCTGAATATCCCGGCCTGGTGGATGTATTATCGCAGAAGAAAGTAAAAATCTATGCGGCGCCTGATAATTCCGGCATGGAAGCATTATGGAGTGCGCTACTTTCCTGGCTGCCGTTTTTATTGCTGATTGGCATATATATTATCTTCATGCGCCAGATGCAGTCGCGTGATGGCGGCCGAGGCGGAGCGCTTGGTTTTGGCAAATCGCGCGCCAAGCTGCTCACTGAAAAAACCGAGAAAATCACTTTTGAAAATGTTGCCGGCATTGACGAAGCGAAAGATGAATTAGCCGAGATCGTTGATTTCCTTAAAGACCCGCAGAAATTCCAGCGTCTCGGCGGACAGATTCCTAAAGGCTGCCTTCTGATTGGCCCTCCCGGCACCGGTAAAACGTTACTTGCGCGCGCCATTGCCGGCGAAGCTGGTGTCCCGTTCTTTACTATCTCCGGTTCTGACTTTGTCGAAATGTTCGTAGGCGTCGGCGCAAGCCGCGTGCGCGATATGTTCGAGCAGGGCAAAAAGAATGCGCCTTGTATTATATTCATCGATGAAATCGATGCAGTTGGTCGTCATCGCGGCATAGGCCTTGGCGGCGGCAACGACGAACGCGAGCAGACATTAAATCAGCTGCTGGTGGAGATGGACGGATTTGAAGCCAATGAAGGCGTTATTATCGTAGCCGCGACTAACCGTCCTGACGTGCTTGATCCGGCGCTCCTTCGTCCGGGACGTTTTGATCGTCAGATTAATGTGCCCAATCCTGATATCAATGGACGCGAGAAAATCTTGGGCGTGCATCTGAAGAAAGTGCCCATGGCGCCCGATGTTAATGCCCGCACCATTGCGCGCGGCACGCCAGGGTTTTCCGGCGCGGATCTGGCCAATCTGGTCAACGAAGCTGCACTATTGGCTGCCCGCAAAGGCAAAAAAGTAGTCACCATGAAAGATTTGGAAGCCGCCAAAGACAAAGTGATGATGGGTGCGGAGCGCAAATCGATGGTGGTAAGCGAAGAAGAAAAGAAAATGACGGCCTACCATGAAGGCGGGCATGCGCTGGTGTCCATGTACCAGGAATCGTCCGATCCCATTCATAAGGCAACGATCATTCCGCGTGGCCGGGCGCTTGGCATGGTGATGCGTCTGCCGGAAGCCGATAAAATTTCTTACTTGCGCGAAAAAATGTATGCCGATCTGGCCATTTCCATGGGCGGCCGCGTGGCGGAAGAAATCATTTTCGGTCATGATAAAGTATCCAGCGGCGCGTCGTCAGACATCAAATACGCAACCTCACTTGCGCGCGCGATGGTCACCGAGTGGGGCATGAGCGATAAATTAGGCCCGCTATTTTATGGTGACGATAACCGCGGCGGCGATATGTATGGCGGCGCAGGACGCACTGGCCCAGTATCTCAGCATATTGCCGGGCAGGTGGATGCGGAAGTAAAATCAATTGTTGAAGGCGCACATGCCAAAGCCAAAGAAATACTCACCGAGCATATTGATGAACTCCATATGATTGCCAAAAACCTGCTGGAATACGAAACGCTGACGGGTGATGACATAAAAGCGCTGCTGCGCGGCGAACCACTCGATAAAAGCGGTGATGACGGCAGCAATAAAGTCTCGACCAAAACATCAGTCCCTTCCAGCCGTAAAAAAACCGACCCCAGCGGCAGCGAACAACCTGCAACGGTCTAAATATGGATCGCAATTATTTCGGCACGGACGGCATCAGGGGGACGGCGAACACGGCGCCCATGACGCCCGATATCGTTTTGAAACTCGGCATGGCTGCAGGACAGATTTTTCTGCGTGGCGATCACCGCCACCGTGTGATTATCGCTAAAGATACGCGGCTTTCAGGCTATATGGTTGAGCCTGCGCTGACAGCTGGTTTTATTGCTGTGGGTATGGATGTGGTGCTGGTGGGCCCCCTGCCTACGCCGGCAGTGGCAATGCTCACCCACTCGATGCGCGCCGATTTGGGAGTGATGATTTCCGCTTCGCATAATCCTTACTACGATAACGGCATCAAACTCTTTGGGCCCGATGGTTTTAAGCTTTCCGATGAAACCGAGCATGCCATTGAAGCGCTCATGCAGAATAATAAAATTACGCTAGCCGCGCCTGACAAGCTGGGCCGCGCTAAACGCCTCGATGACGCCAAAGGGCGCTACATTGAATTCGTTAAAAATACTTTCCCCAAAAACTTACGGCTTGATGGACTCAAGGTCGTGGTTGATTGCGCGCATGGCGCCGCTTACCAGATTGCGCCAGCAGTATTGTTTGAGCTTGGCGCGGAAGTGATTCCTTTGGGTGTTGCGCCTGACGGTTTTAATATCAATCGTGACTGCGGCTCCATGCATCCCGAATATTTCTGCAAGGCGGTGGTAGAGCATGGCGCAGATTGCGGCATAGCGCTTGACGGTGATGCCGATCGAATCGTGATATGCGATGAAAAAGGCGCGCTTATTGACGGGGATCAATTAATGGCAATGATTGCGGCTTACTGGCACAAGAAGGGATTAATGAAGGGCAGGGGCATCGTTGCTACTGATATGTCTAATCTTGGCTTAGAGCGTTATATGGGCACGCTGGGTTTGCAGCTTCACCGCGCCCGCATTGGCGATCGTTATGTGGCCGAAGCCATGCGCGCTAACGGCTATAATATAGGTGGCGAGCAATCAGGGCATATTATATTAAGTGATCACTCGACTACGGGAGACGGCTTGATTGCGGCTCTGCAGGCCTTTGCCGTGATGGTCGAAGCCAAGCAGCCCATGAGCCAGGTGAGCAAGCGCTTCACGCCGCTGCCGCAAATTCTGCACAATGTGCGTTATGCTAACGGCGCCAAGCCGCTTGAGCATAAAGACGTTAAAGACGCTATCGCATCCGCTGAAAACACATTAGGCGATAATGGCCGCATATTAGTGCGCAAGTCCGGTACTGAGCCTTTGATCCGCATCATGGTGGAAGGTGAAAAAGAAGATCAAATCAAACTGCTGGTGGCGGATATTGCCAAAGCAGTCGAAAAAATCTCTAAACAACATGCCGCCTAAAATAGGCCGTGTCCTTATCGTTGCTGGCTCTGACTCGGGCGGTGGCGCTGGCATTCAGGGCGATATTAAGACTGTGACCGCGCTTGGTGGTTATGCCGCCACGGCCATTACTGCTTTGACCGCGCAAAATACGGAGGGTGTGTTTGGCATTCATGAGGTGCCCGATGATTTCATTGCGCTGCAGATGCGCCTGGTGCTGGATGATATAGGCGCGGACGCCATTAAAACCGGCATGCTGCACAAGGCTTCCGTGATAAACACAATCGCCGATGTGCTTGCGGATTATCCAGATATACCGCTGATTCTTGACCCGGTGATGGTAGCCAAGGGTGGTGCGCCGTTGTTGCAGCCCGATGCAGTGAAGGTGCTGATGGAAAGGCTTATTCCGCGCGCGACGCTTATTACTCCTAATATTCCTGAGGCGGCGCTGTTGCTTAGAACTATGGGTTGCAATTTGCAGTTGGCAGAGTGCAGAGATATGGAGGCAGCAGGTAAAAAATTATTGGAGTTGGGCCCTCAGGCAGTGCTGCTTAAAGGCGGCCATCTGGTAAGCGATGAGGTAACGGATATATTAGCGATGTATCAGGATTCGCTTACCAGCTATTGCGCCTATACTTCTCCCCGTATTGTTACCCGTCATACTCACGGTACAGGCTGCGCACTTGCCTCTGCGATTGCCACCGGAATTGCACAAGATTTACCTTTGGAAGATGCGATTGCCCGCGCCCGCAATTATGTCGCCGAAGCCATCCGCACTGCGCCGGGGTTGGGCAAAGGTCATGGACCGCTGGGGCATGGTAATACCATTATTTCTTAATAATCGTCATTGCGAGGAGGCGAAGCCGACGCGGCAATCCATTCTTATTACCTGGCTGGATTGCCACGCTCCCGTTGGTCTCTCGCAATGACATTAACGGCTTTGTCCTGCACCTTTGAGGATAAAATTGACGACGTTGACGTTGTCAGGTTTGGCAGCACTGCCGCCGCGAGCCGCATACGCAATCGCGCCGATGCCTAACAATGTAATCGTTGCGCCCAGCACGCATTTGGCTATTTTAGCGAAGGTGTTGCCGGACTCTTTTTGCTTTTTATCATTGCTATCTGCCGGTTCATTAGATGGCTCAGGGGGGGTGTTTCCAGGGCGCACACCATTGGCAAAAAGCGCCAGTCCTGCCGCAGTGCCTGCTGTGCCTAAAATAGCTGCCGCCGTTTTATTGCCTTTCTGTTCTCCGTTATGAGATGACGGCGTTGTGGATACAGAAGCTTGAGAAGTGGTGCCTGAAGCGGGTGCAGGTATGGGCAAAGTGGTTTTAGAGGTAGGAGGTAAGCTGGTATCTGAAGAGTCTGTTGTAATAGGCAATATAGAGGATGGTATATTGGGTGGAACAATAGGAGGAACATTAGAAGAGATGGGTCTTTTATTGTTTTGTTTTGTTGTTGTCTGAAGAGATGTGTCCTGCGTTGCAGGAGGCGTATTCTGCTCTGGTTTACCCACAGCTATTTCACCCTTTTGGGCCTGCTCTATTATAGCCATGATTTCCTGAAGGTTTTTTATACTGGCTGCACATTTCTCAATATCATATTCCCGCGTTTTGGGAGCTCTTGTTTTTCCGCTAATAGGGCTGGGTTTTTGCGGTACTTGTTCGCCGTTATGTTCAATTTCCCATTGTTTTTCTTTAATAAAGATTTGAGCCACCTCCAATGCCTTATCAAGAGCCTCAGGATGTTGTTGGGCTAAGGGCGTCTTTGTGAGGAATAATTCTACGGCTGCTTTCTGTTCTTTCAAAACAGTATTTTCCAGCGCATTAAAATGAAATTTTCTCAATTGCTCGCCGGTGCTATTCAAATTCCAATAGGATGCACTGCCGCTTTGCATGGCAATTAATGCAGCCGGATCGGGTGCCTTTTGTATTAACAATTCAAGAATATCTAGTTTACCTGTCTCTGCCATTGACTCAATATGGCTAGGGTAAATATTGGCGCCTTTATCAATAAGACGGGAAACAATATCTTTTTGAACTCTACCTTTTTCTTTGACTACAGTGCCTTGGTTTCGTAAGGCATGAGCAAGGGGAGGAGCACTGCAGGATTTCTCTTCGGCATCTTTCTGGCCACCATTAACGCTTGCGCCCTGCTCAATGAGATAATCTATGACTTTGGGCAGCCCTCTCAAACAAGCTAACTGAAGAGGAGGTGCATATGCCCAGCCATTAGCCATGATAAAACCGTATTTAGTTTCGTCCAGGCCGTCAGGATGTGCACCTGCTGCAATCGCCTGTTTAACTTTTTCAAGTACCGTCTCGTCGTTATAATCACCCGGTAGCGGTAGCGAATCATCATTAAATTCTTTTTTGCGTACGTAGAGCATATCGTGCATAATAGCGTCTGCGCTATGGCCGGAGATAGCTTCCATCAGCGCGTTAGTAGCCTCTCTGTTATAAGTCTTTTTTGGCGTATTAGCCGATAGATCGGCAATAACAGGTGTTGCGGGAGTTTCTTGCGCTATGACAGGTGTAGATGCAGTTATCAAGGTGACGCCGTCCTTGCGTTTAGCTATGGCCTCTTCAACCAGTGCCAGAGCCTCTGGCTGATGTTTTGCAAGATGTGCAATAATGGATTCCCGCTTCTCTTTAAATCCTTTACTCAGTGCTTCTTTGGTTTGTTGTTTTTCCGGCGAAAGAGCATTAAATATTTCAAGATTGGCTCTTGCATCACACAGTTCATGCCGTGCGGCATATCGGGCAGTTTCCAGCACGTCCGGGGTGGCATCCAGAACCCCCGGCTGCTCCACAAGCCAGCGCACCATCTCGCTATTTCCTTTGCTGGCGGCAATATCAAGCGCGGTATAGCCGTTTATGCCCAATCGCTGTTGTTCAGTAAAAATAGCCGTATTTTCCTCTAGCAGTTGTTTATTACTACTCAGAAAATTCCTCAGTTCGGATTCGGTATCAAATACTCTATTGGCCTTGTCTGACACAAAAGCGCCAAGGTCCTGAATTGCATTGGTGCGTTCCTCATTACGGTAGGTCAGATAGTCTGCGCTGTTGTTTTTTGCTGCCAGAAGCCTGGCTATTTCCAGCTGATTATATTTTGCAGCGGTCTGGAGTAACGTGGAACGATAGAGATTAAGGGCACCATCATCAGGACCAATTAACATGCCTTTTTCTATTAGTGCGCGCATAACTTCTATCTGATCGCGAGATACAAAGCCAGCATAAGCTTTGCATAGAGCTTTATCATTTATATCCACGCCATTTTCGATAAGATAGAGGGCTGTTTTAGGTTTTCTATAATTGACTGCAACGATCAGTGACGGCTCAGAATGGGGAGCATTTGCAAGTATTCTTGATCCAAATCCCACTCTTTCCTCATCCAAGCTGCAGAGATTAACATCTGCTCCTTGGTTTATCGCTGCTTGCACGGCAAGAAGCGTATCGTCGTCAGATAATTCTCTGTTTTTGATAGACTTGAGTAGAGTTTCTGTGGCGAGAACCACATCTCTTAAATAATCTTTTGATGCCTCTGCGCCCGTAGTGTTCCAGACCTCCCACTCTTCAGGAGTCATTTTTTTCAAGTCTGCCCATGTGATGGGGCCATTATTTTGTATATCGGCCATTTTTTCTATATTCCTCAGTAATTTTACCATTCTGTCAGAGCCCGGTTACGGTTTTATTAACAATGCATGACAGTTTGATGAAATATGCCTGTTGCATCTTCGGTGAGCATGGGCTATAAGCCAGCCCCTTATCACTAATTTTCAGGCTGCGAGGATATCATGAAAGCGAATATTCACCCGGATTATCATACGATTACCGTTGTTATGACCGATGGCACCAAGTATGAAACGCGCTCGACCTGGGGCAAACCGGGCGATGTATTACAGCTTGATGTTGATCCCAAAACCCACCCGGCATGGGTCGGCGGCGTCAATTTACGTAAAACTGGTCAGATGGAAAAATTCACCAATAAATTCGCATTTTTGGATAAATCCGCACCTGCTGAGAAACCCGCAGAAGCAAAGGCAGAAGCCAAAGCGGAAGTGAAAACCGAAGCCAAGGTTGAGAAAAAAGCGGAAAAGAAAACCGATAAAAAAGAAGACAAGAAAAGCTAATATCGAAAGCTTTTCAGGCTGTGCGTTAGCGCAAGCCGCGATAGAAAGAGTGAATGAATATGTCGGAGATTAATCCAGCGAAATTTATCCGCGAAGTGCGCCAGGAAACGAGCAAGGTCGTATGGCCTACGCGCAAGGAAACCATGGTTTCCACCACTATGGTGTTGGCTTTGGTAATAATCGCTGCGGTATTTTTCTGGGTAGTAGACAGCGTAATTTCCGCAGCGGTGCGGTATATTTTTGGACTTGGAGCATAGGAGCACAGGGTTTTATGGCAATGCGTTGGTACATTATTCACGCCTATTCGGGCTTTGAGAAAAAAGTGGCGCAATCCATTAAGGAGCAGGCCGCGCAGCATAATATTTCGCATATGTTTGAGGATGTTGTGGTGCCCACTGAAGAAGTGGTGGAAGTGCGCCGCGGCAAAAAGACCAATGCGGAACGCAAATTTTTCCCAGGCTATGTGCTGGTAAAAATGGAGCTCACCGATCAAACCTGGCATCTGGTGAAAACCACGCAGAAAGTAACCGGCTTCTTAGGCGGCGGCGGCAAGCCCCAGCCTATCTCGGAAGCGGAAGCAGAAGCCATCTTCCGTCAGGTGAAGGAAGGCATTGAGCATCCCAAAAACTCAATCATCTATGAAATCGGCGAATCGGTTAAGGTTACCGAAGGACCGTTTGAATCCTTTGTGGGCGTAGTAGAAGAAGTCGACAGCGAAAAGAGCCGCGTGAAAGTGGCTGTTTCCATCTTCGGCCGCGCCACGCCGGTTGAGCTTGAATTTACCCAGGTAGAAAAAGCATCGTAAACGCGAAAGAATCCATTTGCCAAACACCACGTTTGGCAGTATAAAGCGCACCCTTTTGATATGTAAGAAAGCAATGGTATGGCTAAAAAAGTAGTAGGTTACATTAAGTTACAGATTCCGGCAGGCAAGGCGAATCCGTCTCCTCCCGTAGGTCCTGCGCTCGGTCAGCGCGGCCTTAATATCATGGAATTCTGCAAGGCGTTCAATGCGGCAACGCAGAGCATGGAAGCGGGAATGCCCATTCCCGTGGTGATTACCGCCTATGCGGATCGCACATTTTCATTCATCACTAAAACCCCTCCCGTATCCTACTTCCTGAAAAAAGCGGCGAAGATTGAAAAAGGGTCAACGACTCCGGGCAAGGGCGACGTGGTAGGCCAGGTAACCTGGGATCAGCTGCGCGAAATCGCAAAAGTGAAAATGAAAGATTTGAATGCGCATGATGTTGAAGCGGCCTGTCAGATGTTGCGCGGCTCGGCGCTTGCTATGGGCTTAAAAGTTATCGGCGAAGGAAAGGCTGCATAATATGGCGAAGAAAGAAAAAACTGCTGGCAAAAAAGAAAAGCTCGTTGGCGGCAAACGCTACGCAGCTGCGGCCAAGCTTGTTGACCGCAATAAATCCTATCCGATTGCGGATGCGGTGAAGCTCATCAAAAGCGGTGCCAAAACCAAATTTGACGAAACCGTGGATATAGCGGTGAATTTAGGTGTTGATCCCAAGCAGTCCGACCAGCAGGTGCGCGGCATGGTGGCAATGCCCAACGGCATTGGCAAAACCATTCGCGTGGCAGTATTCGCCCGCGGCGATAAGGCAGAAGCTGCGCTTAAAGCTGGCGCTGATCTTGTCGGTGCTGACGATTTGGCTGACAAAATCTTAAAAGGCGAAATCAATTTTGATCGCTGCATTGCCACTCCCGATATGATGGCGGTAGTAGGTAAAATCGGTAAAGTGCTGGGCCCGCGCGGCCTGATGCCCAACCCCAAACTTGGCACTGTGACTCCCAACGTTGCGGAAGCTGTGAAAGTTGCCAAAGCGGGTCAGGTGGAGTTCCGTATTGAAAAAGCGGGCATTGTCCAGGCTGGCATCGGTAAAGCAAGTTTCAGCGAAGAAGCGATTGCCCAGAACGTGATTGCCTTTGTGGATGCTGTAAACAAGGCAAAGCCCACCGGCACTAAAGGCATTTATTTGAGAAAAGTGTCCATCTCGACGACGATGGGCGCTGGTGTAAAAATTGATCTTGCGAGCTTGACCGCCGCATAAGGAGAGACTGCCATGAACCGCACTGAAAAAAAAGAACTAATTGAGACGCTGAATAAATCCGTATCCGCTTCCAGCGTTGTGCTCGTTGCTCATTACAAAGGCATGACCGTTGCGGAAATGACAGATTTGCGTGTCAAAATACGTAACATCGGCGCCGGGTTCAAAGTGACCAAAAATAAACTTACGCAGCGTGCTTTAGAAAAAACGCCGTTTGAACAGATTTCCAAAATGTTCGTAGGCCCCACCGCGATTGCTTATTCCAGCGACCCCGTAGCGGTTGCCAAAGTATTGGCTGAATTTGCCAAAGCCAATGAAAAGTTGGTTCTTTTGGGCGGCGCGTTCGGCGAGACATTGCTTGATAGCAAAGCTGTGGTAGCACTTTCCAAAATGCCGTCGCTGGATGAACTGCGTGCGAAGATTGTGGGAATGATTCAGACCCCGGCAAGGCGCATTGCAACTCTTCTGCAGGCTCCTGCAGGTCAGATTGCCCGCGTCATCGGCGCGCATTCACGCAACGCTGCTTAATTTAAGTACCTCCTTCCTGTTACGGCTTCGCTCATGAAAGGTAATCGATCATGAAACCGAAGATCAGCATGATCACTCTGGGCGTTCAAAATGTTGCGCGCTCGCTTTTGTTTTATCGGGATGGATTGGGATTCAACCTGCACAATTATAAAGATGGCGATATATGCGTTATGTTCCAGTTAGAAGGAACATGGCTTGCGCTTTATCCTCGCGAGGCTTTGGCCGAAGATGCGCAGGTGGCAGCGCAAGGTTCTGGATTTTCCGGCTTTACTTTGGCGCATAATGTAAAAACCAAGAACGATGTCGACAAGGTCTTTGCCAAGGCCTTAGCTGCGGGCGCTACCCCGGCAAAGATGCCGCAAGATGTCTTTTGGGGGGGCTATTCTGGTTATTTTGCCGATCCGGATGGGGTTCTTTGGGAAATTGCATTCAACCCCTTCACCGATCTGACTTAATTTAATCCAAAAACTAAATAGATTGCTAAATAGATTATAGGGTTGAACAAAAAAGCAGATAAATCATAAGGAAAAACATCTTTTATCCATTCTTTAAATACCCTCTAAAATTTCCTTTGCATTCTCTGAAGTTTCCGCTATAAAGCACAACCTTATTTCAGAAGTCCGCTCTTAAGTAATTGCTAACTGTCTGAAAAGTATCGAATAATTTATAGAGGTGAACCCACATGTCTGCCAATCTCGCACAAATCGTTGACAATCTCTCAGCCCTTACCGTTATTGAAGCCGCTGAACTCTCCAAAATGCTCGAAGAAAAATGGGGCGTTTCTGCCGCTGCTCCCGTTGCCGTAGCTGCCGCTGGCGGCGCTGCTGCCGCTCCCGCTGAAGAGAAGACAGAATTCTCTGTCATCCTCGTCGATGCAGGCGCCAACAAAATCAACATCATCAAAGAAGTTCGTGCTGTGACCGGTCTTGGTCTTAAAGAAGCGAAGGACCTCGTTGAAGGCGCACCGAAAGCTGTTAAAGAAGGCGCAAGCAAAGAAGAAGCTGCTAAAATCAAGAAGCTTCTTGAAGATAACGGCGCCAAAGTGGAAATTAAGTAGTCCTCTGAGATTACCAATTTTGCCGGAGTGCCCGCAGCTGCTTATTTTAAGTGGTGGGCGGCCTCCGGCTTTTCCGCTTATAGGTTTTTCGTACGTAATTTAGTGCTCCGCACTTCCATAATAAAAATGAATTTATATATATAGAAGGGGTTATCATGGTGCAATCCGCAGTCTCCCGCCATTCCTTCACTTCGCGTAAGCGCATCCGCCGTTCATTCGGCCGTATCGCATCCATCACTACGATGCCAAACCTCATTGAGGTGCAGAAGAACTCTTATGAGCAGTTCCTGCAGCGTTTCGTTTCCAGCGATAAGCGTCGCGAGCAAGGCTTGCAGACTGTTTTCAAGGGCGTTTTCCCGATTAAGGATTTTGCCGAAACCTCTACGCTAGAATTCGTGAAATATGAATTCGATGAACCCAAATACGACGTGGAAGAATGCCGCCAGCGCGGAATCAATTACGCAGCACCTCTGCGCGTAACCTTACGTCTGATTGTATGGATCGTGGATGCTGATACCGGCGCGCGTGAAATCAAAGACATCAAAGAGCAAGACGTCTATATGGGCGATATTCCGCTCATGACCGATAACGGCACGTTCGTTATCAACGGCACCGAGCGCGTGATCGTATCGCAGATGCATCGCTCACCCGGCGCATTTTTTGACCATGATAAAGGTAAATCGCATAGCTCCGGCAAAATCCTGTTCTCTGCCCGCGTGATTCCTTACCGCGGCTCATGGCTTGATTTTGAATTTGATGCCAAAGACATCGTTTACGTTCGCATCGATCGCCGCCGCAAGCTGCCGGTTACTTCGCTGCTGCGCGCGCTCGATATGCCTACCGAAGAAATTCTGGGCACGTTCTATAATACGCTCACCTACAAACGCCAGAAATCCGGCTGGGTAACCAAATATGTTCCCGACAGCTGGAAGGGTGCAAAACTTACCCATGATTTGATCGATGCCAAAACCGGCAAAAAAGTGCTGGAAGAAGGCAAAAAGATCAATGGCCGCATTGCTAAAAAACTCGCCGAAGACGGATTGAAAGAAATCCTGCTGACCGACGATCAGTTGATTGGCAAATATTTTGCTGCTGACCTCATCAACGAAAGCACCGGTGAAATCTACATCGAAGCCGGTGATGAACTTACCAAGCAGAAAATTGCCATGCTTGATGAGGGCGGTATTAAAGAAATACCGATTCTCGATATCGATCATGTCAATGTCGGCGCCTATATCCGCAACACATTGGTGCTTGATAAAAACACCAACCGTGAAGAAGCGCTTATCGATATTTACCGCGTGATGCGTCCCGGTGAACCTACCACCTATGATGCAGCGGATGCGCTCTTTAAAGGCTTGTTCTTTGAACCGGAACGCTATGATCTCTCAGCTGTGGGCCGCGTGAAACTCAATGCGCGCCTTGGCCTCAACTATCCTGAAGATCTGGGAACGCTTACCAAAGATGATATTATCGGCGTAGTCAAAACACTCGTGGCGCTTAAAGACGGCGTCGGCGAAATCGACGATATCGATCATCTGGGCAACCGCCGCGTCCGCTCGGTCGGTGAATTGATGGAAAACCAGTACCGCATTGGCCTGCTGCGCATGGAACGCAGCATCATCGAGCGCATGAGCTCAGTCGATATCGATACCGTCATGCCCCACGATTTGGTGAATGCCAAACCCGTGGCTGCCGCTGTGCGTGAATTCTTCGGCTCATCACAGTTGTCGCAGTTTATGGATCAAACCAATCCGCTGTCGGAAATTACCCACAAGCGCCGTCTTTCGGCCCTTGGACCGGGTGGTCTTACCCGTGAGCGTGCAGGATTTGAAGTGCGCGACGTGCATCCGACACATTACGGCCGCATCTGTCCGATTGAAACGCCTGAAGGTCCGAATATCGGTCTTATCAACTCCATGGCGACCTATGCGCGCGTCAATAAATATGGCTTCATCGAAACGCCATACCGCAAAGTAAATAATACGAAAGTAACACCTGAAGTTATTTATCTTTCAGCGATTGAAGAGGGCAAATATACTATTGCCCAAGCCAATTCTGCGCTCGATAAGAATGATAAATTTACTGATGAGCTTATTTCCTGCCGTAAGGGCGGTGACTTCATCATGGCCGCGCCCGATACGATTGATTATATCGACGTAGCTCCCAAACAGCTTGTGTCCGTTGCCGCATCGCTCATTCCATTCCTGGAAAACGATGACGCGAACCGCGCGCTGATGGGTTCAAACATGCAACGCCAGGCTGTTCCACTTGTGCGCACCGAAGCGCCGCTTGTCGGCACCGGCATGGAAGAAGTAGTGGCCCGCGATTCCGGCGTAACTACCGTTGCCCGCCGCAGCGGTATCATTGACCAGGTAGATGCCGCGCGTATCGTGATTCGTACCAGCGAAGACGATAAAACCGGTTCTCCCGGCGTGGATATCTACAACCTGCTCAAATTCCAGCGCAGCAACCAGAACACCTGCATAAACCAGCGTCCGTTGGTTCGCGTAGGTGACGTGGTAAAAACAGGTGACATCATCGCTGACGGTCCTTCAACGGACTTGGGTGAATTGGCGCTTGGCCATAACGTGATGGTCGCATTCATGCCATGGAACGGTTACAACTTCGAAGATTCCATTCTCATTTCCGAGAAGCTCGTTGCTGAAGACGTATTCACCTCCATCCATATCGAAGAGTTCGAAGTGATGGCGCGCGATACCAAATTAGGCAGTGAAGAAATCACCCGCGATATTCCTAACGTTGGTGAAGAAGGCCTCAAAAACCTTGATGAAATCGGCGTAGTGCATATCGGTGCCGAAGTGAAAGCCGGTGATATTCTCGTAGGTAAAGTGACGCCAAAAAGCGAATCACCGATGACGCCGGAAGAAAAACTCCTGCGCGCCATCTTCGGTGAAAAAGCATCTGACGTGCGTGATTCAAGTCTGCGTCTGCCTCCCGGCATTGCCGGAACGATTGTAGGTGTCCGCATTTTCTCGCGCCGCGGCATTGAAAAAGACGAACGCGCATTGGCGATTGAAAAAGCAGAAATCGAACGTCTGGCAAAAGATCGTGACGATGAACGCGCTATCATCGAGCGTTATGTTTACGGACGCTTGCATGAGTTGCTTTTGAATAAAAAAGTTGAAAGCGGTCCCAAGAACTTTAAAGCCAAGACGGTGACCGAAGAAGTATTCCTCCAGACTGCCAAAGGCCAGCTGTGGCAAATTGTAGTTGAAGGTGAAAAAACCATGAAAGAAGTCGAGAAGCTCAAAAAGCAGCTCGATACTGTCGTAGGCCAGCTCAATGCGCGCTTTGAAGAAAAAGTCGGCAAAGTGCAAAGCGGCGACGATCTTCCTCCTGGCGTACTTAAAATGGTCAAAGTTTTCGTAGCGGTGAAGCGCAAACTCCAGCCCGGCGACAAAATGGCCGGCCGTCATGGTAACAAAGGTGTGATTTCCAAAATCGTGCCTGTGGAAGATATGCCGTATCTGGAAGACGGCACTCCCGTTGATATCGTGCTCAATCCCTTGGGCGTGCCTTCGCGCATGAACGTGGGTCAGATTCTGGAGACCCATCTGGGATGGGCGTCTGCAGGTCTGGGCCGCAAAATCGGCGATATGCTTGATCATATGACGGCGAAGCAGACGGTAGCAGGCGTGCGCGCCATGCTTACCGAAACCTATGACGAGAAAGACATTAATTCCGAAATCAAGCAGATGACGGATAGTGAAGTCATGGAGCTTGCCGGCAATTTGCGCAAAGGCGTTCCGTTTGCAACGCCCGTGTTTGACGGAGCCAAAGAAGAAGACATTGTTCACTGGCTTGCCAAGGCTGGGCTCGATTCTTCCGGTCAGGTGCAGTTGATTGATGGTCGTACCGGCGAGTTGTTCGATCGCAAGGTGACGGTTGGGTATATTTATATGCTCAAGTTGCATCACTTGGTGGATGATAAAATCCATGCGCGTTCGATTGGGCCGTACTCGCTCGTCACCCAACAGCCACTCGGTGGTAAGTCGCAGTTTGGTGGTCAGCGCTTCGGGGAAATGGAATGCTGGGCGCTCCAGGCTTACGGTGCTGCTTACACCCTGCAGGAAATGCTCACCGTCAAATCCGACGACGTGGCAGGACGCAGCAAAGTGTATGAGTCGATTGTGCGCGGTGATCATTCCTTCGAATCCGGCATTCCGGAATCATTCCATGTGATGGTAAAGGAACTGCGTTCCTTGTGCTTGAACGTGGAACTGGAAGAACGCGAAGCGTAAATAAATAACCCCGGTTCAGAGTTTTACTTTGACCCGGGGTAAAGATTGAAGTGCCTTGGAAATATAGTCAAATAAGCCCCAAATGGAGCATAAAATGAACGAGATGATGAGCTATTTTGGTCAATTATCGACCACCAAACAGTTCGATGAAATTAAAATTTCGATTGCGAGCCCGGAGAAGATCCGCTCATGGTCGTTTGGCGAAGTGAAGAAGCCGGAAACGATTAATTACCGTACCTTCAAACCGGAGCGCGACGGTCTGTTCTGCGCCCGTATTTTCGGCCCCATCAAAGATTACGAATGTCTGTGCGGCAAATATAAGCGCATGAAATACCGCGGCATCATCTGCGAAAAATGCGGAGTGGAAGTCACTACGTCTAAGGTGCGCCGTGAACGCATGGGCCATATCGAGCTCGCCGCTCCCGTAGCCCATATCTGGTTCATGAAATCATTGCCGTCGCGCGTCGGCATTCTGCTCGACATGACGCTGAAAGATTTGGAAAAAGTACTCTATTTCGAAAGCTACATGGTGGTTGAGCCAGGACTTTCGCCTTTCTCAAAAGGTGAATTACTGAGTGAAGACCAATATTATGAAGCCATGGACAAATACGGTGAAAATACTTTCACCGCGCAGATCGGTGCTGAAGCTATCCGCACCTTGCTCAACGCCGTTGATCTGCAGAAAGAAAAAACTAATCTTCGCATTGAACTGGGTGAAACCACGTCCGAAGCCAAGCGCAAGAAGCTGGTAAAGCGCCTGAAACTGGTGGAAGCATTTGTGGAATCCAATAACCGTCCTGAATGGATGGTGATGGAAGTGATTCCCGTGATTCCGCCTGAACTGCGTCCGCTGGTGCCGTTGGATGGTGGCCGTTTTGCGACTTCGGATTTGAATGATCTCTACCGCCGCGTCATCAACCGCAACAACCGTTTGAAGCGCCTTATTGAGCTGCGCGCTCCCGACATCATCGTGCGCAACGAAAAACGCATGCTGCAGGAAGCGGTTGATGCATTGTTTGACAATGGCCGCCGTGGCCGCGTTATCACCGGTGCCAACAAACGTCCGCTCAAATCCATGAGCGACATGCTTAAAGGCAAGCAGGGCCGTTTCCGCCAGAACCTGCTCGGCAAACGCGTCGACTATTCCGGCCGTTCAGTCATTGTGGTAGGTCCCGAACTCAAGCTGCATCAGTGCGGGTTGCCTAAAAAAATGGCGCTCGAATTGTTTAAGCCATTTATTTATGCCAAGCTCGAAATTTACGGCATTTCAACGACGCTCAAAGCCGCCAAACGCATGGTGGAAGCAGAACGTCCTGAAGTATGGGATATTCTTGATGAAGTGATTCGTGAGCACCCCGTGCTGCTGAACCGTGCGCCAACACTCCATCGCCTTGGTATTCAGGCGTTCGAGCCTGTGCTCATTGAAGGCAAGGCAATCCAGTTGCATCCGCTCGTCTGCGCGGCATTTAACGCTGACTTTGATGGTGACCAGATGGCTGTACACGTGCCGCTTTCCATTGAAGCGCAGTTGGAAGCCCGCGTGCTCATGATGTCGACCAACAACATCCTGTCGCCCTCAAACGGCAAGCCGATCATTGTGCCTTCGCAGGATATCGTGCTCGGTCTTTATTATCTCTCGCTTGAATCTGAAGGCGAAATCGGTGAAGGCATGACCTTTGCTGATGTTGCTGAAATCCAGCAGGCGCTCGACAATAAAGTCGTAACGCTGCACAGCAAAATCAAAAGCCGTTTCCGTTCACTCGATGAAAACGGCCAGCCGAAAGTGGAAATCGTAAGCTCAACGCCAGGACGTATGCTCATTTCCGAGTTGCTGCCGCGCAACCGCCAGCTTACCTTCTCGCATGTTAACAAGCTGATGACCAAAAAAGAAATCAGTAACCTGATTGATTCCGTCTACCGCTATTGTGGCCAGAAAGAGGCGGTGATTTTTGCTGATCGCATGATGGGCCTTGGTTTTACGCATGCCTGCCGCGCTGGTATTTCGTTCGGCAAAGACGATATGATTATTCCTGAAACCAAGGGCAAGCATATCGGCAACACGCTTGGCGAAGTGAAGCAGTTTGAGCAGCAATATGCGGACGGTCTCATCACTTTGGGTGAAAAATACAATAAAGTTATCGACGCCTGGTCGAAATGTACCGAAGTCGTAGCCGATGACATGATGAAGCGTATTTCAGGTCAGACCGGCGCCAAAGGTGAAAAGAGAACCGGACGTCATATCAACTCAATCTTCATGATGGCCAATTCCGGCGCGCGTGGTTCAGCAGCGCAGATTAAGCAGCTGGCCGGTATGCGTGGTTTGATGGCAAAACCATCAGGCGAAATCATTGAGACGCCTATTATCTCTAACTTTAAAGAAGGTCTCACGGTGCTTGAGTATTTCAACTCATCACACGGTGCGCGTAAAGGTCTTGCTGATACCGCGCTTAAGACGGCAAACTCAGGGTACCTGACACGCCGTTTGGTAGACGTGGCACAGGATTGCATCATCATTGAAGATAATTGTGGTACGGTAAAAGGCATCGTTGCCAAGCCGGTGATTGAAGGCGGCGAAATCATTGTGACGTTGTCCGATGTGGTTTTGGGACGCACTTCCTCCAAAGATGTGCATCATCCCATCAGCAACGACATCATTGTGCGCGCTGGCGAATTGATCGAAGAAAAAATCGTCGATAAAATTGATGAAGCCGGTATTGAATCCGTACTTATCCGTTCTGTGCTGACATGTGAATCTGATGGCGGCGTGTGCGCACGCTGCTACGGCCGCGACCTCGCACGCGGTACGCCGGTCAATAACGGTGAAGCGGTTGGTGTTATTGCTGCGCAGTCTATCGGCGAACCCGGAACCCAGCTTACCATGCGCACGTTCCACATTGGTGGTGCGGCGCAGCGTGGTGCGGAAACGTCCAGTGTGGAAGCGACCCATGACGCAACACTGCATCTTTCCAACAAAAACGTGGTGAAAGACAGCCAGGGCCGTCAGGTGGTGATGAGCCGCAGCTGTGAAATCGTGCTTAAAGACGAGCAGGGCCGTGAACGTGCACGCTTCAAAGTACCTTACGGTGCGCGTGTTCTTTCTGCCGAAGGTGCTAAAGTGAAGAAGGGCATTAAACTGGCCGAGTGGGATCCCTATACCATCCCCATCATCACGGAAAAGGCTGGTATTGCCCATTACCGCGATCTCGTCGAAGGCGTTGCTCTGCGCGAAGTCATGGACGAAGCGACTGGTATCGCAAGCAAGGTGATCATCGACTGGCGCCAGCAGACACGTGGTGCCGATCTGAAACCACGCATTGCGCTTCGCGATAAGAAAGGCGAAATCCTGACGCTCGCTAACGGCCTAGAAGCGCGTTACTTCCTGCCAGTGAATGCGATTCTGTCAGTGACTGATGGCCAGACAGTACATGCCGGTGACGTGCTTGCACGTATTCCGCGTGAATCGACCAAGACGCGCGATATCACAGGCGGTCTGCCGCGCGTGGCCGAATTGTTCGAAGCCCGCAAACCGAAAGATCACGCCATCATCAGTGAAATCGAAGGCGTTATTGAGTTTGGTAAAGACTATAAAACCAAACGCCGCATCATTGTGCGTCCGAAAGATGAAGCCATCGAGCCTGTGGAATATATGATTCCCAAGGGCAAGCATATCACGGTGCATGAAGGCGACTATGTGATGAAGGGCGATTTGCTCATGGACGGCAATCCCGTACCGCATGACATATTGCGCGTGATGGGCGTGGAAGCGCTTGCACGTTATATGGTCAATGAAGTGCAGCAGGTGTACCGTCTGCAAGGTGTGACGATCAACGATAAGCATATCGAAGTGATCGTGCGCCAGATGTTGCAGAAGGTTGAAATTGCTGAGCCGCATGAAACAACCTTCCTCTCCGGGGAGCAGGTGGATAAAGAAGAATTCCTTCTTGTCAACGAAAAGACCGTTGCTGAAGGCTTCAAACCCGCCACATGCATACCGGTGCTGCAAGGCATCACTAAAGCATCGCTGCAGACGCGTTCGTTCATCTCTGCGGCATCCTTCCAGGAGACCACACGTGTTCTCACGGAAGCAGCCGTTGCCGGTAAGGTTGACACACTCACGGGCTTGAAAGAGAACGTGATTGTCGGACGCCTCATACCAGCTGGTACCGGTGCACAAATTATGCGCATGAAGAAAATAGCGCATGAGCGTGATCGCGTGATTGAAGAAAAATCTGCTGCCAACGAGAATGAAGGCGGCGAACCCAAGAAACTCACCGGCAGCTAAGCTGTTTGTGAGATGGAATAGAAAAGGCCGCTTCGTGCGGCCTTTTTTTACTAACCTGTCTGTGTCATTCCCGCGAAGGCGGGAATCCATCTTTTTATAGATGGATACTCAGGTCAAGCCCGAGTATGACACATACACCTATTGGCAAAGAAAAATTATGAAAGCCGAGTTAGTCAATCTCTCCAAACGCATTGAGCAGTCGCAAGAACTGCTGAGGAGGTATCTTTGACTGGGATAACGCCCTGCGCCGCCGTGATGAGTTAAACGATCTCGCCTCTAATCCTGATTTATGGAACGATGCCAAAGGAGCCCAGGCAGTGTTGCGCGAACGCAATCACTTAGAAGAGATCATTACCTCAACCCTCGAATTAGAGCAGCGCACCAAAGACAATATTGCCTATGCACAATTAGGTGAAGAAGAGGGTGATGCTTCCATTGTTGGGGAAGCGGAAGCAGAATTGAATAAAATTGCTGAGAAACTTCGCCGTCTTGAACTTGAAAGCCTTCTTTCCGGCGAGGCCGATGCCAATGATTGTTTTATCGAAATTCATCCCGGCGCGGGCGGCACGGAAAGCCAGGATTGGGCAGCGATATTGCTGCGCATGTATATGCGTTGGGCAGAAAAAACCGGTTTCAAAATGGAATTGGTAGATGAGCTGGCGGGCGAAGAAGCCGGTATTAAATCCGCTACCATCAAAGTTTCCGGCCATAATGCTTACGGCTGGGCCAAAACGGAGTCGGGTGTGCACCGCCTTGTGCGCATCTCGCCATTTGACAGCAATGCCCGCCGTCACACAAGCTTTGCCAGCGTCTGGGTATATCCGGTGATTGACGACACTATCCAGATAGAGATCGACGAGAAGGATTTGCAAATTGACACCATGCGCTCAGGAGGCGCAGGCGGGCAGCATGTTAACAAAACTGAGAGCGCCGTTCGCTTTACCCATATGCCGACCGGCATTGTGGTCAAGTGCCAGAGCTCGCGTTCACAGCATAAAAACCGTGCTGAAGCGATGAGCATGCTGCGCGCGCGCCTGTATGAATTGGAGCTGCGCAAGCAGGAAGACAAAGCCAATGCGCTCAACGCCACCAAAACCGATAATGCCTGGGGGCACCAGATTCGCTCCTATGTTCTGCACCCTTATCAGATGGTGAAGGATTTGCGTACTGGTGCAGAAACCAGTGATACGCAAGGTGTGCTGGACGGCGATTTGGAGAAGTTCATGTCAGCCGCTCTTGCCGTACGCGTGAAAGGTAAAGCCGAATCCGTAGAGGATATTGAATGATGAATTCTCTTGGCATCAATAAAGCTCCTGCTGACACGCGCGTAGTCGTTGCGATGTCGGGCGGCGTCGATAGTTCCGTCGTAGCCGCAATGCTCAAAGATGAGGGTTATGAGGTAATAGGCATTACGCTGCAGCTTTATGATCATGGTGCGGCATTGGCAAAAAAGGGCGCATGCTGCGCCGGCCAGGATATCCACGATGCCCGCAAGGTAGCCGAGAAAATCAACATACCGCATTACGTGCTCAATTATGAAAATAAGTTCAAAGAAGCGGTGATGGATGATTTTGTGAACAGCTATTTAAACGGCGAAACGCCCATCCCTTGCGTGAAATGCAATCAGTCCGTTAAGTTCCGCGATTTATTGGGCATGGCGCATGATCTGGGAGCCGACGTGATGGCGACCGGTCATTATGTGCAGCGCGAGATGGGAAAAGACGGCGCAGAACTGCACCGCGCCGCCGATCCGGATAAAGACCAGAGCTATTTTCTGTTTGCCACGACGCGCGAACAATTGGATTTCCTGCGCTTTCCTTTGGGAGGATTTCGCAAAGAACATACCCGCGCATTGGCTGCCAAGTATGATTTGCCGGTATTTGCCAAACCCGACAGTCAGGATATCTGCTTTGTGCCGGGCGGCGATTATGCCAAGGTCATTGAGAAACTACGCCCCGGTGCCTGTGATGCAGGCGATATTGTCCATATCAATGGCGCGGCACTCGGACGTCATGAAGGCATTATTCATTATACTGTAGGTCAGCGCCGCGGCATTGGCATATCTTCCGAAGAACCGCTCTATGTTATTAAGCTTGATGCAGAAAAGAAGCAGGTAATTGTAGGGCCAAAAGAGGCATTGCTAACCAAAACATTCAATGTGCGTGAAGTTAATTGGCTGGCAGGTGAAGACGCATTTTTGCGAGATGCACCCATTCAGGTGAAATTACGCTCCATGCAATCTCCTATCCCTGCAACGGTAAAACGTACGGATGCATATCGTGCGGAGATTACATTGCTGGATCCGCGTGACGCGGTGGCGCCCGGCCAGGCATGTGTGATGTATGAAGGCGAGCGCGTGCTGGGCGGCGGCTGGATTACGCGCATGCTATAACTTAAAGCGAAAACGCTCTAGTTGCTGCTTTTATCATTTTGTATAATGGAATCTCCCCATTCCTCCACAAGCTTTTTCTGCATATTTTCTATATGCAATATGCGGCCAGCATAGATTGCTTCCAGCACGATACTGGCAAGTATGGGGCTTACCCACACTATAGCCCATCCCATGCTGGCGGCGCTATACATGGTAAGCCATACGATTGCATCCGATAGCTTGCCTTCAATGGCGGTAAATGTACCGCCTTGGAGATAGATATCCATCATATGGGGAAAAACGCCGGCAAGATTGAAAGCGGCAACGGTCGAGAAAATATATTTATTTTTATCGTGATCAATAATATATGCGACCATTGCGGGAAGCATCCCGATAAAGAAGAAAATAAAGCTGAGTTTAAGAATAACAGCGCTGACAATGCACAACGCGATTAATATGCGAAAACGCTTTTTGGATTTGATGGGGATATCAGAGGGCTGAGTGTCCATAATATTCAAAAATGAAAGTAAGATTTAAAAGTGTAATAAATAGTGGCAAGGCATACGCTGTAGGCAATTGTTTGAGCGATTCCGCGCCCTGCCATGCGGGCGTGACGCGCAAGATATTTATGATTTTTAAGTTCGATAATCTGCGCCTCGCGCATTGTATGTTCGGCAACGGCATTCTTGAAGCCGGTGTAATCCTTCACAAAAAGATCCGGGTTAAACATCATATTTGCAATCGTTGGCAGCGATCCTTTGCCCGCGATGTCCTTCATATCTGCCTGCAGTTTGCGGCGTACGCTGCGTTTATGGATGGTGCCAAGCAAAGGCAGAAGGCGAATGGCAGACCAATAGCCAAGGCCTTTCAAAACCAAACCGTCTGCTTTTTGCTGCGCACGAGCCAGCAATTTAAGTGCCATTAAAGGAGTATTGTAGGCG
>Ga0206890_1051_pt1 | contig 35059 bp, 28 predicted proteins | sample Alteio_BWOrgHeat_58_FD_152960 | JGI IMG/M metagenome (GOLD analysis project Ga0206890, IMG submission 152960) | Enriched cells from forest soil in Barre Woods Harvard Forest LTER site, Petersham, Massachusetts, United States - Alteio_BWOrgHeat_Nextera6 ... | reverse complement strand
CAAGATTCAGTTCAAGTAGAGGCGCATAATGTTGGACGACGCAAATCCGATATCATATTCTCGAAAATGTGCCCTATTCTTTCAACCTATCGCACCGGAAGCATTTCTGTATTTCGCCTATTTACCAACGGTCTGCATATAAATCAATGCGACGTTAAAATGCATGGATTCTGTTTTTTGGGTCGCCGGGTATATCACGTCGATGATCTCTGCCATTTGCCCGGCACACATACCCATGGAGTGATTTTCTGTGGCTTTATTGCCAAGGTAGGTGATGAAATTGTACTCCTCTTTAGCCCAAAGGGAAATGTAGGGTTTGTTACAACTGCCATTGCCGGAATATAGAACACCGTTGAAGAACTGCCTGATCCTGTTTAAATATTTATCAGCCTGAACGGTATCATCTTTCTTGCGGTAATAATACATCAACTCTTTGTTCAGGGTGGGATTTAGCGGGTTTGTTTTTATTAACTCGTTCCCCTTTGCAATCGCCGACTCCACATCGTGATTAGCCATCATGTTCATTTCGAGGATATCGTTATAGTTGAAGGGGTTATATGTTTTCTGTGTGGAATAACCGACGATGAGCATATACATTTCCTGCGGAGTGAGCATTTTATCGTCAGCCAGGTACCTCGAAAGCAGTTTTTGATAATTGAATTGACTAGCTGTTTCATTGACAACGATTTTTAAGGAATCAAATTTTGTAATTGCTACGTAATCGCCCCCTGGGTTCAGCTCTTTAACTGTAGTAGTGCCGAAATCTCTTAAACGGCTTTCGGCGCCCTGCAGGGCGAGGACCTGGTTGGTTGTATCCAGGTACTTCTTCACTTCGCCATCAGCGGGTGCCAGCGCTAAACCCTTTTCCAGCATTGTTTTAGCCAGGTAATAAGATCGCACTTTGTCGAAGAGGTATTTTCCATATTCCTTGTATATAGTCGCATTAAGGGAATCGTGCCTTAAAGCCAGGTCATAAAAGCCTGCGGCCCTGCTATACTCAGAATTAATGACAGCTAAATTATTCGCATGATTTAAATAGGGCTCAGCGTTACCAGGATTCCTGCTGAGATCTTTTTCGAACCGGCGCTCTTCCCGTTCTACAATCTTCTTATTTTTTTGAGCAGTTTTATCTTCTTTCGCCGGAGCATGAATTGCAAACAAAATTAGTAGCATTACAAGCAAAAACCTTTTCATCCCTGTATTATTTTTAGAACCACGCCTGCCTGTTGCCTGCCTGTCCGACACGCCGGCAACAGGCAAGCGTGGTAAGTACCTTTAAACGATGTTTCTCTTCAATTTTCCCTGTCGGTAAGCTGCACCTATTATGACAGCAAATATTGAAAATATAGCTACCCAGGCCCATACCGGGAAGACCGGTGTGTCGCCGGAAGCATAGCTGTGTAGTCCTTTTGACAAGTAGTAGTTGACCCCGAAAAATGTCATCAATACGCTGCTATAACCAAGCACCGACGCTGCATTGAAAATAAATTCCCGTTTAAGGGATGATGCAAACCGCAAATGCAATACTATGGTATAGGTGATCACAATTACCAGCGCCCAGGTCTCCTTAGCATCCCACCCCCAATACTTACCCCATGATTCATTTGCCCATATACCACCAAGGAAGGTGCCGACTGCCGCGAGGAACACCCCTATAGTAATATTAATTTCATTTATATGGGTAAGCTCAACTGTTACCAAGTCAAGCCTCCTGTAGTTCTTTTGGTTTTTAAACATGTAGATAAACATATTAATGAGGCCAAGTATAAAACCTAAGCCTAAAAATCCATAGCTGATCGTGATCGTTGCTACATGAATGACCAGCCAATAGGATTTCAACACAGGTTGCAAATTTGTCAACTGGGGATCGTAGTCGCTGAGGCTTGCAGTCATGAGGATAAAGAAGGCCAGCAACGAGGTCGCTGCCAGAGTGATCTTTGAATTGCGAATGAAAATGAATCCTGCAAGCAGCCCCCCCCAGGCTATCAGCAGCAGCGCTTCATACCCCGAGCTCCATGGTGCATGGCCTGTTATATACCACCTTAGGACCAATCCATAGGTATGGTATAAAAAGGCTGCAGCTAACAACACAATGCCGGTATTAAGCAGTGACCGGGCAATCTTATTCTTTTTGGTGCTTAAAATATCAATGAATGAGAGCAATAACAGAGCCAGGCTCAACATGCCGTACCAATCACGCAGTTTCACAAATATTTTTGACTTATTGTAGTTGATCTCATAATTAACCATTGTTGCCGACGGTATTATTTTAGCCAGTGACGTTTGACGCTGAATACTGTTAATATCGTCCAGTATCTTATTCGCCCTCGTATAATCACCGGATTGTGTTGCCTTGTATACTTCCTGAAAGTATAGCCCCATTATATTATTCAGATTGAACACATTCAACTGTAGGTCATCGTTGAGTATTTTAAGCCCGCCCGTCATAGGCAGGAAGGCAAGTGAATCGTCCCAACTGATCCAGGAACCACCCGGAGCCCCCTGGATCGGAAAGATTTTCAGCAGGCTGCCGTTAAAAGCCATCATGCACACATTAGCCCGCTCATCCACCTTAATAATCTCTTTATCGAACGCATTTTGCTCGGCCTGTTTTTTTCGGAAGGATTTCTCAGCAATATCAGCTAATTTATATTTGGCGTTTTCATCAAAAAAATCATTAAAACACGCGTACTTTCCATCTATACCCAGCACGTCCTGAACAGATTTTTCCCGAATGTAAATGATCCTTTGCTTCTTCCAGAAATCAACATTGAGCGGCATGTCCATAAATATCTGCATTGCTTCCATCTTGCCGACACCATCTATATCGAACACATCTTTGCGGGAAATTTTATGCAACACATCATACGCCAGAGTATTTAACGGTTCAAAGCGACCGTCGACCGTCTGCACAATAAGGTGCCCAAATTTATCGGCATGTTCAGCGCTTACATGTTTCACTTGCGCCGTTTGCGAATAACCGTGAGTACCTACGCAAAATATAAGCGCTAACGCAGCAGCGGCGGCCTTCCTTTTCTCACGAATACCCCGGATAGAGCGCCGTAGCAGGAAGTAGCGGGACTTCCTGTTTAACAAAGTTAGTAAAAACCCTAAGCCCATGAGGAGATAACCAAAGTACGTGATCATTGTCCCATTGGCGTCGTGATTCACAGAAAGAATAGTTCCGTTCTCATCCGGGTCGTAAGAGGTCTGAAAGAATCTGTAACCGTGATAGTCGAGCACATTGTTCATAAATATTTTATGCTTTTCATTTACATTATTGGCATCGTCCTGCAAGGTAACATCGCTAAGAAATGACGAGGGACTCATGGACCCTGCATATCTCTCCAGTACAAACCTGTCTAAATAAAGAGCGAACGGCAATTCAATTTCTTTTTCCCCATAAGCCATACTAATATTAGTGCCGGGTATACCTGCATCCTGGAATACAGAGATATACCCTGAGCCACCAAGTACCTGGGCCTGGTGTTTTTTACCTTTAATGGTTATATCCATTAATATTGCGTCAGGCCCTCCTGTACCTTTACCTGCTATCAAATGTTTCTTCGCATTATTGTAAGCCTTTTTAAATACAAAAACGGGACCGCCAAGGTCATACAAACACCTTTCTCTGAATTCTTTATCAATACCCTGACTAATCGTATCTTTTGCCATGCTTGGCATTGCCGTTCTATTAATCCCGAACGGCGAATTGATCCACAATTTGCCGTCCTTTTGGCGGATCTTTATTGCATCGGCCCTCTGTTCATTGTTATATGCGATTACAAACTTTCCCATGTCCTTAATCTCGCCAACGGTTATAAATATCGTCTCCCGTCCGTTTGCGCCAGGAACCACAACTCCAAGCATGGATCTGCCGCCCTCCACATTCTCTTCAATAGTATCGGTTGCATTCTTAATGATGCCCGTGTAATCAAATTCAATCGGCCCGTTATCCTTTGTATCCAGGCTGACATGAAACGGCGTGTTTGCTATCTGGCTCAGATGCACCGGCAAATCATAACTGTATTTCCCTCCCTTGTCTTCCGCGGCAACTCTCAGGTACAAATCAGAACTGTACATTGAATTAGCTGATTCGCCTTTCCGGATATGCATTGTACCGTTAAACCCTGTATATCGGGTAACGGCAGCACCAATAATTATTATGATAAACGCAAAATGAAACAAAAATGCGGCTGCCTTTTGTTTACTAAAAAGCCCATACTTTTTTATACTTCCCGCGAAGTTCAATACCAATAAAAGCAAAAGAAATTCAAACCATTTGGCATTATAAACAAGGTGCTTTGCTGTTTCAGTGTCATACTTTTCTTCAATAAACGTTGCCGAGCCCATAGCCATGGCAAGAACAAGCAGCAATACAACTGTCATCTTCGAAGAGAATAATAAGTCCAGTACTTTTTTCATCAATTTTTCTATTTTTCTGCCGTGTGAGTTATAATGCGCTTCTTGTTATACTAATACCATGTAATCCTGTACTATGTCTTTTAACTTTAACAGGTTTAGAATGGCAATCTTCCTTCCTCTCTTTTCAATAATTTTCTCTTTCTGAAAATCAGACAATTGCCTGGAAACCTGCTCGGTAGTGGTACAGGCAAGGCTGGCAATATCATCCCGGTTAAAATACTCCGGCAGTTCCTTTTCGTTATTCAAACCAAAATTCCGGAATAGGTAAAATAATACACTGGCAATCTTCTCCCTTAAATTCATCTGTGAAATGCACATTAGTCTGTAGGTTGACTCACTATGCTGGTTTGAGTAATATACCATAAGGTCATGGAGCATTTTTGGATTTGCAACATACATTTCCTCTAAAATTTGATTTGTAAAGAAGCAAATGACTGAGTCAATTTTTGCGTCGGACCCAAAAGAATAGTAGTTGTTATCAAACCCCGCATGCCCGAAAACCTGTCCATCACTTGCAAACCGAACTATCTCCACATCATCATGAGGCCGTAAAATAAATTCTTTAATCGTTCCTGTTTGAACAAAATAGAGTCCCAGTATTGGATTACCAACGCTAAAAATTGAGTAGTCTTTTTTATACAAAGCCTGGTACTTCTCTCCCTCAATAAAATTTGACCATTTCGAGTCGAAATTCTTTTTAATGAGACATGAGTTATTCGGACAGAGTGCGCAGCTTATTCTTTTCAAGCAAATTATTTTTATGATTTGTCAGTCTAATGATGATCAACTGATACTCGTTAATTCATTAATTCGTCGTACAAATATATTTGGCAGGTTGGTGTCTTTAAATGAGTATTGTCATGATAAATAATGATTGTAATCAGTTGCCTCCGAATTATGGATTACAGCATCCTCGTGGAAGGAAAACCAGCATATATTTCCCGGGAACCAAGCCTGTCCCGAATTTCCAGGATGTAAAAAGGAAACCAATCGCCAAAATATGCCTACTCCTATGTCCGCACAATTACGGCATATGACCAAAATCATGCGAAGGAGGCGCAACTAGTTGCCCGTAATTACTTTTTAGGTTCAGTAATTGCCGTTACCCTTTCATATTTTCTTTCTGCGTGGCAACCGGGTGCGCAAGATCCCCCATTTTCTGACGGTTTAAATCTTAGTGGCATTTCCCATCCGCCAAATTGTGTTTTGTCGTTGATCAAGTGGTCATTGCTGGAGCCATGAGGGTTGTGACAGATAATGCAGCTTCTACCCTTTTCCCCATTAATATGCACCGCATGAAGATTTTTATCACCGTTTCTAAAGCCAGTTGCCGTAGTTGTAACTGCCTTTTCCATCAGTTCACTTTTATGACAGCTGAAACACAGAGCAAAATTTTCCTTGGTTGCCGACGCGTACGAACCAGCCGGGAATGATTTGTTGAGCAGGTATGGATTAGACGATGCGTGGGGATCGTGACAGCCGGTACAACCCACCTTATCTATTGCTCCGTGTATATTTTTGCTTTTCTGCAGCGTCTGGCTAATATTATCAATCTTTCTTGTCCCATCCGTATATGTTCTGTCATGGCAACTTAAACACAATGTTTTTGTATCTTTTACAAGGAACCTCTTTTCATTGGATGCATGAGGAGAATGGCAGTTTATACAGGAGCGTTTGTCGGTGATTGCACCATGAATCGTTGTGGAATTATCCATTTTCTTTTGCATGTCGGTATGGCAATAAAGGCAAAGATTCTGTGGTGTCAGGTCCAGCAATTTCTCTTCATTTGAACTATGCTGGTTATGACAATTCAGACAATTATTTTCAAATGGCGGGTGTACATTGCTCATTTTCATTTCCGTCGCCTGCTGCTTATGGCATTTTAAGCACAACGCGGGAGGTTCTTTAATCAATAGTTTGTCAAAATCGGACTCGTGCGGGTCATGACATTTGGCACATTCCCCTTTAGCAACAGGCTCGTGTTTGAATCTTTTTTTTGCAGACTCCAGGTTATGACACTGTGCACATACTTCACCAGTAGGATTTTTCTTCAGCAAGTAACTTTCAGGAGAGCTATGCGGTGTATGACATTCCATGCAATTCCCCTTTTGCACCGGCGAGTGTACTATTCTCTGGGTGTTATTTTCGTCATGGCATTTATAACAGAGGGCAGGTATTGTATTGACCATGGTAAAGCCCTTCACATCTTTTTGAGGGTGGGCCTGGCCGTTGCTCTGGTGGCATTTATCGCAGCCACGCTTTAACGCGTCGTGCACCACATCCTGGCTGATAAGATCCTTGTGGCAGGAAAGGCAAGCGCCCTGACTCGTATCAAACTGGCCATTTGCATGAAAAAAAACAGCCAGCAACATCATCACCAATAAACTTACTTTATGGTACATAACCTAGTATTTAAACTTTTTAATAATTTGGACATAAGCCCCTAAATAATCTGTTTTTTGATTTTCAAGGTACACCCGGTCATAATAGTCAACCCCGACTACAAACTGCAAATGCCTGTAAAGCGTAGTGAACTTTGCCCTTGCCATAACAAAATTCAAATTGATCTGTTGCCCCGTCTGGGATTGGTAACCGACGTTGAAATCAATTTTTGATTTCGTGTCGAACGCATAAGTAACCATTCCGTTCAGGTCGCCATATTCCCGGTGTGTTATTTCCGTTGGAATTTTATAGTCCCGCCAATTTGCATTCACCGAGAATAAGATTTTCTCCCTGATGTTACTCTGCCATGTTAAAAAATATCGCATCATTGTATACGGCACGAGGTTGCTCTGATAGTCATCATATTCAGCACCGGCAGTCGCTGTTTTGTATTTGATACTGGCACCCGACAGGTATTCTGTGACATAGTTTAGCAATAAATTATCCGCGTTGTGTATATTGTCAAAATCAGTTTTGTTCACCCGGTAATAAATATCGAGGAACCCATTAAAAATCGAATAATTAAAAGAAAGGAAGTTCAGGTTAATGTCGTAATTATAGTTACCGGGTTGAGTTGCGGTATAGAAAACATAAATGCTCACATTATTCGCAATAAGCCCGCCGGGAATACGCTGAATCTCAGTAAAATCCCCGATATTAGTCAATATATAATCCAGCCCCTGCTGGTATATAATAGTGCCCGTTACATCTTTTACAACAATGGTTGACTGATCAATATAAGGCCTTTTCAGCAACACCCTGTCTGATAATGTATATTGCTCATTAAGTATTTGCAGCAACACATCAGAACTCGTCCTTTTTTCAAATTCCCGGTTATAGGTATATTGTATGTTCAAAAGGCCATTGGCGAATGTTTTCTTAGTATAACTCAGATCTATTCCAATCTTGTCGGTCGTTTCATGGTAGGACGATTCAAGAGCGTTATTATACTCAAATAAAATACCAGAGTGTAAACTTTCAAAAAGCTGGTGCCCCAAAAGAGCATTAAAGGAATTTTGCTGCAGCCTTTCAGGCATCTGCTCGATGTAATAGTAACTGTAGTTACCATTAATGGTGAGATGATGAGGCAACTGATAGAACAAATTTTCACTTACCCGGAGGTTTTTAAAGCTATCAGTACCTCTTTGAACCGTACCAAATACGTCTGAGTTATAATGAGACCGCCGGGAAGAATCTAAATAAAATCCGTCTTGCAGATCCAAGTTGTCAGAAACATTTCTTATCGAATTAAGGCTATAGTCCTGGGTGGTATAATCATGATGTGTATAAAGCAGGTCATTTTTATCTTTCTTACGGAATGATTTCGTCAGTCTTCCTTCAATATTATTTTGTTTATACCTGTAATCCCGGCCGGTTAATACCTCCTTACTATCCCAGTCACTTTGGTTATATGCCAGGGTGAGCGGTAAAAAATTACTGCGGTAAGCAAAAGTCCCTCCGTAGGTTTTACTATTTGTCCTTATATCCGTTAAGTTTTCCCGGCTGTCATAGCTGTTATCAAAATTCAGGTAGGTACTTAGTGTGATGACCTTCCGGGGAAAGAGAGTTGCACCAAGATGAAGTTTACTTGTATTAATTGCATTGTAAACGTTTGGAGATACAAGGTATAGGTCCTGCCGGGATTCAGGATAATACCCACCGTCAACAGAAACCGTCAGGAAATTCGGAGTCCATATATAACTGTTTGAATTCACCAATAGTCCGCCATAATAATTTGTAGTCTTAATCTTATTATCAATACCATAAGTGTTTATATCCCCCTGCCCATAAAGTCCACCTACTTTAAGCTCGCCGGAAAGAGACGAAATATTCCATAAGCCCAACGATAAAAGACTTTGCTGCGAAAAACATTCCACCCGGACCAGGAGAATCGTAATTGCAAAAAGTATTTTTAAATGACTCATTTTCTTTCCATTTTAAAGCTCAATAACTGCTTCAATTTCCCTTGATAAAAATATCCAGTCTCCTTCTTCTTCTGTTTTCTTCATTAATCGCAGTCGGTTCCAACAACTCGTATATGGGCTTTGTTTCGGCATATCCCTTACCGGTTATCCTTTCCCGCTTTATCCCTTTTGAAACCAAATACTCAATAGTGGCACCGGCCCGGTTGTCCGCCAGTTTTTTGTTTGGGCTCATGGATCCGCTGACATCCGCATGACCAACTAAGTAAACAACCGTCTTCTGATTTTTTCCGAGATATTCAACCAGCTTGTCCAACTCCGCCACACCATCAACTGCCAGTGTTGCCTTGGATCTGTCAAAATAAATTGTGCTGAACAACACAAAATTTGCAGTGTTAGGTATGATCTTCAGTATAGCCCTGTTCGAAGCTTTTTCCTTACTATTTGAAGAGTAAACATATCGTCCATTGCGAACACGCTTGTTTATCGTCTCAATAATCTGCATTTTATCATTAATGAACACAGTCTGGGAGATGATGCCGCTGCTCCTGTTAGGTAGGGTAAGTTGGTAGGACAAGAAGCCATACAATAAAAATTCCCCTCTTGAGTTAACAGAGGCTATGTCGCTGAAGTCAGCTGAGTCATTCAGCACGCATACCACTGTTCCTTCGTACAATTTGGAAATCTGTAGCGACATGTCTATAAGGGTTACCCCTTCGAGCTCATGGTTTCCGGCTGCTTCCGCGACCCCTGCGCTGATTCCCGGATTTTCAGGCCCGGATGCGCCACCATTCGTAGTATCTGGAAGTGTCGTTACTATTATCCTGCTCTTTTTACCCGGGACAGATTGTTCATTGGTCGCTGTAACATTTACCTGCTTTTCAGCTTGACCTGCGGAGTGAGACGTATTTATACCACCGGTGTCTGGCAGTGTGGTAACAATAATATTGCTCGCCCTGGTCTGAATGGCCGCCTTTGCATTTTCCGCAATTCCTTCCTCTTTTAGAACGGTATCTTTCTGGTTTCCGCCAACTGCCTCTCCGGCACCTACATTGCCCGTTCGTTTTTCGACAATAATTTTTCCAGCGGAACCAGCGACCGGCGGTTTATTGTCTTCTGACGGCTTCACCTTTGTAATGTCGGCACCTATGGCTATATTTCCGTCGGTCGTGACAAGTGGGGGGGACAACAATTTTCTTCACCTCAGGCTGACTTGTAGCAATATTAACATGATCGGGCTCATAAGTTGATTTGAGCGTATCTCCTAAAAAGTGAGCATCGTTAATAGCCGTATGCACTGTTTCATAAGCTTCTTTGTCAAAAACATATTTCCCCATCTTGTTTTTCCCAAACATATATAGTACGGCTCCGTTATTATCCATTACATTTATCTTGCAGTCCGGGACATCCTTTTTGAAACTAAAAATGTAGTTTTGATCCGGGTGTAAGTTTGCCAGGTAGAATTTGCCGCTATCATCCGGGTGTATGGTTGCTACTAGTGTCCCCCTGCTATCTCTTACGTAGATTTCCATCCTGTTGTTAACATCTCCCGGTATCTTGCAATAGATCTGGCCATATAAATGTCGGTAGGTCAAATCATCCATTAATGCAATCCTGTTCGCATCCCTGGATATGTTGTCCTTGACCATAAACCTCGTTTTTCCGCCGTGCGGATTATGGCACAATGTGCACGATGCATCCTCTATATCCCTATGAACTTTATTGGCAAATACTAATGAAGAATTATGACAATAAAGACACAATTGCTGACCTTGCCGGATCAGTAATTTCGGGTATTTAGAGGAATGCTGGTTATGGCAACTAAGACAATTTCCGGATGCTACCGGCCCGTGAGAAACGGCATTTTTTTCAATGAAATTTTGATGGCACCTAAAGCATAAACCCGGCATGGGCATCAATAGCCGCTTGTCGGGGGTATGGCATTGGTCGCATCTTTTTTCTTTATAAGGTTGGTGGACACATTGCTCCGGCCGGTTTCTTTTTAGAAGCGCCTCACGTTTTGCAACAGACTCCTTACTCAACGAATCCTTATTCGACAAGTAGTCATTAAAAAAGTAAACTTTGTCAACCCCATCAAAAAAAAATGTCAAAGTCTTGTGAGATTGTTCCATGGAGCAGCCAAAAAACAGCATGATTATTATTATTGCGAAATAATAAACCGCATTGCCGTTCCGATCGTTCTGCATACCGCTCTGTTATTACTTTATAGGGGATATGGACCCATAGATATTTATCTTATCTGGGCCATATTGGTTGGATACTAAAATGAGATAGTTAAGGTCGTATTTTGGGTCTACATACTTTTTAAAGTATTTCACATTATCATAGTCCACAATCACCTTAGCAGGCAACCACATGTCGCCAGGACCTTTGTAAGGGCCACCGAAAAACATAAGTAATTGACCCTTTTTATTAAACATTTGGGTGTTTTCAAAACCCGCATCCACGACGAAAAGGTTTGATTCTTTATCGCAGGATATTCCCTTGGGCCGCACAAACTGGCCTATTCCTGTACCATAACTTCCGATAGAAGTAATGAATTTCCCATTATGGTCAAATTCTTTGATTTTGAAATCTCCAAAGTCAGTTATATACACGATATCCTCTGTGATAAAAACATTAAACGGTGAGTATAAAAATCCGTCATCCCCTGCCCCATACTGGTCTGCAAAATATCTAATCAACTTGCGGGTATATTTATCATAAACATTCAGCCTGTGGTTATCAGGGTTTGTTACCCAGACTTCATCTCCGTAGATCATCACATCAGTGGGCTTGAAGTTACCGGTATCTGCAAACTTATAGATGTAGTTACCCAGGCTATCATATAGGACTAACTCATGACGCCCCGGATCGGCAACATAGAGGTAGTCATTCTTATCTACGTAACAATTAAGGGGTGATTTTAACTGACCGGTACTTCCGGGAGTGAAATTTCTATAGCCATTATTTTCAAGATCTATAATCTCTAATCCACCTATTCCAGGATCGCAGACATATAGCTTGCCATTGCAAATATTCATCCCATAAGGCTTTGACATGGATGAGACATCCTCTGGCCCCATAACAAATGTTGCGAATTTGGTGCGCTTACCCATAAACCCCGACCCGCTGATGCTGGTAAGATATTGTAGCCGTGCTGTATCCGGTGGAGGGGGATAAAGTATTGCTGTAGTCTTTCTTATTTTAGAAGGTTTGTGCATGATGCGCGCACAAGAATCAAAGAGTATTGAAATGGCACATGCCATTATTAAAATGAGAGTCTTTTTAGCAGTTATATTTATCATTTAATTAGTTTTTGTCTGTTTAAACACATTTTATCCTGGCTGTTGTATCGGACATTGGCAAGGAAAAATCACATCTCACACGCTCCTTTGTTTTGGTTAACAAGTTGTCGTAAAAGTATCAACGGCACAAAGGAAACTTCATGACCATAATCATAGAAAAACATGACATTGTTCATATTATTTAGGGGTAGGAACAAGTAAAATTGCATGTTGAAAATTATGAGGAAGAATTAACTATAAAAATAAAATAGCAATATGAAATTCACACCGTTACTAATCGGGATGTTCTCAATGATACCCCTGTGCAAATCGGCCCCATTTCCGAAATCTCCGGATGGAAAACATATCCCAAATCACAAAGTGGTTGTTGATGAGGTAATCCAGACCACATCATACACGTACCTGCATGTGAAAGAAAATGATACGCTTAGATGGTTGGCTATTCCGTCGATGCAGGCCAGCAAGGGAGACACCTACTATTATTCAGAAGGACTACCGATGAAGCAATTTGAAAGTAAAGAGCTGCACAAAACTTTCGATGAAGTACTGTTTCTCGGTGGCGTAAGCGCAGTACCGGTCGGAAGTAATCCTACGACAATTACCGGAAATGCAACTGATGCTCACGGACAATCTGCCGGAGCACAGCCGTATACCAGAAAAACCACCCAGGAAGTAAAAAAGAGCATTACAATTGTCGCTCCCAAAGATTGTATCACCATTGCAGAACTCTTCTCTAAAAAGGATTTTTATGCAGGGAAAACAATTAAGATCAAGGGAGAGGTAACAAAGTACAATCCTGAGATTATGAATAAAAACTGGATCCACTTGCAGGACGGAACCGAGAATAATGGAAAGTTTGATTTAGTGATTACTTCCGGGGGCACTGTGAGGCCGGGAGATATAGTAACTTTGGAAGGAAAAATCACCTTAAATAAAGACTTTGGTTACGGTTACTTATTTGATGTAATGATGGAAGAGGGCGTTGTAAAATAATCAGATCAGACTTCTAAACTAATTAGCCCGGCATGCATTAAAAACTGCCGGGCTGATTTATGCAATATTATCACTCAACCGCTGTAAATTCAGGTTAGTCTGGGAATTGAAACCTGCAGCACATAAAAACCTCATGCAGAGGCATAACCCACCGGTTAATAAATTGCGGTCAACACTCCATTTATTATTTCATTATATGCACATAAAGGCAAAGTAAATCAGCAACAAATACTAATCTATTTACAGCGCTACACGCGCAAACCTATCTACACTAATCACCGGGAAACGGACCAATCACCAGAGCCTGGCTAAAGAAAAATCAGCAATGCCAATCATACAGACAAATCAAAAGCCACGCCAGGAAATGCCTGGCGTGGCTTAAACAATACTCATCCAACAGTCGAACCTATATTCTATTCCAGCACCGTCCCCTCCTTACCTAATTTCTTGATCTTAACAAGTAGAATCACAAGGTAAACAAGCGTTCCCCAAACAGCAATAATAATAGAATAGGCAACAACGACAAGCCAAACGGGGGAATGAAAACGGGACGCCCATAATGCCCTTTGAAAGAAATCCTTGTTGGAAACAAACTTCACTCCCCATGGTTCGGACTTCTCTACTCTAAGGTTTCCATATTGGTCGTTATCCTCAACTTTTGCCACCAGTACAATATTACCTGCTTCGTCACCAGGTATTCCAAGTCTCTTAAACTCACCTTTTACCTGCCCCAGCGAATCAGTAGTATAACTTTGATCATCACCTATCTGTAAATCGCCCCCTGATCGCTTAATACCCAACTTTACATCAACTCCTTTTACCGGAATCCAGGCCTCGCCCTTGAACTCACTTAAGGTTGCAGTAACATTTTTATCGTCAGCTGTGTCTATGGTAATTCGGGATTTTGCGATAGTTATTTCAGTATTTGTTTCGCCAAAATCCTTCGTTGCATCAGTGATGGCGATAAATGTATGACTTGTAGAAGTCTTCCATATATTCGCCAATGTTGCAGGAATATCGGTACCGCATTTTCCTTTCTCATTGGTCACCAACGTCCCGATAAAACCGATTCCCTTGCCAGTCGAGTCCTTGTTAAGGTACAGTTTAATTTTCGCACCTTTCACTGGCTGGAATTTTCCGGAGGCTTTTGATTTTGCACTAACCGTTAAATAAGGGAGCTTATTATCTATGGTAAAGTACGATAAATTTACTACCAGTGGGCTCTTCTCTGCGTCCTGGGCTTTACCGGCCGGGGAATGCAAACTGAGAACCAGAATAGATAATACTCCGAAGCAGATACTACTGATGTTCCTTTTCATGTTGTTCAATTAAAGTTTCTTGAATTGGTATTATCGGAAAAAATCTAACGAAAATCGTTATGACTAAAAGAGCACCGGCAAGCGAGCCAAATGCTATCGACCATTCCTCCCAGCTGGGAAAATAATGCCTGTAGCTTGCCGGAACATTATGCATTGGTAAGAATGGATGTAATAGTGTAGGGGTCACGATAAGGTATCTTTTTAGCCAGGCGCCCACAACTATCATTACGCCGCATATAAACATAGGCAATGGTTTACGGCCCTTTCGAAATAAAAGAATAATTATTGGAATAATCATTCCTCCAATTATGGCAGACCAAAAAACCGGTGCAAATTCCCCTATGAATAACCCATTAAGAAACGCTTCTTCGGGCTTCTTCATCTTAAAATAAGGAATGAGATATTCGTTTACATTAAAATAGAGGTATAACATTCCTAACATCACAACGATTTTACCCATTTTATCAAAGTGCTCATTTGTGATGTAATTTTCCAGTTTGTAAAATCTACGGAACATATACATCGCTACGGAAACTGCACCAGAACCCACCAAAAAGGCGCCCGAAATAAAGTAGGCTCCAAAATTTGTACTATCCCAACCCGGCCGATAGGTGGTAGCGAATAACCATGAGGTAACAGTGTGAATACTAAAAGCAACCGGGATTATCGCAATACAAAGTATATTGATCGCCTTTTTACTTATGCGGAATTGCAGGTGAGTCCCTTTCCAGAACGAACCTAAAAAGCCGTATAGCTTGTAGATGCCCTTTTTTTCTTTGCCCGCCAGCAATATTTTCATATCAGGCAACAACGGTATATAGAGCAGCAGCAGGCTGATAAAAAAATAGGTGGTAATTACCGTCACGTCCCAGATAATTGGTGACTGGAGGCGTCCATACAAAAACAAATTATAAAACCGGTCCGGGCGGCCCATGTCCACTATTATAATAATAGCGGCAAATGTAATTGCTGAAACCGCGATGATCTCTGAAATACGGGTCAGTGGGGTGCTCCAATGCACTCCAGATAATCTTAACACCGCAGTGATCAAAGACCCGACCAGGCTAATGGCCACAAAGAACACAAAGTTGGAAATGTATATGCCCCACGAAGCATAGTCCCTCATTGAGGTTACCACCAATCCGTATCTCAACTGCCGATAGTAAGCAAACATGCCGACAAGGCAAAACATAACCAGGATGCCAGTCCAGACTATACCGCGGGTTCCGAATTTTTGGGGAAGGAGATCACTGATTATCTGTTTATCAGTCAATATAACTTTTCTTCCGTTACCGCGGAACGGAGGTGCAATGTTCTTCTTTTCATTTATTAAGGATGTTACGTTTTCCACTTTGTATTATTTTAAGTGATTAAATTCTTTCCTTTTCATTTTCAAGCCCTTTCTCAAAAGGAAAATTACGTGCCGCTGGAGGTAGATAATATACACTTGGTTTAGTGCCCAGGTCATCCATTAGCTGGTAGCCGGCTTTGTCCCTGATTAGTTCGCTAAACCGGAATGTTTCTGCACCATTGGTAACGCTGTCTTCATTCAAATCACCAAAAAAGAAAGTACCGTTGGGACAAGCAGACACACAATGTGGCAGTTCTCCCTTCCTTGCCATGTCAGGGCAAAAATCACATTTGCCAACAGTGCCAACTTTCTGGGGGACACTAGTTTCGCAGGAATAAGGCTGGCCACAAAGCTCCTCGGGAATTGTATCCGGTTTCTCCCAATTAAAGACACGAATTGAGTACGGGCAGGCCGCCATGCAAAACCTGCAACCAATGCAACGATCACTGTCGATTAACACTATTCCATCCTGTCTTTTAAAGGTCGCATCGACCGGGCAAACCTTCACGCAAGGTGGCTCATCGCAATGCATGCAGGTTGTCGGCTGCCAATAGGGTGCAGTATGCTCTCCTTCCTCCATTGGGTAAACTTTTAACCAGTTGAGGTCTGAGTGAATATGATGCATGTGGTTACAGGCTGCCTGGCACTTTCTCAGGTTTTTACACCTTGAAAGGTCGATGACCATTACAAACTTTTTACCGGGTATTCCCATTCTTGCTTCGCTGTTTGAAACAGCAGGCATTTCAGGAACAGGTTTTAGAAAAGCTTTGTCGACTTCAATTATCTCCCCGTCCACAGATAGAAGCTTAACTTTTTCACCAGTTGCCTTTGTGCCTTCTTCTGCGCCCATTTCAAACGGGCTTTTCTTTGTAGAACATCCTGAGAGAACCAGTCCTGTTGTTATTAAAGTGGCAAGAAACTCTTTCCGCGAAGTGTTATTTGTTTCCATTACTATATTTTGAAAATAGAATTATTTGAGTTTTTATTTTTAACCCAATGCTGAAGTTCCTTTAGGGAAATTTTCCTTTTACTTACTTCCAGGAGGGAGGCATCAATTTCTACAAGCTGCCCATCCTGCGTAAGCATCTTTACCGTCTTTGGCGTCTTTTTTTTTGATGGCCTAAGTGCGGCTCCAGCCATAGTAAAGACAGATAATATCCCGATCCAGCCTACAAGCTTTCTCCGGGATACTTTTTGATTTTCGATTTGCATAATAAACCGGGATTTGTTCGATGTTGATTGATATCTATTACTGGTAATTGCGCATACTTATTTAAACTTTTCAAAAAAATTCCGGACTGATATTCAAAAACCACAAACGCTATCAGCCCGGAATCACTCACCTGAACCTCATAGGTCAGCTTCCTGAACTACTTCTTTAATGTCCTTACATAATTTACCACGTCCCACATGTCATTAGCTTCCGGCATTTTCTTTTTGAAACTTGGCATATCATCCCTGCCTTCTGATACCTTGTAGAAAATAGAACCATCAGACTGAGACTGGAAAGTAGCTTTCGAAAAATCACCCGGTTCGGTTTTCAGTTCTGATGCTTTTGTACCATCCCCCATGCCTGTTTTTCCGTGGCATGACTGGCAATGCTTTGCAAATAAGGCTTTGCCATTGCTAATTGATTCCGCGCCGCTTTGAGGATTTGCTTTTGAAGCTGCTGCTGCCGGAGCGTTCCATGGTTTTTTGCCATCTGGCTTGAATGCGAAACACAAGACAGACAGGCCCAGTACTGCACTCAAAAAAATTGTCTTTTTCATTGTTTTTTGATTTTGGTTACGAATTGAATACTACCTCGCTTTTCCGCGCTTTATCATGGCGGTAAAGCAAAATTTTTATGCTTTTTGTTCTGGTTTTTCATGCTTTCCGTGGTTTTGCAAAGACTTGTTTTAAGAGCTATGAAGTACATAAAAGTAGACACCAAATGAATTCTATTTTATGACATTGAGCACCATTTTTAATGATTATAATCATCTTAAAGCTCTTCATTTCATCAGGTATTCGCGCAACTCTTTACACTCACGAAAACCCTTTTATCAACTCGAATTCCCGGGCAAACTATTTCCCGGATTCTTTTCAAAACACAAGCCTCGCTTATATAACGAGGCTTGTGTTTTTAATCCGGATTCAAACCTCATCAATTTACGATTGCCTTAAGGTTTTTTGTTGACCCATTGTTATCCTGTAACAATATCAGGTATACTCCAGGCGCAGCACTTATATTCAAATTGCTGGTACCTCCCCTGAATTCAAGCGGGCCTGAATATATAGTCTTGCCTACATAGTTAACCACCGAAACCTGGATAATACCATCAGTTGCCAGACTCTGTGCTATGGTGATTTTACCGCTGCTGGGATTAGGATACAAAGTATACGCCTGGTTTTCAAGCTCATTACCAACCAATTCCGGCCCAGCTCTGTGCCCGCATCCGTTCACATAAATTTGCTGAATTACATTGCAGCCACCGGACATTGTATAGGTAATTGTATCGGCTCCGGCATTTACCCCGTAAATCATTCCGAGAGAGTTGACAGTAGCAATAGTTGTGTTTGTACTCGTCCATGTACCGCCGCTCGATGCATCAGTCAATGTCACACTATCTGTCTTGCATACTGAGTAGGATCCCAAAATAGGTGCTACGAAGTTTACAGTATCCAATTTGGCCACTGCCGCACATCCGGGAGTAGTATAGGACATAGTTACAATACCATTGGCAATGCCTGTCACGGTTGACCCGCTAACTTGTGCAATGGCTGGGTTGCTGCTCGTCCATACCCCACCCGACTTAACAGCGGTGAGTGTAATTTGGTTCCCACCACATACGGATGACGGGCCTCCAACTCCGGAGGCATTTCCTCCCACCGCAACACTTGCAGTAGCTACACAACCCGTACTTAGTGTGTAAGAAATAGTAGTTGATCCGAATAATACTCCGGTAACCACACCGGCTGAGCTGACAGTCGCCTTACTGGTGGCTGAACTACTCCATGTGCCTCCCGATGATGTGTCAGACAATGCAGTCGTTGCTGCATTTTCGCATACCGAAAGTGTTCCTGTTATCGCCCCGGGCAATGGATTAACTGTAATTGTCACAGGCGCAGGATAACAACCCGAAATTGCATAGCTAATATTTGCATTTCCCGCAGCAAGTCCAACCACCGTACCATATGAGTTAACATAGGCTATAGTGCTGTTGCTGCTACTCCAGTATCCTCCGGATGTGGGATCTGTTAAGGCAGCAGATCCACCGGCACATATGGCTGACGTACCTCCGGCAATTGACGCCGGAGTAACCGAGCCGACGTTCACAGACAAGAACTGCCTGCACCCGCCGGACGCAACTGCATAAGTAACAATCACCGAACCTGAAGCGACTCCGCCAATAACACCCGAACCGGCGCCAATGGTGGCAACCGTCGTGATACTGCTGGCCCATGTACCACCGGTCACGGCCTCGGCGAGGGTAGATGTGCTCCCTGCGCACACCGCTGTATTTCCCGTAATGCCTGGCATCGTGTTAGTGGTTACAGTGGCAACCTGGGTAGCATAACATCCGTTCAAAGTATACGTAATCATTGAAGTGCCTATTGAAATTCCCGTAACTACTCCTGATGAGACTGCAGCAACCAGGGCATTACTTGTGGCCCACGCACCACCGCTATTGCTCACAGTCATCGCGGTACTTCCGGTACCATTGGCACATACTGTTATCGGACTTGATGTTATCGTTGGATTGATGCTGCCGACTGTAACTGCTTTCGTTACAAAGCAACTGCCAACGGTGTAAGTAATCGTTGCCGTTCCACCAGCAACACCAGTAACGACTCCAAGCATAGAATCTATAGTTGCAACTGCATAATTAGTGCTTGTCCATTTCCCGCCAATAAGAGAATCAGATAAAGATGTCGTACTTCCTAAACACGCAGCCGCCGTCCCTCCGATAGTATAGGGCATTCCGGTAATCGCTAGTGGTTGATATGTTTCGCATCCTCCCGGCATTGTATAGGTTATCGTCACATGGCCGATGGATATCCCACTCACAACACCTGATGAACTAACAACAGCCTTATGAGTATCGCTGCTGGTCCATGAACCTCCCGAGGTAGCATCGGTGAGCGCAGTTGTTGCTGCGTTGCACACTGTATAAGCGCCTGTGACTGACGCCGGTTGATTGTGCACAGCCAGAACAGTAGTTTTGAAACATCCATTTGATGTCAGTGTATAAGTAATCACGGTTGTTCCGGCAGATACGCCCAATACAGCCGCTGATGTCCCTGTAGTAGAGCCTGAAAATGAGGCCACCAAAGGATTTCCGCTGGTCCAGTTGCCCGCTCCGCCGCCACTGGTTTGCACAGACGTGAGTCCGGTACATACCACCGGCAGGCCTGTAACAGAGGTAGCGCTATTCGCAGTTACGGTAACTGTTTTGTTCACCGAACAACCTCCCTTTGAATAGTAAATCGTGTCTGTTCCTGCAGTAACACCTGTTATATTGACCGACGTAGAACCTGCGCCGGTACCAGTGCCGGTAATAGAAGCAAAAGGATTGCTTGCGCTCCAGCTACCACCTGTCGTTGTGCTTGTCAACGTAGTAGTTGCTAACCCCACGCATACCGTGTTGCTGCCGGTAATTGCCGGCAAAAGGGCGCCAACGGTCACATTTGCGGTCTTTGTACAGCCATTTATCGTGTAAGAGATTGCAACTCCTCCACTTCCAACTCCCGTAACAACACCGGTAGAAGAACCAACAGTAGCAATAGCACCATTTGCGCTGCTCCATATACCCGCTGAGGTGGTGTCCGTCAATGTAGTGGAAGCTCCGATACAGGTGCTGAAACGGCCGCTGATCAGCCCGGGAGCGTATGCAACCGATATTGGCTGGTATACATAACAGGAGAATCCTGTAAAATATGTCATTGTGTACTTGATAGTGTCCAGGCCGGGTAAAGCAGCCGTCACAATACCGGTGCTGGCCACGCTGGCTTTAGTAGTCTGTGTACTCGTCCATACTCCTCCGGATGTGCCATCTGCCAGGTATAAATATGTTAATGGAGCTATGCACGCATTAGTGCCCCCACTGATCGGTACCGGACCATAAACTGTGTCGGTCGCAGTTACAAAACAACCCGTTGCAGGAGCAGTATATGTGATAACCGTAACGCCCTGCGTTATAGCCGAAACAATGCCGGTAGCGGGGTTAACAGTTGCGACTGTTGTTGTACTGCTAGTCCACGTACCACCACTTGTAGCGTCAGCCAGGGTGCTGGTCGTGCTACTGTTAGCCGCGCATTCCCTTTTTGCACCTGTAATGGCGGAAGGCGAGGCATTTACCACCACTTGTTGCATAACCACACAGCCCAATCGTGTAAAGTATATAGTATCGGTTCCCGCAGCGATCCCCGTTACTAATCCATAAGCATTAACAGTTGCAATTCCGGTGTTGCCCGAACTCCATGTTCCACCCGGTGTTATATCCGTAAAAGTTGTTGTAGTGCCCTGGCATAAAGTACTTACACCCATAATGGCGCCGGCCACCGTAGTTGGATTTACAAGAACTGTTATAGTCTTACTGCATCCGCCAACACTGTAAGTAATAATGGGCGAACCGGCGGATACGCCCGTTATGATACTCCCGGACAGCGCAGCCAGCGCCGTATTATTAATGCTCCAGGTGCCCCCTGACGTTGTGTCAGATAAGGCATCAGTTTGCCCAATACATACATTAGTGCCTCCGGTAATAGGCCCAATGTTATTAGCGTTTACGGTTACCACCTGCGTTACAGAACAACCTCCTTTACTATAGCTGATAGTTACAGTTCCCGGACTAATGCCTGTTACCGTTCCTGCGGCATTGACAATTGCAGTTGCGGTATTGCTGCTGCTCCATGTTCCTAATGGAGTAACGTCATTCAACGCGGCGTTGTTCCCGACACATACACTACTTGGGCCAGTGATCGAAGCAATACCGGTCGGCGCAGTCACTGTCAATGGCTTGGTAATGTAACAGCCTGAAGCACTGTACGTAATAGTAACCGCCCCGGCAACTATGCCCGTTATCGCACCGGTTGACGCATTTATTGATGCCAGAGCCGTATTACTGCTGCTCCATATACCTGCTGCGGTCGTATCGGTTGCTGTTATCGCCCCACCTGCACATACTGCCAAAACACCTGTCCCACCAATCGCCCCGATGCTATTTGCCCCTACAGTTACAGTTTGAGTTACATAGCACGCCCCGGTCCGGCCAAATGTAATAGTTACTGCTCCGGCTGAAATGCCCTTTACTTCGCCTGTAGGCAAAACCGTGGCAAGCGCTGTATTACTGCTGGCCCATATGCCTGTAGCCGTGGTATCTGTCAAAAATATACTGTTGCCAACGCAAACTGCACTTGCCCCCGTTATAGGATAAGTTACAGTTAACGTTGTGCTAATGGAAAGACTGCCCACAGCATAACTAATATTGGTAACCCCGCCATACACTCCGTAAACCTGTCCTGTTGACGGGTTAACCGTTGCAACGGCAGTATTTGCGCTTGACCATACACCCCCTGTTGTAGCGTTAGTTAAAATAGTTGAGGTCCCTACACAAATCGTAGTTCCGCCGGTTATTACCGGCAAAACTGGTGTGCCGATAACCGGCGTACCCTGTGAGATTATTGGCGATGAACCGGACCCGGCTGGTTGCAGCACGTGAATCTGTGCACTCATCGTCTGCCAGCCAATTACTAATAAAACACTCAGTAACACATTCTTAATTCCAGGCGGTAATACTCTTTGGCAATAGCCCTTTCCAAAGGATGAGGGTAATCGCGATGATCTTAAATTTCTATCTGTCATGATCGTTGTTTTTTTTAATTAAAAAACTAAAGTCCGGGTGTTGTTCTATAATTTGTGACAAGTAAAACACAGTGCACTGCCAACATTGCTCTTTATTAGTAAATGAGTAACGCCCGCACCATTGTGGGCATCGTGACATGAAATACATTGTACTTTCCCGTTTTCCAGCATATCGCCGTCAATCGTGCCACTATGTACACCTGAAGGAGTAGTTGTTGGATCCCATATTTTATGGTCAGTCGTGGATAAAGCCTGGTTATAAGTAAATGAGATGGGGTGTGTTGTGCTCAGATCAGTACCTAAATTGGCAGCACCTCCGTCAAAATTTGCCATTGTGGTAGTACCGGTAGTATAGGTACGGAAATTAGCAAGAGCCACCGTACCATCATGGCAGCTTAAGCACAATTTGGAGCTTCCATCCGGACTCCCAATGGTTGCGGCGCCTTCTCTCCAGAAATTATAACCCTGGGAGTAAATAGTATAGTTCGCCGTCGACAAACTGTGATCCCACAATGGTCCAAACGGGCCCGCATTATCCTGCGTCCATGAACTCAGGCCATTGGTATTGTGTGGCGCATGGCAAGGGCGACAAATCTGCCCCTGTAACTGTGCAGTTATTGGGCTGCTAAAATTCCATGTATTGTTAGTTAATGAAAAGTCATGTTTGGAACCTACAATAGTTCCCGTCTGCCCATAACAAAACGGTGTAAGACCCAAGACAGTGGAACATACGATAAAAAATGATTTGAATCTCATGATTATTATTTTTATTAGTTGAAGAATTTTATACCTGTCCTCTATTTGAGTTATTTGTTATGGCATGTTAAGCAAAGAGCGCTCCCTGCATTGCTGATCTTTCCGAACCTATATATTGTCTGATCATGCACTTCGTGACACGACGGACATTGTACCTTTCCGTTCACATCCAGCAGATCAGTAGCTATTGTGCCCCCCAGGCTTGTAGAGGCTGTTGACGGATCTTTAAGAGCGCCGTCCAAAGTGGCCAACGCCGTATTGTATACAAAGGAAATAGGATGGTCGTTTGTCAGATCCGTGCCTATCCTGTCATTCGTTGTCAGGGGCATCGGAACCGGGGTTGTACCTTGAAGCGCGCCACCAAACTGGTTGATAGCCGATACCCCGTCATGGCAACTTAAACAAAGCTTGGATGCTCCGTCCGGCTGTGTAATTGATGCTATTCCCTGAAATTTATAACCGATGTACGTAGAAAATATCTGCGACGTGGTGTTGTGATTCCACAATGGAACCGCGGTCGCATCGGTTCCGTGCGGTGCGTGACACACAATACAAAGCTCCCCCGTGGTGTTATACTGGGTCTTGGACGTAAAATCGTGTGAGGAACCTCTGATATTTTGCCCTTTGCTTAGCGGTGAAAGCCCCAGAAGTATTGAGCCTAGCAAAACTAATTTCATGAGTTTCATAATATGTATTGTTTTAAATTGTTAAGAATTAATCAATAACACAAAAGTAGATTGGAGGAGAGCGGTGACCAATGATATTTGTCAGCCCGGTTTATGCGTTTTCGCAAACTTCCAAATCAGAAACCCATGCAATTTCTTTGTGAACAATTCCCAGTTCTGATTGAATAAATATGTACCTTTAGTTTATAAGACACCCTATGAAACAGTTATTATTCATGCTGCTTTTTGTCTTTTCCATTTCGTCATCCGCTCAAAAGATCAGGTTTACAAACAATACCAATCAATGGAATACGCTATCTATCGACGGGAATGCCTGTTCCAATCTGAATAGCTTTCAATATGGCGCCGATACAATTGTTCGCGGCATAACTTATAAGTCAATGTATAGCACGTGGTCGAATTATTTCGGTTATCATTACTCATGCACTTATTGTGGCTATTCGGACGGCGGTGACGAAATCAACTGTCTTGTCAGAGAAGACACTGTAACCGGAATAGTTTATTACCTCAAACCGACTGACACAAGTGAGCATATCTTATACAATTACAACCTGCAGGTAGGCGATTCCATTTCTTATGGGCTGATTACAGATACTGTCGCCAGTATAGACTCGACATTATCTAATGGTGTTTATTATAGGATTTGGAACCTGCAAAACAAGGCGCCGGGTTTATTCCGCAGTTATACTGTTTTAGAAGGGGTGGGTTGTACTAATGACCCTGTTTTTCCTGCATGGTTCGGTGAATGTTTTGAGTTTGGAGAAAGTCTAACCTGCTTTTATGAGCATGATTCGTTCCCTGTTATTACCGCGCCTATAAACTCATGCTCACACTATGAGAACAGGTTCGGGTGTTGCACTATAAATACGGGTGTCTTTAACAATGCAGCCGGCTGTAGCAGTGGTTCCGGTACGATAGGAGGCGGTAGTTCGATATCTGTGAGCAATATTAAACAGGAAATTCCCTACCTGGCTATTTTTCCCAATCCTGCCATAACTCAACTGACAATTACGGCGCCTGACGAGATGACCAGTATAGTTATTACCAACCTCTTAGGGCAAACTGTTTACAATGGTGAGTGCCACTCACAGAAGGCAGAAGTGGATATAGCTGACCTCGTTAATGGAATGTACTTTGTGAGGGTGAATGGAAGCGAAGTGCGGAAATTTGTGAAGGAGTAAGAATAAAATGATCTCATTATAATAAGGCGCAGTTATATCGTTTAAACATTAAAAGTCGGCATTGTGTTCCTCCTTTGCGGTCTTTAAAACGCAACGTGAAAACCGCGTCTTTGCGCCTTTGCGTGAGATTTTCTCCTGCCGGATTTTAATGTACAATTGGCATTAGCTTTTCATGTGCCGCACATCAGGTATCGGTTTGCCCGCGGCGCGGGCGGTAAAAGAAATGCTTGGCAATTTCGGCGGTTGCTATATACAACACAATGATAGCTGAAACGGCGAAGTAAAAAATTAGTGGCAGCGTGGTAAATCCGAAAGGGATTTTCAAAGGTGTAAACGGTATTAAGAGTGTAGCTGCCACTATAGCCAGCGTAGCTGCGAGCAGGTACTTGCCGGGGCGGCTTTTATAAAAGGGTTTGCGCGTTCTTATCACCAGCACCACCAGCGCCGCCGAGATAATGGATTCTATCCACCAGCCGGTTTGAAACTGCGCCGGATTCGCATGTAGTATATACTTGAGCACTCCGAAAGTGATGTAGTCGAATATAGAACTGATCAGGCCGAAAACAATCATGAAATTGCGGATAAACCTGACGCTCCACTTGCGCGGTTTCAGCACCATTTCATCGTCCACGCTGTCGGTTGCGATGGTCATTTCGGGCAAATCGGTCATAATGTTCATCAGCAGTATCTGCTTGGGCAGCAGTGGTAAAAAGGGTAAAAAGAGCGATGCCCCGGCCATGCTGAACATATTGCCGAAATTGGCGCTGGTGGCCATAAAAATATACTTCAGTGTGTTGGCAAAAGTTTTCCTGCCCTCCTTCACTCCGGCAATCACCGCGTCGAGATTCTTCTCCAGCAAAACGATATGAGCTGCGCTTTTAGCCGCATCCACAGCGGTGTCTACCGATATGCCCACATCCGCGGCATGCAGCGCTGAAACATCGTTAATGCCATCGCCCATGTAGCCGACAACATTCCCGGCTCTCTTCAGGGCCACAATGATGCGTTCCTTCTGGTTGGGTTCCACTTCGGCAAAAATATTCACGCTATTTGCCCGCTCCGCCAACGCATCATCGGGAATGCGAGACAGTTCGGGACCGGTGATGATAACTGGGTTTCCAAGATCAATTTGTTTACAAAGGCTCATGGCAATAGCCGCATTGTCGCCGGTGATTACCTTAAATCCTATGCCCAGGGCTTTCAGCGAGGTTAAGGTTTTCGTTATATCGGGCTTTGGCGGGTCGTTAAACACCACGAAACCAAGAAAAGTCATCTGCTGCTCGGTATCCTTATTTATTATGGCCGTGGCGGGCATATTTTTACTGGCAATACCCAACACCCGGTAGCCCGAAGCGCTCAACTCCTGAAAGGTGCTTACCAGCTTATCCTTTACTTCGGCCATTGGTACAATGTCGCCATTGGCAGCCTCGGCTTTATCGCAAACGTCTACTATATTGCTGAAAGCCCCCTTGGTTATCATTATACGCTCCGTGTTGCAGCTCACCAGTATGCTTAACCGCTTGCGTATAAAATCATAGGGCACCTCATCCATCTTTTTATATGCTGAGATATCCGTATTATTTTTTGCGTCGCGGATGGCCACATCAATGGGATTTGCAAAGCCGCTTTCGAGCGAGGCATTGAGGAAGGCATATAAAAACACCTTATCGCTGTGAGCGCCGGTTATATCCTGTGTGGCATGAAGCAGCACCGTGCCATCGGTGAGCGTCCCGGTCTTATCGGAGCAAAGCACATTCATGCTGCCAAAATCCTCTATGCTTTCCAGTACCTTGACAATTACCTTTTTCTCCGCCATTTTTCGCGCACCGTATGACAGGTTTACACTAATGATTGCGGGCAGCAATTGGGGCGTTAACCCCACTGCAATAGCGAGAGAAAAAAGAAACGCATCAATCACCGGTTTGTGAAAAAACACATTGATGGCAAAAATGGCGATCACCAAAACGAGTGTTACCTCCATTAAAAAATTACCAAATTGCCTGATGCCTTTTTGAAAATCGCTCTCCGGCGGATGAAGCTGCAGCCGTTCGGATATCTGCCCGTATTCGGTAGCCTTACCTGTATTTACCACCAGGGCTTTCGCAGCGCCGCTTACCACATTGGTGCCCAAAAACAAGGCATTGGTGCGCTTGCCAATGGGCGAAGCAGCATCTGTTGCCCCAACACTTTTCTCAGCCGGAAAAGATTCGCCGGTTAATGATGCTTCATTAACAAAAAGGTCTTTGGATTCGATCAAAAGGCAATCGGCGGGAATCATATCACCCGCCACTAAAATGGCTATATCGCCCGGCACTATTTCTTCTACCGGCACATCTGTTTTATTTCCATCGCGCAATACATGGACCTTGATACTGATGATGTCCAGCAATTTTTTCATAGCATTGGTCGCGCCCATTTCCTGCCAAAAGCTCAACAGGCCGCTTGCAAAAACGATGACGAGGATAATGACCGCATCTGTGTTATCCTGGAGAACAAAAGAAAGTATAGCGGCCGCTATAAGGATAAGGATAATAGGGCTCTTAAATTGTTTCAACAGCAGTACGACAGTGGAAGTGCCGCGACGCTCATTGATGGCGTTCTTTTTTACGTCGTCCAGCCGCTGCCGCGCCTGTTCGCTGCTCAATCCATTTGCAGACGAGTTCAATTGCGCTATGGCTTCATCTGCTTTCCTGCTCCAAAAACCGGCGTTTGTAAGGCTCATATGTCATCCGTGAAATTACACATATCCGCGGGTTTTGCACTAATGAGAGCCCGCTTTTACCGTTCAATCCGCCCAAATAAAATAATAGCTCACTCAACCGCTGGCAATCTCATTAATGATTAGAATCATTAAATGCGGTGATATTTATCATAGCTGTTGGTGATGTTGTGGTTGACATTTGCCTGATGAATGTCTATAAGGTAGCCGTTGAAAACAATGTAGTAGTATCAGCTGCGATTGCGGATTACCTTGAGCATGGGGATATTGGGATAAACCCGGCGAAAAAAACCATTCAATGGCTTGCTATAGAGTGTGAGGATGAAAAGATAGCGATTGAGGTCGCTAAGTCGGTTGTGGAATCGGTGTGGAAAGGAATGTAGGTGCCGTTGTCGGCTTTCTTAATGAATTAATAATAATAAGTTATAAAAAGGATGATTGCTATTGGTGATATTTTCTATTATATTTGCTGAATGAATATCTATAAAGTATTCGTAGAAAACAATATAGCCATATCTGCGACCATTGAGGACGGTTTGCAGCATTGCGATATGGGCCTGAATCCGGTGGATAAAACCCTTCAATGGCTTGCGATAGCATGTGAAGATGAACAGATGGCAATTGAGGTGACTGAGGCGGTTATTGAGTCGATACGGAAACAGGAGGCCGGCAGAAAGGAATGGGAGATAGACAGCAAGTTCTTCCCGGATTTGCCTCACATGAAAAAGATGTCCTCCTGACGCATCCGGCTATCACCGTTTTGCTTCTGCTAAAAAGATTTTTGCTATTCCCGCCAAACTAACAGAAGCCTGGTATCGTTAATGCCTTAGGAGGTGTAGAGCGCAACAATTTCGTAGCCGGCCATTTTTCGCACACAACCATTCTTATGACGAATGCAATATCCAGGATAAAATATTCATCGTAGCCTGACCCGGCACGTATTGGTTACACCACAGCCCAAATAAGTTTGACCAAGCCATAACCAGACACCTCTGCAATTGCCGGGCGAAGCGGAGCTTTGGCGTCTGCTAAAATGCGAACGTCACTTCTTATAAACGTGCACAGCTATCCACATGGCGAGCATACCTATCATAAAACCCGCGCAAAATATTGACATGGTCTTAAAACGTTCGCCGCTGCCAAACAACCTCACGGTAACGAGAATGACGGCCCAAACTAAAACGACACTAATAATGTATGTCCTGAGCATTGACACTGTTTTTTATTGTTGAATAAATATACATCCATTTACATTGAAGAGATCCTGCTATGCCTGGAAGCTTATCGAAACGGGCAGCCAGCCAATACTGTAAAAACCCTGCGCGGCGAAGGGATTTTATTGCTTCTTCAAGTCTTCTTTCGCCTGCTTCATTAATTCTTCTTCTTTTTTATCTACCGGAGGCAGGGAAGGATTCATTTTCTTTAACTTTTCCAAAATTATCTTGCCTGCTAACAGGTGGGCAGGTAGCTTATCATCAGCCGGTATTATAAACCAGGGGGCGATTTTTGTGCTGGTATGTTTTAAAGCCTGTTCATAAACATGTTGATACTCCTTCCAGAATTTACGCTCTGTAATATCATTCGATGAAAATTTCCAGTGCTTTTCTTTGTTTTCAATTCTATCTAAAAACCGGCTGCGTTGTTCCTGTTTGGATAAATGGAGAAAGAATTTCAAAATTTGCGTTCCGCCCTGTACCGCATTTTTTTCAAAATCATTGATTTGCCGATAACGATTGTGCCAAAAATCTTTACTTATTTTATCAATGCTATCTATCCCCGGCAAGCGCTCTGCTAAAACAATTTCGGGATGGACTTTGGAGATAAGTACGTTTTCGTAATGAGAACGGTTGAATATAGTTATCTGGCCGTGTCCGGGTAATTTTATAGCGTGACGCCATAAAAAATCATGCTCTAATTCTAATGCTGACGGATGTTTAAAGCTATACACTTGAACTCCCTGTGGGTTTACGCCACTCATAATATGCTTAATAGTCCCGTCTTTACCGGAACTATCCATTCCTTGCAATACGATGAGCAGCGATTGGCGATTCTCAGCGTATAATTTATACTGAAGCCTCGAAATTTCTTCAATATCACGCAGCAAATTTTCTTTTATATCTTTTTCATCAAGTTGTTTTATACCCGCACGCGTATCAATTTCTGATAGTTTAAAATCCTTGCCGGGCTGCACTTTGCATTTGTTTGAGTTCATGGCTGTTTTTTTTAATGGCGCGAAAAATGAAAGATGTCAGGTTGATTGTACCAGGTAAGTAACAAGCGATATGCTTATTAATAGTATCAACAGGGTTAGTACAATAATAAGCATGGATGAGGATTTGAAAGAATTGAGCTCCAACTGCTTTTTAATGCGTACATACCTGAGATAAGACAGTAGCGTTGTAAAAGCCCCTACTGCAACAAGAAGGATGCCGATGAATGAAGAATATCCATGCTGATGAATGTCTGCCTCCTTACCCAGTAACAATGCAATTTGCTTTATAAACAAAGTAAATTTCACTACCACAAATCCAAACGCCATTATCCCTATGCTGGTTCTTATCCATGCTAAAAAAGTACGTTCATTTGCCAGGTGATCGCTGGCATTATATGTGTTGCCTGGCGTATGTTGTTCTTTATGCGGTGATTGCTCCATAGTTGGGCATTTTATATTTGCATACAACAAGCGTACCACATGCACCTAAACCGGGCTCACGCTTAATAAAGCGTTTGAAACGGGAATAATATAATGGTGTTGCCTGCCTGTGACCTGTGGCTATGAAAATATTCAAGTATCCGGCTAATGGCATGATTATAGTACGTTTATAGTTAAACTGAAGAAATGAAAAAATACGTACTGATGATTACCATGGCATTATGCGTAATCACTTCTGTTGCCCAGGACAGGCAGGATAAACAGGTGAGAAAGGACGAGAAAAAACAAGCAAAAACCGAAAGAAAGTCTACAAAAATGGAAAATGCCTCACGCAAAAACAGAGGAGAGAAATCGCTGAAAAAAATGCGCAAAATGGAGAAGAAGGAAAATAAACTGGACAAAAAATCGGACAAATAAAACAGGAATTGACTTTTCAACCCAATCCCGGAAAACACCTGGCTTGAATGAAGTTCGGGAGAAAAACAGTCATGAGGCTTATGGCCCTGGAGCACATTTGGGGCTTCGCAGGCGCTGTACTATCTTTAGCTTTGCTAAAAATATATTTATGAGTGTAGAGAAAGCCATTCTGGCCGGCGGGTGCTTTTGGGGAGTGGAAGAACTGATCAGGCATTATCCGGGAGTGATTTCGACCGTGGTGGGATATACCGGCGGCGATGTGCGTAATGCCACTTACAGAAACCATGGAACACATGCCGAAGGCATAGAGGTGACCTTTGACTCAACACTGCTGCCCTACCGCAAGCTGCTGGAGTACTTCTTCCAGATACATAACCCTACCACGAGGAACAGGCAAGGCAACGACATAGGGACTTCTTACCGCTCGGCGATCTTTTATAAGGACGAAAACCAGCGTGATACCGCTAAAGCACTGATAGCAGAAATGGAGGCCTCCGGCAAATGGCCGGGGAAGATAGTGACCGAGGTAGTGCCTGCGACTGACTTCTGGAATGCCGAAACGGAGCACCAGGATTATTTACAAAAACATCCGGGTGGATATACCTGCCATTTTGAACGGCCAAACTGGAAACTATAGGGACTTGTTCACGACGCCTCCAAATATCCTATCTTTCAACGTGCAGCACAAGGAATTTGACCCGCTGAAGAACTTCGGGTAAACTGCACCCGCCTAATAATACTCAATATCCCGTCTTTGCAACACGAGTCCCCCGCGCGATATTGTTATGACGTTGCCGTGTTTGTCGTATTCCATCCGGTCTTTTTCGCCGCCTACGACCATCCTCCTTCCTGATGCAACTTTTGTTTCTGAGCCATCATCTTGCCTGTATAAATAATAATGGTTAGCCGATGTCATTTTGTTGAGGCTATCATAGGTATACTCCTCCTGTTCGCCAACTTTCGTGCCCGGGTGAGGCGGGGAAAAATCCTGTGTGAAAAAGAAGTACATTTTATCTTCCACAAGATTGTTGCTCGCGTCATATTTGTAAAAAGTTTTAAAGGTGACTTCTTTACCATCGCTGTTCCATTTTTTCCACACACCGTCGGAGCCATTTTTCAGCACGTCCTCTTCCACTTTGTTACCTGCACTATCATACTTATAGTCAGTTATTTCAACTGCCGTGTCGATTCCTTCGGGATTATTCCTGGTTATTTCTGCTGTATCTTCTGTTACGGGCCAAATGCGAAAAGTTTCCTTTTTTGTTTCTGCTATCCTGCTGCGGCTGCCATCGTATTTGTAAACCGTTATTTCAACTATCGTATCATCCGGCGGATTTTTCGAGTAAAAATACGCTGTCTTCATTTGCACAAGGCGGCCCGTGTTGTCATAGTCATATTTGTCCGACCTGCAAGAGGTGAGCTCACCCGTAGCCCAGTTCGAGATACTTCCTTGAACCCAGTCGGTGAACTGCTGACACCATCCGCAATTGATATCAACAGAGAACCGTTCAGTTGTCCTGCCATGGGCATCGTATTGATAAGTTACCCTTTTGCACAGAATATCGGGGTTGTAATAAAGGCTCGTTTCGTCAATGCGCGCGTCATTGTCATATTTGACCAGCCATTTGCTCCGCTGCGAAGAGTCGAACGTGGCCATCTCTATGAGTTCGTTGGCATCACACGTATAGACAATTGTTAAGGTTCCGTTGTCCCGTAACCACCGATATCTGTATTCGGTCATTTTTTTAATGTTTCCCTTTAAAGTATCACCGGAATAACCAAACCTTACCTGTCCATGTGAACATAGTGAAACACACAGAAACAATGCGGCCAAAAGTTTCACTTTCGCACCAGTAGCAGGGAAGTCACCATTTAGCGGTCTTGAAGCCCCGCAATTGAAAGGGTTTACCACTTGAAATGCCAGTTGTATACTGCTAATTGTATTCATCGCATTTTCACGATAACTCGGGAACTGATCTTTTACCCGGTTAAAATTAGGTATTTATTTCAGGCAACTCATATCTTCCATCCGAGCCTTTCATGAATAAATAACAGGTTTCGGAATGAGCACTGTTATACCGCGTCGTTGCCTTCCTTCACACTTATATTTAATACCCCCAAAAATATCCTATCTTTCAAAAATGCAGCTTTTGGTGTGGCATAAGAGACTTCGGACATCTATAAGTCGGGCTTAAAAGGGAGAATACCATAAAATGCAAGGCTCACTCTATCATTGCAATTTTAATATTTTGTGTTAAATTTGCATGGATGATACGGTGGTACCTGGAAGATCGGCGGGAAAGTGATTGCGATTTCATTGGCCGGCTTCATGCAGGAAATTCTGAGCGAGATTGAGCGGTAACATCAGCAGCCAGGTAAGTGAAGTGGTCAAAATAACTTCCTCTTTGAGTGACTATGGCAATCATGCCAGGATTGGCTATTTAAAGACAACCCCAAATATCCTATCTTGCCAGCATGCAACACCGGGAATTTGACCCGCCTGGAGAACTCCGGGATACCATAAAGTGCTTCTGGCACAACATAAGAGACTTCGGAGCACTGCAGTCGGCTTTTGAGGTGCAACCTGATGGATATGCTGAAATTATTTTTTATTTCGGAAGCCACTGCAGCATTTCCTGCAATGGAGCCTTGCAGCCACTGCCATCACCGTTTATGATGGGGCTGCTCAACCAGCCTGCTGTTTTTTATACGCAAGGCCGCCTTGAAATCATAGGCGTAAGATGCTTTCCGTGGACTGTGTTCGACCTACTGGGACTACCGCCGGGTAAGGATGGTGTGCGGGTGTTTGAGCATCCCATAGCAGGGCTTCAGGACGAGTTAAATAAGTGCATCCATGCCGGCAGGATTGATGAAGCTGTGGCCGAAGTGAAACGGTATTTCACGGATGCGCGGCAGCCGGCTGGCAATGACAGCACGCTATCAAAAGCAGGGGTTGCTATGAGGGAAGCAAACGGCACGATGCCGGTAAGCGAGGTAGCGGCGGCAGCCCATGCAACGGTTCGTACATTGCAAAGGAAGTTCAGGCAATCTTCCGGTTATAGTGTAAAAGACGTGTCGGGGCTGATGCGGTTTGAGCAGGTGCGAAATTACTTATGGCGTTACCCGGAGGCCAACCTTGCCGGACTTGCTTATGAGCTGGGCTATACAGACCAATCCCACTTAAGCAGGGAATTCAAGCGCTACAGCGGCGCTACGCCTGCAGCATTCGCGCGAAAAGCAAAGAAAGAGAAACAGGCGGTCAACAAAGATTTTGTCGCGTTTATACAAGCCTAAGGCAGGAGCGTTCCGGAATTTTGTGCTTCAATGAAATCGAAAACGAATGCCTTGCGGATTATTTTAGGGATTGTGCTGCTGAATTCTATAGGCATGTCTGTGATACTCCCGTTGCTCCCCTTTTTAGTAGGTAAGTATCTTCCCGCTCAGCAAATTGTGGTGGGTATGAGCGCACTCATGAGCGTATATGCAGCCTGCACTTTTTTTGCGGCGCCTGTTTTTGGCGCATTAAGCGATAGGTACGGGCGAAAAAATATCCTTATCATCAGCCTATTGGGTTCAGTAACCGGGTATGTTTTATTTGGCATTGGCGGAGCGCTGTGGGTACTTTTTGCCGGGCGCATTATTGACGGGCTCACAGCCGGCAATATCAGTACACTGTTTGCGTACATATCCGACAGTACCGAGCCACGGGAGCGCACTAAGTGGTATGGCTATATGGGCTCTGTTATGGGCATAGGAAAAATAGGAGGCCCGGCATTGGGCGGCCTTCTGGGGAGCATTGCACTTTCGCTGCCTTTCTTTGTTACTGCCGCATTAATATTCCTTTCCGTTTTGGCCGTATATTTTCTGCTTCCTGAATCTTTGGCCCCGGAAAAGAGGACTACACATTTAACGCCTGGCAGTTTCAATACCTTTTCGCATTTTAAGGATATCTTCAGCGTGAAAGCAGTTAAATTACTGCTCATACCGGGCGTGCTTTTTTATGTCGGCCTCGGGATTTTCCAGTTTAATTTTATCATTTT
>Ga0206890_1050_pt1 | contig 35092 bp, 30 predicted proteins | sample Alteio_BWOrgHeat_58_FD_152960 | JGI IMG/M metagenome (GOLD analysis project Ga0206890, IMG submission 152960) | Enriched cells from forest soil in Barre Woods Harvard Forest LTER site, Petersham, Massachusetts, United States - Alteio_BWOrgHeat_Nextera6 ... | reverse complement strand
TCGTAGCGCTGCTGGTCGAAATTCAGCTTCACCAGCGGCCGCCCGATGCGCATGGTAAACCATGTGCCAATGATGGCGTAAGCCAGCGCCACCCATACCATATAGCCGGGGATATGGATAATGGTGCCGCCCAGCGTGAAATCAAGCGGGCCGGAAAGCTGCCAGAGAATGGCAAGGAAGGAAAACAGAGTGACAACGGAGCTCAGCAGCCCCAGCGACAGATCGAGCGTGGATTGAATGAATTGCCCGATATCTTCGCTGATACGCTGGTCGGGGTTGTCGGCGTGCTGCCCGAATAGCTGCATGCGGTAATAACTCTGGTGGTTAAGCCAGCTGGAAAGATAGTGGCCGGTCAGCCAGCGCCGCCATTTGATGCGCAGCATCTGGTTTAAGTAAATTTTATAGACCACGACGACGATGAAGGAGAATGCCAGATAGGAAAAACGGATAAGTGCGGCGATAAACGCGTCCTTGTCAACATTCTGCAGGGAATTGTAAAAATCGTTATTCCATTTATTAAGCAATACATTGATATAGACTTCGCCCAGGCTCAACGCCACGATGACCGCGAGCAATCCTCCTGCCATCCAGCGCTCGGAGGATTTCCAGTAGGGCCGTATCAGTTCCCAGCATTCGCGGATGAATTGCATCGGATTTTCCTTTAAATGAGGCTCAGTCATAGGATGGCGGCAAGCGCCCGTCAATCAAATCATATTGGTTTTTTATAGGTATAGGTTTAGGGCGTAATCAATATAATACACAAGAAAATCAAATTCTTAATTATTGGCGGCGCTATGTACTCATGCCTTGCACGAACGGGTAAAAACATGTATGTTCCTGGCCTAAATAGGCGTGCGTTTACAAAGGCTCGTATTTATAACCTTCACACGATGTTCTTTATGAATTCCACCAAGCCATGCATTATAGATATTCCGAAAGTAGCCGATGTGCGCGGCAATCTTTCCTTTATTGAAGAACATGTGAATGTTCCTTTTCCCATCAAAAGAATTTATTATCTTTACGATGTGCCAGGCGGTGAAGATCGCGGAGCGCATGCGCATAAAAATCTTAAACAGCTTATCATTCCGCTGGCCGGCAGTTTTGACCTTACCCTTAAAGACGGCAAGGAAACCTATCACTATTCGATGAACCGCGCCAATCGCGGTCTGCTGGTGCCGCCGGGATATTGGCGGCTGCTCGATAATTTTACCTCGGGCGCCGTATGCCTGGTGCTCGCTTCAGAGCTTTATGATGAAGATGATTATATCCGCGATTATGATGATTTTCTTGTCTGGCGCCAGGAACAGGAAAAGCCCAAAGTAACGGTGCCGTTCCTAGATGTTGTATCGACGTACCGAACGCTTGCGCCCCAGATGCAGCAGGCGTTTACGCGCGTCGGGGAGGCTGGCCAATATATTATGGGCCCTGAGCTCGAGAGTTTTGAGCAGGCCTTTGCGCGCTATTGCGGCGCAAGGCACGCTATAGGGGTGGGCAACGGCCTTGATGCGTTGACCCTTTGCCTGCGCGCATGGGATATCGGACCGGGTGATGAAGTGATTGTGCCCGCCCACACTTTTGTTGCGACCTGGCTTGCCGTGACTGCGGTGGGGGCGACGCCTGTGCCGGTCGATTTAAATGAGAACACCTATAATATTGATCCGGCCCGTATTGAAGCGGCGATTACTTCGCGCACTAAAGCGATTATGCCGGTGCATCTGTACGGCCAGCCCTCTGATATGGACCCGATTATGGCGTTGGCTAAAAAACACTCTCTCAAAGTGCTCGAAGATGCGGCGCAGGCGCATGGCGCTTTATACAAAGAGGAGCGCGTGGGCACATTGGGCGACGCTGCCGGGTTCAGTTTCTATCCGGGTAAAAACCTTGGCGCATTTGGCGATGGCGGCGCGATTACCACGCAGGATGCCAAACTCGCTAAAAAACTACGCAGCTTGCGCAATTATGGCTCTTCGGTAAAATATATCCATGACGATTTGCAGGGCACTAACAGCCGTCTGGATGAATTACAGGCCGCATTCCTCAAAGTAAAATTGCCGCAGCTGGATGCATGGAATACGGAGCGCCAGAAGATAGCGGAATATTATCTCGAACATATCAATCATCCCGATATTCTGTTGCCCAGCATCGATGAGAATTGTGTTTCGGCCTGGCATATTTTCCCCGTGCTATGCGCTGACAGGGATGCATTGCAAGCCCATTTAAAGGCTCAGGATGTTCAGTCACTGGTGCATTATCCGGTTACCCCAGGCAATCAGAAGGCGTTTTCGTCACTGCAGGTTAATGGGGCGCACTATCCCAATGCAGAGCATCTGGCTGCTACGGAGCTAAGCCTGCCCATAGGTCCCCATATGACCCGCGCGCAGGTTGAGCATGTGGCGCAGGCCGTGAATGCGTTTGCAATGGCAGCAGCTCAACCTTTAAGGCTTGTTCGCAAGAAAGCCCGTGCTGCATAGTCATCTATAACGTCATTACGTTAATCCACAGCATGGGCAGTCTGTAATTGCCATATTATAATTTTTTTATGTAGCGCACATTACATGCGTTGTCGCGGGCACTATACGTAGCACTGTGTTCTTACCAGAGTCAATCTTAGAGAAGTCCTTTAAGTCTTTGCAATATAGGCTCTGAACTGCAAGGAAGGTAGCAAGAACCAATCCTATATTTCTCTACGCATGATGAGATATACCCTGCTAGTTATTAATTTTACATAATGAAAGTGTTAACCAATAGATAATTTATGTGTATATAAATTATCTAGGTAACTGAAAAAGTGAAATATATTTCCTTTACATTCGTATTCAATAGCATTGGCATGTTTTCTTATTTCCATCCGCGCCCGCAATTAACGTCACAATGGTCAGCTTGCCGTTGCTGTGGCTTGCTGCAGCTGTTGCCGCTTCCGGCAAGGGAATGTAAGAGAATATGCTGCCGTTGTTATACGTCTTTGGGCAGTGGAGTGGCTGTGCCGCATGTTGCGCTTGCCTTCGCAATAACGGCTCTTTTCCTGTATATCATAGCGCAGTTCTATCCCATTATGAGCATTGAAATGAATGGTTTGAGCAACTCAGCCCATATCGCATCGGGTATTGTGGGTCTGGCTGATCATGATTTTTCATTCCTTGCAATTTTAGTGCTGGGTGTGGCGATTGCAGCGCCTTTATGGCGAATACTCGCCGTGACCTATGTGCTTGGCTGCCTGTATTTACGATATCCATCGCCTTATCTGACGCGTATTTTCAGGAGTTCTGAACGGCTGCGCGCTTGGGCGATGCTGGATGTTTTTTTGCTGGGCGCGCTTGTGGCGCTTACCAAGCTGCATAATCTGGCGCAGATTGATATCGGAATCGGATTCTGGGGATTGGCGCTTGTCGTACTGGCTTTGGCAGCCCTTGACGTAACGTTTGACCGGCGCGCGATATGGGATATGCTGAGCCCGCCTGTTTTGCTAGAAGGCATGCCGCCGGACAGGAATGGCTGGATAAGCTGCCATACATGTGAATTACTGCAGAAAATCAGCAAGCCCCACACATCTTATAATTGCAGCTGCACACGCTGCGGCGCGGCGCTTCATACCCGTAAGCCCAATAGCCTGAGCAGAACCTGGGCGCTCGTCATAGCCGGCCTTATTCTTTATATTCCCGCCAATATCTATCCTGTTCTGACGATCATTTCATTCGGCAGGGGCGACCCTTCCACCATTATGGGCGGAGTGATTGAGTTGTTTAATGGCAATGATTGGCCTCTGGCGCTCATCGTATTTACCGCCAGCATCGTCTTTCCGTTATTGAAACTGCTGGGCCTCATATATTTGATGGTTTCGGTGCAGCAGAGATCGCGCCTATGCCTGGCGGATCGCACGCATCTTTACCGGATTATTGAATTTGTGGGCCGCTGGTCTATTATCGATATTTTTGTGGCGGCGCTGCTCACCGCGCTTGTAACATTAGGCAATATTGCGACGGTGTATCCGGGCAACGGAGCGTTTGCTTTCGGCGCTGTCGTGGTTCTCACGATGCTGGCATCGGAAAGTTTTGACCCCAGATTGATATGGGATGCGGCAGAGGAAAATAATGGTTGAAGAACAGAATGCATATGCTCCGCCGCAACACTCCGCCCTGGTAGTGCATAATCGTTTTTCCATTATCTGGATTATCCCCATAGTGGCGGCGCTAGTGGCGGGATGGCTGGGATGGCGCAGCTATGCCGTGCATGGCCCGGCGATCACTATTACGTTTGAATCGGCTGAAGGGCTTGAAGCGGGCAAAACAAAAATCAAACATAAAGATACCGATCTGGGCATTGTCGAGCGCGTGGAGCCCACGCCCGATCTTTCGCATGTGATAGTCACGGCGCGCATGAGCAGGCTTGCGGAGCCGCATTTAACCACGGGCACGCGTTTCTGGGTGGTGCGTCCGCGCCTTTCCGCAGAAGGCATTTCCGATGTCGGCACATTGATCTCAGGCGCGTACATTGAACTTGATCCCAGCAAGGGCGATGCTGCGCGCAGTTTTACCGGTGAAGAATCTCCCCCCATTGTTGCCGCCAATGAACCGGGGGAAACCTATACGCTGCACGCTACGCAATTAGGATCGATTAACCAGGGAACGCCTGTGTATTTCCGCGGCATAAAAGTGGGGCAGGTGTTGGGCTATGAGCTTTCTGACACAGACGGCAGCGCGACCGTGCATCTTTTTGTGCATGCGCCGCATAATAAATTAGTACGCACTGGCACGCGTTTCTGGAATGCTTCCGGCATCACGGCAGTTGTCGGCAGCGAAGGCATGAAGTTGCAAATTGAGTCCATTCAGAGCTTGCTTGCAGGCGGTGTTGCATTTGGCGTGCCCCAGAATGCCGAAGCGGGGGGAATAGCCGATCCCAAAACGCTTTTTACGCTTTATCCGGATGCAACGGCTGCGCATGACGCTGTCTATACCCGCAAGATACATTTTCTGCTGCATTTTCCGGGTCCCGTCCCCGGCCTTGCCATTGGATCGGAAGTGCGGATGCAGGGCTTGAAAATAGGGCAGGTGAGCGATGTGCATATTGAATATGATAACGATACAGGCCTTATAGCCGTACCTATCACCATCGAAGTGGAAGCGGACCGTGTTACCTTATTGCACGGCGGCGATCAGGATCCGGCTGATTTTGAGGCGAATGTTTATGAAGGATTCCGCAAACTGATATCCCACGGTTTGCGCGCGCGCCTGGGGTCAGGCAATCTGCTGACAGGGCAGAATGTCATCAATCTTGATTTCGTGGCGGATACCCAAGCTGCCGCAATGATTGAAGGCAAGCCCTACCCAGAGATACCAACACTTGAGGCGGACGATTTTGATTCCGTCATTCATTCGGCAAAAACAGTGCTGAGCAGCCTGCAGATTACCGTATCGGCGCTTAACAAAGCCGTTACGTCTCCTCAAATGCAACAATCCATGCATTCGCTCAATGAATCACTCGCCAATCTCGACCGCATCACGCAGGATGCCAGCACCCGTGTAGGCCCGCTTCTGCAATCGCTTCAATCAGTTGCAACTTCGGCGGACGAGGCCTTGAAGCAAACCAATTCCGCACTTGCAGGCGGGGCAGGGGGCGGCGATCTGGCTGGCACGTTGCATGAGCTTAAAAACGCCGCGCGCTCGGTGCGCGTGTTAACGGATTATCTTGAAAGCCATCCTGAAGCATTGCTTCGGGGCAAACCGGGGAATGCAGCACAATGAAAAATCAAATGATATGCACGGTAATGCTTATAACGCTTACGGCCTGTGCGTCGGCGCGTTCCAATAGCTATTATACCTTGTCGCCGTCCATTCCTGCACCGCAAGCGTCACCAGCCAAACCCGTGGCTGAAAACTGGACGCTGGCCCCGCTTACGATTCCTGAAGTGTTAAACCGGCCGCAGATTATCCGTAAATCAGGAGCCAATAAGATTGATATTCTCGAATATGATCGCTGGGCGGAGCCAATGGACAGCATGATATATCGTACCCTCGCAGATGATTTGACCGCAAGAATGGGCATGAGCGCTGGTTCAGCGTCCCAAACGACAGAACAGCGGATTGCGGTGGCTATTGATGAGTTTGACGCTGATGCTGACGGGAATGTCTTTTTAACAGCGACCTGGACTGTTCAAAAGGATGAAACCACGACAAGCCATATTTTTCAGCATAGTGAAAAATCAAGCGCCAATGATTTTGCTTCCATCGCCGCCGCTATGAGCCGTCTGCTGGGCAATTTAGCGGACGCGATCGCAGGTGGGTAGCAATCAATTGCCTGAATGCGCAGGCTCTGCGGATGAGGCGCTGTCATCTTTGTCAAATCCCTTTTTGAATGCGCTGATAAAGGCATTACGCACTATGCCGCTGATGGCAGACCATGTATCGGTACTGATATTATCCAGGCGGCCCTCAAGTTTTATTTTGGTGGCGAATTGATCTTTGGGATGGTTGGTGAATATTTCAATAATGACTGAAACAACTGACTCCCACGCCACCTTGATGGGATTGCTGCTCTTGTTCAAATCAATCAGCGCGATATGGCTTGCGATGGGTTTAATATAGCCGGAGACATTATTGTTTTTAATGATGAACTGAGAGTAAACGCTCAAATCTCCCTTTCGGATATCAATGGCGGCATAAGCCTCGCTATAGTCATTTAAGGCCGGTAGCGATACATTTTCCAATTTGATATCCAAATCCATATCGGGCACGGGCTTTAATATATTGAGCCTTCCCTGAACCTGCAGTTTTCCGTTACCTATGGAATCTCCGCTAAGGCGCAACTCTGAAGGCAGGGGGTGCGACTTATCCACCACATTGCGCAGGTTGCGAACTTCACCTTCCATATTATGGATATAGATATTGACCCTGGGATTGCTTGAAAAATCCTGATAGGTGAGCTTACCCTGCCTGAACGTAACGTGGTTGATGTCAATCGGCGTCAACGCTTTAATAGTATTAGTCCAATCTGCTTCCACCCCTGTTTGTTTGTCTGACCCTGCTACGGCAAAATTGATGACGGGTTTGGTGAGATTAACATCGGATACAATACGCCCATGGAAAAGAGCACTCCATTGAATAGATAAATCCGCATCAAGAATGGCGATGAAAGGCGTGGGGATGTTGCCCGTCTTCTTGAATATTTTCAGATTGTGAATGCGGTATGCGCTGCGGTACAAATCAATATTAATATCCTCTACCGAGCCTTGATAGCCTTTAATATTGGCCAGGGTATCGTTAACATAATCCAGCAGCCATATATTGAGATATAGCCGTGCGGTCAGGAGCAATATAAGCAATAATAACACGCCGCCGCCGATAATGGCGTATCTGAAGGACATATATTTCATATGCCGTATAGTCAATAAAAGGGCATAATGTTTCTATAAGGATTTACAATCTTGAAGGTGATGCGGGATGAAGAGTAGAGCGCAGAAGATCCCGCCCAAGCATGTTTCGTGGGCGGCAGCGTCAACGCCAGTTGGCAAGGTGGTCGTTGGTCTGACGGATAAAGGCGAGGTCTGCCGCGTATCGTTCCTGCGTAAACGCAAGGCAATCGAAGTTGTCGAAGAATGGCAGGCGGAATGGAAACGCACTGTTTTTACAGCGGGCAGCGCGCCAAAGGATTTCATGCAATTGCCGCTGCTTATGATTGGCACCGAGTTTCAAAAGAATGTCTGGCGGGAAATCATGCGCATTCCACGCGGGCAGGTTGCCAGTTATGGTGAAATTGCACAGCGCACAGGCATGACAAAAGCTGCGCGCGCGGTAGGTACGGCATGCGGCAATAACCTTCTCGCCTACATTGTGCCGTGTCACCGCGTGGTGTCGGCCAATGGCATCGGCGGGTATGGTTCGGCTGGGCTTGATACTAAGAGAGCCTTGCTGAAGGCGGAAGTGGTATCCGTCTAAATTTATTTAAAACGCAGCGATGCCGGTGATGGCGCGGCCCATGATGAGGGCGTGGATGTCATGCGTGCCTTCATACGTGTTCACGCTTTCGAGATTCACCAGATGGCGGATGATATGGTATTCGTCGGCGATGCCGTTGCCGCCGTGCATGTCGCGCGCCGTGCGGGCTATATCAAGCGCCTTGCCGGCAGAATTGCGTTTGATGAGCGAGATCATTTCCGGTGCGGCTTTGTCTTCATCGAGCAGTCGTCCTACGCGCAGGCAGGCCTGCAGGCCCAGCGTAATATCGGTCAGCATGTCGGCGAGTTTTTTCTGAACAAGCTGGTTGGCGGCAAGCGGGCGATCAAATTGCTTGCGCTCCAGCGTATAATTGCGCGCGGCCTGATAACAAAATTCAGCAGCACCCAGCGCACCCCAGCCAATGCCGTAACGCGCTTTGTTGAGACAGCTAAACGGGCCTTTAAGCCCTGAAACATCGAGGGCGTTTTCGTCGGGCACCATAACTTCATCAAGCATGATGCTGCCGGTGGTGGAGGCTTTGAGCGACATCTTGCCTTCAATATGCGGCGTGGCGATGCCCTTCATGCTGCGCTCTAGGATAAACCCGCGGATGGTGCCGTCGGGAATGGCTTTGTCGCCGTAAAGTTTTGCCCATACAACAAACACATCGGCAATCGGCGCATTGGTAATCCAGGTTTTGGAACCGCTCAGTTTAAACCCGCCGCTCACTTTAGTCGCGCGTGTGATCATGCTGCCCGGATCGGAACCGTGATTGGGTTCGGTAAGGCCAAAGCAGCCGATGAGTTCGCCGGTTGCCAGACGCGGCAAATATTTCTGCTTCTGGGCTTCAGTACCGAAAGTATAAATAGGATGCATCACCAGGCTGGATTGCACGGAAAGCGCTGAGCGGTAGCCGCTATCCACCCATTCGATTTCGCGGGCAATAAGGCCGTAGCAAACATGATTGACACCGGCGCAGCCATAGCCTTCAATGGTGGCGCCCAGAAAACCAAGCTTGCCCATTTCGCGCATGATCGCGGGATCAAATTTTTCATGGCGGTTGGCTTCAACGATGCCGGGAAAAAGCGCATCGCGGGCAAATTTCCGTGCGGCATCGCCCACCAGTTTTTCTTCTTCGCTTAATTGATCGCTTAAGAGGAGCGCATCGTCCCACTGAAAACTGTTCTTCATAATACCAGATTGATGATGGAGCCGCGATCCCAGTACATGCCGCGGGCCAGCGCGGCAATGGCGCGATCGAGCAGCGCGTCAATATCTTCCTGGGTAGGAGTGTAGTTGCGCGGCGGTTTGGGAGGAGGAATAAGCTCATGGCGTTCGTAGGACCTTGTGCCCGGCTTGTCCGGCGTAACCTTGCGCGCGGTGGGCCGTGCCCGAAGGCCACCGATGCCGGTTGGAATAAATTCAGCCATGACTTTATGCCCGTATTGTTTCTATAATGAGAGATACTGTACACTACCTGAGGTTAAAGCTCAATTATGAAACCTGTATCCTCCATAGTCGTGCTCACCGGCGCCGGAATTTCGGCGGAATCGGGTCTTTCTACCTTTCGCGATAATAACGGATTATGGTGCGACCACCGCATCGAAGATGTGGCGACGCCGCAGGCGTTTGCACGCAATCCCAAGCTGGTGCAGGATTTTTATAATATGCGCCGCGCCCAGCTTGCAAGCGTAGAGCCCAATGCCGCCCATATTGCGCTTGCCCAGTTGGCGGAACGTTTTCAAGGAAGTTTTACACTGGTGACGCAGAATGTGGATAATCTGCATGCGCGGGCGTTGGCTGGAAGAACACTTCGTTCACATTTTGAGTTGCTGCCTATGCACGGCGAACTTACCAAGGTGCGCTGCAGCGAAACGGAAAAGATTGTCAACTGGCAGGGCGACATCACGCCGCAATCGCAATGTGCCTGTTGCTATGAAACGGGGACGCTCAGACCGCATATCGTATGGTTTGGCGAAATGCCGCTTTATATGAACAAGATTATGAGGGCCTTGCAGGCATGCGACTTGTTTATTTCCATCGGCACGTCGGGCAATGTCTATCCCGCAGCCGGGTTCGTGCAGGAGGTGAAACGGGCAGGGCATGGTAAAACGGTGGAGCTCAATCTTGAGCCGTCGCAGGGGCATTCCTTGTTTGACGAGAGAATCTATGGACCGGCGACTCAGTTGGTGCCTAAGTTTATAGATGAGCTTATTAATACAACTATTTGAATATAAATAATAATATTTGTATATTAAACTTACGAAGTCATAAAATATTCATATTTATCAACTCTTCCTATGACCGGTTCCATGGTATTATAGGAGCTGGATTTAAGCATAAATAAGGGGTGGTAAATGGCACAATCACATAAGAAAGCAACAGCGTTAGCTTTATTGGCTGGCACTTCATTGGCGGGATGCGCGCCTTCCCATCCCACGGTGCGAAATGCTGTGCCCGCTGTAAGTAATGCACCTGCTCAGGTAACGGCAGAAATTAGCACTCTTAGAGACAATGATATAAATGAAAATATTAAAAAGCTGGAAGCAGTGCAAAACAGTCTACAGGAACAGCAAGCCGTTATCGACAATGCTGTGAAGGGGCATGCTACTGGTAAGGTTGTGCAGGATTTAAATACTGCTTTGAAATATATGGATGAGGGTATAACGGGTGCCACCTCGCAGTTGAGTATAGAGTTAAATAATCGCAAAAAATACAACTATTCTGATCAAACCCTTTTGCTTACTACGAATGCAGTTAGTTTTCTTTATGATATCGGATTAAAAAGCACTTTAGATTCGCTAGAGAAAAAAGGTGCGTATCAACCACGGAAGAATATCAAGGGTCAGGAAGATGAACAGGGACTGCAATATATACCGTCAGATACTTTTAGCATATTAAAAGCAGATGTTGCCACACTGGCGGCAATTCGGAAGAAACTGAACGAAAGCATTATTCAGTATCAAAGCCCTGCTGATCCAAAAACCTCACTAAATGTAAGCGATACATTTACATCCAAGTATACAATTGCTTCCGGCAAATCCAGCAGCTGGTCGCTAGGCTGATTACTTCAACCCTTTCGCCGCTTCCAATACTTCCCTGGCGTGGCCTTCGACTTTTACTTTGGGCCAGATTTGCGCGATTTTACCCTGCTTGCCGATGAGCAAGGTGGTGCGCTCGATGCCCATATATTTTTTGCCGTACATGCTTTTCTCCACCCATACGCCGTAAGCTTCGCACACGGCGCCATCCGTATCGGATGCTAGCGTAAAGGGCAAGCAGAACTTGGTCTTGAATTTGTCGTGGCTTTTTACGTCGTCTTTGGAAAGACCGATAATCACGGTGTTGCTTTTCTCAAATTCCGGCATCAAATCGCGAAAGTCCTTGGCTTCAATAGTGCAGCCGGGCGTATCGTCTTTAGGATAGAAATAGAGGACAACATTTTTGCCCGCAAGCTTTGCGAGGCTCACGCTGCCATTGCCGTCGGTCGCCAATGTAAAATCAGGCGCTTTATCGCCGACATTGAGGTTTTGGGGAGAGAGTTTTGCGGCAGATGAAGTCATGATGGCCTCCAGCAGAATGAATAGAACGAGTAAGCTACCAGCTTAACGCACCTGATGCAAAAACTTTGTCACCTGCTCAATCACCGTTTCAGGCAACAGCTCAGCAAGGCGCGGTTTGCTCATAATTGTAACATTGCTGCCGCGCGGGGCGCACAAGGCCGGATCGGAAAATTGGGAAAAAAGCACCAGCGAAGGGCAGCCAGTTGTTGCGATCAGATGTATGGGGCCGGTGTCATTACCGATGGCGCATAATGCGCCGCGCGCGAGTTCGGCAATCTCATTAAAATTGGTTTTTCCGAGTAGGTTTATTGCCTCAGGGCACAAAGCTTCAATTGTCGTTAGCACCGATTCTTCGGCTTTTGTGCCGATTAACAGAGGCGTCACACCATTCTTAGAAAGCCATGCGCAGACAATGCCGTAATGACTCGCAGGCCAGCGTTTGCCGGGGCGGTGTGATGAGCCGCCGGCAGCGATCAATGCATAAGGTTTAGGCGCGTTGAACCGGCTGATATCAGCTGTAAGCCAGTCCAGGTTGGGTTTGGGCAGTTCAGCGATGCCGGCAACTGCCAGCTGTTCTTTCTGGCGCTCGACGGTGTGCATGAAGGTGCGTGTTTCGGTATCGTGGGGATGGGACGCGCCCTTGGCAATGCCTACCCATTCAGGCTTGGGAGTATTAAGGAGTGAGAAATACCAGCCGGTGCGCTCAGACGTTTGCAAATCATAAATGCGGGAGAAATGGCCGCGGCGGATTTTCTGAATGAGACCTAGAAAAGCAAATATATTGTAAATTTTAGGGCGGGTGTCGATCCAGATATCATTAAAATATCCGCTTTCTTTCAACATACAGGCATAGGCAGGAGTGGTAAGAAGCGTGATGTGGGCATCGGGGTGATGGTTTCGTATAGCGGCAAAAGGGCCGGTGGCTAACACCACGTCCCCAAGCGCCCCATGTTTGATGACCAGAATTTTATCCATAGTATTTCTCAAAACTCCATAGCATATACGCTCGCGGTATAAAGGATATATGCCTTATATGATTTGTTATTCAGGTATAGCGGCTGCCAATCAACTCCCAATAGACCTCCAGGGTTTTGCTGCACATGATATCGGCCGAAAAATGAGTGCGCACATGCGCCATTGCCTGGGCCCCTATACGCTCTTTTTCCGGCTTGGAAAGCTGTAATACGCGGTCAATCGTGTGTGATAAATCCTCTGCATTATCCGGATCAACAAGCCAGCCTGTCTGCCCGTCGATTACGGTTTCGCAGGCGCCGCCGTGGCTGGTGGCGATAACGGCCCTGCCCATGGCTTGCGCTTCCACCGGCACGCGGCCAAACGCTTCGGGTTCAATGGAGGGGGCAACGATAATATCGGCCAGCATATAGGCTTCCGCCATATAAGGAGTATTGCCGGCAATGCGTATATGGCCTTCCAGCCCCAATTCCGAAATCCGCGCTTCGATTTCTTTGCGGTAATTGGGGTGGCCCATATCATCACCCACGAGCAGGCAGAAAAATTTGCGGTGGGGGATTTGCGCGAGCGCTTCTATCAGCACATGCTGGCCTTTCCATCGGGTGATGCGGCCGGGCATAATGATGATAGGCAGGTCGTCAGGGACACGCCATTTGCTGACCAGCTCTATCATGCGCGGTGGCAATATGCGCGCGGGATCAAACGCATTCAAATCAACTCCGCGATGGATGATACGCACAATCGCCGGGTCAACGTGGTAATGTTCCGCAATATGTCCGGCTACGAAATGGGAAATGGCGATCACGCGTTTGCCCTTGGTCATGACCGCATTGTATATCTTTTTTATCGCCGGGTTCAGGCCATACACGCCGTGAAACGTGGTGACAAAAGGAATGCCGGTGCGTTTGGCGGCGATATAGGCGCTCCATGCGGGCGCGCGTGAGCGGGCGTGGATGATATCCACCTTATAATCGCGGATAATTTTTTCAAGCTTGCGGGCGTTCTTCCATATGGTCCAGGGATTTTTGGCTGCCAGGGGCAGGGTAATATGCTCGCCGCCGACGTAAGCGACGCTTGATACCATGGCGCCGCCCGACGAAGCAACGAGCGGCTTCCACTTTGCCCGCGCTATGGCGCCTGCAATCTCAATCGTGCCGCGTTCAACGCCGCCTGTACGCAAAGCGGGCAGCACTTGTAATACGACGGGTTGTTTCATGAGTAAGAGGTGGTAAGAATTAAGTGGTAAGAGTCAAGCAATAGGTGATAAATAATTTTTTACTACTTAGCACTTATAACTTACCACTTGCCACTATTATTATGACGAATAGTTCGTATTTAAAATCAGGAAGCGACAAAATTGCCTACCATAAAACCGAAGGTAAAACGCCGGGAATAATCTTCCTGGGCGGGTTTCGCTCCGATATGACAGGCGTGAAGGCCATGGCGCTGGAGGCTTTCTGCAAAGAACGCAGCCATGCATTCGTGCGCTTTGACTATGAAGGACACGGGCAATCAAGTAGGGCTTTTGAGGATTGTACGCTGGGAAGGTGGAGAGACGATGCGCTGCAGGTGCTTACCAAGCTGACCGAAGGCCCGCAGATTCTTGTGGGCTCTTCCATGGGCGGCTGGCTTGCCCTGCTGCTGGCCATCGCCAAGCCGCGGCGTGTGGCGGGAATTGTGGGCATTGCAGCGGCTCCCGATTTTACCGAAACGCTGTTATGGGAAAAGCTTACGCCTAAACAGCAAAAAGAGCTGCAAACCAAAGGCAAGGTTATGGTGCCGTCGGATTTTGGCGAGCCTTATGCGATTACGCGCCAGTTTATTGAAGAAGCGCGCGAGCATCTGCTGCTGCACCAGGAAATCCCTGTGAATTGTCCGGTGCGATTGCTGCACGGCATGAAAGATGAGGATGTGCCGTGGGAAGTGTCATTTTCTATCAATGAGAAACTCGCCTCGCAGGATGTAAAAACCATCCTTGTTGAAAACGGCGATCACCGGTTATCGGAACCTGCCGATATTGAGAAGATACTGCGCATTGTGGGCAAGATGCTTGATATTTCAGGAAGAGGTTAGAAACGTTCAGTCTCGTCCTGATCTCTATTTCTTTGTGCAGAACTAGTACGTGATTTGCCATGCATAATTGCAAAATGTTCCAGACATTCTCTTGCCTCACCGCGATACTGAATCTGGCGGGTTTCAAAGTCGGCTTTCCATTCAAGTCTTTCAGTCTCATCGGCAAATTTCTTGGTGAGTGTCTTTAAATGATTTTCTTTAAATATTACATTTAATGATTGGTTTAGCTCCTGCGCTTTTTCAGGATCATTGATTGCTATGCGCATAGCATCGATAAAGGGGCGCAGTATTGTAAAATCCGCACCTTTATCGATGCAGAATTCTCTGCATTCAAGCCGTCTTAAAGTGTTATCTGTATCATCGTTGTCAACGCTTCCATGCAGCTCGATTGCCCTGTATTTATCACCAAAATTATTTTCCAGATAAAGGTTGCGGTCGGCAGAATTGGCCAGGTAAGCTACTTTACGCGCAATTGCTTTATATGTTTTTTCATTTTTCATAATATTTTGCAGCTGCTCTTTGGTTAGGCCAAAATTTAAATGTAATGAGCTTCTGACATCACTTATTTCTGTGAGCGTTTGTGCACAGCGCAAGGATGCCATTATTTTATCGGGATGACTGAAAGGGCCGCAGCGCACTTCATGATTATCGTCTTCATTAAATTCTAACTCGTAACCCAAATCTCCTTCTTGCGTCCCAAGCATGCTTAAAAAAGACTGCAAAATAGCACGGGGATGTGTTTTTTCTGTATCGCCCTGAAAAACTTTTCTTAATGCATTGAATGCTTGGGAAACAAACGCAACGTTCTCATCAAGAGGTTTCCCAACTCCTTCACTGATATATGCCAGGTAATTCATATATTCTGCTGATTGCAGCGCAGGAACTTCTTGTAAGAGTTCCTTTAAAGATTCCATGCCGTCACTTAATGTGGAATTGGATCTATTGGTAATATGAATAAGCGCATCTAATGTCTCTGGAGACAGTAAATCAGGATACGCATAAAAGAACACATTTATCTTTTGTAAAACCAAAGCCAGATTGGCAGAGCTTAAATGGCCCAACGAATGCAAGTAGGCTTCTTTATCATCGGATTCAATAAGGGTTGGGTAAGATTCCAATAGAACGATAGCTGCATTACGCTCCGGCGCATGAATAGCTTTTTCATTCTTTTCATCCTTGATAAAAATGTGAGGAAGCAACGCATCCACTACATGTATAATTTTTTCTGAGGCTGAGTTCATAGGGTTAAAGTTATAGCAGAATACTATTAATATTTTACTAAATTCGTTGCATTCCTTGATAGATCGGGTAAATCTTGCCGCCTGTTTAACCCGTAAGTATTGAGCATATGAAACCCACCCAAAAACCTAAAAATCCTTATTTTTCCTCTGGTCCCTGCGCCAAACGTCCCGGCTGGACGCTGGATGCGTTAAAAGGCGCAGCGCTTGGCCGCTCGCACCGCGCCAAAATCGGCAAAACCAAACTGGCCGATGTGATTGAGCGCAGCAAGGCCATGTTGCAGATGCCTAAGGATTATGTACTTGGGATTGTGCCTGCTTCTGACACCGGCGCCATTGAAATGGCCATGTGGTCGCTTCTGGGCGAGCGCGGGGTGGATGTGCTGGCATGGGAAAGCTTCGGTTCCGGCTGGGCAACCGATTGCCAGAAACAACTCAAGCTTAAAGACGTGCGCGTATTCAAAGCCGATTACGGCAAACTGCCCGACCTAAAACAGGTGGACTGGAAGCGCGATGTGGTTTTCACCTGGAACGGCACAACATCAGGCGTAAAAGTACCTAACGGCGATTGGATTGCCGCGGACCGCGAAGGGCTTGCCATCTGCGATGCGACGTCTGCCGTATTCGCTATGGAGATGCCGTGGGACAAGCTCGATGTTGTCACCTGGTCATGGCAAAAAGTGATGGGCGGAGAAGGTGCGCATGGCATGATTGCGCTCAGCCCGCGCGCGGTAAAACGCCTTGAAACCTATACGCCTGCATGGCCGCTGCCCAAGATTTTTCAGATGAGCAAAGGCGGAAAATTGATTGACGGTATATTCAAAGGCGAAACGATTAACACGCCCTCCATGCTCTGCGTGGAAGATGCGCTCGACGGTCTTACTTGGGGCGAACAGGCAGGTGGTTTGAAAGGATTGCTTGCGCGTTCCAATGCCAACCTGAAAACAATGGAAAAATGGGTGGCGGGATCAAGCTGGATTGGGTTCCTTGCTGAATCGCCGGAGATTCGTTCCAACACATCAATATGCTTTAAAATCACCGATTCCTGGTATGCATCGCTTTCACCGGAAGAACAGGAAAAAGGCGCCAAGAAAATCGCCAGCCTGCTTGAAGCCGAAGGTGTTGCTTATGACATCGGTTCCTACCGCGACGCGCCTGCGGGCCTACGCATCTGGGGCGGGGCAACGGTTGAAACCAGTGACTTAGAAGCGTTGCTGCCTTGGCTGGATTGGGCGTGGAATGAGGTGAAGGCTGCTGCTGCGAAGGCAGCGTAAAGAAATAGAGTTTGAGAGTTCAGAGTCTAAGAGTTCAGAAAAACTGAATTCCGGATTCTTGTACTCTTGGATTCTTCTTATCCACCCACTACAGCTGCAGCATTCGCAGCGATTTTGGAATGTTCGGCGCCTGACAGATGCGTGGACGCAGGGGGTTTAAGATTATAGCGCTCCGTTGCAGATGGCGGTTCAGCCACGACTGGCGCATCGGTTGGAGTATGGGCCAATGTCTTGGCAAAATCCTGCGAATTTTGCTCTTTTGCGGTGGACACTAATTTTATTTCATTACCGTCAGTGACGATGGTTTTTTGTTCCGACAGCATGCGCGTCGCCATCGATTTCAGGAATGGCTCCTCAATGGCGGCAAATTGACTCATCAGCTGCTGTTCTTTTTGTTGGAGTGCCTGTGCATCATTTTGCAAAGCCTGGGAAGCTTTTTGCTTCTCGGATTCCAATGAGCTATTGACGCCGAATAAAAACGCCATGCCTGCAACGAGCGTTGTTGTAATGGCTGCAATAATACCACCTTTTGTTGCCCATTTTTTTTGAGCAAAATAGGCGGCAATACCGCCTGCAAATGCCGATATTCCTCCCGCTATGCTTCTCCAAAGTATGGCTTTCTGTTGGATATTCTGTTCAATCTCCGCGGGCCGTGCATTTAATTTTTGCCCTTCAGCATTGATTGCCTCTATCTGAGGCTGCAACTGCGCCTGTGCCGCCTGCATGGCTTTGAGTTCACCCGTAATTTCAAGCTCGTGCACTATTTTTTCAAATGCAGCGGGATTTTGCGTGAGCGCCGTAACTTTCTGCAAAGCATCCTGAAAATCAGGCATTTCATCGACAAAGACGGGCTTATCAGCTTCGGACATATGAATACTACGCTAAGTGGTTAATTTTCATAACGTAAGATAGCATAATATTGTTAAGGTTTTATTACGAAAAACGATTTATTAGGGAGAATAAAGCATTTTTTTTGGCTTGTCCTCTTTACAAGCGTTTTGCCGCCTGTCATATCCTAGGCCTCATTGAAAACCACCGGATGGATGCATTATGCCTAAAGTATTGATTGCCGACAAATTAAGCCCGCAAGCGATTGACGTGTTCAAGCAGAATAAAGTCGATGTTGACGTTAAAACCGGCATGACGCCGGAAGAGCTGGAAGCCTGCATTGCCGAGTATGACGGCATTGCCATCCGCTCCGCCACCAAGGTCACAGCTAAAGTGCTTGAAAAAGGCAAAAAACTCAAAGTCGTGGGCCGCGCCGGCATTGGCGTCGATAATGTTGATGTAAAGTCTGCGACCGCAGCGGGCGTAGTGGTGATGAATACGCCGTTTGGCAATTCGGTGACGACGGCGGAACATGCGATTTCACTGATGATGTCGATGGCGCGCCAGATTCCCGCCGCCAATGCGTCAACCCACGCAAGCAAATGGGAAAAGAATAAATTCATGGGCGTGGAAATGTCAGGCAAAACGCTGGGCCTTATTGGCTGCGGCAATATCGGCTCCATCGTGGCTGACCGTGCGCAGGGGCTTAAAATGAAAGTCGTCGCTTACGATCCTTTCCTCTCTACCGAAAAAGCCGCCTCTATCCAGGTGGAAAAAGTGGAACTCGATGAGCTGTTAAAGCGCGCCGATTTCATTTCGCTGCACACGCCGCTTACCGATTCCACCCGCAACATCCTCAACAAGGATTCGCTCGCTAAAACCAAAAAAGGCGTTCGTATTGTTAACTGCGCGCGCGGCGGGCTGGTCAATGAAGCCGATCTTAAAGCTGCACTTGATTCCGGTCAGGTGGCTGGCGCTGCGTTCGACGTGTTTGAAGTGGAGCCTGCCAAAGACAATATTCTTTTTGGCATGGAACAGTTTATCTGCACACCGCATCTGGGCGCTTCCACTTCTGAAGCGCAGGAAAACGTAGCCGTGCAGGTGGCCGAGCAAATGTCGGAATATCTGACGGTGGGCACGGTGACTAATGCTGTGAATATGCCGTCGGTATCGGCAGAAGACGCGCAGAAGCTTAAGCCCTATATCACGCTTTCTGGCCAATTGGGCAGTCTTGCTGGCCAGCTTGCTGAAGCGGGCATCAAATCCGTGAAGATTGAATATGAAGGCGCGGTGGCAAAAATGAACACCAAGCCGCTCACCGCTGTGGCTTTGGAAGGCTTGCTGGCGCCGCAGGTGGAAACGGTCAACATGATCAACGCTCCGGTGATTGCCAAGGAACGCAATATTGATGTGAGCGAAGTGAAGCATGACCGCGCGAGCGATTACCAGACGCTGGTGCGCATCACGCTTACGACCGAAAAAGGCACTTTTGAAGTAGCGGGCACGTTGTTTGGCTCCAAACCGCGCCTTGTTGACATCAACAATATCAAACTCGAAGCCGGTCTCGGTGCGCGCATGCTCTATGTAAGCAATGAGGACAAGCCAGGCCTGATTGGCAATCTCGGCAAATTGCTGGGAGAAGCAAAAATCAACATCGCCAATTTCCATTTGGGCCGCAATGATTCGCATAGCATGGCAGTGGCGTTGCTGGAAGTGGATCAGCCGGTTTCAGCGGAATTGATTGCACAGATCAACAAGCTGCCGAGCGTCAAGCAGGCAAAAACATTGCAGTTCTAAGATCTTTTTTCTTTGTCATTCCAGCAAAAGCTGGAATCTCGCGCAAATGATGGAGATCCCTGCTTTCGCGGGGATGACGGCTGGGGTTAAAGGAGTATATGGCAGAGAAACTTTCATTGCGTTTAGGCGTCAATATCGATCACGTGGCGACGTTGCGCAATGCACGCGGCGGTGTACATCCTGACCCCATACGTGCGGCGATCATTGCAGCAGAAGCAGGCGCGGACGGCATTACCGCGCATCTGCGTGAAGACAGGCGTCACATCACTGACGACGATATTGCGCGCCTTCGCCAGGAAAGCAAATTGCCGCTTAATCTTGAGATGGCAGCTGCCGATGAGATGATTGCCATTGCGCTCAAAACCAAACCGCATGCTGTGTGTGTTGTGCCGGAAAAGCGCACAGAGATTACGACAGAAGGTGGCCTCAATGTTGCAGGTAATATCGAATTCTTGAAACCTAAAATCCTTGCATTAAAAAATGCCGGTATTCGCGTATCGTTATTCATTGATCCCGATACCTTGCAAATCGAAGCCGCCAAAGCGGCAGGCGCAGATATTGTGGAACTCCATACCGGGCAGTATTGCAAGACGCAAAGCGGAACGATTGCCTGGAAAAAAGAACTGGCTGCCCTGGTTGCCGGTGCGCAGAACGCTAATAAGCTTGGCCTTGAGTGCCATGCGGGGCATGGGCTTTCCTTTGCCGATGTCGGGCCCGTTGCCGCCATTGCTGAAATCGTTGAACTCAATATAGGGCACTTCCTGATTGGCGAGGCTATTTTCTTGAGTCTTAAAGAAGCGATTGAACGTATGAAAAGACTGATGCAGGGAGCACGCGATGATTCTGGGCATTGGTAGCGATATTATTGATATAAGCCGCATTGAAAAAACGCTGCAGCGTTTTGGCAAGCGTTTTGAAGAACGCATTTTTACTGCTGCGGAAATTGGGAAAGCCGACAGCCGGGGCGGCGCCGGCCCGCGCGTAAGGGCCGCAACGCTTGCTAAACGCTTCGCTGCCAAGGAGGCCTGTTCAAAGGCGCTTGGCACGGGGTTCAGGCAGGGAGTCTATTGGAAAGATTTGGCGGTGACCAACCTGCCGTCTGGCAAACCCACGCTACGCTTAAGCGGGCAGGCGGCGCTGCATCTGCAGAAACTCACGCCTGCTGGCATGAAAGCCCAGATTGATCTGACGATGACGGACGATTATCCCCACGCGCAGGCGATTGTTATTATTTCCGCCGTTAACTCTTAATATAGTTACTCTTAAATTTTTGCCATGCCGCACTTGTTGCGGCATCTTCCGCTACTGGAGGAGACCCCGCAACGAGTGCAGGGTGATACTAGAAAATAACACTCAATTTTTTACTTATTCTTATCTTCGAGCATGATGGGATGCGTTTTGAATAACGGGCTTTCCAGCGTGTCGCCGGGCGCAATATCACTTTCTTTCGCCGTGCCTGCTTTGAGAAACACGAATGCGTGTACGGATTTTTCGGTTTCAATAGGTTCCGCAAGGCCGGGAAGCGACAGGTTGGGAGCTATCTGGGAAATGAGACCGTCTTCCATCACAAACAATACATCGACCTTAGCAAGCAGGTTGGCTGATTTAAGCGCGACAATCTGCGGCGGGGTGATGAGAATCATCATGCCTTCCTTATCGGTAAAGGGCTGATGAGAGATAAAGTCATGCTGGCCCAGGAATTCAATGGGGCGCACTTCTACGGTAAACTCCTTGGTTACGCGTGGCAGCACCGGCAGCACCTCAGTAGGCTTGCTTTCTTCCTTCTCGTCTTTTTTCTCAGCTGGCTGCAGTTCGACTTTGGTTTTGTCAGCTTTGGGAATAATCTTGATGGTCGTTTTGGTATAAATGACCGGCGCGGCCTCGTCGGCAAAAGCCGCAGGAATGATTACAAGGAAAGCCAGAATCAGCGGAATGAATCTCATGGTGCTAGTGAATAAAGGACCTTGTCGCCTTTGGCAATATGATAACGTGCGGCAGCGCCGCCTGCGAGCTCCAGTACTTCCGCCGCATCTTCAGTGGAGGCAATAATATCGGTGGATTCAGGTTTGGCGTTTGCGACAATCTGAGTAACGATTCCCTTATCGTCGATAAACAGCATATCGAGCGGAATCAGGGTGTTTTTCATCCACATATCGACATGGCGAGGTTTGCCAAAATCAAACAGCATGCCGTGCAGTTCGGCCAAATTTTTGCGAAACATCAGGCCCAGTTCTTCCTGCTGCGGCGTAGTGGCGACTTCAACGGTGAAATGCAGGTTTTCCTGCTGGGTGATGATGGTGAGCGGAGCAGTGGAAAAGGTAATGTCTTCTGCGCAGGCATTCAGAAATAGCGCATGCCATAAACATACGGTGAGAAATAAAAATTTGTATAACCGCATAGAAATTTCAACTCCCGGATAGTTTGCTACGAATGAATGAAATATTTAAAATGTTTCTGCACACTGGCAAGCGTGGTAATCAAAGTGGTTTTTACCGTATCGAAGTCTGGCTTATCAAGCGTTTTGGCAATCAGCTGTTTGAGGCCGTGCGGCGCAGTGGTTTCATTGATAATGCCGCCGCCGCACAGGCGCAGCAATGCAAATAATGCATTGAGGAAATGATAGCTATTCACGAGCTCATGGCCCGTTTCAGGTGCAATCAACCCCTTGTTGATGAGCGTATGGAATGCCTGTTCGGTAGATGAGGTGATAATGTCCGCATGCATGGGGGCATGAAGCAGAATAAAATACTGCGCCAGAAAATCGATATCCATCAGCCCGCCATGGGCGTATTTCAGATTCCAGGGATCGTTGCTGCCAAATTCCTTGGTAATCTTGCTGCGCAGTTCAACTATGTCATGTTTGAGCTTTTGCGGATCGCGCGGTTGGGTGAGATGCCGGTTGATGATATGATTCAGCTGCTGCTGGGTGGCTGGAGGGCCTGCGATAACGCGCGCGCGGGTAAGCGCCATGAATTCAAATGTCCATGCAGCTTCGGAAAAATATTTATCAAACGCGCTTACGCTTACCGCCAACGCTCCGTCCAATCCGGAAGGGCGAAGGCGCGTATCCACCTCATAGAGTCTGCCTTCGCGCGTCAGGGTCGTAAGTGATGTGATGAAACGCTGGCATAATTTATTATAAAGACTGTGATCTCCTGTAAGAGCAGTTTCTGCTGGTGGGGTGTCATAAATAAACACCAGATCAATATCCGAACCAAAGGTCAGTGTGCGTGCGCCTAAGCGGCCCAATGCTATAATCGCAAGCCCGCCTTGATGCAATTCAGGCTGTTTTTTAGCCAATTCAACTTCCACCCGGTGCAGCAGCGCAATGATGCAGGCCTGGGCGATGTCGCTTAAGCGTTGGCTTGCGGTTTCCAGCGATATTTGCTGGCGCAGTAATTGCACGCCGGTCTCGAACTGCTTTTCATTTTTAAAGCGCCTTATTGCATCCATCTCATCTTCAAAATCGCGCGTAAGCAATAATATATTGGCCAGCTCATTGAATAATGATTCCTCATCCCAGGCGAGATCAAGAAAATCTGCGGTAAGCAATGTATCCAGCAGGAGAGGATTCTTGCTTAAGCTCTCAGCCATGGCGGGCGCCGATCCCATAATGATGGCAATGAGATCAAGCAGTTGGGGATTGGCGGAAAATAAGGAAAATAACTGTATGCCTGCGGGAAGCCGGGTAAGAAATTCATCAAAATGGATGAACGCCTGATCGGGCTGGCTGGTGGCGGCAAGCGCTTTGAGCAGCGTCGGCGTGAGTTCGGTAATCAATTCACGCGCGCGCTTGGTGCGCGTTGCCCTGCGCGATCCATGATGCCATGCCTGAATGATTTCCGATACGGAAGCGGGGTTCTGGTAACCCATTTTGCGAATGGTTTCGAGTGTTTGCGGATCATTCTCCACGCCGGTAAAAGAAAGTTTGCCTTCATCGCTGCTGAGACTGTTTTTTCCACGAAAAGAACTAGAGAATTGTTCATGGACAAAATGCAGATGGCCAAGCAGCGTTTGCATAAATGACGCTTCTGTAAAGCCCATGAATGCCGCCAGTTGCACAATTGCCTCAGGGGAGGTTGGAATGCTGTGAGTCTGCTGGTCGTCGATCATCTGCAAATGATGCTCAACGCTGCGCAGAAACCGATAGCTTATGCTCAGTTGCTCAGCGAGTTCAGCGGAGATAAGCCCCATTTCCGCCAGGACCTTGAGGGTTTTGCATGTACCCGCAAGCCGAAGCGTTGGCATGCGCCCGCCCCAGATGAGTTGGTGAATCTGGGCAAAAAACTCAATTTCGCGTATGCCGCCGATGCCGGTTTTGATATTATGGCCCGGTAAATCGATGGTGGTGCCAGTGCGCGCATCCATTTGGCGCTTGATTGACTGGATATCCTCAATGGCGGCAAAATCAAGATGCTTGCGCCATATAAAAGGCCTTATCTGATTTAAAAACTGATAGCCCGCCTCGGTGTCGCCCGCTATGGGGCGCGCTTTGATAAGTGCTGCGCGTTCCCAGTTCTGGCCTACGGTTTCATAGTATGTGATGGCGCCGGCAACAGACATGGCCAAAGGCGTTGAAGCCGGATCCGGGCGCAGCCTTAGATCGACGCGAAATACATAGCCGTCTGCGGTGCGTTCCTGCAATATATGCATCATCTCCTGCGCCATTTTGGAAAAACACTTCTGGCTGTTCTGCGCGCCGGTATAGGTTGTGCGGTCGCTGTCGAAGAAAACGATGAGATCAATATCGCTGGAGTAATTAAGCGCCCGCGAGCCAAGCTTGCCCATGGCCAATACAAAAAGCCCCGATTCCTGCTCCGGATTTTCCGGGTGGGGAAGCGTGATATCGCCTTTTTTATGGGCTTGCGTCAGCAGGAACTCCACGGTGCGATGCACGCATAATTCAGCGATCTCTGACATGGCCAGTGTGACCTGCTCCAGCGACCAGATATGCCCCAGATCGGCACTGGCGATAAGGAGCGAGGCTTTGCTCTTTGCAATGCGCAGCGCTTTCATCAATTCAGAAGTGGAAGAAGAAGGGCAGGTTACCAGAGACATTTTGAGTTCTGTGAAACATGCGTCAACTCCGCGCGTGCAATAATCAATAAAGAATGCGGTATGCTGCCCGATAAGGCGTGAAAGAAAGGGCGAGTAGGCAAAAATACAATCGAGCAATGCTTTGCCCTGAGGGTGGGCAGTAATTGCTTCCCATTGCCCGGCAATATCAGTATTTTCCATTTGCCTGATTTTGCCGGCGAGCGAGCTGAAGCCTCTTTCACTCGCGTCTTTACGGGGGAGCGCGGGCAGGGTATGGATGGCGTCAAGAAAAGGAAATGTGAGCGTCATTGCCTAAACGTATCAGGATTGTTATGAAAAGCTATACATACCGGGCAGGAAAAAGAGAATGTCTAAAAGGACGTCTAAGCGATTCATAAGCGCATTTTTTGCCGTAGCAGCCCTTGTGCTGCTTGTCTTTAACGGCGTGCTTGCCTGGGTGATTACCGGGCCGCGCTCGCTGGATGCGATTACCCCTTATATCGAATCAGCTCTTGCGCCTGAAGGCAATGCCTACCGTGTCAGCATCGGCAATACCCAGCTTATCTGGGATGGTTGGGAGCACCCTATTGGCATTCATGTAAAAAATGTTGCCGTGTTAAACGATAAAGGCGCGGTTATCGCAGTGTTCCCCGAGGTGGGAATACGCTTGTATTTTTATAAGCTGTTAGTGGGGAAAGTAGATTTGAAGTCGCTGGAGGTGTTATCGCCGGTGGTGCTTCTGGTGCAGGGTGACAACGGAGAATTGTCTTTTGGGTTCAGCCAGCAGGAAAATACAGCCGATACTTCGCTTTCATCCATTCTATCCCTGCTTGTTGCCGATGAAGGCGACAACCCGGTGACCCATCTCACCTCCCTTATCATCCGCGATGCGCGAGTGTCGGTTAAGAAGCTGCATTCGGGAATATTTTTACAATCGCCCAAGGCCTCCCTTGAAGTCACCCGCAAGCATGGGAATGTCAAAGGCACATTGGTCATGCCACTGCAGTTTGATGATAAGAACGGTGAGATAAACGCTGAATTCAGTTTGAGCAAAAAAGATAAAAACGTTATCGCCGAAGTTATCTATACGGACATCCCTTCAACTGCTTTGCATGCGCTGTTCCCGGCGCAGCAATGGATGGATGCCGCAAAAATCCCCCTTACCGGCTGGGCGCATCTGATATCGGATTTTGACGGCAACGTGGATGCATTAGATTTTATGGCGGAAGCAGGAGCGGGGACTATCACGTACCCTTCGCAATTTGAGGAACCGCTTGAGCTGAACCGCATCCATGTGGCTGGCAGCCTTACCGATAAGCTGAGCACACTTACGGTTAAAGAGGGATTACTGGATTTTAAGAAATTCAATATCACCTTTAACGGGACGGTGCATAAACAGGGCGAGGAGTATAGCCTGGACGGTTTCGCAGAAACTGCCAATGTTCCTGTTGATGAAGTGCATCGTTATTGGCCACTGACGCTTTCACCGCATTCACGCGGATGGGTGACATCGCGCATTACGCATGGGGTCATGACTAAGGGCAGTGTCTCCGCGCATTTTAAGCCTGGCGAGCTTAAGCTGAAAGATACGCCCAGAGCCGCTATTGATGCTACAATTGACGTTAAAGACGCCACCGTCAAATATATGCCCAAACATCCGGTGGTGAGTGAAGTAAACGGTGAAATAAAATTCACCGGCGACACGATGGACGCTAAAATCACGCATGCGAATTATATGACCGATACGCATGTAACATTCGCTGCGCTGCGGTTCCCCGATCTCAATCCCGCAGATGTGCGGTTGTTTATGGATATGGATTTGGAAACATCCGCCAAGGATGTGAAGGATTTCCTGACGCTGCCGGAACTCAATAAAGCCGCCAAGCTTCATTTAACCGATGCAATCAGCGGCAAGGCAAAAGGCAATGTGAAGCTTGATTTCATCGCGTTCTCCGAGAATGAAAAAGAAAATTCCGCCGCCGAAGGCCATATTAATTACGCCGTTGCTGCCGATTTAATCGGCGTCTCGCAACAAGGGTTTCTCGGTAACCGCGACGTAAGCGACGCCAATATGAAAATCAATCTTAATAATAAAGGCATCAAAGCCGCAGGTACGGCAACGATTAATCAGCTGCCCATGACGATTGACCTGACTAATAATTTTGCCCGCGGCAGTGAAACCAATTATGCGGTGAAGCTTGACATGCCCGTGGCGAGCCTGCCTGATTTTGGCCTGCCTAAGCTGGATTTTGCCAAAGGCGTGATGGGCGTCAATGCGACATTCATAGAATCCGATACGGTGGATAAGGCGGACGCGAAGATAGATCTTACGCGCACTTCCATTGATTTGCCTGAACATGGGTTCAGTAAGAAAATGGGCGATAAAGCTGTGCTTGCGCTTGCGACAGAAGGCATGGGAGAAGGCAATACGGTCATTAAATCCTTTGCGCTTAGCGGACCAGAGACTAACGCGTCAGGCAAGGCGGAGTTCGATAAAGCCATTAATGACTTCCGGTCTTTTAGTTTCGATGCGCTGCGCATGGGAAAGACCGATCTGGATTCACTGCAATATGAGAAAGTACCGGGAGGTATCAAGCTTACCGCCAGGGGGCGTGCATTTGACGTGTCGCCTTACATGCAAAGAGGCAAAGGTAAATCCCCTGAGCAGGATTATAGTATCGACGTTAAGGTTGATCGCCTGATATTGGGAGAAAAACATGAATTCAGCAATGCAACAATAGCGGGTGATTGCAAGGAGCAATGCCGCTCTGCAACCATTGCTGCCAAGCTGGCGGACAATACCCCATTTAACTATTCCATCAGCGACGGAAAACTGAATTCTACCTGTAATAACGCGGGCGAGCTTCTGCGTACGCTTGGGCTGTTTGATACGATTGACGGCGGTAAAATGGTGCTTACCGGAAACTATGCGGGCAACAAGCTTGAAGGCAATCTTGAGATGACGGATTATACGCTTAAGAATGCGCCGGTGCTCACAAAAGCATTCACCATCGCATCACTCAGCGGTATTCTTGATACGCTGACGGGCAAGGGAATTTATTTTAGCAGGCTTTCCGCTCCCTTCACCTTCGCCCATGACATGCTGATACTCAAAGACGCTAAGACGCACGGATCGGCGCTGGGTGTTACGGCAGAAGGCACGATTGATATCCGCAACAATATATTTGACCTGCAGGGAACCTTGGTGCCGTCTTATACGCTGAACTCGCTAGTGGGAAATGTTCCGTTGATTGGCGATTTGCTTATGGGTGGCACAGGCAAGGGGCTCATCGCGCTTAATTACACTGTGAAGGGCGATATGAATGACCCCTCCATCACGGTCAATCCATTGTCGGCCCTTACTCCCGGCTTCCTGCGTGGCGTATTTAATGTATTTGATGAGCCTACACCGGACCTGGACAAAATAGCCGCCGACCGCAAGAAGGCGGAAGAGAAAGAGGCGGCACCTCCTGCTAACGCTGTTGCGCCTATTAGTTCTGCACCTGTCAGTAATGCTCCGGCACCCGTTTCTCCGACTCCTTAGGAGAATTTGTCATCCCGTGCAAGCAGCCAATAGGCTGTGCGACACGGGATCCATCTGCCATGCGCTGGGAAGAACAGCAGGCAGGCAAGGAGGCCTGCCGTGTGAGAGGCCACGCGCACGGCAAGTCTGCTGACTTGCCTTATCAGGCTATAAGCATGCGTAACATAGATCCCGGATAGGTTCGCCTGCTGGCTCACCTTCCGGGATGACACGTATATTTGAAATAAAAACGTCTTAAGGTTTATAGCCCTTATCTCTTATTTTTACGAGGGCATGATGTTTCTTGCCTTTTGATAGTTTAAGACATCTATTTGCGTCAAAGTCAGAAAAGATAACCTTCATATTAATATCTGACACTGTGCGATCGTTTATTTTTACGCCTCCACCCAAAATTAGTTTTTTTGCTTCACTTCCGCTGTCGGCAAAACGAGCCCTTATAAGTAACTCACGTACAGAAATTGACTCTGCTGTACGATCGTTTTGATCTAATACGACTTCATTTTCTTCAATTATTATTTCTAGCAGTGCATCGCCCGCGCTGCCTTCTTCAAATGTTTTGCGCGCAGTCTCAGCGGCGGCAAGGGCGGCTTCTGGGCCGTGGCAAAGTTTGGTGGCTTCATTGGCGAGGATTTTCTTGGCTTCGTTGATACCTGCGCCTTGCAATTTTTCCAGCTCTTCAATTTCGGCTATGGGAAGCTCAGTAAAGAAACGCAGGAAACGGCCGACGTCGCCGTCTTCCGTATTACGCCAGAATTGCCAGTAATCAAAGGGTGAGAGTATATCGGCATTAAGCCAGACGGCGCCGTTAGCCGTCTTGCCCATTTTTGCGCCCGATGAAGTAGTGATAAGCGGTGTGGTGAGACCAAAAATTTCGTCAAATTTATTTTGTTTTCCCTGATTTTTCTCTGCCATCAGGCGGCGATGTAATTCAACGCCATTAATAATATTGCCCCATTGATCGCTGCCACCGAATTGTAAACGGCAGCCAAATCTATTATGCAGTTCTACAAAATCGTAGGCTTGCAAGATCATGTAATTGAATTCCAGGAAGGTAAGTTCCTGTTCACGCTCTAATCGAAGCTTCACACTATCCATGCTGAGCATGCGGTTGACGGAAAAATGGCGGCCATAGTCGCGCAGGAAGCTGACGTAATTCAAATTTTTTAGCCAATCATCATTATTGACCATGAGCGCATTGCCGCCGTTTTCTTTAAAGTTCAGATATTGCTTAAAGACCGCCTTGATACCCTGCAAGTTGGCGTTGATTTGCGCGTCGTCTAGCAATTTGCGCGATTCGTCCTTGCCGGAAGGATCACCTACTTTAGTGGTACCGCCGCCCATAAGAACAATCGGTTTATGGCCACATTTTTGCAGCCAGCGCAGGATCATAATTTGCATGAGGCTGCCCACATGCAGGCTGGAGGCGGTGCAATCAAAGCCGATATAGGCGGTGATTTTCTGCTGCGCCATAAGTTTGCCCAGTCCTTCAAGATCGGTACATTGATGCAGAAATCCGCGTTCCTTCATGATCTGCAGAAAATTCAAATCAGGCGATGTCATATTGTCCTTGGTTTTACTGATGATTTGCGCCTAGATATGGCATGGATGCCGCATAATGGCAAGAAAGAGACGCTCAGCGCGCAATCGCAGGTGCGGAGACATTGGCCGCAGATTCCATCTGGTGCTTGTTGGCAAACGATGAAGATGGATGCGCAATCAGATTGGCGATGCGGTGACGATTGTCGGGGTGGTCGCGGAGAAATGCGGGCAATGGCCGGTGCTTTTTCCCCTGATGTTTTTCCTGTTGCTGAATTTCACGTATGCGATGTTCCAATGTATTAAGTCCGCTGATCATGGCTTCTGTTCCTGCTACCTGCGCGCCTCCCAGGTCAGAGCGGTATTCGCGCGCGCGTTTGTGCCACAAAGTCAGTGCAATATCTCCAATCATTGCCGCAGTATCGCCGACAATTTTTATGGTTGTTTTAACCCAAGGTTTGGTGGCCAGCTTACTCAATTGATCACGAATCAGTAAATAACCTGCTAGCAGTACAGAACCTTCTATAAAATCATGTATGAAATCCTGTTTGCGGTTAATATGGTGCGTCAGCTCGTGCCCCATAATGGCTTTCACTTCGTCATGGGTCATGATGTCGAGCAGGTTCGTGCCAAACATCAGGCTGCCTGTGTACGTTGCGCTGAAAGCATTGGGTTTGGAGCTGGCGTATATGAGCAGCTTGGGAATGGGAATCTGCATCTGCGCGCAGGTTTCATGAAGAATCTTAATGAGTTCTCTTTCTTTAGGCTCGGTAGGGCGCGCTACCCAAAGCGCGGTTGCACCTTTGGCCCTGGCGGTATTGCGATCGCGCAATTCGATATTCCCCGATTGCTCTTTAGGCGGAATATTCCAATGTGTCGGCGCGGTTTTTATAACAGGTGCGGCTGGCATAGCTAACCCAATAAGATTCTTGTGTATCTTACCAAGAAAAAAGCTATAAAAATGTGAAGATTTGATGACATAACCGGGTTCTGGGGAGCATATGAATACACAATGGGCGCTGGGTTTGATGAGCGGGACGTCGCTTGACGGCGTGGATGCCGCGCTGATCCGCACGGACGGCAATGAAATATTCGAAATCGGGGCGTCTTTAACCCTGCCGTTTGATGATGCGCTGCGCACACGTATCCGTGAATCCGTCTATATGCGCGGGGATCTGGCCAAAATAGAGCAGGATATGACGCTCGCGCATGCTGACGCGGTTAAGGCATTGCTTAAAAAGGTTAATTTAAAGCCGCGCGATGTCCATGTCATCGGGTTTCACGGTCAGACCATTGCCCACCGGCCTCATGAAGGGCTTACCTGGCAGATGGGAAATGGTGCGCTTCTGGCGGAGAAAACCGGCATTGACGTGGTGTGCGATTTCCGCAGGCATGACGTGGCCGCAGGTGGGCAGGGTGCGCCGTTGGTGCCGCTTTTCCATGCGAGTTTGGTGAAACATATGGAACTGCCGGTCGTGGTACTCAATTTAGGCGGAATCGCCAATATCACCTGGATTGGACGCTCGGAAAATACTGGCGAAGATATCATGGCGCTCGATATTATGGCGTTTGATACCAGCCCCGGCAATGTGCTGATCAATGAATGGGCATTGCGTCATACGGGTGAAAGCCTGGATCGCGACGGCAAGCTGGCCTTTGCGGGCAAGGCGCATCCCGATATAGTAAAACGCTATCTGGCGGATCCATTTTTCTCGGTGCACCCGCCTAAATCGCTCGATCGCAATTATTTTACCCTCAATCTGGTAGAAAATCTCTCCAAGGAAGATGGCGCAGCGACGCTTACTGCTTTTACGGCAGCGGCGATTGAGGCAGCGCAGCATTATTTTCCGGTAAGCGCCAAACATTGGTATGTGGCAGGCGGTGGTCGGCATAACCCCGCGCTCATGCAGGCCATTACCGAGCGGCTGACCTATGTGCGGCCGGTGGAGACGCTGGGCTGGTTTGGCGACGCACTCGAAGCGCAGGCTTTTGCATATCTGGCGGTTCGTTCCATCAAGCGTTTGCCGTTGACGCTGCCCACCACGACCGGAACAAATCGCGCCGTTACCGGCGGTGCATTTTACGCATCACAAATAATACACCCTTAAGAGATCGAAGCCAGCCCGGGTGCGACGCAGTTATAAAGTTTGAAAGAAGGATAAATTTCATGAAACCTAAATTGCTTGTCTGCGGCGCCACAGGATTTGTTGGGCGCAATATGACGGAGTATTTTGCCGCCAAGGGAAATACGACGTGCATGCGGTGGGGTTTAACCGCCCACCTTATGTATGCAAAGGCGTAACCTGGCACAAAGCCGATCTGCGCGATGAGCAGACGGTCAAAAAATTGCTCCAAGGTGTGGATGTTATTGTTCAGGCGGCGGCGACTACGTCGGGCGCCAAGGATATCGTGACGCGCCCCTTTATCCATACCGATAACGCGGTGATGAATTCGCTGCTGTTTCGCGCCGCCTTTGAAGCGAAGGTGAAGCATGTGATATTTTTCAGCTGCACGGTGATGTATCCATCGAGCGATAAGGCGCTTAAAGAATCGGATTTTGATGCCAACAAACCTCTGCACCCGCGTTATTTTGGCGTCGTTCTTAAGCGCCAGCGCATAGCCTGCAGCGACCGGTATAGTGATGCCTACCACCGCCGAGGCGCCCATGACACCGTGATTCATATCAATGAGATGCATGGAACCGGCTTTGCCGGCTGCGCATCCTGCTTCTTTGCCATACAGTTTGGCCCTCATCTGTTTGAGATCGCCGCCTTTGGTAATATAGGTGGCATGACAACGATAGGTATTGGATACGATATCGTCCGGATTTAAGGGATCGCAAATGCCTGCAGCAATGGATTCCTGACCGATGGAAAGATGCACAGGGCTTTTAATCGCGTCGGTATGATAGATCCCGCACAAATATGTTCCTCCACCCGCCTTATAAGCAGTATGGAATGATATAGACGCAATAATATCTCTGGGTCAGTTTTGGGCATATATACCTCAGACGCATCTTGCGCTAACTGAACATTTCATCATAAATTTCTGCAAGCGCGCCTGTAGTAATAGGCAAGGTAAGGGCCATGGGCAAAAGTATTGCGAGTCCGGCAATAAAATTGATAACGAACAATCCAAACAGGACCCCGATATTTTCTGCACCGCTTTTCATAACCGATTTGCGGCTGGCTTCCATCGCATCCCAGAAATCATACTGCTGATCGAGGATGAGCAGGGGGGCAAACGCATATATAGTTAAGACAAAAAGGCCAATCGTTATAATGACCAGGCCCACCACAGACACTTCCACCACATTACTGGTAACCAGAAGCGCCAATCCGATGATGGCAATAAAAGAAATCAGCAGGGATGAAATCAGAAGCTGGCCTATTACAGGGAGAATTTTACTTTGCAGATACGGCCCGTCAACAGGTTGCCCGCGCACCGTCCGCAATATTACCAGCATGTAGCAAGAGAATAAGAAATGTCCCACCATGACACTCGCCATATAAGCAAATATACGAAACGCGGGAGTCATGGTCAAATGAATGGCGGCTACCATAAAGATAAGCGCCAGAACGAGTAATCCTGAAAATACGCTTGAAATATGGTTGCGCTGTAAGAAACGCCACCCACCTGACAAGGTTCTAAGCAGGTTATGGTGATGCAGATGGCCTTCGGCAACGCTTTCAGTCCATTCGTCTTTTGTTTCCGTAAAGAATTCCGCCAGTTGTGCCCATTCAATGGCAGGTTTTATTATGTCACTATCAGAGGTCTGTATTAAGGTGTCACCCGTAACGGATCCATTGCGGATTTTCCTTACAATCATGACAATATCGTAGGGGCCCGTCTTGGTTTTGCCGGTAATGATATTATACTGTATCATGCAGACAGTACTTCCAAAGGCTGGTTGTTGCCCGATACCGTATTGATGATCTCAGCGAATTCGCTTAAGTAAACCGACCCCTTTACAGTGCGTTGAATATGGACAATGCGGCTGTCCTTTTCATCCCTCTTGCGTTTAACCAGACCCAAACGCACGAGCATATCCACTGCGCGGCAGACGGCGGGCTTTGAGATAAGCAGCGTATCGGACAATAATTTTATCGTATGCGGAGGAGGCGACAGGTATATGGTCAGCAGAATACCTGTCTGGCGCGTTGAAAGGTCATAGGCGTTGTTTTGGAGGCCGCGCACAACAATATCCCGCCACAAGGTAAGCGCTTCGCGCATGGTAAGACCTGGACTTGATTGCATTTTCTGTCTCTTTGCTATTTTAAGCTGCGCATTATACTCATATTTGCGCCATAATCCAGTATTTTACCGCTTATTAGGTTTGATGGAGAAACGCTCAAGAATGGTAGCATATAACGTGCGCACAGCCATCGCTTCACCGCCTATGGGCCTGCCTGCGCGTTTGGAGAGATTCCAGGCCATCATGTCGATATGTGCCCAGGATTTTGTTTTCTCGACAAACTCCTTAAGAAATAACGCAGCCGTAATGGCGCCGCCATAGCCGCTATCGGGAGCGCTATTGATGTCGGCAATAGGGCTACTCAGCATCTCACGGTAATTTTTCCATAGCGGCAGTCGCCAGAGCGCATCCTGTTCGCTTACGCTATGGCGCAGGAGATTATTGGCCAATGTATCATCATTGGTAAAAAGCGCAGGCACTTCGGTGCCAAGCGCAGTGCGCGCGGCGCCGGTGAGGGTAGCGCAATCAATGAGCAGGTCAGGGGTTTCCTTATCGGCTTCGGCCAATGCGTCGGCCAGAATCAGGCGGCCCTCGGCATCGGTATTGCCCACTTCCACGGTAATGCCTTTGCGCGTGTTGATAATATCGGACGGGCGGTAAGCATTGCCGGAAATGCTATTTTCCACTGCCGGGATTAATACGCGCAGGCGAATGGGAAGATTGGAAGCCATAATGACTTGCGCTAATGCAAGCACACATGCAGCGCCGCCCATATCTTTCTTCATAAGCTTCATGCCGGAGGATGGCTTGATGTCGAGGCCGCCGGAATCAAAACACACGCCTTTGCCTACCAGGGTTACTTTCGGATGTTTCTTGTTGCCCCAGCGTATATCGATAAGGCGCGGCGCGCGGCTGCTGGCTTTGCCTACTTCATATATTGCAGGGTAATTATGTTTGAGGAGCGCCTCTCCCACAATTTCGCTATATTCCGCCTTATGGGCGATGGCGACTTGCCTGCAGGCCTGCGCCAGCTCGGCCGGTCCCATATCATTGGCAGGCGTATTGATGAGATCGCGCGCCAGGGTAATTGCTTTTGCCATGCGCTCT
>Ga0206890_1049_pt1 | contig 35435 bp, 34 predicted proteins | sample Alteio_BWOrgHeat_58_FD_152960 | JGI IMG/M metagenome (GOLD analysis project Ga0206890, IMG submission 152960) | Enriched cells from forest soil in Barre Woods Harvard Forest LTER site, Petersham, Massachusetts, United States - Alteio_BWOrgHeat_Nextera6 ... | reverse complement strand
GTGCTAATGTGGCATTCACTTATTTGTCATCCGTAGAAAAAGGACAGGCGCTGGAACAGGAGTTGCAAAGTTTTGGTACACAGGTAAAAGGCTACCGCTCTGATGCTTCTAAATTTGATGAGGCTGAAAAGTTGGTTAATGATATCGTTGCAGATTTTGGCACCCTTCATATCGTGGTGAACAATGCCGGCATCACCAAAGATGGTTTGCTGATGCGCATGACAGAAGAAGCTTGGGATGAAGTTTTGGACGTGAACCTGAAATCGATATTTAATGTGACCAAGGCAGCATCAAAGATCATGATGAAGAACCGTTACGGTGTGTTTATCAATATGAGTTCGGTAGTGGGTGTGCAGGGTAATGCAGGGCAATCAAATTATGCAGCTTCAAAAGCGGGTATTATCGGCTTCTCTAAATCAATAGCAAAAGAATTAGGCTCGCGCAACATACGCACCAACGTAGTAGCACCGGGCTTTATCAAAACCGAAATGACTGAAGTGCTTGACCCCAAAGTGGTTGAAGGCTGGGCACAAGCCATCCCCCTCAAACGCGGCGGCGAAACGGAAGATGTGGCCAATGCCTGTGTTTTCCTCGCATCGGATATGGCTTCTTATATTACCGGGCAGGTTATTCCTGTTGATGGGGGGATGCTTTAGAAGCCCCACCTAAATCCTCCCCTGTCGGGAGGACTTTTAATTTAGGTTCCAAACTAAAATCAGTTCTTTTTTGATAATTTTAAAGTCTCCCCAACAGGGGGAGATTATTCACCGGGTGTTTGTTCTCTATGGCGTTCATGAGGGCTGCGCCGTTTAGAGGGGGCCTATGCAACTTTTGTTTTCTATCACATGGGGATCAGTTTCGGGATGGTGGACACCTGTTTGCCTGTTGCTGGGTTTGCTTTATGCCTGGCTGATGTACCGGCAGCCCGTAAGTTTAGGTAAAGGTGCAAGGTATGGGTTATTTGCATTGCGTACTATCGCTGTATTCATCATTTCCTTTTTACTGATAGCGCCGCTGGTGAGATCAATTGCTTATAATCCGCAGAAGCCGCTGGTTTTGATAGCCCAGGATAATTCAGAATCTATTAAACTATTCAAAAATAACTCCCTCTCCCTTGGAGAGGGTTGGGGTGAGGTCCTCAAGCAGCAATTAGGCGATCAGTATGATGTGCGGGAGTTCAATTTCAGTCGTGATCTGCAAGATGAGCTGTCCAATAAATTTGACGGTAAACAAACCAATATTTCTTCGGCACTGCATCAACTGAACGAGCGTTTTGTAAACCAAAATGTGGGCGCTTTGATATTAGCCACAGATGGTTTATACAACCAGGGCAGCGACCCGCGATATGAAGCAAAGAATTTTAAAACCAATATTTATACCATTGCCTTGGGCGATACGACTGCCAAGCGCGACCTCCTCATAGGTAATGTTAATTATAATAAAGCTGCCTATTTGGGTAATGATTTTGAGGTGGAGGTGCTGGCCGAGGCTTACCAGGCCAAAGGTGAAAATATACGGCTGAGTGTTACGGAAGATGGTAAACAGGTATTTACCCAGAATGACCCGGTGATAGCTGATAATTTCAAAAAGCTTGTTCCGCTCAAGTTAAATGCAGATAAAAAAGGCATCCACAAGTATACCATCAGCATCGCCCCGGTTAAAAATGAAGCGTCACTACAAAATAATACGGAAACCATTTATGTGGAAGTGCTTGATGCCAAACAAAAGATCTTGCTATTATATGATGGTCCGCATCCTGATATCAGCGTAATAAAGCAAGCTATTGAGGCCAACCGCAATTACGAGGTAAAAGCGAGCCTGGTGAGTGATCTGCCGAAATTAAAATTGAGCGATTACAGCCTGATCATTATGTACCAGTCGGCAAGTAATAGTTCTGGGACATTACAGGATTTCATTACAAAAAGTAAGATACCAGTATGGTATATGGCCGGGGCACAAACTAACCTCCCCCAATTTAACAGCGAACAGAAATCGGTTCAAATCAATTCAGGTCGTGATGAAATGCAGGAGGTGTTTGCATTACCTATGGCTGAGTTTTCGTTGTTCACCATATCAGATTCGACGCGGAATAAGATCGCCCATTTTCCACCTTTGCTTGCTCCTTTTGGCAATTATAGCGGCAGCGGTACGGGGCAGGTATTGCTGAAGCAGAAGATAGGGCAGGTACCTACATCATACCCTTTATTAGCTTTTAACGATGAGAACGGCCGAAGAATAGGCATACTTACCGGCGAAGGCTTGTGGCGCTGGGCCCTGTCAGAGTATCAGACTTATGGCAATCATCATGCATTAGAAGAATTACTGGGACAGGGTGTTCAATACCTCACAGCCAATGCCAACCATCAGCGTTTCAGGGTTTATCCTGCCAAAAACGTTTTTGACGAGGGTGAAAATGTGATCCTGAATGCTGAATTGTATAACGATGCCCTGGAATTGGTGAACACCCCGGATGTGAGGATCGACTTGAAAAGTCAGTCAGGTAAAAATTATAGCTTCCTGTTCACCCGTAACGGGCAAAGCTACCAATTGGATGCAGGAACGTTGCCTGTTGATGAGTACGCTTATACCGCAACTGCCAAGCTGGGCAACCAGCAATTTAAAGCCGGCGGACAGTTAACCGTAAAGACGCTCAACCTCGAAACCCGCCAAACTGCTGCCGATCATCGTTTGTTATTTGATCTGGCCAAACAATCGGGGGGGCAAATGGTATATCCATCGCAAATCAGCCGCCTTGCCGACCTGATCCGCAAAAATGAAAATATAAAAACCGTAGTTTATGAGGATAAGCATTACAGCGACCTCATCGACCTGAAATGGATATTTGCTGTAATACTCGGACTGCTGAGCCTCGAATGGTTTATGCGCAAGCGCGAAGGGGAAATATGAGCATCAATATTTCATCGGTAATAGAAATTGCGGGTACGGTAGCTTTCGCCATTTCTGGCGCATTCTCGGCTATGCAAAAGCGCCTGGATGTTTTTGGTGTATTGATTATCGGCTTTGTAACTGCTATAGGTGGCGGTACTATAAGGGATGTTTTGATTGGCAACACCCCGGTAAGCTGGATGCGCGATTACCGGTCGCCATTGATCATTTTGGGTACGGTGATAGCTACCATCTTCTTTAAAAAATATATTAAAACCTTCAAAACCACGTTGTTCCTTTTTGACGCCCTGGGGCTTGGGCTGTTCACAATTATCGGTATACAAAAGGGTATTGATTCAGGCCTGAACCCCGGCGTTTGTGTAGCATTAGGCACCATAACCGGCTGCTTCGGCGGTGTATTGCGCGACATATTATTAAACAATATCCCATTGATATTTCAAAAGGAAATTTACGCAACGGCGTGTATTGTTGGCGGCACCATCTATATGCTTCTGATCAATCACTTAGACAAGGATATGGTGGAAATATTGGCAGTAATAATTGTTTGCGCCATCAGGATCGTTGCGGTAAAATATAAACTATCACTGCCTAAATTTTATGCCTGATAAAAGCCAGCCCTTAGAAAATATTGGCGACGAACACAAATTATTAGGCCTCGACCATCTGCGCGCTATCGCCATATCTTACGTGCTGTTGTTTCATTACCAGTTTTTTGGTCACCCAGCCTGGGTAAATAAGATTAGTAGTTTCGGCTGGACTGGCGTCGATCTGTTTTTTGTTTTGAGCGGATTTTTGATCTCCGGGCAGCTTTTCGCTCAAATAGCAAAAGGGAAAGTGATCTCCTTATGGGAATTTTTTACCAAACGGTTTTTCAGGATAATTCCGCCTTACTTGTTTGTGGTTCTCCTGTATTTTACTGTTCCTGCCGCGCGCGAGTGGGGACATCTTTCACCAGCCTGGCAATACCTTACCTTCACCCTGAATCTCAACCTCGACCCGCGACAATATGGTACTTTTTCCCATGCCTGGTCGCTATGCGTTGAAGAACAATTCTATTTGATATTGCCTTTGGTATTTTTGCTGTTCAGTCATTTCAAAGCGGGCAGAAAAGCAGCCTACCTGGTAGCGGCCTTGTTCATTGGCGGATTTGCGCTTAGGTATTGGGGCTGGAACCATTTTATTGGGTTGGACCCCGAACCGCAATGGAACCGTTATATCTATTATCCTACCTGGAACCGCCTCGATCCATTATTGACAGGCGTCAGTATCGCCGGGCTTTACGCCTTTTATCCAAACGTCAAAGCGATGATAAACAAATACTCCCATTCATTTTTATTGTTTGGTTTGATTTTACTGGTTGCATCCGGCTTCATCTGTAAAGGCTATTCGACTTATAATACTACCATGTGGGGATTCCCACTTATCGCAATATCTTATGGGCTAATATTGGCAGCTGTGGTTAGCCCTTCATGTTTTGTTTATCGTTTCAAATCATTTATTACCTCACAATTGGCTGCCTTGTCGTATTCAATTTATCTATCGCACAAAATGGTGATCCATGTTACTCAAAATTTGTTTAGTAATATGGGCGTCGGTAAGGATAGCAATTTAATGATGGTGATTTGCGCAGTTACAATAGTAATGATGGCATTGGCCATGCGGTATATTATTGAGAAACCCAGTTTGAAGTTGCGAAATAGTATCCTACAGAAATGGAAACGAAAGATCAATCCTTCTTTTTATCAGGAATAATCACAAAAACGTCCTCATTATCCCTTTTCATGAGATATTTTTCGCGGGCGAATTTCTCGAGTTTTTCTTTGTTCGACGTGAGTTCGTCAAGTTCCTGGTGGGCTTTAATAGTTTCCTTTTGGTAAAAATCGCGCTCCTGTTTCAGTTTGCTTACTTGTTGATGGTATTGGTATTGCGAGAACAGATCGTTCCTGTCAAAGAAGACCATCCACACCAAAAAGGCCAGGGTGACAATGAAGTATTTATTCCTGAAGAGGTTAAACAGGCGATTCATTCCAAATACAGTAAAATTTCGTTTAAAGCTATTTATTTTATTTGAACGATGCAAGGGGGATTATTAACTTGTTAACAGGGAACTGTAGAGACGCAAGATATTGCGTCTCAATTTTGCGTCTCATATAAATCCAATATTACATTACAGAGACGCAATATCTTGCGTCTCTACGGTTAATACCTTCTTCCACCAAAACGCTTCTTACCATCCCTATGACCGGATGATTGCTGATGGCGGTGATTCGAACCATTCTTTGCGGGCTCTTGTTTTCTTACAAACGCGGCAGGGCTCATAGGGTAAGGATGCTCCTCGTTAACTGGGATAGATTTGGATATCAGTTTATGAATGTCCTTTAGAAATTCAACTTCTTCCTGATCGCAGAATGAGAATGCTATACCGCTTGCTCCTGCACGTCCCGTACGGCCTATGCGGTGTACGTACGTTTCCGGTATGTTAGGCAGTTCGTAATTGATCACGTGGGTCAGCTCGTCGATATCGATACCACGGGCGGCTATATCGGTAGCGATCAGTACACGTGTGGTGCGGTTCTTAAAGTTGGTTAACGCGCGCTGCCTGGCATTTTGCGACTTGTTACCGTGGATAGCCTCGGCAGTGATGCCAACGCGGGTAAGGTCTTTTACCACCTTATCTGCACCATGCTTGGTGCGGGTGAATACCAGGGCAGTTTTAATACCCTTATCTTTTAATAAATGAATCAGCAATGATTTTTTATCCGCTTTCTCTACATAAAACAATGACTGCACAACGGTATCAGCTGTGGTTGACGCCGGGGTAACCTCCACCTTTGCGGGATTGGTTAATATGGTATTGGCCAGTTGCTGAATTTCATTCGGCATGGTGGCCGAGAAGAACAGCGTTTGTCTTTTTACAGGTACTTTGGCAATGATCTTCTTCACATCATGCACAAAACCCATATCCAGCATGCGGTCGGCTTCGTCCAATACCAGCATTTTAATATGGTCGAGGTGCACAAAGCGCTGGTTCATCAAGTCTAATAAACGACCGGGTGTGGCAACCAAAATATCCACTCCGCGGCGTAAAGCATCAGTTTGCGGGTTTTGCGACACACCGCCGTATATCACCAGGTGCTTTAGCCCGGTATGCTTGCCATAAGCTGCAAAACTTTCGTCTATCTGGATAGCCAACTCGCGGGTTGGCGTTAGTATAATGGCCTTTATTGTTTTTTGTTCTTTGTGCTGCAGCCTGTCCTGGTACAATAACTGTAAAATAGGAATGGCAAATGCGGCTGTCTTGCCAGTACCGGTTTGTGCGCAGCCTAATAAGTCGCGGTTTTGCAGTACTATGGGTATGGCTTGTTCCTGTATGGGTGTGGGGGTAGTATATCCCTCTGTTTTTAAGGCCCTGAGGATAGGCTCAATCAATTTTAAATTTTCGAATGACATGTAATGTATCTAATGTAATGTGCTAACGCGAATGCATAAGCGGATCTGAAGAGTCGTGTCTGGAGAAATCAAAACCGTAAGCGAACGGGTATTATTTTTTGCAAAGATACGTTTTTTTGGTTGGATTAAGTTGATTAGATTAAATGGTGGTATATCAGTTTGAAACACAAGCCATCAGATAGGCTATTCTATGTATTTCTATTTTTGAGCTATTTGTTTCTCACCCCAGCTTCGCAATTGTTTAATAAGGGGAATTAATTCTTTCCCGGTTTCAGTAAGGGTATAATCCACTCTTGGAGGAACTTCTAAATACACTTTTCTTGACACCAGTTCATCTGCTTCTAATTCTTTTAGTGTTTGTGTAAGCATTTTAGGGGTGATTCCAATTATCGCCCTTTTTAATTCGCCATACCGCATAAGTCCGTCTCTAAGCACCCACAAAATCCTCCCTTTATATTTCCCACCTATCCTTTGAAAAGCATAGTCAACGGCACAATGCGCTTTTTCAGCTTTATTATCCATTTCCGGAAATTTTTAAAACTCTGATAATCATTATTAGTATACTTTTGGTATGTAGTATACAAAATTGTATGTACTTGTTACAAATATACTAATCTGTTTTCTTTGTGCAAGATTATACAAAAATCAATGATGAATATTTCACTAAAAAACTTCTTGCAATTCCCGATCATTAAAATAATTGTGGGGATAACGGTTTCTTTGGGTACTATGATTCTGATCAAGAATTATATCGCTCAGCCTATTCTCTACAAAATTTTCGACGATAAAATGGTTGCAGACAATATTAAAAACTGCATCTCATTTTCGGCATTGCTGGTGAGCTATTATTATTTTTCAAAATATTATGAACATCGGAAGCCAATTGAACTATCTATACAAAACCTTCCCAGGGAAATGTTTGGCGGTTTCGCGCTGGGTTTCTTCGCAATTACTTTATCTATTTTCATCCTGTATATTTTAGGTTATTATCAAATAGTCACTATATCAACCGAAAAATATTCATTGAAATTATTTACGGTTTTGCTGACTGCAGCTTTTGTTGAAGACCTCCTGATAAGAGGATTAATAATAAGGGTATTTGAAAATTGGGTGGGCACATACATCACATTAATTGTTGCCATGTTAATTGAAACTTTGCATGTATTTAATCCTAATTCAACCCTGTTCAGCACTGCTATGGATTTGTGCTGGGGGTTCACAATGGCAATGCTGTATGTATACACCAAGAGGATCTGGCTGCCTTTTTTCTTTCATGTTGGATGGAACTTTGCCCAACCCTTTTATGGTTCCAACCTGACAGGTATAGACAATATGGGAACTATTATCCGATCGGAATTTTCAGGACCTGTAATATTTACAGGTGGGAAAGTAGGTATTGAAGCCTCAATATTTACCGTTATTATTTTACTGAGTATCGGCATCACGCTGTTCTATCTTTCGAAGAAAGAGGGGAAATTCGTCACGAGAAATAGTTTGCGCCTTAAAACGATTGGATATAAATAATATCATTTGATACTATTGAAAAATGCTTTTCGCTTAAGTTGATAACTTAATCTAACCCAATCAACCTACTCAACTCATTCAACACAACAAATCAAGTAGTCACCTTATGTGTTTTCAAATTCACATGATATGTGACACCATTGATCAGCATATCTGCCTGGTAATTTCCAAGGAAAGTCATAGTACCTATCAAACTCCAGTTTTTGCCGTAGGCCTTAAATGTAGCTGTACCGCTTAAAATATCCCGGCTGCATCCGCATACGTTAATAACAAGGTCCTTTAATACATAGTTGACATTCTGGATGGTAGTATAGGTATGGTTGCAATCGCAAATGGTGGTTGTTGAATAATAATAATAAATATCCCCGTCAACACCTACAAACTGGTAGTTGTTATTCAGGCATTTGATGGTATAATATTGTTTTACATAATATTGAGTTGATCCGTCGGGTCTTGTGGTTACGGTGCCTAAAGAGTCGTAAGCAGTATAGCCAGTTGATTTGCCATTGGTACAGTTAAAATAAAACGTAAGATTACCTCCTGTTGCGTTGGTGGTATCGCCTGACGTATGAGAGTAATTTACCAGCGAGTCTGTAAAGAAGCCACATAGCGCATTGTTATTGAAACCATGTTGAACACCCCTGTGATTACCCAGGGATACAGAATCGACGCCGTCCATCACATTCACACCGCCGAAATTACCGGATAACGATTTGGCAAGATTTACAGCAAGCTGGCCGACCAGGGTATCAGTAGAAACTGCCTGGCTTGAGGTTGCAGGCGATGGGTTATTTTCAGTTTTACGGCACGAAGTGTAAACCATCAGTATACAAACCATAATTGCAAGAAGAGGTTTGATGCAAATTTTTACAATAGTTTGAGTTTTACCAGGTATTGGTTTCATTTTTTGTTAATTAGGCAGTAAACTTTAGTCGTGGATACACGGTTATCAATTAACCGGTTGATAAATAAGTGCCAATTATTATACCATTAAATACTTAACAGCTTGCAGGTAAAGGTTTTTAGCAAATAAATTCCCGGAACAAATCTTTAACTATTATGAAAATGCCATTAAACCAGCATTTTACCACTTTTACTATAAAATTCATGCTCATCAATTTTTTTTCGAAGAAGTGATTTAACTTAATGTAAAGTTGATGCTTAAATAGAATGACCTTAATGTTAAATGGAAATTAGGGGAAATGTTTCCACAGAATTTCTCAGTTTTGGTGTGTTCCCGGCACTGTTTGTCTGAACTACGATTTATGGGATTAAACAGATTAGCTTGATTGATAGTTGGCAGTTTCCAGTAGACAGTTTGCAGTTACGTGGTTTGAGAATTTAAACATAGTCCTGATATTGTGACGATGCTACAGCATCGCACTTTGTAAATTTTCTGTCAAAACAGTTTAAATATATCGTTGTTCACCTGATGTATTTAACTTTGACTGATCCCTATCCGTATGAAAAACCAGAAACCAGCCCCCATCACCTTAAATCCGCAGGATGGGCAATACCTTTCCGTAGTTGGTGACACCTACCGTATCCTCATTACCGGAAAGGAAACAGGAGGCGATTTTGCTACAATAGATATGCTGATTCCGCCGGGTGGCGGCCCCGGGCCGCACGCACATGCCAATTTCCAGGAAACATTTTATGTGGTAGATGGCGAGATAGAAGTAAAATCAGAAGCGGGAACCTATATCGCAAAAAAGGGAGCATATGTGGTGATCCCGAAAGGTGGTATTGTGCATTGCTTTAAAAACAAATCGGATAAGCAAGCCCACCTGCTTTGCACGGTTATACCTTCTGGCCTGGAAGAATTGTTTTTCGAAATAGGCAAGCCGGTTGCAACGGGCGAATTTATGCCACCTCCACCGATGGACCCGGAATCCATCAAAAAATTGATAGCGATTGCTGAAAAGCATGGGCAAAAGGTTTATCCTCCTGATTATTTAGACTGACCAATCAGGTACAAAAGTGTGTCTTTAACATTGAAACTTGCCATACATGAAAACCATACAATACAATGCCTTCGGCGATTCGAGTGTTCTGCAACTTGTACAAGTTGATAAACCATCACCTAAAGGCGGCGAAATATTAATAAAAATAGCAGCAACTACGGTGAACCCTATCGATATGAAAGTACGGAGCGGGTATATGCAAAAGATCATTCCGTTAAATTTTCCCATAACGCCAGGATCGGATGTAGGGGGGACTATAGAAGCCGTTGGAGCTAATGTGTCCCGTTTAAAGGTTGGAGATAAGGTATTTGCAAATACATTTGGGGGTACTTATGCCGAATATGTGGTGCTTAAAGAAGAGCAGGCAGCATGGATACCCAAAAATGTAGGCCTTATTGAAGCAGCCTCATTAGCAGTGCCGCTGGTTACCTCATACACATTTTTGGTGCTGGGAGGAGAGGTGAAGCCGGGGCAACGTGTGCTGATCCATGGCGCAGCAGGTGGTGTTGGCAGTATTATGGTGCAAATGGCAAAGGCACTGGGCGCTTATGTTATAGGTACTGCTTCAGGCGAAGGACTGGCGCTGGCAAAATCGTTGGGAGCTGATGAAGTGATTGATTACAAAACACAGGATTTTACAGCGCTTGTAAAGGATGTTGATTTGGTGATAGACATGGCAGGCGGCGAAACACAAATAAAGTCTTTCAAAGTACTCAAGCAAGGCGGTAAGCTATTAAGCGCGATGATGCCCCCATCGCAGGAACTGGCTGAGCAATATCATGTGGAGGCGAAATTCATATCGTCCGAGCCATCCTACAAAAAGCTTGAGTTTGGTGCCAAACTGGTAGAAGAAGGAAAGATCAAAACCCGGATCGCCAAAATCTTAAAACTGGAAGATGCCGCTGAGGCACAGGATTTGGTTTCAGGTGGCGGGGTTAATGGGAAGGTTGTGCTGGAGGTGGAGTAGTTAGAAATGAGTTTTTAAAGGTGTCAATTACTTTTCACGCCTTTCATGTCGCCGTATTTTTCTGCAATTAATTGTAATTGCCTTAAGGTTGATTGGATATAAGTTTGATCAGACACAAATTCAAAATTTAATTCATTGCCAAACTCGCCAAGTTCATAAAAATGCCCCTTAACAGATAAATGGCCATTTGAATCATATTTAAGATTCACTTCTAAGTTACTTTCATAATTGCCAAAATGTATTTCACCTTTTAGTACCTCATTAGCATTTGATAGTTTTCTATAAAATTCAAATATTTCTCCTGTAGAAACATAAAGCTGTGATCTGACTTTAAAATTACCTGAACTAATTTCTACATAGCTTCGTGTATCGTAACCACCGAAATGGCATGTACTTTCGGGAAAGCCATAAATTTCTTCGAATGCAATTTTTACAAAATCTGCTCCGCCTTGTATTATAAATTCTTCCATTTAAGTTTAGATAATAAAAATAGGATTTAAAACCCACAAAAAAAGCCCTGATAAAATCAGGGCCTGATAATCTATAAAGAAAAGCTTTAACCTTTCAGCTTTCGCCTTTAACCTTTTTCCTACCTATTCTTAAAATATTTAAAATCCTTACCAATAAACTTCGCGCTGCTGCCCAATTCTTCTTCTATGCGAAGGAGTTGATTGTATTTGGCGATCCTGTCTGAACGGGAGGCTGAGCCGGTTTTGATCTGGCCGCAATTTAATGCTACTGCCAAATCGGCGATGGTTGAATCTTCTGTTTCGCCCGAGCGGTGACTCATTACCGAGGTGTAACCGTTGGTTTGTGCCAGGGTTACTGCGTTGATAGTTTCGGTCAGGGTGCCGATCTGGTTCACCTTTACCAGGATGGAGTTGGCAGTATGCTGGTCGATACCTTTTTGCAGACGCTTTACATTGGTTACAAACAAATCATCGCCCACCAGCTGAACTTTACTTCCAATGCGATCGGTCAATAATTTCCAGCCGTTCCAGTCGTCTTCCGACATCCCGTCCTCAATAGAAATGATCGGGTATTTTTCGGCTAACTGGGCCAAATATTCAGCCTGCTCGGCGCTGGTGCGGATAGCGCCCTTTTCGCCTTCAAACTTGGTGTAGTCGTATTTGCCATCAACATAAAACTCAGATGCTGCACAATCGAAAGCAAGGCAGATATCTTCACCTGCTTTGTAGCCTGCCTTTGCAATAGCTTTCAAAATGGTTTCAACGCCATCTTCAATGCCTTCAAAGTTTGGTGCAAAACCACCTTCGTCACCTACGGCAGTTGACAGGCCCCTGTCGTGCAATATTTTCTTTAAATTATGGAACACTTCAGCTCCCCAGCGCAGCGCTTCTGAAAAAGACGGAGCGCCAACCGGCATGATCATAAATTCCTGGAACGCAATGGGTGCATCAGAGTGCGCACCGGCATTGATGATATTCATCATCGGGATAGGCAGGGTGTTGGCATTAACACCGCCAATATAGCGGAACAGCGACTGGCGGCTCTCCTGTGCGGCAGCCTTTGCCACAGCTAGCGATACGCCTAAAATAGCATTAGCGCCTAATTTGCTCTTGTTTTCTGTGCCATCGATCTCGATCATCATTGCGTCGATTGCATTTTGTTCGAAAACATCTACGCCTTGAAGTTCCTTGGCCAAAATATCATTTACATTGTCAACGGCCTGCAAAACGCCCTTGCCCATGTATACGGATTTATCATTATCACGAAGTTCAACAGCCTCGTGCGCGCCGGTTGATGCTCCGGACGGAACGGCAGCGCGACCTAAGGCACCATTTTCGGTTAAAACATCTACTTCTATAGTAGGATTTCCACGCGAATCAAGTATCTGGCGGGCGTGAACGTCAATTATTAAGCTCATTTTGTAATTTTTAAGGTATTGAAATTAGTTAGTGTCAAAAGTACACAATTGGTTATATTTTCCAAATATACAATTTCAAACTACTTCGGGTAAAATTTACTTAAAGATTAACAATGATTTAATGTCATTGGTCATTAGTCATTAGGTCATTGTTGGTAGGTTTCGGCATTCCGCATTTGAACTTTCGCAATCCGATTTCCTCCTACTCCCACTTAAATGTCTTCACCGCAACAATATAGATGCCGATAAACCATGCACCCAGGATCAATAGCTGGTGGGTAACATCGCCAAGTGAGGCTCCTTCAAAAGCTACCTTGCGCATGGCGTCATTTAAATGGGTTAGCGGTAATACCCTGCTGATGTGTTGCAGCCATCCCGGAAATGCGGTTGTTGCAAAAAAGGTGCCCGACAGGAGGAATTGTGGAAGCGTGATAATATTAGAGAATGGTGGTACCGCGCTTTCGTTTTTTGCTACGCCTGATATAATAAAGCCAAAGCCCATAAAGATGATGAGGCCGATAGCTGACAGTACCAGCATGTTTAATACCGTGACGGTGCCGTGTATCAGTGTAAAACCAAAGGCATAATGGCCAATGGCAATAATAAAAAGCGCACCCAATAAGGCGAATGCAAGGCGGGCAATGGCCTCGCCTAAAACAATACTGTAACGTTTAACAGGTGTGGCAAAGAAGCGCTTGATCACCAGGGTTAACCGCAGGCTGAGGAATACGAAGGCTGTGCCGAATACGCCGCTGCTCAATAGTGAGAAGCCAAGCATCCCCGGCAGGATGAAGTCGATATATTTATATTCGCGGCCACTTACTGTGGTTTCATTAACCTCAGCCACTTTCGGCAACTCTTTAAACATTTCGGTGTTAATCCCATAGAGGATATTGTTTAAAACAGACTTGAAAATGCCGCCTTTATTGGATGCTTTGGTGTACTGTACATTAACGGTGAATGGTGCCTGTTGGTCTGCCGCTATGGACTTTTTCGGCAAGGCCGATAATGGCGGATAGAGCGTCCATCCACCCGTATGATTGTTTTTGATATCCAAAATTGCATCAATAGAACCCTTTGACAGGTTTTTGTTCATGTCCGCGGTCGACTGATCTTTAATAAGATTTACCAACTTTACATTTTTTAGTACCTTGTAAATCAGATTGTTGGTATCGCAGGTTTTGGCCACACCTACATCAACCGATACGCCACCGCCACCAATATTGGCAAATACAATAATAAATATCAACGGAAAGGCCAGGCTGAATACCACTGCCGATGGGCTGCGTAATATCGCGCGGAAACTGGCTTTAGCTATAGCTAAGGTGGCTCTTGTGTTGCTGTATGGTTTGTTGTTAGTCATTAGTCAATGGTCATTAGTCATTTGTGATTGGTCATTATCCTTGTGCATAATCCTCCCCCTTTAGGGGGTCGGGGGGCACTATTCAGGTCTCCATTCCTTGCCCGTCAAATTAATAAACACATCCTCCAGGTTGGCCAGTTTCACCTGCTTTTTGCGTTCGAAGCCGGTTTCTACCAGTTTATCAATAAAATGATCGGGTGTATCGATGCCTATGATATGGCCGCCGTCGATAAAGGCTACACGGTCGCAAAGTACTTCTGCTTCATCCATGTAGTGAGTTGTGATAACAACGGTGGTGCCGTTATCACGTATCTCTCGGATCAGATCCCAAAGGTTGCGTCGTGCCTGCGGGTCGAGACCGGTGGTTGGCTCGTCGAGGAAGATGATTCGAGGATCATTTATAAGCGTAGTCGCAATAGAAAACCGTTGCTTTTGCCCGCCGGAAAGGTCCTTATATTTTGCTTTTGCCTTATCGGTTAACGCCACTTTTCCCAGCATTTCCAAAGGCTTTTTATCGATGCCGTATAAGCCTGAGAAGAGTACGATCAGCTCAGACAAATTCAGATTAGGGTAATACCCCGCTGCCTGCAACTGCACGCCGATGCGTTTTTTGATACTGTCAGCATCTTTGTCGATAGAAAATCCATCAACCATGATCTCGCCTGATGTTTTGTCTCGAAGCGTTTCGATGATCTCGAGGGTGGTGGTTTTACCGGCGCCATTTGGGCCGAGCAAGCCAAATATCTCGCCCTCAAATACTTCGAAACTGATATTGTTCACTGCGGTAAAGTCGTCATATTTCTTCACCAGGTTTTTTACAGTGATGATGGGTTGTTTTGCCATAGCGTAAAAATGGGATAGAAAAATGGAATATCAATAAGATTTTCGGTGAACAGCGGAAAAAATCGGTGAAACTTCTTATTTAATCAGGATTTTTCTTGTCTCGGGATTAATCGCATTAGAATCAAGTTGATCAGTAATTCTTAAATATTTTCTGGCGCTGTCTTTTTGCGTAAAATAACAGTAAGCGGATGTCAATTGCCCATAAAACTGAGCATTGTGAGGATCGAGCCCAATTGCTTTTTTGAGGGAGTATATGGCCGAGTTCAAATATTTTACATCCTTTGTTTGAAAAAAGGCATTGCCATAACTTGTTGATGCATTGCCCCAGACTTTTGCGTTAGTTGGATTGATTTTTATTGATCTTTCAAAGAAAGGTATAGATTCTTTGAACTTCTTCTGCATTCCCAATAGATCTCCAAATCCCCAATAAACATCAGCGTTTAGACTGTCAAGCAGCCAGGCCTGGTTAAAGCGCATCATTGAAGTATCTAACTTTTTGCTATAAAAATATTGCCATCCGCGGTCAACGCTATGTTTGGCCGCATCCTTTCTGCTTTTAAATAATTTGTCGGATCCTGATAAAAAATCACTGTCCGCTTCAATTTGTTCATTGCATTTCTTTACCCTGCCGTACATTGGCAGTTTATTGATATTATCGACACAATTTTGTGGTTGGCTGCAGCTTGAAATAATGAAGAAGATGAGGATACAGAAAATTAAAATAAGCTTCATTATTTTGACAGGTTTAAGTAACAATAATAGATACTTATTCCCTTTATATCAAATCAAATTGGCAAACGACCTGCTGAGCGCTTCGGCCCGCTCAAACAGGTAGTTGTGAAGCTGAAATAGTAACGCTTTCATAATGTCCCGGTAGTTTTTACAAAATAACGCCACAAATATTAATCAAGGTGTTACTTTATGTTAAATTATGATGTCTTAATGTTAAATATTGTTATTTCATCAAATGCCCCAGCATGTGTATAATAGAATGAACATGCTGAATTGCTTCATGGGCAATGTGAATGATATGGATGAGTAGTATTGTTTTCATGATGTTGTGCGGTTAATGGCACAAATATGCCCTGACGGCACCGAAACCGCTATTACTTTTAGGCGAACGACGGAAAATTCTCGGTGAATGGGGGAGGCGATTGGATGAGTCGGTGAGAAATTCCGGGAAATTTAAAGTAGAGACGCAAAATTTTGCGTCTCTACAAGGTGTTTACTTCATCATCTTTACAAAATCATCAAACAAATACCGGCTATCGTGAGGGCCGGGTGATGATTCGGGGTGATATTGTACGGAGAATGCTTTTTTACCTTTTACACGAATGCCTTCTATCGATTTATCATTCAGGTTTACGTGGGTGATCTCTACCTTGTCCGACGCTCTTACTGCTTCGGGTACTACGCCAAAACCATGATTTTGTGAGGTAACCTCGCAATGGTCAATGATCACATTTTTTACCGGGTGGTTTAAGCCCCGGTGACCGTTAAACATTTTGATGGTTGGGATATCATTTGCAAGTGCCAGCAGCTGATGACCTAAGCATATGCCAAACATCGGCTTATCAGCCTTTAAAATATCCTTTACGGTATCAATAGCATAGGGCATAGCCGATGGGTCGCCTGGGCCGTTGGAGATGAAATAGCCATTTGGCGAAAAATCTTTTTCCATTTCGGCGAAGGTGGTTTTTGCAGGGTAAACCTTGGCATAAACATCACGGTCGTGGAAATTCCGGAGGATGTTCTTTTTTACACCGAGATCCAGCACTGCTACACGGTAAGTGGCATCTTCATCGCCGAAAGTATACGTTTCGGTAGTGGATACCTGTGACGAAAGCTCCAAACCATCCATTGACGGTACTTTGTCCAGTTGTTTTTTCAGTTCCTCAATATCTAAAATTTCCGAAGAGATAATGGCGTTCATTGCACCTTTATCGCGAATATGGCGCACCAGTTGGCGGGTGTCGATGTCAGATATGGATACAATGTTTTGTTCCTGGAAATAATCCTGTATGGATTCCTGTGCCTGCTTGCGGGTATAGTAAATATTATAGTTCTTGCAAACCAGTCCTGCTATTTGTATGTGGTTTGATTCGACCTCCTCCTTTGCAATGCCGTAATTACCGATATGCGCGTTGGTGGTCACCATGATCTGCCCGAAATAGGAAGGATCGGTAAATATTTCCTGGTAGCCGGTCATGCCGGTATTGAAGCAGATCTCGCCGGTGGTGGTACCGATCTTGCCTGCGGCTTTTCCATAAAATACGGTCCCGTCAGCCAGTAATAATACGGCGGGTAACTTGGTGAAGTTGGTGATCATAATAAAAAATTGAATAGTTGATGTGCCGGTCAAACTGAGGTTCAGCTCCGTGAAAACAGGTGTCAGAAGTGTAGCAGGAAACTACCGGATTCACGCCGCAAAATTAGGAAATAATTTTGGGTTTTGGATGTGCGATTTTGAATTTATTTGATTGATTTGGGCGTGCCCCTCGTACCCTGCCTGCCGGCAGGCTCGGGTCAGGCTGTGCGCTCATACTGCACAGGGCATTAGGCGCGATGGCCGGTATACGTTTCAATCCTTCACGCGGCCGCTTGTAGAGTTTACTCACCCGGTCGTGGCTTCGCCCGACCACCCTCTCTTCCGCAAACGGAAAAGAGGGTTTGAAAAATTTTCTGTTCTTCAACCCTCTTTACGGCTTGCCGTAGAGAGGGTCGACAAGCGCAGCGATGTCGGGGTGAGTCCCCGCGTTAGCGATGGCAGCGGATACAGGCCCTTGTGGCTAAGGCCTCGCAGGCGTATGAGCGTACAGCGCGACCCGCAGGGTAACGCCCAACAAATCCGCATTTGAACTTCCGAATTCCGAAATAGTTTTACCTTTACCCATCCAAAACTATTCGCATGTCTGTAAATAAAGAAGTCAAGAGAGTTACCACGCATATTTTGCAGGAAATGAAGAACCGGGGTGAGAAGATATCCATGCTTACCGCTTATGATTACTCCATGGCCACTATTGTTGATGAGGCCGGAACGGATATTATCCTGGTTGGAGATTCTGCCTCGAACGTAATGGCAGGGCACGAAACGACATTGCCTATCACGCTCGACCAGATGATCTATCATGCATCATCGGTAGTTAGAGCAGCAAAGCGTGCATTGATCATTGTCGATTTGCCGTTTGGATCATACCAGGGAAATTCAAAAGAGGCGCTCAGTTCGGCGATCCGTATTATGAAAGAAGCCGGGGCGCATGGAATAAAAATGGAGGGTGGTGTAGAGATAGCTGAATCGGTAACCCGCATCCTCACGGCCGGTATACCTGTAATGGGGCATTTGGGACTAACTCCGCAATCTATTTACAAATTTGGCACTTACACTGTAAGGGCGAAGGAAGAAGCTGAGGCACAGAAGCTAAAAGATGACGCTTTAAAACTGCAGGAACTGGGTTGCTTTGGCATTGTTCTTGAAAAGATACCCGCTGTATTGGCAAAGGAAGTTACCGAAAGCGTGCATATACCGATAATAGGTATCGGCGCCGGACAATATTGCGACGGACAGGTTTTGGTGATCCACGATATGTTGGGGATAAACAAGGGCTTTAAACCCAGATTTTTGCGCCAGTACGCCAATTTGAACGAGTTGATGAACAGTGCGATAAAGAATTATATTAAGGATGTAAAAGCAAAGGATTTTCCAAACGAGAAGGAGCAGTATTAGGCCCCTCCCGGCCTCCCCTGAAGGGGAGGAGATTTGTTACTTTCGGACTAAATCATACCATGAGCAAACCTCTATTCAAATATACTAACCACGACATTGTTGACAGTGATATCCTTTATGAGGATAACCACCTGATTGCGGTGAATAAAGTGGCGGGGGATATTGTGCAGGTGGATGAGACAGGGGATGAATCGCTGGATGAAAAAGTAAAGAAGTACATCGCCAAAAAATATAATAAACTCAATGGCGCTTTTTTGGGTGTAGTACACCGCCTGGACAGGCCGGTTAGCGGCGTGATCCTATTCGCTAAAACAAGCAAGGCTTTAGACAGGATAAACAAGATGTTTAAAAGCCGCGACATGCACAAAACCTATTATGCAGTGGTGCGAAAGCGCCCCGAACCGCCTGAAGGCAATTTAGTGCATTGGCTTTTAAAAAATCCCCAGAAAAATGTTACAAAGGCGCATGACCATGAAGTGCCGGGCAGTTTGAGGTCGGAACTAAGCTACCGTTTGGTTGGCGAACTGGAAGGATATTATTTGATAGAGGTAAATCCAATAACCGGTCGCCCGCATCAGATCAGGGTGCAATTGTCCACCTTAGGCTGCCCGATAGTTGGCGATAATAAATACGGCTACCCGCGTGGCAGTTTGAGAAAAAGCATTTGCCTGCATGCGCGGCGACTGCGTTTTATTCATCCCATAAAAAAAGAACCTGTTGAAATTGTGGCGCCTTTACCTAAAGATGGTTTTTGGGATAAGTTTGAGGGGATGGTGGAGTGATAGTAATACTACCAAACAGCCTTTGAGCGTAACGCTGCAATATTTAGCGGCATACTGTAAATGTTTGCAAACCCGTTGTAAACACTGTCCATTTTTTTGAGCATCTCCTGGTAATCTGCCATATGGGCAGGGGTATCAGGTATCGGGATATAATTGGTGGCAAAATATAAAGTAGTCTCGTCAGGCGACAATGCCGGAGACATCGCAGTTGTATAGGGATGATTTACCTGCGGCCCCATGTTTATTGGTTTCGACCACACACCATCCTTATTAAAAGTAATATAAATATCGCTTAAGCCAATTCCGCCGGGCTTGTTGCTGATAAACAGCATAAAGTCGTTTCTCTTTGATATGGCGCATTCCTGGGTATTAAATCCCGCTGTATCGATAGAAATTAACGTAGGTGCGGTAAAATTATCACCCGTATGTTTGGAAAGGTAAATGTCATTTTTACCATGCCCACCAGGGCGACCGTATGAATGAAAGTAAAAATCTCCATTTTCGGTTTCAGAAGGATACCAGCTATTTACGCCCGGGTGATTAATTATGGTATCTAAAAGTGCCGGCACCGACCATTTATCTTCATCGATCCTGGCTACAACCCATATATGGAAAGTTTTATCTGTCTTTGTGGTTGGGTTTTGATCGGCCGGCCTGTTAGAACAAAAATACAGGTGTTTGCCATCGCGGGTAATAAATGGGTCGGTATCATACCATGTACCAGAGAAATCAGCAATTTGCGGCGTTTGCCATTTGCCATTTAATTTTTTAGAATAAATAATGGCCTCCGGTGACCTGCCCCGAGAAAAATAAACCGTATTACCATCAGGCGTAAAGGTTGTTGTCCATTCATGGTAGGGAGTTGAAATTACTCCGCTGCCAAATAAAACGGCCTCACCTGACTTGCTTTGGCCATGGACTGCGAATGATGCAACAATTAAAAAGACTAAAATGAGGACGCTCTTCATAGCGGTAAATATTTTTTATGTAAGCACGCTCGTAAAGCTTTTAATTTATATCAGTCATTAAAAATAAAATCAACCATGTGGCTGATATTTTTAATGAAATATCATTTTTGTTTAATATGCTCTATCTTCATATAATGAAAAAGATCGTCTGTATCCTTTTATGTTTTTTTTTATTAGGCACATTGACGTATAATTCCCGTGCCCAATCGCCAAAAAATAAGACATCTGAGAATAAGATCGATCTTTCCGGCGCATGGAATTTTCAAATTGATTCATTGGATAAGGGGTTTGAGCAAAAATGGTATGACCGCAAGTTAGAAGATCACATCATGCTTCCCGGTTCAATGACTACCAATGGCAAGGGGAACGATATTACTTTACACACGCCCTGGACGGGAACCATTGAGGATTCGACCTGGTTTAAAAGTCCGGAATATGCTAAATACCGTGTTGCCGGTAATATTAAGGTGCCATTCTGGTTGCAGCCGGTTAAATATTATAAGGGTGCTGCCTGGTATCAGAAAACGATTGATGTCCCTGCTTCCTGGCACGGTAAATATATTGAACTTTATATCGAGCGCAGTCATTGGGAAACCGTGGTCTGGGTTGATAACAAGCGGGTAGGCATGCAAAACAGCCTGGCTACGGCGCATGTTTATGATCTTTCGAATTTGTTGACTGCAGCGCATCACCGGATCACCATCAGGGTTGATAACCGCACAAAGGATATCGATGTTGGCCAAAACTCCCATAGTATTACCGACCATACACAGGGCAACTGGAACGGGATGATCGGCAAGTTGTTTTTAGAGGTGAGATCGCCGGTTTATATTGATGATGTGCAGTTGTACCCGGATATAAAGAAGAAACAGGTTGTTGCCCGCATAATGGTGAATAATATCACCGGAAAGCCTGTTAATGCACATATTAGGCTTTTGGCCTTATCTGAAAACCCCGTTTCGGCAAAGCTAAATGACGTTTCAAAGAACCAAAAAATAGAGAAAAGCGGCAGTGTTGAGATCGTCTACCCGATGGGGGAAAACCCATTATTATGGAGCGAATTTCATCCGGATATTTATAAAATGCGGGTAAGCGTGTCAGCAGGTACGTCAGCATCCGATCAGAAATCTGTACTGTTCGGCATGCGCGAATTCTCGACCCAAGGTACCCAATTTACCATTAACGGCAGGCCAACCATGCTCCGCGGTACGCTGGAATGTGCGGCATATCCAAAAACAGGTTACCCGCCAACAGATGTGGCCTCATGGATGCGCATATTTAAAATATGCAAGGCTTATGGTTTGAACCATTTCCGTTTTCATTCCTGGTGCCCGCCTGATGCCGCTTTTGAGGCCGCCGACCGTACAGGTTTTTACCTGCATATTGAATGTGATTCTTGGGCAAATGAGGGCTCGGCGATAGGCGATGGGAAGCCGATTGATCAATATATTTATGAGGAAAGCAGGCGCATCTCGAAAGCTTACGGTAACCACCCATCCTTTTGTATGATGGATTATGGCAACGAACCTGCGGGAGATCACCAGGTAAAATACCTTACCGACTTTGTGAATTACTGGAAGAAACGCGACTCGCGGCGGTTATATACAACAGGTTCGGGCTGGCCTATTATTAAAGAAAGTAATTATAATAGCACCGCCGATCCGAGGATACAAGCTTGGGGTGCGGGATTGAAGAGTATTATCAATAGTCAGCCGCCACGGAGCGATTATGATTGGCGCGACACGATAAAGAAATGGCAGCATCCTACGGTTAGCCATGAGATCGGTCAGTGGTGCGTGTATCCAGATTTTAGTGAGATCGCGAAGTATGACGGGATATTGAAAGCCAAAAACTTTGAAATATTCAGGGATCAGCTTGAGAAAAATGGTATGGGGAAGCTCGACCGCGATTTTTTATATGCGTCAGGAAAATTGCAGGCCTTATGTTATAAAGCAGATATTGAAGCAGCCTTGCGCACACCAGGTTTCGGCGGATTTCAATTGCTGGGCCTGTATGATTTCCCTGGGCAGGGGACTGCATTAGTAGGCGTGCTCAATGTTTTTTGGGGTGATAAGGGTTATATCAGCGCAAAAGAATACAGCAGGTTTTGCAATCCGGTAGTACCGCTGGTGAGGTTGCCAAAAATGGTTTATTTGAATAATGAAGAGTTAGCTGTACCTGTTGAAATTGCGCAGTTTGGCCCATCAATAATAAACAATACAAATCCCTTGTGGAACATAAAAAATGATAGGGGGGAGGTATTGTTTAAGGGCGAGCTCGCAAAAACAAATATACCTTTTGGTAATGGTATCAAACTTGGAACGATCAAACAATCACTGGCCTCTATTAAAACCCCATCAAGATTGATTTTGACCGTGGACGTTGCAAGTCATCAAAACTCCTGGGATATATTTGTTTACCCGGCCAGTTTGCCGGCTGTTGATAAGGAAATTTTAGTAACACAAACGATCGACAAAAAGGCCATCGAAACATTGAATGGCGGGGGCAAGGTATTGTTGACGCTTAAAAAGGGCACGCTTAAAAAGGATAAAGGTGGGGGTATTGCCATTGGCTTTTCCAGTATATTCTGGAACACCGCCTGGACACATGGGCAGGCGCCGGTTACGCTGGGTATTTTATGCGATCCCAGGCACCCTGCATTTAAGGAATTCCCAACGCAAGGGTATAGCAACTGGCAATGGTGGGATGCTATGTCGCACTCCAATGCCATTCGGTTGGATTCGGTGGAAAGCGGGTTGAAGCCAATTGTAAGGGTGATCGACGATTGGTTTACTGCCCGGCCCCTCGGACTCATTTTTGAATGTAACGCTGGAAAAGGTAAGCTGATGGTATCGGGGATCGATCTGCTCACTGACCAGGAAAAACGGCCGGAAGCGAAGCAATTACTTTATAGCCTGGAAAGCTATATGGCTTCAAAAGATTTTTCGCCGGTGCAGGAGATCAGCATTGAAAAAATATCTTCGCTATATAAATGACACGATTAAAGGATTGTTATGATTGTTTATGATGTAAATGGAAGAGCTTGATGAAATAAAAAATGTGCTGAGGAAAATTACCGGCGATAATGATAAAGATCTTTCCATATTGGATAAACTTTGTTCACTCAAGCATTATGCTAAGAATGAGCTTTTTCTGAAGCATAACGCCACTCCTGTTTATACAGGATATATCTGTAAAGGCGTATTCCGCGAGTTTTATATCGATAAGGAGGGCCGTGAGTACAATAAAGCCTTTGGGTTTAAGGGCGATTTTACCGGGTCTTATTATGATCTCACGCTAGGTCATCCATCAACAGTTACCATTCAGGCGCTTACAGAGAGTACAGTGCTGCTGATCCGCTATAAAGAATTTCAAAAATTGATGCAAAGCGATCCTTTTTGGCTGCGGGTAGCTTATGAATCGGCCCACAGTCTGCTCATGAAAAAATTTGAAAAGGAATCGCAATTACTTATCCTCTCAGCCTCCGAAAGGTATGAACTGCTCCAAAAACAACACCCCGAACTGGAGCAGTTGGTACCGGCTTATCATGTGGCCTCTTATTTGGGTATTACGCCAATTTCGCTAAGCCGTATCCGCGCGCAGATCAGGGAATAGATTTCTTATCATTTGATAATAAAATTGGCCGGCTTGTTCATGAACTTTATCGTGTAAAATTCAACACATAAATTATTATGACGATGTTAAAAACTACAGGTATATGGGCGCTCACCTTATTGATGGCGGTATTTTTTCTATATGTGGGCTACAAGAAAATTTCGGGAAATGAAGTAACGGCACAACATTTTCACGAGTGGGGCTACGCACATTGGCTGCTCACCTTTGTAGGTTGTGCGGAGATAGTTGGCGCAATCCTGCTTTTATTCCCGTCGACCACAACAAGCGGAGCACTTATGCTTTGCCTTATCGTGACGGGTGCATCTTACACCTTACTCAATCAAGAAGTATGGAAGACCTTAACCATCACATCTGTTTGCCTGGTTCTCCTGCTTTTTTTGGGTTATTTGCGATGGAGCCAAAGCTGGATCTTAGCAGTGTTCAAGATGAGGGCATGAATTAAGGTTTATAGGATTAGTTAAAGAGATTTTACCTTTTCCCAAATCTTCTCATCCACCCAAACACCATCCTTCATGCTTTTTTCTCTTATCCTAAGGGTGTTTTCGCCGGGATATAAAATTTCTTTGCCCTTTTCGGTGCGGCTACTTTTAGTGTAGGCGAGGATCTCCTTTACTAATGTTCCGGTTTTTATACCGTCGTGAGGTTTGATACAGATAAACACTTGCGACACGCCGGATTCGGATCCGTTTTTTGTGACCTCGCCAGTTGACCTGCCCTGGCTGAGCACTGTAGCCAAAAGATCCAACACCAGGGATAATCCTGATCCCTTCCAGAAGCCGATGGGGAAAGGCCGCTGTGATTCGATAATGGCGGCCGGATCAGTAGTTAAGTTGCCATCGCTGTCATATCCTCCAGGCAAAGGCAATTGCTCATTTTTTGATTTGTAAAGATTGAGTTTGCCGAATGAATATTGAGAAATGGCCATATCCAGCACAATGTGCCCTTCTTTTCGCGGTACCGAAATCACAAGAGGATTATTGCCCAACCTTGCATCAATACCGCCCCATGGTGGCATATTGGCAATGGTATTGGTAAAACAGATTGCTATCAGGCCGGCCTCCGCAGCCTGCCAGCCATAAGTGCCGCCGCGCATCCAGTGGCTGGTGTTTTTTATCGATACACAGGCTATACCGTTTTCTTTTGCAATGCTGATGGCCCGTTCCATACAAAAACTGGCATTCAGCATACCCGGGCCAAGATTGCCGTTCCATTGCTCTATCAACCCAAAACCACCCACTTTGATCGGCTCACCATCAGCATTAACCAAACCATCTTTTACATATTGAACAAAGGTGGGGAAGCGGTTCAATCCGTGGGTGTACACGCCATCCCGGCTGTTCTCAGCAAAAATATTAGCGCATTGTTTGGCCCTGTCCTCTGAAAAGTTAAGAGAAAGCAATACCCGTTTAAATTCGGATTGAAGTTGATGGAATGGGATGGTCATTAGTTGATTAAGTTGGATTGAGTTGACGAAGTTAGATGGTTTTTAGCAAACTGCATAGTTGACTCACCTCCAAAGGAGTCCTTTGGACCTGTCATCGCTTTGCTTGACATCCCTCTCTCCGGCAAGCCGGAAAGAGGGAGAAGATGGATGTTTTACCCTCTTTCCGCTTTAGCGGAGAGAGGGTGATCCAGCGAAGCGCAGATCGGGTGAGTAAAAATAAGCGTAATGCAGGCACATTCAACACATGCCAAAATCTTTCGGACTTTCGGTCTTCCAGACTTTCGGACTTATTACAAACTCGCCATATCTATCACAAACCTATACCGCACATCACCTTTGATCATGCGCTCATAGGCTTCATTGATATAGTCGATGTTGATCACTTCCACATCGGATGTGATGCCATGCTCGGCGCAATAATCCAGCATTTCCTGGGTTTCCTTGATGCCGCCGATCAGCGAACCGGCTATACGTCTGCGCTTCATAATGAGGTAAAAGGCCGCTAAGCTTGGCGCGTCAGGCGGAACGCCTACCAATACCATAGTACCATCTAACTTAAGTAAAGGAAGATAATCATTGTACTCGTGCTGGGCGGATATGGTGTTTATAATAAAGTCAAGTGAATTGGCAGCCGCCTGCATTTGGGCAGGGTCCTTAGTCACAATAAAATGATGGGCCCCTAATTTTTCGGCATCAGCTTGTTTGGATGGAGATGTGCTTAGCACAGTAACTTCAGCTCCTTTTGAAGCAGCCAATTTAACAGCCATGTGGCCCAATCCGCCTAAACCTACTACGCCTACCTTGTGGCCCTTGCCCATTCCCCATTCCATTATAGGCGAATAGGTAGTGATGCCTGCGCAAAGCAACGGTGCAACACCTGAAAGCGGCAGTTTGTCGGAAATATGAAGCGTATAATTTTCGTCGACAATGATCTGGTTCGAATAGCCGCCGTAAGTTGGCTGCCCTTCTTTATCACGGCCGTTATAGGTGGCTACCATGCCTACCTCGCAATATTGTTCAAGTCCGGCCAGGCAGCTTGGGCAATGGCGGCAGGAATCGACAAAGCAGCCAATACCGGCCGTTTCGCCAACTTTGAATTTGGTAACCTGATCGCCAACTTTGGTGATCTTGCCTACTATTTCGTGTCCCGGCACCATAGGGAAAATAGAGCCTCCCCATTCGTCGCGAACCTGGTGAATGTCCGAATGGCAAACACCGCAATAAGCGATCTCGATCTGCACATCATGAGGGCCCACCTCACGGCGTTCAAATTTAAAGGGCTCTAAAGGGACTTTGACCTTTGGGGCCGCATAGCCTTTTACTGGTATCATAAGTTTGAGTTGATTAAGTGTAGAACAAACTTATAAGATTAGCTTCAAATAAATGGTAATTAAAAAACCATTTTAATTTATTACTGCCTCACCCCAACCCCTCTCCGCCTCACCCGGCCTTCGGCCACCCTCTCCAAATGGAGAGGGGATGAGGAATAAGGTTTGTTTGTGAGGGGCTTTAAAAGGTATAATCTTGAAGTCAAAGTCCTCTCCTTCGGAGAGGATTATTCACAAATTGATTATTTTTTAATGGTGTTCATGAGTGCTTCGCAGTTTAGGTGAGGCTATTTAAACTAAATGGCCGCTTTTACAGTTATATTGTTTGCCGGATAGCAATGGTTGAGCCGGATTTTCTATTTTTGCGCACATTAGTCTAATGAAGAAAAGGTATTTGTTGTCCTGCTTGTTTGGATTGGCTGCTATTGGCCTCCTCATCAACTCCTGTAAAAAGGAAACCCAGAACAATATTCAGGGCCTGTTTACCAATGGTGAATGGCAAATGGCATCAATACAGGTATTTCATTATGTGGGCGCCGTGCAGATTGGCTTAACAGATACCTTAAACGTTAATTGCAACGAAACACAGATACTTAAATTTAATGCAGATAATACCTGTACCTACACCAATTTTGATTGCCAGCCAAACACAATATCAACTGGGCATTGGTCGCTTACACCAAACCAGCTTTTTTTAAATTCAGATATGGTTTGCCAGGAATCGGTAGCTACGCGGGATTCAACAGCTGCGGGCAATGATACTACTAACTTGACTTCGACAACCGGTATAGTATCCATAAAGCCCTTTTCCACAGCCAGGATAGTTAACCTGGGGCAGTACTCATTAGTGCTACAAACGGGCGATCTGCAAACCTTTTATCCGCCAACACAAAAGCGCACAGTTGTACAATATGGATTTGTTCGTCAAAAATCGCAATAAGGCATTGATTAAGACGAGCAAAATTTTATATTTGAGTCGTTCTAATAACTGTATGAACGTTTTAACATTACTATGCGTATACATCTACATAAAGTAAACAAAAGACGACGGACAGTTGTTAATTGCTAAATTTTAATGAAAAAAAGGATCGCTATTTTTGCTTCAGGTTCCGGTTCTAATGCCCAAAAGATAATGGAGCATTTTAAACGCAACCCCGAAGCCGAAGTTGTACTGATACTCACCAATAACCCTCAGGCCTATGTATTGCAGCGGGCCGACAACTTCGAGATACCTTCGCATATTTTTACGCGCCACGAATTTTATGATACCGACAATGTGATCAGGCTATTGAAGAACCTGCAAGTCGACCTCATCGTATTGGCCGGTTTTTTATGGCTGGTTCCACCAACATTATTAAAAGCATTTCCAAATAAAATAATCAACCTGCACCCGGCCCTGTTACCCAAATATGGCGGCAAGGGCATGTATGGCGATAACGTCCACAAGGCAGTTTTAGCAGCAGGCGAAGAAGAATCGGGCATTACTATACACTTTGTGAACGAGCAATTTGACGAGGGTGAGATACTGCACCAATCCCGCTTTAAAATTGAACCAGGCGATACCCTCGAAATGATCAAATTCAAAGGGCAGCAGCTGGAACATCACCATTTCCCAAGGGTGGTGGAGAATTTGCTGAAGAAGATGAAGAGCTGAATCCAGCTTTTAATTGAAAAATATTTTGTGATAAATGACATCATTGTTCCACTCATGGCCGCGGGGCTTTGTCAGTTATTCGCAGATTGTTTGTTTTTTAAAGGTGCTCATGATTGCTATCGCAATTTTGGCTTGATCCAAAGTAACCAAAAGATCAAGACAGAAAAAAGCTTCAGCCCGCTCTGCCGGTTCTTAACGCTTTTCGGGCACATCCCGAAAAGCTAAACCGTCATTCACGCCTTTACGCTTGGCCCGCTTTTCTGTCAGGCCTTTGCCCGCTTTTGATCCGGATTCATTTAATGCCTCTATCCGTCAGCAGAACAGCTTCGGATGAAATCAGGCATCCCGATAGCTATAGGGACAATGGTGGCCTTCCGCGTAAGAAAGGCATAAATGTACCTGGCCGAGTCGGGAGATGTATCATGAAAAAAGGGCGGATATTACTTCCGCCCCCGATCAGTTAATTAATGTGTATTTGTTAATTTAGTTTTTCTCCCTGCGTTAACCTAAACCAATTGCCGCTGTCGTCAAAAAAAACTGCTTCAAATTTATCCAGTTCGGAGTTTTGATAGGGGTCGATACAAAAGTTCACACCCTTTGACTTCAAATCATCATAAGTAGCTAATAGATCCTTGCATTCAAACACGCCAAAGCTTAGGGTTTGCTCACTGATCAGTGATTGCATCTGCTTAACCTGGTTGCTTTTGAAGATCATGCTTTCTTCAACTACCACAAGCAATAGTTCCAAACCTGGCTGTTCGGGTAACTCAAGTGTAACCCATCGCTCCCCATTTACTATAATATCTTTATGGATACTTAGTCCCAATTTATGGGTATAGAAATCTATCGCGCTGTCGAGTTTGAGCACATAGATAAAATTGTGTGTAAGGCGGGTGATCATGAGATGGGGGTGTTTATTAATATTTATTGTCTTCTGTGGCTTGTATTGGTAAAATTCATTTCCCAGGTTACACCGTTATCAGGCGAAAATGCCTGGCTCCATACGGGGTTATCTTTATCTGTCTTATCCCATTTAAACATCACCAATATGGGTTTGCCATTGAAAGTATCCTTGCAATAAAACCTGCCGATATTTCCCTCAAATGAGCCTACTACCGGCGGGTCCATAGCGCCCGAAACACTGTCGGCCCAATAAAGGCTCCATAGTTTTGTTTCGGTGTTGAACAGGCGGACCGTCATGCCCTGGTAGGGTTTTTTGCCGGCCGGATTAAACCCCGATGTAACAACATCTACATTAGCCACTCCATATAGCATAGGGCCCATATTCTCATCTGTCGACTCAAACTCAATCCATTCTTTGCAATTGTTCAGCCTGGTCTTTAATCTTTTATTATGCATGTTCCATTTCCCTGCCAGATAATCGAAATCATGTTCTGAAGAGGTGGCAGACGGCGTGATGACAAGATCTCCTGCTGGAGAAACCTTTGCATTAACCATCATGGGCTCTTTTGACGAAGCACTCTGCGCCCGGATAAGCGAAGTTTGAAACAGAACTAAGATCAATAAGAGGATAGCCTTTTGGATGTATTTTGTGCTTTTCATTTGTCTTATTTCGTTAGTATAAAATTCTTAGCAAAATGCATTAAGTCGTTTTTGAATTAATGTTGAACGAGTTTATTAATTGCCCGGACATCAACCCACTTTACGTCGCCCTGACTGGCAAAAAAGAAATATTTATGATCAGGCGAAAAATAAGAGCAGTAATCACGGGTTTTAGTATTGATGTTTTTACCAAGATTAACAGGGCGGGTCCATTTTTTATCAGCATCCAATTTAGAATAATATAGATCTGCGCCGCCAAAACTGTCGTCCCTTATTGCTGAGGTAAATATGATAAAATCCTCATTGGGGGAAATGCAGGGATCGTACTCTGATTGCTTAGAATTGATTACAGCCCCAAGATTCTCCGGGGCAGTGTATTTGCCATTAATTAACCTGCTTACATAAATGTCCTCCTCGCCAAAACCACCATCCCGTGATGATGCAAAATACAGATTGCCATTTTTTGCGAACGAGATATAATAATCATCGCCATGGGAATTTACGACCTGCAAATTTTCAGGCACCGACCATTGCCCGTTAGCCAAAGGCTTACAGAACCATATATCATAATCTGAGGCTATGGTGTCTGTCGGATTTTTGGGCCGGTTCGATATAAAGTAAAGCTTGCCATCAGCAGAAAAAGCAGGGTCGGCGTTTGAATACTTGCTGTTCGAGAGGTCTACCGCTGCATCTGCGGTCCATTTTTTTCCATCGTAACGGCTAACCCGAATTTGTAATCGCCCCTTTTCCTTACGTGTAAAGTAAAATGATTTGCCATCCGGCGAAAATGCTGCATTGAACTCGATAGAATCTGTTGATACGATACCGGGTAAAAAAGTAATTGGAATTGAATCTGGCAAGGGTTGCGGATATGGAATATTAACAACGGCATGCCCGGTATAATGTTTAGTGGCACAAGATGAAAACACACAGATAGCGGCAAGATAAACTATTGCGAAAGTTATTGGATGATGCAGTATACGCTTCATTTGTTTTATTTTAAAGCTTCACTAACTTATTTTACCCTATGTGCTATGCTGGTTGAATTCGTTTCCCAGGTGACACCATTATCGGGCGAAAATGCCTGGCTCCATAAGTAATTATCCTTGTCTGTTTTAACCCATTTAAACATTACCAATATGGGCTTGCCATTAAACGTATCCTTACAATAAAATTTGCCTATTTTTCCTTCAAACGAGCCTACAAACGGCGGATCCATTGTGCCAAAGTTGCTGTCGGCCCAATAAAGGCTCCATAGTTTTGTTTCGGGGTTGTACAGCCTTAACGTAAAGCCTTCATATGGTTTTTTATTAACCGGGTTAAATGAAGACTTATAAACGTCTATATTGCCTATCCCGTTTAGTATCATGTTGTAGTCGCCTGTTGCTGTAAAAGGTATCCATTCGGAACAATTGTTCAACCTTGTTTTGAGCCTTTTATTAGTCATTACCCATTTGCCAACCAGAAAATTAAAATCATTTTGTGACGAAGTCGCTGATGGGACTATCTTAAGTTCACCAGCCGCCGTGATCTTAGCGTTTACCATCGGTTCTTTTGACATACCTGATTGGGCATAGCTATGGGTATGCTGCAAGGTGAGTAGAGTTAATAAAGTAAGGACGTTTCTTGCAAATTGAATATTTTTCATTTGTTTATAGTTTATAATGATTTATTGTTGCTGTTTTGGCCAATTCAATGATTCCGATTGGTTTATCATTTGACCCGGGTATCTGTGGCTACCCAGTTTAATTCCCAGGTTTTGCCATTGTCATCAGAAAAAGATTGTTCAAAATGACAGGTATCATGATCGATCTCTGTGATAATAAATCGTACAAAGACAAAACGGCCGCGATAAGTTTCCTGGTCGAAAAACTCGCCACGGCCATTTTTGAACTCGCCCACAGTAGGCTGGCCTATGGTCCCGCTGCCAAGGCGACTAAAATTAAGAGTCCATTGATGGGCCTCCGCATCATAAAGCCGCAGGTTTAAGGCACTAATATGCCCGGATGGGCCATCCACTTCAAGCTCAACCATATTGGCACTGCCATTCCAAATTTTATGTACCACGGTGGTGCCTTCGTATGGTATCCAGTTGTTTGATCCGGTTAAAGGGTGGTCAAGGCGTTTGAGGGTGGTTTTCCAGGTGCCAATTTCGAAGTCAAAATCATGCTGCCCATCCCGTTCTGCTGAAGGCGCTTTAACAGTGGTTTTTGATGTATCCGGATGCTGATTTGAAGGTTTATTGAAGGGATGCAAAATGCCGGCCATGCTCCGTTGTTGCAGGCTTATGGCCGACAGGCAAATCATACTTATTAAAACTAATTTATATTTAGTTTTCATATCATTCTTATTTCAGTTAATTAAGAGGTCAGATTATTACCGGAACCCGGACAATTTTGTGCTCCGGTTCTATATATTATAAAGCCCCGATCAAAATTATTGGTAAATTGGCTCCGCCGAAAGAGCCATTATGATAAATTTAACTGGGCCACTTAATGGGAAAAATTACACCTCAGATATTAGTAACTTTCATCAGCATTAATAAAACCGTTGGCAGTACAATCCATAATCAATTGTATGAGCAGTTGAAGAACGGGATTTATGAAGGGATGCTGCGTTCCGGCGACAGGATGCCCTCATCGCGCGAAATGAGTGTGGAGCTTAAAATTTCAAGAAATGTTGTAATACAGGTTTTTGAACAATTGAGGATGGAAGGCTTTTTTGAAACGCAAACCGGCTCGGGAACATTTATCAGTAAAAATGCGGATAAATTCCCCTCGTCAAAAAGGCTAATAACGCACCCTGTTCAAAAACCTGGGCATTCCACAGCTAATCCATATGGGCTTAATGATGTTTTTAAGGAGCATATAAGCGAGTGGGAACCTTTGCACCCTTTCCAGGTGTCGATTCCCCTGATACCCGAATTTCCTTTCCATGCCTGGACGCGCATCAGCACAAGTGTGCACAAAAATATGGCGGCTCTACATTTAGGTTATGATGACGCGCAGGGATATTTGCCTTTACGAAAAGCCTTGTGCGACCACCTCCGTATTTCGAGATCAATAAATTGCGACCCGGAGACTATGCTGATCGTGAATGGCACCCGGCAAGGTCTGCATTTAACTGCCGAAATGCTATTGAACAAAGGCGATCAATGCTGGATGGAGGACCCCGGTTATCCCGGCGCAACATCGGCCCTAAGGCGGTTTGGCGGACAAATATGCCCCATACCGATAACAAATGATGGCATGGACCTGGACTTTGCCATGCAGCATTACCCCAAATCAAAACTTGCTTATGTGAGCCCGTCGCACCAGTTTCCAATAGGTAATACCATGCCGCTAAATGAGCGTATCAAATTATTAAACTGGGCAAGGGACAACCAGATGTGGATCATTGAGGATGATTATGACAGCGAGTTCAGATATAACAGTCGGCCTATACCTGCGCTGCAGGGTATGGATACCAACGGAAATGTGATCTACTCGGGCACTTTAAGCAAGGTTTTATTGCCAGCCTTGCGCTTAGGCTACATGGTTTTCCCCACCGAAGCTATGGCCAGGCAATTTGCCACAGCGAAATCAGTGATCGACGGGCAAAGCAATATCATTACCCAGGCCATAGTATGCGAATTTATCAGGCAGGGGCATTTTAGTCGGCACATAAGGCGCATGAGGTTGCTGTACAAAAAGAACCAGGACGACCTGGTGAGCCTGGTCAACCAACATTTAGCAGGCTTGCTGACGCCTGTTCCTGTAGAGGCAGGTATGCACCTGCTTGCCTGGCTGCCACCGGATATTAATGCAGAAGTAATAGCAAACGAAGCCTTAAAAGAGGGCCTGATCATTCATACCCTTAGTCAGTACAGCATTAAATACGATCATCCGAACGGGATAATTTTAGGGTTCACCGGGTTTTCATTTGCTCAAATGGAAGCGGGGATACTTTTGTTAAAAAAAGTGTTGAGTAAGGGAGTTCATGGTTGATGGTTCATGGTCAGGAAGTTTTGAAAAACAGGGCTCTGTGCGTTTTGGTTACTATAGCCCCGCCCCGATAGCTATCGGGGCCATCGGGTTTAGGTTACTTAGGGCAGTGCAGCTATTTCCTTTTTTGTCATCCTGAGCGAAGCGAAGGATCTTCTGCGCTAACAAGGTATTGCAATTTGTCTGAACCGTCGATTTATTTGATTAGAAGATTTCGCTGATTTCTGATCAATTAAACTTTCCATTAGGATGCTCCACATCAAAATTTTCATTTTTGTTCTTTTCCCAAAGTTGTTGCGCATGCTGCCTGAATATTGCCGGGGCCTTTTGAAAAGCGTCGTCAAATTTATAATCGCCGCCATAGTAATCAGTCGCGTTAACTTTTACCTTACTGCCGCCCCGCATGGCATATTTTTTACTTCCTTCGTGCATGATCACCTTCATATCGCTGGGGCTCACATCCCCCCGACAGGCCAGCCGGTACATCAGCCACACTTCGGCTTTGCCATCGTGGTTAAGGTCGGTAATGGCAAAAGTGCCCGGCAAAAAATCTCCTGCAACATCTTCCTGGCACTGGTTGACCATATCGCTCATATGCCATTCGGGGCGCCATTTGTCGCCGGTTAATTTATAGCAGTAGGCGTATAAATATACACCGGTCAGCCTGTCGCCATCAATATCCGCATCTTCCGACGTGATGAGGATATGTTCGCCTTCGTTGTCGGTATACTTTATGGCTGTGTCGATACCGCCTTTATGTTTGATGTCTTTGGGTAGGGTAGCCGTGTCAATTTTGCTTGATGTTACTTTGGTTGCCTCTGTGTTTTGGCTGCTGCAGGAAGCTAATAAAATGATGAGTGCGGCAAGAGGTAGTAAGGTTTTCATTTGGTCAGGCCGGATTTGGTTGTAGCTAATATAGGAACAAAAAATTAATCCGGGATAACCCCGTCCGCCAAGTTTAGCGTCGACGCTAAACTTAAAATATGTTCAAGTGTCGACACTTGAACAGGCGTGAAAAATTTTCAATTTCACAATCCAGAAAATTATTTTGCAGACAAATACTTAGAAAACGCCGATTCCAGATCAATTGGTTCGGTATCCGTTTCACGCGAGAGATAATCGATCAATTCAGCATCAGTAGCCTTTCGTCCAATACCTTTTGCCATTGACAGAGTGTCCAATTCTTTAAAATCCTGGGTGGTAGTTTGCAAACCAAGTTCCTCAGCAAACCTGATGAGCAGGTTTGTTTTCTTGTCAGAATCTGATTTGATGATTAACGTAGTCATTGATCTAAGGTACCGCTTTTTGTGTGGAAACAAAAATTGTTGTTGTTAAATTTCCTTATTTTATTGCCCTTCATTAAACACAGAATCGACCCTTAGCACAACCCCAACCCCACCTAAACCCGATTGACGGAAAAGCCTTTGCGTGCTTCGGGGATGGAGCC
>Ga0206890_1048_pt1 | contig 35604 bp, 25 predicted proteins | sample Alteio_BWOrgHeat_58_FD_152960 | JGI IMG/M metagenome (GOLD analysis project Ga0206890, IMG submission 152960) | Enriched cells from forest soil in Barre Woods Harvard Forest LTER site, Petersham, Massachusetts, United States - Alteio_BWOrgHeat_Nextera6 ... | reverse complement strand
TCTCATACATCTTCCGATGTCATTTTCAAAGAGTTTGTGCGCAGCAAATTGTTTACTCACCGTGACAGAATTTGTATTTGGCTTTACCTTTTTCGACAAAATTGATAGCGGATCATTATTAAAGTGCGTTTTTAGGGAATATACTTTCCACATTGAGCGTTAACTTTCCTTGATGATTAATGGCGCATTGTGTTTTTTGAAAAAAGAAGGCGGTATGATGATACCTACGTTTGAGGCTTTGCCTTTCTCTTTCGTTCCAGCAGCCACCCTACAAATCCAAAAGTAATGGCAAGTATGAGAAAGAAAATGCCCTTGTTCATTGAGTCCCAGAAGTATTCGAAGTAGCGGGTGTAAAGATTGATGAGCAGGAACAGTACCCCAAAATCTCTTGCCAGCTCGTCCTTATAACGGATGCCGAGATAAAAACTGATTGCGGCAGCAATACCGAATACAAGGGAATATGCCAGCACATGCACCTGCCTCACCTGTTGCCATTCGGCCAGGCCGCTATAGTTGCCGAATATGGAAATACCCCAAAGCCCTAAAAAAAATAGTATAAGCCCGGCGACATAAGTGATGCGCTGTCCGAAAGATACTTGCTTTATTTGCTGTTGCAGCAAGGCGATGGCGAGGATGAGCATGCCCAAAGCAGTGTAGCGCATAGGGTAGTTCATGCCCAGGAAAAGATTGTCATTGCTCAGCCAGTTACTGAAAACCCCAAACCATCCGATGGTCGCCCCAATTGCCGCGATCCACAATGCCTTTGATCGAAATGCCCTCGCGATTATTAGAAGCAATAGCGCGGCTAAACTTAAGAGCGCTGTATAGGTTTTATCTATTGCCGCTTCCTTACAAAAATATACTAAAGAAGTAAGCACAGATAGCCCGCCCAACACCATGTAGGTTTCGTAAGCGGTATTGCTTACCTGGTTTCTTTTTTTACCAATATACCAGAACCATAGTACGGATAGCAGTGCCGTAATTAATGCAATCACAAGGTCGCTCCATGAAAAGTAGGCCTTTATTTTCTCAAGCAGCTTTTCATCGAGGAATATGGCGCCAAAGGCGAGGAGCGTACAAAACAGCGCTATGAAAAAGAAATATTGAGCTATCTGCAAGCGTTCTGAACCTGCAAAGCCTACACTTTTTTTAAGCTCATCAGCCTTTTCGGCAGTTAGGTGGCCGGTGTGCTCCCATTCCCGAATTGCGCGTTGCAATAACTCCCATTCACTCTTGTCAACTTCCATTTTGTAAGGGGTCAAAAAAAAGTTAAAATCATTTCATTACTTAAACCTATTTCCGGGGAAGCGTCATAATACCCCATTTAAGGAACGATAACAAAATAAAGTCCATCATCTGACTTGTTCTTTTCCATTTTTTCTACGTTATAAAAGTCTTTAAATATTTCAATATTCGCAGATTTTATGCCTCGAAAAAAAGAAAAATAACTGCGCCATACGGTGGACTTTATTTTGTTAACGTTCCTAAGATAACACAATTTCAACACACGAAGTATTAGGTCCTCTTCATACTTTTTGACTTCAATTTGTGTAAAGAACATTAGTGCAGATGATAAAACAAATAGAGAGTGTAGTGGCATGCGCATGAGTTAGAGATGCTATACTTATACTTCGCAAGGGATAAAATGTTATATCAAAATTTCACGCAAAGATCGCAAAGGTATGCGCAAAGAAGGCGCAAAGCCCATGTTTAAAAGTCACCTTTTTATCCCTTGCAAAGTATAAAAATGTGGCACAGTAAGGTAATATCCTTTGGCTTTTAGCAAGAGTTCCATCGCCTGATAAAATGAAAAATGCCTCGTCCTAATTCCTAATTTTGTATATTTGTTCTCCATTATCTAAGAAAAAGCAATGCAATTAGCAAAACGATTGAATTCTGTAACCGAGCCGCAGACGATTAAGATGGCTAAAATGAGCCGCGAACTGAAAGCTAAGGGTGTTAATATTATTGACCTGAGCCTGGGAGAGCCCGATTTTAAAACCCCCGAACATATCTGCACCGCTGCAATAAACGCAATAAATGAAGGCTATACTAAGTACACACCGGTGGTAGGTTATGCAGATCTGCTGGAGGCAATAAGTATAAAACTGAAACGGGATAATAACCTCGAATATGCTACTAATCAAATAATAGTATCCACCGGGGCCAAACAATCACTTTATAATGCTATAATGAGCATAGTTGACCCCGAAGATGAAGTGATTATTCCTACGCCTTTCTGGGTTACCTATGCAGCGCAGGCGCAAATGGCCGGGGGCATTGTAAAGTATGTTCATTGCGATATCGATAATGATTTCAAGCTTACTCCGCAACAACTGGAAGAAAGTATCACCTCAAAAACAAAACTATTAATTTATTCATCGCCCTGCAATCCTTCCGGCAGCGTTTATACACGCGATGAGCTGGCGGGGCTGGCAGAAGTGCTGAAACGTTATCCCCAGGTAGTGATCATCAGCGATGAGATCTACGAATACATTAATTATATGGGCCACCACGAAAGTATCGCCCAGTTTGATGAGCTGAAGGACCGGGTTGTTGTGGTAAATGGCATGTCGAAAGGCTTTGCCATGACCGGCTGGCGCCTTGGCTACATGGCCGGCCCGCGGGAAATAATACAGGCATGTGAAAAGCTGCAGGGCAATTGTACTTCCGGCACCAACTCAATCACCCAGCGAGCATCCATTACCGCGTTGCTGGGCGATCTTGCCCCTACCTACAAAATGGTTGAGGCTTTTAAACAGCGCAGGGATTATGTGATAGCCGCGTTAAGGAAGATGCCGGGGATAAAGTGCAGCCAGCCAGAAGGCGCTTTCTATGCGTTTCCTGATATCAGCTCTTTTTTCGGCAAGAGCCTGGGAGATTTTAAAATAGAAGACGACCAGGATATGAGTATGTTCCTGCTTCATGATGCGCATGTAGCAACCGTATGCGGCAGCGCCTTCGGCGACAATAATTGTATCCGCATTTCCTTTGCCACTTCTATGACTAACCTGATGGAGGCCATGAAAAGAATAGCCGACGCTTTGCAAAGGCTAAATGAGGGTGTGAAAATAACCGAAGATGAAAAAATAACTTCGGCGCCCTGAATTTAGTTTTTTGGGATTGTGGCGTACTAACTTTATAAACTCCAGTCAATTGGTTTTTCGCCATGTTCCTGTAACCAGTTATTTGTTTTGCTAAAGTGCCTGCAGCCGAAAAAACCATTGTATGCAGAAAATGGGGAGGGATGCGCAGCCTTCAGTATTTTATGCCTGGCAGTATCTATAAGGCTTTCTTTGTTTTGGGCAAATTTCCCCCAAAGTAGAAATACAATATTTGCCTTGTGCTCCGAAACACGCCGGATGACTTCATCAGTAAAGTAATGCCAGCCTAACTGGCTATGCGACATTGGTTTATTTGCTTCCACGGTTAACGAGGCATTGAGTAAAAGAACACCCTGCCTTGCCCATTTTTCGAGGTTGCCTGTATGAGGAATTGGTATGTCGAGATCATCTTTCAGTTCTTTGAAAATGTTCACCAATGAAGGTGGCGGGGGTATATTGTCAGGAACGGAGAATGACAGCCCGTGAGCCTGCCCGGCATTATGATAAGGGTCGTGGCCTATGATCACCACTTTTAGCTTGTCGAACGGAGTAAATTCAAAGGCGTTAAAGATGAGTTTACCAGGCGGATAAATCGTTTTCCCAGCCTTCTTTTCATCTTTAAGAAACAGCGCTATCTGCACAAAATATGGCTTGCTAAACTCATCGTTCAGTTCCCGCTTCCAGCTTTGCTCTATTTGTACGTCCATGTAAAAGTAATTGGAGCTGTAAATCTAAGAAAGGATGACAAAATAAAGTTTTCCAACTGGCCTCATTTTGTTAAGTATGCTAAAGCAGCTTAGATACAGAATTACTTACCTTTGCAAACAATTTCAAAAAAAGATAAATGCACGATACAACAAGAACAGAAATAAGTTCTTTGGGAGAGTTTGGCCTGATAGAGCATTTAACGAGGAATAATGAAACGCGGCAGGCGGGCACTATACTCAGCATAGGCGATGATGCAGCGGTCATAGACCAGTTTGGCCGGCAATCAGTTATCAGTAACGACCTGCTGATAGAGGGTATTCATTTTGACCTCATGTACACACCGCTAAAGCACCTGGGTTATAAGGCGGTTGCTGTAAACCTGTCTGATATATATGCCATGATGGCTACGCCCACGCATATTACAATAGCGCTGGGGGTATCGAATAAGTTTTCGGTAGAAGCGCTGGAAGAGTTTTATGAGGGCGTATATGCGGCTTGTGAAAAGTTTGACGTGGACCTGATAGGAGGGGACACATCGAGTTCGAAGATTGGGTTTATTATTAGTGTCACTGCAATTGGGGAGGTAGCACCCGATAAATATGTAACCCGCAGCGGGGCAAAGGTAAACAACCTGGTTTGTGTATCGGGCAACCTTGGGGCCGCCTATCTCGGGTTACAATTGCTGGAAAGAGAGAAAAAGATATTCCTGGAAAATCCTGCTATTCAGCCGGATCTGCAGAGCCAGAAATACCTTGTGGGCAGGATACTGAAGCCCGAGCCACGCGCTGATATAGTAGAATGGCTGCAGGAAAATAGCATAGCCCCAACCTCTATGATAGATGTAAGCGATGGGTTAAGCTCTGAAATGCTGCATTTATGCGCAGACAGTGATACGGGCTGTATTATATATGAAGATAAAATCCCAATACATGATGACGCAAGGGCCATGGCGATAGAGTTTAACATAGGGGCAGCAGCCTGCGCCCTCAGCGGCGGGGAAGACTATGAGCTGCTGTTCACCATAAAGCAGGAAGACTACGAAAAGGTGGCCCGCAATAACGATATAAGCATTATAGGGTATATTACCGAAAAAAGCGAGGGCTCAAATTTACTTACAAAGGGAGGGGTAAAGCATAAGCTTACAGCACAGGGATGGAATGCGTTTTTATAGTAATATAGCAGGAGGTTGTTTGTGGAAAGTATATAGTTTGGGATGGAGCCGAAAAAAGGAAGGCTCCCACTTCTTTGGTTAGGTTGGTGCCGTTACGATTTTTTACTTTCTATTTTCTATTTTTGACTTTGCAGTAAAAGTTATCAATTGGCGGTTAAAAAAGGTGGAAATACACCGGGTTTATTTGATTTTTTTTAGGAAAAAAAGCTGCATTTTTACACCACTTAATTTTTTTTTGTATCTTACACACAAATATTATCGCATGAAGTTTTGTAAACAAGCGCTTTTATCAGGTTTTGTATTTATTGCTATAATTATCACAGTAGTATGTAGCTCGTGTGAACAAAACATATGCAACAATGTGACCTGTTTTAATGGCGGGTCTTGCAATGGCGGCGTTTGCCAATGCCCATTGGGCTATGAAGGACCTCAGTGCCAAACCCTGTCTATAACCAGGTACCTCGGTACTTATATCGGTTATTCAGCCTGCAATGGCCCGACGCAATTATTTGATACAGCGTCAATTGTAGCTGCTCCTGGTATTGCGATCAATGCTGTAGCTGTTACACTATATAGCATGAAGCCAAAGGTGATTTATGGTTATGTGAGCAGCAACGAAAGCACTTATTCTATTATTCCCATAAATAACGACAGCCTTTCTTCAGGCAATGTTGTTAATGACAGGACCTTTACTATCACCCTTCAAAACGATTCAAAGTTATCCATCCTGACTTATTCTATTTTTGAAAATCCTACGGATACTGCGATTGACCACTGTTCATTTTTAGGGGTTAATTAGGTAAATTGCATGGGAATGGATAGCACGCCGATATTACCACATCGGGTGCTATCTGGTTTTCATCTTGCTTCTCACTTCTTTCTGTATAGCTATGTCTATAAAAGTAACTGAACTCACCAAAATATACGACACGCAAAGGGCGGTTGATAATATTTCCTTCGAGCTGAAAAAAGGTGAAATAGTGGGATTCCTGGGGCCGAATGGCGCGGGAAAATCGACCACTATGAAGATTGTTACCAGCTATTTGCCAGCCACATCCGGCACGGCGACTGTATGCGGCTATGATGTGCTGGACCAACCTATGGAAGTGCGCAAGAGGGTAGGCTATCTGCCGGAAGCGAATCCTTTGTATACGGAAATGTATGTGCGGGAATACCTGGAATTCACTGCGGGTATCCATAAACTGGGAAAAGATTCAAGGAGGCGAATAGAAGAAATGATCTCGCTGACAGGGTTGGGCAAAGAAGCGCATAAGAAAATAGGGGCTTTATCCAAAGGGTATAAGCAGCGCGTAGGGCTGGCGCAGGCTATGCTTCATGAGCCCGAGGTGCTGATACTGGATGAACCAACATCGGGTCTGGACCCTAACCAGATTGTAGAAATACGCGAACTGATCAAGAACATAGGGAGTGAAAAGACGGTGCTCCTTTCTACCCATATTATGCAGGAGGTGCAAGCCATGTGCAACCGGGTGATCATCATTAATAACGGTAAAATCGTGGCCGACGATTCCATAGAACGGCTGCAACAAGCCAATACAAAGCATGATGTGCTGGTGGTGTTATTTGAAAAAGAAATAGATACAAACCTGCTCAATGAACTGAGCAACCTGGAACGCTACGAACTCACAGGATCAAACAAATGGAAACTGGTTACTCAAAACCCGGACGCGTTAAGAAGAGAAGTGATGCAATGGGCGCTGACGCATGATATTAATATCAGTTCACTGCAGGCTGAAACTGAAACACTGGAAGATGTGTTTCGTACATTGACGAGGAAATAGTTTTCCAGTACCCCGTCTCAATATTTAACCCATTAGAGGTGAAAAACGCCTCCAAATAATTACTTTTATTTACGCAAAAGAAATTCATGAAAAAGATAGTGCTTCTTATTGTATTGCCTGTACTATTTATGGCGTGCAAAAACAATGGTCCTCATAATAATAATGGTAACAGCAAACAACTTGCTGACTTGCTGAATAACTATTGGGACGAGCGGATGCAACTGTTTCCGGTAGAGGCAACAGGCTATGGCGATAATCGCTATAATGACAAACTAACTATCACGATAGCGGAAAGTTTCAGAGACAGCCTTGGCAGATTTTATAAAAAATACCTGGATGAGGTAACGAAAATAGACAGCACCGGGCTGAATAGAAATGACCTGATGAGTTATCGCATCTTTATCTATGAGATGCAGATGGGTATAGAGGGGCTTAAATACCCATCGCATTATATGCCTATGAACCAGTTCTGGTCTTTTACGCTTGATTTGCCACAACTCGGCTCCGGGACAGGAAATCAGCCTTTTAAGAGTGTGAAAGATTATGACGACTGGCTGAAACGTTTGTCGGGATTTCCGGCATGGGTGGACACCGCAATATATGATATGCGCAAGGGGATTGCTGCAGGCTGGATATTGCCTAAAACCCTGGTCATAAAAATTCTGCCGCAATTAAAAGCTGTTGTTGTAAAAAATGATACGTCCAGCATTTTTTATGGCCCACTTAAAATGATGCCGGATAATTTTTCTGCTGAGAATAAGCAGCGGCTTATTGCTGCTTATACAAAGGCAATTGACAGCATTGTAAATCCATCCTATACGAAGCTTTATGATTTCTTTGAAAAAGAATACCTGCCGAAAGCCGTTGCTGCAAGCGGGTTAAAAGATATTCCCGGCGGCAGTGATTATTATAAATATTGTATTAAATACTGGACAACTACTGATCTTACGCCCGACAGCATTTATAATATCGGCCTTCGGGAAGTGGCGAGGATAGAGGGCGAAATGAATAAAGTGAAGGATGCAGTGGGCTATAAAGGAGATATGCAAGCGTTCTTTAAATACCTGAATACGGACGCTAAATTTTTTCCTTTCACCCAAGACAAACAGGTGATAGACAGTTTCTGGGGCATAAAGAAGGCTGAAGAACCGCAACTCCGAAAGCTGTTTGATAATACGCCTAAAACAAAGTTTACCATCAGGCAGACGGAAGCGTTCCGGGCAGCCTCAGCAAGCGCTGAATATAACCAGGGTTCAGAGGATGGAACAAGGCCCGGGATTTTTTATGTGCCCATACTCGACCCTAAGAAATTTAACGTGGTTGGCATGACCACTTTGTTTTTGCATGAAGCCATACCCGGCCACCACTACCAGATATCGTTGCAGCAGGAAAATAAGGAGTTGCCTAAATTCAGGCGCTTCCTGTGGTATGGCGCCTATGGTGAAGGCTGGGCGCATTATTGCGAAACTCTGGGTAAAGAGTTGGGCGTATATAATGATCCGTACCAGTATTTCGGACATTTAAGCGACGGCATACACCGGGCTATAAGGCTGGTAGTAGATATTGGACTGCACTATAAGGGTATGACCCGTGAAGATGCCATTAAGTATATGATGGCGCATGAGTTGATTACCGAAGCGGATGCCACTTCCGAAATAGAGCGGTATATGGCTATACCGGGCCAGGCCCTTTCTTATAAAATAGGGCAGATGGCTATAAGTGGCGAACGAAAACATTATGAGCAGCAACTTGGCCCTAAATTTGGTATCGCGTCATTTCATGATGAAGTGCTGAGGGACGGCTGTGTGCCACTTGATATACTACAAGAGAAAATTGCAGAATGGGCCAAACAGCAGTGATATTTTGAGATGAGACATCCCTTAAAAATAATGACAAAATAATCACCAGCCGCTTGCAAGCACATCAGCAATATGCATGGTCTGGATCGGGAATTTATTTTCGTTGATGTAGCCCTGTATGTGCATCATACAGGATACATCGGTTGTTATCATGTACTGTGACCCGGTTTCTAATGCGCTTTTTACCTTCACTTGTGCCATGCCAATAGATATGGCTTCAAACTTTACGGCGAAAGTGCCACCAAACCCACAGCAGGTTTCACACTCCTTCATTTCCACCAGTTCCAGGCCGCTCACATTTTTTAGCAGTCTCCTGGGGCCGTCCTTTATGCCGCACTCGCGGAGTGCGCCGCAGGCATCGTGATAAGTAGCCTTGCCCTGGAGCACAGCTCCTAAATTATCTACCTTAAGCACATTGGTAAGAAACTCAGTGAACTCATACATATTTCCGCGCACCTGGTTGCAGAGATTATGGTCGGAGCTATTGTAGAACAGCTTATCATAATAGTTGCGCACATAGCCAGTGCAAGAGCCACTGGGGCTCACTATATAAGAGTTATCCTTGAAGTCGTGTAGAAATTTTGTTGCCACCGACTTTGCCTCATCATGGTATCCTGCATTGAATGCTGGCTGGCCGCAACAGGTTTGGCGGGTGTTGTAAGTAACGTTACATCCCAGTTTTTCCAACACTTTCACCATATTCATTCCCGTTTCCGGGTATAGCTGGTCCACAAAACATGGTATGAATAATTGTACCTGGGGCATTTGTTAAGTTGTGAGTAGTAAGTTGTGTGCTTTATTAGCGGCTAAGATACTATGAATTTCACCGAATGAGAAAATACGACCGCGATAAATCTGTTATTTTCTATTATATACTTATCGAATATTATACTCCGCAAGGTATGTTTACGATTATGGGCCATGTTTATAACAGCTGATGTGTGCTTTTCAGTCTATCCCTAAACCCCTTTCTGAACTTCTCTAATTTTGGCCGGATAACGAAATGGCAATAGGATTGCTCGCCATGTTGATTAAAGTAATTTTGATGATAATCTTCCGCTCTATAAAAAGCTTTAAATGGAGCTATTTCGGTGACTATAGGATTATGCCATATTTTTTCATTGTTTAGTTTCGATTTATAGGCCTCGGCTTTCCGTCGTTGTTCTTCATTGTGATAAAAAATAGCAGAGCGGTACTGCGAGCCTATATCATTACCCTGGCGGTTGAGTGTGGTGGGATCGTGGCTTGCCCAGAAGGCTTCCAGCAACTCATCAAAGCTGATGACTGTTGGGTTATAATAAATATTAATTACTTCTGCATGACCTGTATTGCCGTTGCAAACCTGCTCATAAGTGGGGTGATCTATATAGCCGCCGCTAAATCCTGATTCCACTTTTTCCACGCCCATTAGTTGCTGAAATTGTGCCTCGGTACACCAGTAACAGCCTGTACCAAAAGTAGCTGTTTCTGTTTTGTCCTTACTATCTGTTGAGTCATTCATTGTTAAAGAGACCGTCAATGTTTTGTAAATACGCTGAACGATCGTTTTAGTTTAAAGGTCAATAATTTTTCTCAAAAGCTTTGTTTTTGTGAATATTATAAGCAATATTACATACTAAATTTTATTTTATGAAAACTAAATGTACCTCTACCTGTTTAGCATTTGCATTGGTTTTTTCATATAGCATTTCATGCAGCAGCTGTTATTCTTATCATGTAGCCACTCATGCACAAACGGCGACCGATGCCATGCCTGCGAACCGCATTAAGACCTATACGCTCTTTTGGGGCCTCATCAATAGTCCGCAGGTGATCCATACCCCGGTCTGTGATTCTCTAGGATCGAATGGGGTTAGCGATGTGATCATAAAAACAAATTTTGGCAATGCATTTCTCACCGTTATTACCCTGGGTATTTATTGCCCGGTAAGAATAGAATGGAATTGTGGGAAGCCATGCCAGCAAACACAAAAATTGTAATTTCTACTTTTAATAATTCTACTCTATGAATATTGTCAAAGAAGGCCCTTTTAACTGGAGTAATCTGCACATGAACTACAGCCGGGATATTGCCGGCCTTTATTCACTCGCCAACGCAACAACGGGTACGCCATTGGAAAATTATAATGATGCGACAAAGGGTATACAACAAATCATTGCAGATAGTATTGCATCAGGGACTCCATTAAAGGCCGTTGGCGGCAACTGGTCGCTTTCCCCAATATGCAGCACTACCGGGATCATATTGAATACAAAACCGCTCAATACCATCTTCTCCATTTCTGCCGGCAGCGCACATTCGGATTTTACAGGCGATGCGAATACAATATTCCTGGCGCAGTGCGGCAATGGTGTTTGGGAACTGAGTAATTTTTTGTTCCAACACGGTCTTTCCCTGCCCGCTTCAGGCGCCAGTAACGGACAAACAATAGTGGGGGCTATTGCTACAGGCACTCATGGGGCAGGCATATCATTCGGGGCGCATCAGGAAGCCGTGATAGGCCTTCACATTATCACAGGTCCGACGACCAGTATATGGCTGGAGCGCCAATCGGTACCTGTTATGTCCGATGCTTTTGCAGCCAACCTGGGCGCCAGCCCTGTTCGTGATGATGAGGTTTTTAATGCTGCCCTGGTTAGCATAGGTTCGTTTGGTTTTATTCATGGCGTGATGATACAAGCCGAAGCTGATTACCTGCTGGAGTGCTACCTGCGTCGAGTACCTTATGATGATGCATTTAAACAACAGGTTACAACGCTTGATTTTACTTATGCCCACTTACCTTATCCAGGTGAAATACCTTTTCATTTTCAATCGCTCATCAACCCGTATGACATAGACAATGGCGCATACATGACGGTCATGTACAAGCGCCCCTACACGACAAGTTATACGCCTCCTCGCCCAAATGGAGCAGGTATTGGGCCGGGCGATGACGCTCCAGCCTTTATTGGTAAACTAACAGACGCATTGCCGGCTTTAGTGCCTGTGTTGGTCAACAAAGTTTTAGCCGGAAGCTTAACTCCCTATGAAAAAGTATTCGGCAGGCTGGCGGAAATTTTCAATAATACTACCATTAGCGGAAAGGTGGCGAGCGCCGCGGTTGGTTTCTCTCCACAATATGCCGTAACTGTTATGGACATGCTTATGGCACTCAATAAGACTGCCGGGCCTTTTGTTGGGGTATTTGCGTTCCGGTTTGTAAAAGCATCCGGTGCAACCATGGCATTCACGCGGTTTGCGCCTACGACCTGTGTGTTGGAATTAGATGGGGTGCAGTCTGATAAAACAAACCAGTTTTATATTGCAGTTTGGGCTCAATTGGACGCGTTGAATATTCCGTATACTTTTCACTGGGGAAAGATGAACACACTCACCGCCGATAAAGTGCAAAGCATGTACGGCCCCGCTCTTCAAAGGTTTTTAGCCGCCAGGGCAGGTACTGTAGACGCCAGTACCTTAAATATCTTCAACAATGACACCCTTAGAAGTTGGGGTATAGAGGGGACTGGATTCCCTGGCGGTGCGGAAGCACCTGTTCAGGTTGCCTTGTAAGACGGCTTCCTATATTAATGTATATTTTTTCCCGGCTCCCCTGATGATGATAAAAACAATGAGGCTGATCATGGCACCGAAAAAGCACCATACGGATATCTCATAAAAGTGGAATAATAACCTGGAGACGCCATATGATAGCAGGAAGAGATAGCCGAGCCAGTGCAACCTTTTTATACTGGAAATAACCGGAGAAATTATGGTTGGCAAAAAAATAGAGCAGGCCATAGTACCAACTGTGCGCCAGCGCAAAGCCGAGGTCGTACCTTATATGGTGTTTGTCAATAACGGCGAGAACAGAGTAATGATACAGGCAAAAGCCAATATAGGCTGATAAGGTGATACCCGCCGCCAAAAGTACTGACATAATTTTTCTCCGCACTTTTTCCTGCTCACAGCTTAACATAGCGAATGGTATGTACACAGGCCAGACCATCTGGGCAAAAAAAAGAAACGCATAAGAAGCGGATCTTTCCCAATGAGCCCATTCGGGGTGCATTAAAGACATCCATACGACGCCTTCAGTAAACTGTTGAACGGCAAAAATAAGAGGTATCCCCGCAAGCGCCCTTTGTGAAAATGTACGTGAATAAGCAAAAGATGCAACACCAGCAACGGACAAAACAGCACTCGCACCAAAACTGGCTGAAGCAGAAAAACACATGTAAAAAGACTATTCCTCATTTTATTCTCCGACAACATTGCCGGGAGGTATGCCTTGACAGGCAATGAGCATATGCAAGGTAGGTGATAATCGGCAACATTTTTTGTTTATTATCAGGAAATAGATTATCTTTATAGAAACATAGAGATAGCGAATCTGTTCAATTTTCATTTCATCTGCCTATTTTTTTAGGATTTTGTGAGGTTCTATTTTTCCGCAATTATCTATACAAACACGCATCCTCTGTTATGATAATTGTGATATTTTTCATCGCCTTATGGTACTTGTCATTATTTTCTCAAACTTTTTTTCAGCACCGATATGCCGCGCATGGAGCCTTCAGCATGAGTAAGGGGTGGGAAAAATTTTTCTTTATCGTAGCCTATGTAACACAGGGGTCATCATACATGAGCCCAAGGGCTTACGCCGTCATGCACCGGCTGCATCATGCTTACACCGATACCGAGCTTGATCCGCATTCGCCTTCTTATTCGAAGAATATTTTTTCAATGATGTGGCGTACGCGCACCATATACCAGGATATCATTCACAACCGAATGGATGTAGAAGGCCGCTTTACCAAGAATTTGCCCGTATGGCCTGCCTTCGACAAATTTGCCAATGGGGCCTTCTCCAGGACTATGTGGGTATTGTTGTATATACTTTTCTTTGTCCTCTTTGCTCACAGCTTTTGGTTATACCTGTTGCTGCCCATAATCGTTTCTATGGGAGCTGTTCATGGCGCAATTATCAATTGGTTTGCACATAAGTACGGATACATCAATTTCAATCTGAAAAATACTTCCATGAACCTTTTGTTTGTTGACGTATTGATGCTGGGAGAATCATACCACAACAACCATCACAAGCATCCCTCTTCTATCAATTTCGGCAGCCGCTGGTATGAGATAGATCCTATGTACCCTGTCATACGTTTGTTTGCATGGATGCGCATTATTACCATCGCAAAGCCGCACGCTGTCCCGGCAATTGAAACAGATTTTTGATAGTTAAAGTACATTTTTAAAATAAATTTTATGAGTAGAAACATCACGATAAATTGTTCCGAAAATACACCATCGCAGATACAACTCGTTTATACCATTGAGACGCTTGAAAATCTGCAAACCATTACCTGTTCCGTCAATGAAAAACGCTTTCCTATTTGGCTACAGCTCAGAAAATTCGAAATGCAGTCATTGAAGGAAAAGAGTGGATACACGCCTTTGTATAACGAGGTGAATAATAGTAAAAACATGGCTACTGCATTGTTCATAGACCAGGTATATACGGACATCATGCTGGCAGAAAAGCTGGTCATCAGCAAGTCCGCGGCCTATTAGCGATATAAAAAAAGTCCCTCGAAAGGAACCTTTAAAAATACTAATCAGTGCGGTCTTTTTACTTGCGAATCTTTGTTGGGGAGCGTAGTTGCTTCTCCGTCTTTACAGGCTAAAGATACCCAGAGTTGGTTATACCGTTTTCTTTACTCTTATAGCGCTTAGCCCCTTTGGCGTTCTTTCAATTTCGAAAGTCACTTTATCTCTTTCCTTTACCAACTGAGATAATTGATTGACATGCAGAAAGACATTTTCGCGGCTTTGGTTGTCAGAGATAAAACCGTATCCCTTCGATTCATTGAAATAAGTTATAGTGCCGGTTCGCACCACTTCTTCGGGTTCTTTGAATTTTGCCGCCCCAAGCTGTATATCTTCCAGGGCTATTTCCTTTCTTTTTTTAGGATCAGGCGGTGTTGAAGAGATGTTCCCGTTTTCATCAAGGTAAGCCATCATATCCTCAAGGTTTTTACCCTTGGAGTTATTAGCTTTTCGGTCTCTCATTTTTTCGGCCTTGTCTTGTTTTTCTTTTGCCTTTTTCTTTTCTTTTTCCTTCTTTGCAAATGTTTCCGCCATAGTCAGTAATTATTGTTTTTAAATGTAGATTCAATAAGATTATCGTTTGTCAGCTGCCATTTATAACTTTCAAATAGATTGGGTAACGGCAATAACATGATGAACGAATTAATTATGGCTGCTGAAAACGCGAAAACTGAGGAGCATGTAAAACTATTACAAATCAGAAAAAGCAAAGGCAGAGGGCCATTGTTATTGTAAAAGTACGATTTAATACATTAAAATGAAAAAATATTTTTTGAAGAGGTAGTATTTACGGAAAGACTTGGATTATATATGAAACAAAAACAGGCGGACTTCGTCTGCCGAAGTCCGCCTGTTTAATAGAATTCCTCTCGTTGGTAAAAGAACTACCGCTGAACTGCCCGCCTTCGCTGAAAAAGCCTCGGCGGGCAAAGGCGGAGAGAGAGGGATTCGAACCCCCGGACCTTTGACAGTCAACGGTTTTCAAGACCGCCGCGTTCGACCACTCTGCCATCTCTCCGGGCGCAAAATTAGGTAAGCAGGTGGATATACAAAATCTTTTTTTTAGATAAGCTATATATTTTTAAGTCCTAAGTCTGGCGCCATAAATTCTGAAGAATTGAATTCTATATTCGATTTTCATTAACTTTTTGTTAGTAATTTATTTTGTTAAAGTTATTTTTTTATTACTAACTTTACTTTCGGTGTTTTCAATATTTTTATGGGGGGATAAAAGTTTTATGTTTTACCGGGGTGTAACTTATTAAAGCTCAATGTTTTTTGCTAAATTGCCTCTGGCGATAAAGTAAAAAAAACAGAATATTGCTTATTCTAAAAAAAACGGTAAAAGATTTTGCTTTTTATTGTCAAAATTATATAACTTGGACGCAGAATTAATTTAACTCAGGTTTATGAATAATTTAACGCAGGGTTGATCAATGATATTTTGTGACATAGCACGGTATGATTAAGGGTTGACCTTTGTTGGGTAATGTGATATGCTTTTTATAAAGAAATTATAATTTTAGTATTAAAATCAGTAAGAAAAAACAGTAATAATTTTTAACCGGGTCCATTCAATTTTCTTAAAAATCAGAGTATGAAAAAATTTTACTTATTTCTCGTTCTTAGCTGCCTGAGTTTTGCCGGCTACTCTACAACGTGGTATTCTCAAGGAACAGGAGACCCTTCTGTGTTAACCAACTGGAACAGCGTAGCTGGTGGAGGAGGATCATCGCCTTCCAACTTCACAACCGGGGGTGATAATTTTATTATGCAAACCAACATGACTAGTTCCTCAAACTGGAATTTAGGTTATACGGGCGCACCCGGTAGCGGAACGATGAATACATTGACTATTCAAAATGTTACCTGGACAATGACCGGATTTACCTGTAACGTTGGTAACCTCGTAATTAACGGTGCAAGCAGCGTTGGAACCAATGGCTATAATTACTTTTTTATCTATGGTAATTATACTCAAGCGGGTACTTCTTACTGGTCAAATCCTCCCGATTATAATTATGTCAGTTTTGCCAATACCTCGTCAACATATTCGAACCCGCAAGTGATTACCTTTACGAGTACCGGCTCCAACAACTGGACCTACTTTTATGTAAATCCCAATGTTAATGTTGCTCTTGGCGCAAATTGTACTTTTGGAGGTGGTTCTGATAATTTTTATGTTGGTTATGTTCAGTCATCCGGCGCTACAGGAACCGGTTCTTCTCTTAATTGCGGGCCTTACACGATGGGCGGCTCCGGCTACACTCCTTATTTTTATGGTGGATCTACTTTATATACTGGTTTGGCAGGCGGGATTAATGCGGCCATGCCTATAGGGGTTACTCTTAATTCAGGTGTGGGTTATGGGTTTAATGGCACAGTTGCACAGGTGACAGGTACCAATATGCCGGCAACTATTTCTGCTCCAGGACAACTAATTATTAATAATACTACCGGCGGGGTAACATTGTCGCAATCCACGACTATTACTAATACTACTAGTGGACTTGTTCTTACGAATGGGATACTTAACACTGGTACCAATACACTAACGGTTCCGGGTGTTGGGGCTGCAGTGAGTGGGGCAAGCGCTGCATCTTATGTAAGTGGGAATTATTTAAAAACAATTAGTGGCAATACTGTTATTAATTATGAGGTAGGTGATGTGGATTATGCGCCCATGCAGCTCACGCTTAGCGCAGCAGGTACCGCTGGAACATTAGGGGTAAAAGCTTCGGCCGGTCCTTTTGCGTTTGGAACTTCGTCGTCGTTTAGCCCTGTAAATATTGTCAACCATTACTGGACCATAACCAATTCCGGAGCCGCCGGCCCTGCCACTGTTACCCCCAAGGCTACCTACAACCTGGCTGATATATTGGGCGGGAGCAACACTGGATTTCTTACACAGGAATATATAGGTACAGCATGGTTGGGTGCAGCGCTGGCGTCAACTAATACGTCGGCTCCTTATTCTACTGCACCTACTTCCGGCATCGCTTTAAGTTCGCTTGCCGGCACGTATATATTTGGCGCACAGGTACCATACGCTTTTGCTACGCCGTCACCTGTTGCATTTGGCATCGTTGCAGTCGGCAGCACCACCGCCGCAAGTACAATTCTTGCTGGTGGTAACCTTACTGGTTCACCTATTGTTGCTACGGCGCCTGCCGGCGCCCTGGTGTCCACTACTGGCGCTCCAGGCTCATGGGTTTCATCTGTTTCTTATAGCTATTCCGGCACGTCGCTGGCGGCTACGCCATTATATGTGCAATATAGCGCTAGCGTTATCGGCACCTACACCGCGAGTGTGACAGTAACTGGTGGCGGTTTAGCAACTCCGGCTTCTATACCGCTTACTGCTACTGTTCTTGCGGCTTGTTCCGGTACGCCTGTTGCCAGTGCTACTGTTCCTTCGCCTGCTTCAGGCACCAGCACCACTCCATTTATTTTAAGCCTCTCCGCGCCGACTGTTGCTGCCGGGCTTACCTACCAGTGGCAACAATCTGCAACGCTAGGGAGCGGCTATACCAATATTTACGGAGCAACAAATTCAACCTATAGTTTTACCGGGTTGTTTGCCAACCGCTATTTTCAGTGTATTGTAGGCTGTTCATTTTCCGGGCTTACGGCCACGTCTACTCCGGCATTAATCACCAATACCGGAGCAACCACAACTCCACCGGCGGCCAGCGTAACAGCGGCGCCGACTCCTTTAGCATTTGGCAATGTTACTACAGGTACCAGTTCGGTTCCTGTACAGTATTTTAGCGTTTCAGGTACTGGTTTGTCTGTAGGCCCGCTCCTGGTAACTGCTCCCAACGCAAATTTCTCGGTATCTCTTGATGGAATTAACTGGGTTGCCGGTCCGGCTTCCCTGACATTAGGATACACTCCCGGCTATCCAACCGGCAGCTTGTCTGCTACCAATGTATATGTACAGTTTAACCCTACGGTAACTGGTAGTCTTGTATCAGGGAATATCGCAATTACCGGCGGCAATTTGGCTGCCGCAGTGAATGTAGCTGTCAGCGGTACCGGACAAGCTGCCTGTACGGGTACACCAACTCCCGGCCTTGCAGGTACAAGCGCCAGTGTAGCAAATGCTACCAGCATAATCACTTTAAATCTTACGGGTACAAGTCCCGTTGGCGGGCTTACTTACCAGTGGCTGTCATCTGCCACATCAGGCGGCACATATACTCCTATTGCCGGCGCTATCACGCCCAGCTATACTTTTGTAGGTATTTCAGCTACTACTTATTATGAATGTAGTGTCAATTGCCCTACCGGTTCTTCAGCGACATCGAATGTGGTACCTGTAAGTGTTGCCGGAGCTATCGCTGCGTCTTCATGTACCATAGGCGCCCCTTATCAAGGTGTTTGCTGCAACTTTTATGTAGGCTCTCCAAGTGCTCCGTTTATATTCCATGGAGATGGCACCAGCGTGATTAATGATGCGTCCACTCCGCCTAGCGCTGGTTATTGGAACGAAACAGCAACGCTTCCAGGCATCACTGTGCATGCGGGGGGCACTTACACTACAACGATAGGCGCCATCAATGATCCTGAGGGTGTGGAATATTGGATAGATTTTAATAATGACGGTATATTCCAGACATCTGAAATTGTAGGAGGTGCAAACATTTCCTGCTGCTCTGCTACGTCAACCGTTGCGGTGACCATTCCATCCAGCGGGGTTAATAACGGTGTTTACCGGATGAGGTGTGAGATTGATTATAACGGCTATGCCTCCGCATTGGGCCCTCTATATGTAGCCGGTACAAATAACATTCCGCCTTGCCCCGTAGGAACATCATCATCAAACTGGTATTATGATGTGAGGGATTATAAGGTAACAATAGGAGCGGCAGCCCCTCCCTGCTCCAGTGTCACCCCGGGCATTATCAGCCCATCGCAGGCAGCCAGTTGTAATGCGGCGTTTGCGCCCACCCTCTTCAATGTTGGGGAGTCGGTTTCATTTACAGGTATGAGTTACCAATGGGAGTCTGCCACCTCTGCCTCTGGCCCCTGGACAGCAATATCAGGAGCTACCGGGCAAAATTTTATTGCCCCCGCCATCACAAGCGTAGGTTCTATTTACTACCGCGATTCAATAACGTGTGTTAACGGGCCTGTTGTTGCCACAACACCAGTACAGACGATAACTGATAATCCGTTACCTACAATTGCAGGTACGCTTACAGTTTGTTCGGGTCTTACCGGCATTACAACAAGTTTAAATGCCACTCCGTCGGGTGGTACGTGGTCGAGCGGCAGTGTCGGAAATGCAACAATAGGTTCATCTTCAGGGGTTGTCACAGGTTTAAACCCTGGTTCAACATCTGTTATTACTTATACCTCGCCTGCCACTTGTGTTAATACGGCCATTGTTACGGTCAATACAAATCCGGCAGTGCCTGGCGGGGCTACCAGTGTTTGTATATCAACGACAGGAACTTTGGTTGATGGCTCAGGAGCCGGGACATGGACGAGCGGAAATACCGCTCTTGCTACTGTTGTTTCAGGAACAGGTGTAGTTACCGGAGTATCTGCGGGAACTCCTTTAGTTACATTTACTTTAGGCACTACAGGTTGTTCTAACACTGCCGCGATAACAGTTAATGCCCCCGCGGTCATAACCGGTACGCCGAGTGTATGCCTTGGCTATACAGGCAGTTTGTCTGCATCTATAGTCGGTGGTACATGGAGCAGCAGTAATACTGGTGTAGCTACAATAAACAGCAGTGGGGTAGTTACAAGCGTTTCACTTGGCAGCACTACCATAAACTATATTACACCTGGTAACGGATGCATTGCTTCCGTCACATTTAATGTGACCACTCCACCAGCTACTTTTACAATGACTGGCGGTGGCTCTTTCTGTTCGGGAGCTCCCAGCGTATATGTTGGCCTTAACGGTTCCGGCGCCGGTGTTGCCTATGAGTTATTTAATACTTTAACAGGCCCCGTAGCAAGTTTTACAGCCGGTTCATTAGGCGGTGCATTTGAATTTGGTGTTGAGCCAGCAGGCTCTTATTATGTTGTAGCAGCCGCGGGTACTGCATGTGCTGCTACTATGACCGGCACTGTTACGGTTACAGCCCTTCCATTGCCTACTGCTTATGCAGTAACTGGTGGCGGTGGCTATTGCCCCGGCGGTACCGGAGTGAATGTGTTTCTTAATAATTCTACTATCGGCATCAACTACCAGTTATTTGTTGGTGTTATTCCAGTGGGCAGTACCGTGCCTGGTACGGGTGCTCCTATTAACTTTGGCTTACAAACTACAACGGGAACTTATACGGTAGTGGCTACTAACCCCATAACAGGTTGTACCAATACCATGACAGGCAGCGCAGTAGTATCTGTCTATACTCCACCATTGACACAAACGGTTACCGGCGGCGGTAACTATTGCGTCGGCGGTACAGGGTATGCGATCGGGCTCGCTAGTTCTGTTATTGGTACTAATTACCAATTAACGATAGGCGGCGTGGGCGTTGGATCTTCGGTTGCGGGAACAGGCAGTGCAATCTCTTTCGGTGTAATTACCGCTGCGGGTGTTTATAATGTAGTTGCTACACAAACTTCCACCGGTTGTTCTGCTACAATGTCCGGAACAGCTACCATAGTTGTTAATCCGTTACCGACCGTATTTACTGTAACGGGTGGCGGTGGTTACTGCTCCGGCACTACTAATGGCGTTCCGGTGGGATTGAATGGTTCTACTGTTGGAGTTAATTATCAATTATATTTTACGGCATCAGGCGGCTCGCCAGTTGCAGTTGGCAGCCCGGTACCAGGTACTGGTGTGGCGCTTGCATTTACCAGCGGCACCGGTACCGGTGGCACCTATATTACGGCAGGCTCTTATTCTGTCTCGGCTATTAATCCCATCACTTTGTGTTCCAGCAATATGTTTGGCAGTGTAGCCGTATCTGTAAACCCGCTTCCGGCGGTATCTTCTGTTACCGGTGGCGGCAATTATTGCGCCGGCGGAAGCGGTGTGGTTGTAGGCCTGAGCAGTTCAACAGTGGGTCAAACATATAGTTTATTCAACGGCGCTACATTAGTAAGTGCCGCATCCGGCACCGGAAGCTCCTTTAATTTTGGCTCGGGCCCCTTTACCGGTGCAGGCACTTATACCGCAACTTCAACAATAACAGCCACAGGCTGTAGCACTAATATGGCTGGGAGCGTTATTATTAACATAATTCCATTGCCAAATGTGAATACAGTTGGCGGTGGTGGCGCTTATTGCACGGGTACTTCCCCTACAGCTGTGTCTATAACACTTAGCGCGTCTTCAACCGGTATCAATTACAATTTGTATAATGGAGGATCTTTAGTATCCACGATAGCTGGCACTGGTTCGCCACTCAGCTTTAATAACGTGAGCGCAGGTTCTTATACAGTAGTTGCGGTGACTACCACAAGCCCTGTGTGTACTTCAAATATGACCGGGAGTATTATTGTAAATGCCAATACACTGCCCACACTTTATTCTGTAACAGGAGGTGGTAATTATTGTGCAAATGCAATACCGGCTGGTGTGCATGTAGGGCTTAGTTCTTCCAATACAGGTATCAATTATTCCTTGTATAAGGTTGGAGGCGCTGTAGTGACCACGATGGCAGGAGTAGGTGGCGCATTAGATTTCGGCTTACAAACAACGACTTCTACCACTACTTACAAAATAGCTGCCGTGAATACAGCTACCGGTTGTGCTGATACGATGTCAGGCAGCGCGGTGGTAGGTCTTAATGCTCTGCCCAATGCCACTTATTTTGTTACGGCATCCGGCGGAACCCCCAGCGGCGCTCAATATTGCTTCGGCGGTACGGGTGTAAACATTGGAACAAGCTCTTCAGATGCAGGCATTAACTATCAACTGGCAAGTGGCGGTGTGCCAACCAGTGCGATTTTGCCAGGAGTTACAGGAACTGCCCTAAATTTTGGGCCGGTAACTGGTGCAGGCCCTTATACGGTCATCGCAACTAATTCAACGACTTCCTGCAGCACACTTATTACGGGTAGTATAACTGTAACAATAAATGCAGTGCCTCCTCCTTTCTCTGTAACAGGCGGCGGTGCATATTGCGGCGGTCCGTTAGGAACTACAGGTTCACTTGTTGGTCTGACTTCATCATCTAGTGGCATTAACTACCAGATATTTAATGGTTCAGCTCCGGGTGCAACTATGCTGGGAACCGGCGGTGCACTCAACTTTGGGCTTGAGCCAGCAGGCAATTATACTATTGTGGCTACTAATCCGGTTACAACATGTAGTTCAGTTATGTCAGGTTCAGCTTCAGTAACTGCCAGTGCAGTACCTGCTTCTTCTTACATAGTGACAGGTGGCGGAGCATATTGTGCCGGTGGTACCGGTGTTGCAATAGGCTTGAGCAGTTCAAGTCCGGGTGTTTATTATCAACTGATGTTGGGCGGCGCTCCCGTCGGTGGTGGCCCGGTTGCGGGTACCGGCATCGCCCTTAGCTTTGGTTCAACATTTACGATAAATGGTTCATACTATGTTATTGGTACAAATGCTACTACAGGTTGTTCCGCAGGTATGACTGGTTCAGTGACGGTTACTCCAAGTACTTTGCCAACTCCTCATACCGTGAATGGCGGTGGTAATTACTGCCCGGCAGGTACAGGCGTTGTTATTGGCCTGAATGGTTCAAACACCGGGACTACTTACCAATTATATAACGGTTCAACTTTAGTGCCCGGAGCCTTAGTAACCGGTTCTGGTTCACCAATTAACTTCGGATTGCAAACAGCGACCGGTACTTATACCGTTGTAGCGTACAACGGCTGTACCGGTACTATGACGGGTTCTGCTACTGTTGGCGTTTATCCACTGCCTGTTGCTTATGATGTAACCGGCGGCGGCAACTATTGCCCGGGCGGTACTGGAGTGAATGTTGGATTAAGCGGTTCTGCTACAGGGCTTACTTATACTTTGCAAAATGGTGCAGGTCCGGTTGCTACTATGACCGGCACTGGTTTCTCGCTCAATTTTACGGGTGTGACAGCATCAGGTACTTATACAATCATTGCTTCAAACCCAGCAACAAGTTGTAGCAGCAATATGACCGGCACTGCAAACGTTGTGATCAATACACCTCCAACGGCATTTAACGTAACCGGCGGTGGTAACTATTGCCTGGCAGGTTCAGGTGTTCTGGTTGGCCTCGATGGCTCTGTAACAGGTACTGAATACCAGTTATTCGGTAGCGCAGGACCCGTTGGCAGTCCAGTACATGGCACGGGTTCAGCTATAAGTTTTGGTTTGCAGACTACGGCTGGCAATTACACTGTAGTGGCAACTAGCTTATCAACAACATGTACTAATGCAATGTCGGGCAGTGCGACCATAGGCATTATTCCATTGCCTTTAGTTCAAAGTGTTTCCACAGGTGGCAACTATTGTGCCGGAGGTGCCGGGATCGATGTTACTTTAGGTTCTTCACAGCTCGGTGTTACTTATCAATTGTATAATGGAGCTACTGCGGTTCCCGGAGGAAGTATTACGGGTTCCGGTGCGGGACTTAATTTTGGGTTCCAGGCTGCTGCGGGCATTTACACCGTAGTTGGAACACAGGGCAGTTGCTCTAATACAATGTCAGGTAGCTCTGTGATTGTTGTTGATCCATTGCCGGTAGCATATACTGTAGGCGGTGGTGGCAATTATTGCTCTGGCGGTGCTGGACTTCATGTTGTACTTAGCGGCTCTAACACGGGTATTACTTATCAGCTAATGAATAGCGGTGTTTCTGTTGGTTCACCGGTTCCTGGCATAGGCTCCGCTCTTGATTTTGGTTTGCAGACTGCTGCAGGTTCTTATACTGTAGTTGCTACAAATACTGCTACTAGTTGCACGAACACGATGACCGGAGAAATACCTATTACTATCAACGCTGCCCCCAATCCATACACGGTTACTTCATCTGCAAGCAACTATTGCGCAGGTGGTGCTGGTGTAGATATTCAGTTGAGTGGGTCCGATGCTGGTATCCAATATCAGTTATATAATGGGTCAACCACATTGGGTGTTCCGGTTATGGGTACAGGTTTTGATATCAATTTCGGTTTGCAGACTTTAGCAGGCACCTATACAGTTGTTGCTACTAATCCAGGCAGTGCTTGCAGTAGTAACATGACCAGCGGTGCTACAATATTGATTAACCCGCTCCCAACTGCCTATACAGTAGTAGGAGGTGGCAACTATTGCAGCGGAGGTACGGGTGTTCACGTTGGGCTCAGCAGTTCGAATACCGGTATCAGCTATCAGTTATATATAGGTGGTGGTATTGCGGTTGGATCGGCGATGATGGGCACAGGTTTAGCGCTCGACTTTGGTGCACAAACTAATTCCGGTACCTACACGGTAGTAGCTACCAATATGGGAACGACGTGCACAAACAATATGGCTGGTAGTGCGACAATCACAATTGCTTCTTTGCCTACCGTTAATACGGTTACCGGCGGCGGCGCTTATTGCGCAGGCGGTGCCGGTGTGCACATAGGCCTTAATGGTTCTACCGGTGGTGTTGTCTATCAGCTATACAATGGTTCTTCTTTGGTAGGAGCCCCGGTTGCAGGTACAGGTATCGCATTAGATTTTGGGTTGCAGACCGCGGCTGGTACTTATACAGTGATGGGACTAAACAGTACTACCGCATGTAGCAGTAATATGGCCGGCAGTACGACGGTCACCATTAATTCGCTGCCATCAGCGTTTGCTGTAACCGGTGGCGGTAACTACTGCCCAAGCGCAAGTGGTGTGGCTGTTGGATTGGGTGGTTCTGCTACTGGTATCAGTTACCAGTTATACAATGGTTCAGCACCATCTGGCGGCGCGATTTTGGGTACCGGAGCTTCTATTAACTTCGGGTTGGAAACAGCAGGCACTTATACTGCAGTCGCAACAAATTCCGCTACTGGTTGTAGCAGCAATATGTCCGGCACAATTAGCGTTGGCCTTAACCCATTACCTGGTGTTTATTCAGTTCTCGGCGGCGGTAATTATTGTGCCGGCGGAACTGGCGTACATGTTGGCTTAACCGGCTCGGCAACAGGTATTAATTACCAGTTGTTCAATACTTCCGGTAGTACAGGTTTCCCTGTAGCTGGTACGGGTGGCCCAATAGATTTTGGTCCACAGACTGTTGCAGGCGTCTATACAGTTGTAGCGACAAATGGCACAACAGGCTGCACCAACAACATGGCCGGGTCAACTACTGTTGTTGTTAATTCACTCGTTTCACCTTCAGTAACTGTTTCAACAGGGGTAGGAGATACAATTTGTAATGGTCGCATAGTTACAATAAGCACTACGGTTAGTAACGGTGGTTCAGCTCCTGTTTTTTCATGGAGCATAAATGGTTCTCCTGTTAGCGGTTCCGGCAGCTCTTATAGCTATGTGCCAGCAGATCGCGACGTAGTAGGCGTCTCAATGACCAGCAACGCGACTTGCGCTACACCGGCTACGGTGGGCAATTCAGTTACCTTGAGTGTTTGGGCAAATGGCAATCCTACAATCAGTATTGCAGCAACACCCGGACAAACAGTTTGTCAGGGCACACCAGTGACGTTTAATAACGATAATACGTTTGGTGGTACTCCGACATTCACATGGATAGTGAATGGCTCCAATGTAAGCAGTGCTTCGTCTGAAACTTACGTTCCTGCGAACGGCGATGTAGTTTATTGCATTATGACGAGCAATTACCTCTGCCGACTGGAAAACACTGTGACCAGCAACCATATTACAATGGAAGTTGATGACAGCCTGCTGCCAACGATTACACTTAAGGCTTACCCGGGTGTTGACTTTACTCTTGGCGAAAGTGTTACAGTTACTGCCTCAGTTCTAAATGGTGGTGCAACTCCATCATATCAATGGTTCGTCAACGGTGTTCCGGTACCTGGTGCTAACGCAGCATCTTATACCAGCAGCAATTTTGCAAGTGGTGATTCCGTAACCTGTCTGGTTACTGCCAGCGGTGGCTGTACAGGTTTAAGTGCTTTTAATTCCATCAGGCTTGAAGGAAGCACCGGAGTAAGCCAGGTTGCAATGAATAATAGTAATATCCAACTGGTGCCCAATCCTAATAATGGTGTGTTTACCATTAAGGGCACACTTGGTACTACGAATGACGAAGAGGTATCTGTAGAAATATCTGACATGCTTGGCCAGGTTATCTATAAAGATAAGGTAATGGTACATGGTGGTAATATTGACCAGAAGGTACAGCTCAGCAGTTCAATAGCGAACGGTATGTATATACTTAACCTAAGCTCTGCGTCTGCGAACAATGTATTCCATGTAGTTATCGAGCAATAATTGTTTCGATGTTACAGTTGAAATTTAAGAGCGGGGAGCGTTTAGCTCTCCGCTCTTTTTTTGAGCAGGGGAGGACTGTGTACTTACAAATTTGAGATCATGATTGCTTGTATCTACGAATATTGCAAAATGTTAAAAACTAGAGGGTTTAAAAACCGTATTTAATAAACTCCCGTATCTATAGTACATAAAATTACGAAGCAATGAAAAGTAGCACATGTTTTTTATCAGCCGTTCTTATTTCCGCGAGTTTGAGTTCCTGCGGCCAGGCGGTATCATCTCAAAAGGCCAAGGCAATTGCCAATAACTTTGCGGCCGACAAGGTACCGGCTAACCTTTCCAAATACAGCCAGGCTACCTTTGCAGCTGGCTGCTTTTGGCACGAAGAAACCCTTTTCGAGAGTATTAAAGGTGTCATAGACGGTGTTTCTGGCTATGCAGGTGGTACGAGAAAGAACCCTAGTTATGAAGATGTGGAAACAGGCACAACTGGCCATGCAGAGACCGTGAATGTGTATTATGACAGCACAATGATCACTTATCCTGAATTGCTGAAGGTTTACTTCGAGTCGCAGGAAGACCCCACACAGGTAAATGGCCAGGGCCCTGACGAAGGCACACAGTACCGCTCCATAGTGTTTTACAGGAATGGAAAAGAAAAAGCTATGGTAGAGGATTACATACGACAACTGGATAAATCAGGGAAATACAAAAGGCCTATATCCGCCCAGGTTATACCCTATGCCGTCTTTTGGCGGGCAGAAGATTACCACCAACATTACATAGACCACAATACAGATAACCCATACGTGCAAAACGTGTCTATCAGGGACATAGCCCGTTTCCAGGCCGCCCATCCGGATATGATAAAGCCGGGTCACAGTTTCGTGAGCAAATAGGGTAGGGCACTTTCTTAAAGGTCGCGGCTATCAAAAAATGTCACCTTGCTTAACAAGGAATCCCAGACACTTTCTACGTAAGGAATAGCATCTGGTTATCTATTGAATGGAAAAAATCCTGAGGCTGAAAAGTACGCCAGTTAGGGCTTTCGAGCAACCTTACGTAATGGTCGATGTGAGAGCGGCGAAAATCGTACTGCGTTTGTTCGGGCATATTAATCGCAACGATCCAGCCTCCATTGTCTTTTATATCTTCGCTCCATTCTTCGTAGTAATCTCTATCGCTGCTGTGAAAATTCAGCACATTTTCAGTAATCAGTATGAACTTATAAATACCCTTTGCAACCATGGGGTCTATTACAGATCGCTTTAACTGCATAATGTCGTTTTCAACTGCATCATTCCATTCACCAATTAACTCAATAATGGCATAATTCAGTTCGTAGTCAGCAAACAATACCTTCAGATACAACGTCCTTGATCCAAATTCATCCCACTGCGGATGTATGTAGTAGTTGTAAACAGTATTTGAAAATTCAAATTCACTATGTTCTACTCCATAAAAAGGCGAAAGTTCATCGTCTTCCGCATTATATAAATGACGCCAGTTATAGTATGGCTCTATCTCGTGCATTTTGTTCGTTTCGTTATCCGAATTTTTGCTGCCACGCCATTGTGCCTCCCGTTACGTTTACCACATTGGTAAAGCCCACCTGTTCTAAGACCATGCAGGCCTGCATACTTCTGCTTCCGGCTTTGCAATGTATAATCAACTCCTCATTTCTAAAATCTTCCAAATCATCAAGCTGCAGACCTAGTATCTGCCCCAGTGGAATGAGCTTTCCGCCGATGTTATATTCAGCATATTCTGATGGCTCTCGCACGTCTATCAGGTGAATCTCTTCCCCTGCATCTAATCTTTTTTTCAGCTCTTCGACGGTTATATTTTTCATTCTATGATCATTATTATTAATGAAGAATAGTTTTATAATTTTACAAACTTTTGCGGTGCCGCATCCAGTTTATCTGCATTTAGTGTAGCAAAGTATATCCCCGGTATTAGCTCTGAAATATTTATACTTTTCGAACTATTGAGCGTTCCATGCAGTATGGTACGGCCCTGTATGTCTGTGATACTATATGCAGCCGAATAATCCCCATTATATTCAAATTGCAGCATTTCCCTGGCTGGGTTTGGCGTTATCTGCCATTCCCCGGTTTGACGATGTATAACGGGCACTGCTAAAGAGGCCGAGCTCGCTACATACTGGCCCAACAACGGACGCATCATTATGGCGCCACTAATGAGGGACGGTACCCACTCGCCAATAACATTATAATACGCATGGTTGGGGCCTAGCCTGTTTACGTCAAGGCCGAAATACAAGCTATCACTACCGCCCTCTGCAGGCTGCTGTGTGCCCGCATAAAAAGTGCCTGCAGGCAGGAGCAGGGGAGTTGGGAAAGTATATATCCAGAAATGGTTTATTGTATCTGCGTATGCGGGTGTGACCAACTCCTCCGAGTCCAGCACAACTGTTTTGGGTGATCCATTTATTCCCGCCAGCGCGGAATAAACAAAAATGCTAAAAAGTTTGTAACTCGCAAACGGAACCTGCCTGCCGAAATAGATAGCCATGCCGCGCATCGTATCTGGCTGGTTCAGGTGGTATTCTATAGCAATATCACCCGGCAAGGTCGGAAAAAGGTTGAGGTAATAGCTTTTTTCAGCCGTTCCGTCATCATAGGCAAGGTAGTTATCAAATACCTGGTCCTTTTTTATTGTGTCGTTGTCAGTTGGGTCAGTTGGGGAAACTGAATGAATATAATATGTGTTTTCAAATACGACCCTTGCATCTATCCCCGGTGGGGAAATGGTAGTGCTGAATGACGGGTAGGACAATTGCTGGGTGCTATAAGGTAATGATGTAGAAGCGCTTGCTGTTGGGAACTTCAATATAGCCCCGGTAGTTAATGCGGTAGCCGAATATACAGTAGTAATCGGCCACGTAGTATCATAATTATTACGTAAGCTGTCGTAGTAATGGCTTGCTGTTTCATCAACCGGATCAGCATAAAACTGGCGGTAAGGCATGGAAGTATAGTCGTTAAGTAAAAAAGTGGGATCAGATGAAAACCCAATATCACGGATAACGGTATCGTTGATATTTCTATTTTTATCTAATTTTATATAGTCTACCATCCAGTTGGCGTCCGCCCAGTTGAGCGAAGCTATGTTTACAAATCTGAACTGGAATGCATTGTGAAAAAAATAGGAGTCTGTAATTGGGATCAATACCTGTTGAAAAGGTTGTAAAGTAGCCCCGGGAATAGACCCGGGAATGGACCATACCAATTCGTATTCACCAAATTGGTCCAGAAAATAAAGCTCCAGGGAGTCCCCTACTTCAGGCGCAAACCCATTTCCCTGCGCCTGATAAAAGAAACTGAGGTACACGCTGTCAGAAGCGGAATCGCTGCTGAGATCTATGGGAAGTGATGTAAGACTGTCGGCATACTGTGGGCTTACATTACTAAACGAATCGTAAGGTATGCCCTCGCTATTCAATGCATCGAAAATAGCTGCGCCCCTGCTAATAGGGCTTACACACATGGTGTTATCTATATATACTTCAAAGTCAGCCCATTTTGTGGTATCGGGGAAAAGGTAATAACTGGTAAAGTCTTCAAAAAACGGAAGGGTTAACGGGGTGACAGAAGTTGTTCTTGCGGCAGGCCTGGGTGCGGGATGATGCCTGTTATTAATCATTGCATTATACCGGATCGGCCCAACCTGCTCCTGCCCGAAAACATGGGCCAGTGGTGCACAAAAAAAAGTAAAAAATAAAAAAAATATAATTGTTTGCCTGTTCACTTTTCTACTGTTGCTTTAATGCCTGTTATTAACGCTTTTAGTGGTGTTAATATTGTTATCATGTATGTCCTCGGGAGGTGGGTTTTGCTCTATTTTAAGATATATTAAATCACCTTCCTTAATACTGTCGGCAACCCCTGCCTCGTTGGCCGCCCGTGGCTCCTGGTCCACAACGATAGCCGATAATGTATCTGAAATTGATGATAGCTGGTCGATAGGAACAACAATTATTTGTAAACTATACTGGTTCAATATGGTCAATGCTTCATCTACGCTGATTCCGGTAACAGGAGGAACGGCAAATTTTGTATTGCCTAATCCGTTACCGATCACCAAACTTATTTTGCTTCCCTGCTGTATCATTTCCCCGGGATATATGGGAGAACCATGGTATGACTGTGCCAAAATGGCCCCGCCGGCTATATCCGGCTTGTAAGTGGTATCGCCTACCAGTAGCTTATTATTGCGCAGCAGCATTTCCGCACTCCTGAACGACAGGTTCACGAGATTGGGCATGGGTATGTGTGGTGGCGTGAGCATATTCACCGTCAGGAAAACGGTCCTGCCCTGTTTAACTATTGATCCCGTATCAGGAACCTGTTTTAGTACGCTTAATGGTTTTGCTGTAGGTTCGTAGGTAGAGTCCACATTTACCTCAAAATGCATCTCCTTTAATTGCGCAACAGCCACATTCACATTTTTGCCTCTCAGGTCCGGTATTTTTACCTCTTCGCCATGCCTAGTTACCCAGTGCAGTGTCGTAAAAAACAAAACATAGAGCACAACGAAGATCAGGATGACAATGACCAGGTTAAATAAAAAAGATTTCTTCATTTTGTCTTCAGGTATGCTTAAGAACCATGACAAAATAACTTCTGCAATCTGCCCCGATAGCCATCGGGATCTTTTTCATTTTTACTGCGTTGTAAAAGTCTTTAAATAGTTCACTATTCTCTCCCGATAGCTATCGGGATACGCCTTGTAAAAAAAGAAAAATAACTGCGCCATCTTGCTGAACTTATTTTGTCAACGTTCTTTTTCTGTATAAAAGTAAAGTAATTTTATGATCTCTGTTTATGAAGTATGTGTTTTTATGCAATCTTCCACCAAAGATCCGTAAAACTCAATGAGGGTTCGCCCGGATGCTTTTACCTGTTGGGGAACAATGCTGTTTTCACTTTGGCCCGGCATCGTATTTACCTCAAGGAAAAAAAGCTTGTTCATGGCCCGCTGCAAGATAAAATCCATCCGTACTATACCTCTACAGTTCAGGTGCCTGTATATATACATGGCCTTTGATTCCAGTTGCTCTTTAAGCGTGTCATCCATATTTGCGGGCGTTATTTCATTTGTAACTCCCGGTGTGTATTTGGCCTCATAATCGAAAAACTCGTTCTTGCTCACAATTTCGGTAGCTGGCAAGGCATAAACAGTGCCATTAACTTTGTATACACCAATAGTAAGCTCCCTGCCTTCAATAAATTCTTCTATAAGTACCTGGTTGTCTTCCCTGAATGCCTTTTCTATTGCCGGGAGCAGTTCTTCCACGTTCTTCACTTTGCTTACGCCCAGGCTGCTGCCGCTTTCATTTGGCTTTACGAATACGGGCAGTTTCAGCTGGTCTAATACGGCGCCCATGGAGTAGGGCTCTCCTTTTATCAGGTGCACCGAGTTGGCAATATTTACCACGTTAAACGCCTTAACTACTTTATTGCAATAACTTTTATTAAACGTGAGCGCTGATACTATTGAGTTGCAGGTGGTATATGGCACCTGCATCATATCCAGGTAGCCCTGCATTTTGCCGTCTTCTCCCGGGGTTCCGTGCATGGCAATGAACACACAGTCAAATTTTACTTTTTCCGTGCCAATGAGTAAGGAAAAGTCATTTTTGTCAACAGGTATTTTTTCATTGCTGCTACTATAATACCATTCTTCCCTAGTAACGATAATCTTATACACATTGTATAATAAGGTGTCCAGGTTTTTTTCAATAGTTTCGGCTGTTTGTATGGAAATGACGAACTCGCCGGAGTAACCACCTGCCAGTAATGCTATATTTTTCTTCATTGTATGCGCTGATAGAAATTGATAGGGCCAAAGGTAATTGATTAGTTGATTGGTTGATTGGTTGATTAGTTGATTGGTTGATTGGTTGATAAGTTGGGAGTTGCAGGTCGTAAGTCATCTTCAGTAATTCATATTTCGATGTGCTGAAAATAAAATGAGCCAAGGAACTGCCTGTTTGTGAAGGTTTTTTCGTGGGTGTTGACTTATTTCTGTAGGTTTCGACATTATTTTGCAAATATTTATATAAATAATATTTTGTAATAATATTGGAGAGCGCGGTAATATTATAAAAAATCTATTGCAAAAACATAACATTTCATAACATTTCATAACGTTGAAAGCAAAAAAACTAAATTAATTAAATAATTCGATAATTTGTCAATTTTCCTCCTTCGCTAAAGCTTTTGCGGACGAGGGATATTTGGCGATTTTATTTACGGTTTGCATTTAGATTAATTAGCTCAAATGTAAAGGTCAGCATTTATAATTTTATATGCGTATTGCTACGGGTAGTAAAATTTTTTTTTCGCTGGAAAGGCTTTGTGGTGGAGGATTTCAGAAAATGGTGCTGCGGAAAAATGGTTCTGAACCTTGATCCAATTTGTTAAGATTTAAGATGCGCGTTTCAAACGCGCCGCCGGGGCATCCGCGAAACATTCACGGACGAGTGGTTATGGACATTACCGGGCAGGTGATGGATGAACAAGAGATACATAACAATACAAACGCTATCTTTAACGTTAAAGATTACACGGAGGGTATGTATTTGTACCAAGTAATAACGAATGGCAAAACACAAACAGGAAAAATATTGGTGGAACGCTAAAAGCAGTATCTTAAAAATAAAGGGTGTATCCGTATTTCGGTACGCCCTTTATTTATTATTTTTTCTGTTAACCAACCATTCGGCATTGTTAGGCCAAAGCCAGAATTTGGTGCCAAATCCTGGTTTTGAAGCATACAATACCTGCGAGTATTTTATTTTTACTCCGGGAGTAGGGTATCCTGTTAATATTGTTTATTCACCGGGATACGACAGCTTTCCTACAGCCCTTTACTGGGTAGCAACTATGCCATATAATAGCCCAGATTATTACAATCCCTGCGATACTACCACCCCTTTTGGCCATGGTGTTCCGCAAAATATTAATGGCTACCAGGAACCACATAGTGGTTACGCCTATACCGGAATATGCATGTACATGCATGAATATGGCACGTGGGATGACTATAGGGAGTATGTAGAAGCAAAATTGCTGCATCCATTATCAGCAGGGCATCAATATTACATTAGCTTTTTTGTAAGCCTTGCCGTTTCGCATTGTCCAGGCCTTTTTGGCAATGTTTTATCAGTGGACAAGATAGGGGCTTACTTATCGGATACATTTGCGCATGATACGGCAACTTTTGAAGATGCCTACCTGCCCTATACCCCCAGCATAGAGAGCGCACCCGGCTGGTATATAGCAGACAGCGGCACCTGGACAAAAATATCGGGTGTCTATACAGCACAGGGCGGTGAGCAATGGATTACCATTGGGCATTTTAAAGATAATGAACCCCAAACCGACACATTTTTATATACTATTGCTGATTCCCTGTATAGTAGTTTATATTCTTACCTGTACGATTCATTTTTTTACTGCTATATGTATGTGGATGATGTATGCGTGACGGACATAGCAGGCAATGCACATGATACGGCTTACTGCGTCCCTTCTTTCCCTGCATCGCTTACGGGGCTTAATGAGCAGGGCAGCTACCTATGGAATACCGGGGATACTACTGCCTCTATACGAGCTATAGCACCTGGCACCTACTGGCGTACCCTGAGAGGGGAATGCCTGTACTATACGGATACTATAACGGTAACGTTGCAGCCATCTGCAAGCCAGGGTGTTGACACTATAGTATGCAACGAAACCGCTGCGACAATAGGTATAGAGCAACCAGGGGTAAGCTTTAAATGGAGCACAGGGGATACGGTATGCTGCATTACTGTGAGTAATACAGGCCTTTATTCATTAACGGCATCAGATGATTGCGGCACCGACACCAATAATTTCAACGTTACATTCACCTACTGCGAAAACTGTTTGTCCATGCCCTCCGCGTTTACACCAAACCATGACGGGCTAAACGATGTATTCAAACCGCTGGCGCACTGCCCCATATCGCAGTTTCATATGAGCATATACAACCGCTGGGGGCAATTAGTTTATGCATCTGGTGATATAAACGAGAGTTGGGATGGCGCCTTCAATAACACCCGGCAGGATCTGGGCGATTACTTCTACTACATAAAGTACACCCCCGATCTGCCTGGCGAGAATAAAGAAATAATGCTAAAGGGAGATGTGACGCTTATCAGGTAGACTACTCAAATGCCCCTCCCTTTATGCCGGAAGGCTTACAACGAAATATTTATCTTATCCCTTCCTATCCTTCACGGGTATCACCAATTTTAACCCTGACCAGGTATCGTCCACGGCACAGACTTTTATGTCAACAAGGCCATTTTCCAGGGCTGTGCTTCTTACTAGATGTTCATTTACATCAGTGGGTATGTTGGCAGATTTTTTAGGCCACGATACCCATATCATACCGTTTGGCAATATTTCTTTTTTTAACTGTGGTAATGTTTGGGTAAGCTCTGCTGTGTCCTTTGTGAAAAAGTGAATAAGGTTCTTTTTTTCTCCTGCTTTGTCAGAAATAGAAACGGACGACGGCATATCAGTGAAGAGGTCAAAATAATTGGCGGGAGCATTTATGAGATTTATGATGAAGCCTTCTTTGACGCCTAACTTCTTAGCTAATGGTGTTGATGAATATCCTGCTGTGGCCATGGTGTTAAGTCAAAAGTCGAAAGTCAAAAGTCGAAAGTCGAAAGTCGAAAGTCAAAAGTCGAAAGTCGAAAGTCAAAAGTCGAAACTGCAACATGCCGGGTAACAAATGGTTTCTTTGAAAACAAAAGGCGATTTCTTATCGACTTAACACTAGTGAAAAATACCAACTGTAAGGTTATACTTTGTAGGGATAAATTCGTGTACTTTACTCCGATTTAGCTACGAATATATTTTCAGCATGTCATGGTTCGACGGGGCTGCCAATGACATGTAGTGTAAGTGTTTGATAATCAATAGTTTGAAAAATGGTAAA
>Ga0206890_1047_pt1 | contig 35850 bp, 32 predicted proteins | sample Alteio_BWOrgHeat_58_FD_152960 | JGI IMG/M metagenome (GOLD analysis project Ga0206890, IMG submission 152960) | Enriched cells from forest soil in Barre Woods Harvard Forest LTER site, Petersham, Massachusetts, United States - Alteio_BWOrgHeat_Nextera6 ... | reverse complement strand
GAATACCATTTTTTTGTTGGCACGATTTTTAAGTGCAATCTACATTTAATCAAAATTTTCTGGTGGTTTTTAAGTGATTGATTTACGTTCTCGTTTTTTCATTTTGTGAATTGTAAACTCGACAATAAAAATCATTTTCACCACTATTCTAAATAATGAGGACATTATGTTTTAAACCTTTGTAAGCCTTTATGAGTCCATTTGACGCTACCTGAAAACGCTATAATATGCATATGCTACGGATAGTTATCTTGCCGTGTTTGTTGATATTAGTAACACTTTCCTTTTCTCTCAAAGCTCAAATATTTCCCGAGGAAGGTAAACAACTTAATTACAGGCTTATCGGTTTTTCATTGCCATTTGAAAAAGGAAAAGGTAAGTATAAAATCGAAATTGCGACCGGCTATTTTAATGACGTAGACTCATTTGCAAATAATATCAGTGTCACAGCCTCTGCTCAAAAAAGTAAAATAATAGGAGAGGTGCCTTCTTTTGGCTGCCAATACACTTGGCGCGCAACTTATATTGCTGGTAGTTCGTCCGTTAAGAAAAGCAAGCTATATCATTTTAGCACGGGTTTTTTGCCCGTGGTCGATTCTACAAAATTTCGTGAACGAATTATTACACACTCACAGAAATATCGCGATGCAACAATATTTATTGACGCACTTGGTGTGTTATATGATATAGACGGCCGGCCGATCTGGTATATGCCTGGAGTAAAATATGAATCTAATACCACTGTTCAGCCGCGTGACATTAAACTATCACCATTTGGCACCATAACTTACCTGGTAAATTCAAATGTTTACGAAATCAATTATAACGGTGATACCTTATGGTCAAAAACATGCGAAAAAGGAAAAGGAAAATATCCGGATAATGCAGCTTATTACTTTCATCATCAATTCTCACGCCTCGACAATGGCCATTACATGGCACTGGGCATAGAAAATGTTTTATGCAAAGTGCCATCGTCAAGCGATACCAATTTTACTATCATTCCGGCGGATAGTATAGTAAGCGACAGCAGCAAGTATAAAAAGAAGGGCGCTGGGGATCTCATAGAGTATGACGAAAATGGCAACATAGTATGGATTTGGAAATCATGGCAATATGTTCAAAAATCTGATCTTAGATATTTTAGCCTGGCATTAAATGGTTTTGTAGACATGCATGATAATTCCTTTTATTTTGATCGGCAGGATAAGACGATATACCTCAGTTTCAAGAATGTAGATCGGATAGTTAAGATCAAATATCCGGAGGGTAATGTGTTAAATTACTATGGCAATAAATATAATAAATACGGGGTTCAGGAAAATAATTTTTTCCATTGCCAGCATGCGATCAAACGCTCTGATAACGGTTATCTATACTTGTTTGATAATGGTTGTGATACAGTAACTACACCTAAATTATTATTGATACGTGAGCCGTCAGACAATAAAGACAGCCTGAAGGTATTGTGGGAATACCAATGTGCTATTGAGGATACGTTGAATAAAACAAAAGGAGGCGAAAATCCGGGAGGAGGAAATGTGAAGGAACTGCCAGGTGAATCAATTTTTGTTTCTATGGGGTTGAGAAATAGTATAGCGTTTATAGTGAATTTAGATAAAGAAGTTCTTTGGAGCGGAATAACTGAAAGTTGGGATAATACAGAAAAAAAGTGGACAAGGGTTTTATCCTATAGATCCAGTATTATTGCGGACCGCAAAGATCTGGAACGACTTATCTGGAACTCGGAAAATGAAAAAAAAACCGTGAAGCAATACGTTAAAATACCGTCAAATTTTGGCCGCTATGAATAAACTATAGAGAGAAGGAGGCTGGCTATTCAACTCTAAATCTATTGGCAGTTTAAATTAAATGAGGAGTGCTTTGCCGCATTTAATAAACTTGTTATTGCCAGCAGTAAATTCCTTCCCATGTATTCCTGCCAGCAGTTACTCGATTGTTTCACGTTCCTTAATGGAGTCGGGGAAGGAAAGAGTCTGGGTTGTTAGCAGTATTCACGTCCTCAAACTACGTCCACTTAAAATCAGGGCAGAACTTTCAGTTTTAGCATCCCCGTCCAGGTCTTAATCCGAAGGAATTAATTAGCGGTAAACAGCTGAATTTAACAGCCGGGAAAGTACCGCGAGTTCTCAAAGAAAACGAAATTGAGATTCTTTACTCTAAATAGGCCGATGAAAACCCTATTTTTGTTTTTGAATAAATAGTTTGATTTATTCAGGTAGTACAAAAAAACGCTTGTGAAAAGTCTTTGAGGAGGTTTGTGGATATGCCCCAAATAAAGTACGTATTGATCTGACAGCAATAAAAATTAGAAAAATTTATGGCAGAGGAAACATCTATTGTAACAGGGCACAGTGAAAAAGCGGAAAATTTCACACCGGTAGGGTCAAAACAGGAAGCTAAATTTCTTGAAGGGCCTCAATCGCGATGGAAAGAATTGTTATTTGCATTCGATGTTTTTAAGGAGTTTATCTATGGGTTCCGGAAATTACATTTTGTGGGTGCCTGCGCTACGGTATTCGGTTCAGCCCGTTTCCCCGAAACACATCCCTACTATGAAACTGCGCGGGAAATAGGAAGGCAGCTTGTGAGTATTGGCTTTACGGTTATGACAGGCGGTGGGCCGGGTATTATGGAAGCCGCTAATCGTGGTGCAAAGGAGGCCGGCGGGCGCTCGATAGGTTGCAACATCGTATTGCCAAAAGAACAAAAGCCCAATAAATACCTGGACAAATGGGTGGACATCAACTACTTCTTTATCAGAAAAATATTGTTGACCAAATACTCTTACGCATTTGTGGTAATGCCCGGGGGCTACGGAACTATGGATGAATTTTTCGAATCCATAACTATGATCCAAACCGGCAAATCAAAACAATTTCCTATTGTGTTGATGGGTAAGGCTTTCCACCTGGAGCTATACGAGTATATGGAGAACATGGTTCGGGAAAAAACGATCAGCCCGAAAGACATTGAGTTATTTCTCTTTACAGACTCGGTCGATGAAGCAATTAATCACATAAATAAACATGCAATCGAAGGCTTTGCTCTTAAAGAGAGAAAAAAGATACATCCTTTGAGCATCTTAGGAGAAGCAAGATAGGCCGGAGTAAAACTAAATTTTCACCTTTACCTTTTAAATAAACTACCATGAGTTCAAACATTATTCTAAAATCTTTAGGGGCCGCACAAAATGTTACAGGTTCCAAACATTTGTTGATGACACCGGAGTTAACCATTTTGGTTGACTGCGGCCTTTTTCAGGGGCTAAAGGCATTAAGGGAAAAGAACTGGGTTCCACTTCAGGTTGATGTAACAAAGATCGATGTATTGCTTTTAACACATGCTCATCTGGATCACTGCGGTTACATTCCTCTACTGGTAAAACAAGGCTTCCGCGGTAAAATATATACCTCAGCGCCGACCAGGGATCTCGCCGAAATTATACTGTATGACAGTGCCAAAATACAGGAAGAGGATGCCGAAAACGCCAATAGACACAAGTATACCAAACACGATCCGGCATTACCCTTGTATACTTCGGAGGACGTAAAGAATGCGATGTTATACTTTAATGCTGTTGAGCATAATGAGGAGATAAAATTATCGGATAACATAACGGTGCGGTTTACACGGAACGGACATATATTAGGCAGTTGCAGCATACAAATGACTTGTTTCAATAAAAAACTTATTTTTTCCGGCGATATTGGCAGATACACCTCTACATATATGGCGGCACCTCTACCTCTTGACCCGCCTGATTTTGTTGTTATGGAGTCAACATATGGCGACAGGTTACATGGCGACGCTGACCCCACCAAACAACTCGAGTCTGTAATCAATGATGCAATTGCGGCCCATGGGTCTGTACTTATACCGAGTTTTGCGGTTGGGCGGGCGCAGGAGATCATGCATATACTTAGCATGCTTAAAGAAGAAAACAGGATACCCAAATGGATACCCATTTTCATGGACAGCCCCATGGCTGCAAGTGTCACCAATCTTTTCATGCGCTATCCGGAATGGCACACACTTACGGATAAGGAATGCGAAGAGATGTGCGAAGACGTAACCATTAATACCGACTATCACAATACAGAGTTAATCATTAAAAAGCATGGTCCCAAGATTGTAATTTCTTCAAGCGGGATGCTGTCCGGCGGGAGAGTTCTTGAGTATATGCAATACATGGCAGGTGACAAAAATAATTTCATATTGCTTATTGGCTACCAGGCTGAAGGGACCAGAGGACGGGAATTGCAAAACCATGCGCGTGAAATCAAGTTACACGGGAAATATTATGCTGTAAATGCCAATATTGTGGAGATCACAGGGCTTTCAGGCCATGCCGACCAGGCTGAATTGTTGCGATGGCTGGAGCCATTTGAAGCCGACCGGAAAGCAAAGATTTTTTTGGTGCACGGAGAACGCGAAGTTCAGGATGTGTTCAGGGTAAAAGTGAAAACGACAATGAATGCGGAAGTGACTATCCTTGTAGAAAATGAAGAAATGAACCTCTATGAAACACCATGACCTTTTGAAGTGGCACATATCCTTACAGTAAACTATTGATGACTATCATCATATTCCCTGACAATAGTCATTAACCCATTCTATCTTTGTATCTATTTTTGGAAAATAGGATATACTGATGGCCGAAAAATCAAATAAACGCTCCATTTTCTCTAAATCACTGGATTTATTTTTTGAAGGCACTGCAGAGTTGGCGCAATTTACGACTGCAGTATTCCGTGAAGGAATAAAACCTCCGTATGAGTTTAGGGAAGTGCTTAATCAATGTTATGAGATTGGCATAAAATCGTTTGTTCTTGTGGGAGTCACAGCGTTTATTTTAGGCCTGGTGTTAGTGATGCAATCGCGGCCAACATTGGTGGAATTTGGCGCAGGTTCTTACTTGCCCGCCATGTCGGCTGTATCCATAGTCCGGGAAATAGGCCCGTTAGTTACGGCGCTGATCTGTGCTGGAAAAATTGGCTCAGGCATCAGCGCTGAATTAGGGTCTATGAAAGTGACAGAGCAAATTGATGCTATGGAAGTGTCGGGAACAAACCCCTTCAAGTACCTGATAGCCACCCGCATCATCGCCACAACGTTTATGATCCCAATACTTACCATTTACGCCGTAATGATCTCCCTCATGGGCGCATATATCGGATCTAACATAACTGACCAGGTCAATATAAATTTCTTTTTCGGCCGCGTATTTGAAACACTGCATTTTAAGGATATTATTCCTTCTTTCACAAAAACCTTTTTCTTTGGTTTTGCGATAGGATTGGTCGGATGCACTAAAGGATATAACTCAAAAAAAGGTACTGAAGGCGTCGGGCAGGCGGCTAACGCTTCGGTAGTTATTTCAATGTTGAGCGTAATTGTTATCGATATGGTTGTTACCCGTATTACTTCCATGCTTGGATATTTATAAATGGAGACAGGAACCGTAAATAGCGTTGCCGGAAGGCGGGAAAAAACATTGGCTCCCGTCATAGAGGTAATTCATGTGAGCAAGGCTTTTGGCGCTAATGTGGTGTTGCGGGATTTTAACCTGACAATCAATTCCGGGCAGAATATGGTAGTCATGGGCAAATCAGGCATTGGCAAAACTATATTAATAAAGTGCATTATAGGTTTAATAAAGCCTGATGGCGGTATCCTGCGTGTTTTGGGGAAAGATATTTCCACATTAGATCACAGGGAGTTAGATGAATTGCGTATGCGCATCGGTTTTGTGTTTCAGAGCAGCGCGCTTTATGACTCTATGACGGTGCGTGAAAACCTTGCTTTTCCATTGCGCCGCAGCCATCGTAAAAAAATAAATGAAAATATTGAAACCCTTGTAAGGGAAGCATTGAAAAACGTAGGGCTTGAAAATACGATTGATCTTATGCCGTCTGAATTGTCTGGCGGTATGAGGAAAAGGATAGGGATTGCAAGAAGCCTGGTACTAAACCCTGAAATAATTTTATATGACGAACCCACAACTGGGCTTGACCCCATTACATCGGAAGAAATAACCCAACTGATACTTGATTTACAGCAAAAATACAAGACTACTTCAGTTATTATTACCCATGATACTAACCTTGCAAAAGAAGCCGCCAATCAAATTGTTTTTATAAAAGATGGTATAGCCTTTGCACAGGGTACTTTCGATGAAATGACGAAAAACGAAGATCCCGACATAAAAAAGTTTTTTAAAAAATAATTATACAATGGATAAAGCGCTTAGGAAAAATATACTGCTTGGCTTTTTTGTAACTGTAGGTATTGTCCTGTTTATCGTAGGAATATTCGCCGTTGGCTCCAAAAGCGAAATGTTTAAAAAGACATTTATCATTAAGGCCAAATTCTCCAATGCCACAGGGCTAAAGGTAGCCAGCAATGTAAGATTTAATGGTGTAAAGGTGGGCATTGTGAAAGCTGTAAACCTAATTAATGACACTCTTGTGCAGGTGGACATGCAGATAGAAGAAAGTAAGCATTCTTTCATCACCAGGAACGCAATCGCGACCATTGCCTCCGACGGGTTAATGGGGGACAAAATGGTTAATTTGACCGATGAGAAGGGTGGGGGTGAAATAGTTCAAAATAATGACCTGGTCCAAAGCCATAATGCCTTGAATACAGATGAGGTATTGCAAACTTTAAGCGGATCCAATGAAAATATTAAAGTGATCACAGACAACCTGAAAATTCTGACATCGGCACTCAATTCCGACAATGGTACTATACAAACATTATACAAAGACCCGGAAATGGCCAGAAGTTTAAAACAGTCTTTTGGTAACCTGAACTTAGTCTCCAGCAATGTATTGAATGTGAGTACAAATCTTCAGGCCATTACTTACCGCATACAACACGGGAATGGAACTATTGCTGAAATACTCAACGATACAGTTCTGGGTAATGACCTCGCCAATACACTATCTACCTTACAGGAAACTTCTCAAAAATTAGACATAGTTTCTAACCAGCTTTCTGCAACAATGCAACGTGTAAATTCGGGTAAGGGTACCGTAGGCGTTCTATTATCCGATACTGCTTTCTCGGCGAATGTTCAGCAAAGTATGATCAACATAAAAAGCGCCTCTAAAAACTTGGATGAAGATATGGAAGGCTTAAAACATAGTTTTTTACTAAAAAAGTATTTCAGGAAAAAAGCGAAGAAGGATAGTGCGAACGTTCAAGAATAGAAATACCGCAAGGGGTGGGCTGATTTCATTTAACTGCTTTGCGAACTCAAATGCTCCATTCGAAAAATTTGATCCGCTGAATGCCAGTAAAACCTTTTTTCATAAAACTCAAAATAAAGAATAAGCAAGCTACTAGTGATGCGTTATAAACATTGGCACATCTACTGCTTTTAATAGAAGATCGGCCGTGCTTGGTTTAAATAAAGTGGACAACAGGTTTCTTCCGTACGCGCCTGTGACTAATATTTTATCAAATTGTGTTTCCTGTGCTAAAAAATGTTTAAGCAAGACATCATCGGCGTCTCCATTTAATGTCACAAATGAGCTTTCCGGGAACTTCTTATCCAGCCATTCATTTAATAAATTTCGTTCTCTTTCATTTACATTGAGAGGTTCGCCATGCTCAGAAACGTGCAGAATAGTTGTTTTCTTATCCGCAAAATATGGCAGCAAATAGTAGAACTGTTTTATTGCATAGACCGACGATCTTGAACCGTCATATGCAAACACGACTTCGCTAGGTTGCTCAAAATATTCCGGAGCAAGCAATACGGGGCATTCTGACCGCGACAGCAATTCCAATACAAACTTAGATGGGACTTTTTTTTCGCGACTAAAAGATGTTGAGGGATCAGCAATGACGAGATCAGCATACCTGGTCTCGTCGATGATTCTCTCCATCATATTTTCATTTCCCTGGTGAACTAATGAACAGACTTCCCGTTGCGCGCATCCGTCCATAAATAGCTCTATGTTCCTTTGTGTCAAATCTTTTTTCCGTTTTCGCTCTGTGGGGTCCTCAGTTATCTCTTCTACATATACCTGCCCTCCCAGTTTTTTTATCGAAGGCTCGGTGTCAAGATGATGATGGTCTAAAAAGACGCCAACAATTTTTGAATTACCAGGTTTGGCAATGGCTGTTGCAAAATCCAGGATTTCCGCTTTATAGTTCGCTGCATTGAGTAATAGAATTATCCGTTTCATTTTTTTGTTTTGATTTAAAAATCGCAGCGAAAATAGGCTGATCAAACCACCATGAAAATGATTGGAATCATTGATTCACCTGATTTTGCTCAGCATAGACTGGTTTCACTTAACGATAAACTATTCCGTTAATTCCAATAAGGCTTTAAGTGAATTACTTTGTGCAACTGCTGGAGGGATTTGCAGACGCGCCAGACAATAACAAACATATAAGGGTTTTACTAGGAGCCTTGTCTACAGCGGTTTCCAAAAGAGCATAGTGCAATTTTCAGCGCAAGATGCTTTTTACGGGCAAAAAAATAAGGAGCTACGAATCAATGTAACTCCTTGATAATCAACTACGTGCCCGGAACAGGAATCGAACCTGCACATCCTTGCGAATACCAGATTTTGAGTCTGGCGCGTCTACCAATTCCGCCATCCGGGCTTTTTCAATGGGGTGCAAATTTATCAATTCTTTCCTTAATGCGCAACAGGTATTTTTTTCGAAAATATTGGTCTTTTATTTGCAAAAGCAAGTCTTGTCCTCTCTCGCAATTGTCAAATTTCTGTATTAATATTTTCGTGGCATCATCCCATAGTTCTAATTGTTCATTGAGGCTATTTATTGCCATCTGGCGGGCATCTTCATTATCCGGCATTGCTTCATAGTCGCTGATCGTTTCATTTATATCCATCATCTCCATCAGGAATGAGGGGGGAAGGTTGTATTTTTCCTCGTCTTCCAGCAGCTTGTTGAGTTTTAATATGTAGGCCATAGTGCTGTCTGGGTTACGAAGGGTCTTGTACGCGTGATTGTTCATTGCTGCCATCCGTAGCGCTGTAGCCAATTCTTCTCCGCCAGCCTGGGCGAAGCGATCCGGGTGGTACACCCTGCTCAGTTCATAAAATTTACGCTTGACCTCTGCCGGGTCAGGATGAAAAGTTACCGGCATCTGGTATAGCTCGAAGTAGTTCGTCATAATTATTCATTTGACCTCCCCCTCTCCTTTGGAGAGGGCCGGGGAGAGGCTTATCTTTGCCTCACCTGCGGTAGGTAGGTGCTAAATTACTAAAGATGCTCCGCATAGGATTAATAAGAGAAAGAAAAAGCAATCCCGATGATCGTGTACCCTTCACTCCGAAGCAATGCGCCTATGTAAATGACAAATATCCATCCATAAAAATTGTTGTGGAACCATCTCCTAATAGATCTTATGCCGACTACGAATATGTGAATGCGGGCATTGAAATGAGTGAGGATCTCAGCAACTGTGATATACTCATGGGCATTAAGGAAGTACCTGCTGCATTTTTAATACCCAACAAAACATACTTTTTCTTTTCGCATACCAAAAAAAAGCAGGAGTATAACCGGCCGCTAATGCATGCCTTGATAGAGAGGGGTGTACGCATGATTGATTATGAATGCCTCACCTATAGCGACGAGCAGCGGATCATTGGGTTCGGGCTTTTTGCAGGCATCGTCGGCGCGCACAACGGGCTGCGGACCTATGGCATAAAATACGGGGTGTATGAGCTGCCTCCAGCGCATAAAATAAAGAACTATACGGCGCTGATAAAGGCTTACGAACACTTAAAGATACCCAATATAAAAATAATAGTCACCGGCTCCGGCAAAGTATGGGCGGGGGTGCTGGATATGCTGACCGTGCTGGATATAGAAGCAGTGGAACCAGCTGATTTCCTCACCCATGAATATGAATACCCTGTCTTCACACACCTTACTGGTGCGGACCTGTACGTGCGTAAAGACAACGATTTGTTTTACCGTGATGATTTTCATGCAAACCCAGAGGCCTACAAATGCCTTTTCTCATCTTATGTAAATCAGGCCGACCTGCTGATGAATGGCATTTACTGGGACGAACAGATACCGAGACTTTTTAATAAAGAAGACGTAAAGCGCCACGATTGGCGGCTGAAAGTGATAGCCGATATTACCTGTGATGTGGAAGGCTCCGTACCAATAAATCTGGGGGTGGCAACAATCTCGGACCCTGTTTATGGCGTAGATAGGGAAACATTGCAGCGCATGGCGCCTTACGAGCACTCCAATAATGTTATCGACGTCATGGCCGTAGAAAACCTCCCCAATGAGCTTCCCCGCGATGCATCGGAATATTTCGGAGTGCACCTGGAAAAATACATATTGCCGGAATTACTGAAAGAGAAAAGTGAAATTCTCGATAGGGCTACTATTTGTGAAAATGGGAAGCTTACGAAGAGGTTCGAGTATTTGAGTGATTACGCCTACCCCGAAAACCCCGTCCCCTAAAGGGGAGCGCTATACCAGTTACTTCTGCTATTGGCATTGATTGACTTTTCCTTTATCACCTACAGATGTCTTGGCGACCTCCGTTTTTGAGTACTTTGTCAGTAGCCAGAACAGTGCAATAAAGCCGAAGTAATCTCACTCAGTTTTCCCCTTTAGTGATCGGGGTACTACCACTATCCACTCATCAATATTCACATTGAATGGCATATTACCGATTTTCACGATTGCTCTTTTATCACGCAGTTCTGAAAGGGTGCCAACCTGGTGGTTTTCTTTATTTCGCACAAGATTGCCAATCTGTGGATTGCCGCCAATCACCTCATAATTTTTATCTGCTTTTCTTGCAGCGGCGGCATTTGTTTGCAACTGCTTCTTTTTAAAAAGCACATTTTCGGCTGCGTCTATTACATCTTGTTTATTTTCTGTTTTTTTCCAATCCTGGATGATCTGTTTAAATTTTCGCTCTGTATCCCTCAGGTAATCCAATTCTTCCTTTTTTATCTGGTTTTGCAGTTGCAGCGTTTCCCTTTGCTGCCTTAGCTTTTCCTTATCTGTAAGCTCTTCAAAGTTTTTTTTCAGTTTCTCGTTTTCTTTCAGCAGTTTATTCAGTTCCTTTTCTTTATCAGTAAGTTTTACCGACTGTTGCTCGGTCTGGTGAAGCATTTTGTCCAGTTTAAAATGTTCGCGCTGGGTAAGCTCCTTAGCGCGCTCTATTACAGCCGCTGGCAGCCCGCTACGTTGGGCTATGGCGAACGTATAAGAGCTGCCGGGCTTGCCTATGCTCAACTTATACAATGGCTCCAGTTTTTCCTCATCAAAAGCCATGGCGCCATTGAATATACCTCGCACTTTTCCTGCCATTACCTTCAGGTTCAGGTAGTGGGTGGTTATGATGCCAAGGGCGTTTTTCCCTGCGAGGTCTTCTACAATAGCCTCCGCGAATGCCCCGCCCAGGTTAGGGTCAGAGCCACTGCCCAACTCATCAATAAAGAAAAGTGTTTTGCCATTTGCAAAATCCATAAAGTGCTTCATATCCTGCAGGTGGGCGCTGTAGGTGCTTAGCTCGTGCTCTATAGATTGGGTATCACCTATCTGCACCATCAGTTGCCTGAATATACCGATCTCTGAATTTTCATCCGCTGGTATTAGCAGGCCTGCCTGTGCCATAAGCTGTAGTAAGCCCACCGTTTTCATAGATACCGTTTTACCCCCGGCATTTGGCCCGCTGATAATAAGAATGCGCTGGTGCCTGTCGAGGGTAAGATTTAGCGGGATGGTTGGCTTGTTATTTTGTTTATGCTGGAGCAATAGTAATGGATGATAAGCCTTTATCAACTGCACCATTGGGTGGGGGCTCAGTCGCGGCATATTGGCATTCATGTCTTCTGCCAGAAGGGCTTTTGCCCGGATATAGTCATATATACCACAGAGGTGGTAGTAGATTTCCAACAATGGCGCGAATTCAGCTAGGTCCTTTGTCGCCTGCATTAGTATGCGGTGTATCTCCCGCACCTCAGCCCTTTCCAATGTGAATATCTCATTGTTCAGGTCTATAGTCTCTTCTGGCTCTACAAATACCGTTTTTTGTGAATCGCTTTCTCCGTGCAAGATGCCCTTGACTACTCTTTTATACTCAGCAAGTATTGCAGCAGTGCGCCTTCCATTTAGGAAACTTTCCGAAATATCAGCAAGGTAGCCCTGCTTATTTAGTCTGCGAAGCACTCCCTCAAACGTTCTACGTGTCTCATGCCTCACCTTGCCCAGTTCAGATCTAATGCTCATCAGTTCCTTCGATGCGTTGTCCCGCACGATGCCGCTGTCATCAATAACAGCCGTGATGATGTCGCTTATTTTCTTCTCGTAAGTAACTTTCGCCGATAGTTCCCTGAGTTGCGGGAACAGGTCATTATGCTTTTTGAACCATTCCAGGATGCTGCGAACATTCAGCGCAAGTTGCCGGAAAGCAAGTAGTTGCTCCCCACTGAGTACACTGCCGGTTATAGACAAAAGCATTAATTCTTTCCGCAGATTTCGGGTAAAGTCGTTTGGGAAAGAATCGCTGCCATTTAGTATTGTTTTAAATTCATTAGCCTGGAGCAACTCCCGCTCCATATGTGCCAGGGTAGTATGAAAGCGGATGTTTGCTACACGCTCTCTCGCCGCGTCAGTACGGCACTTGAGTAAGAGTAAGTCGCAAATTTTATTAAACTCCAAGACTTCGGCGGCATGGGCCGGGTATAGTTGCATCATCTATCTGTCAAATTTAAAGGAAACTTCTTATTCCCTTAGATCAATATAGAATAAACATTTTTATGAATGCGCTTACCGTAGTTCATAGTCTATGAAGGCCTGCGCACAGCGAATGTAACCGAGACAATTTTAATTGTTTTACTTTTGAACCCTCACGACTATCAACCGGTCAATTTTTTAACCAGTCAACCAATAGTGAATCTATCGTTTTTCATAGCGCGGCGATACCTGGTGAAACAAAAGGGAGCATTCTCTTCTTTTATTATCAGGCTGGCGGTTATAGCTACAGCGCTAAGCGTTGCAGTGATGATAGTTGCAATTGCAATAGTTACAGGGTTTAAATATGCGGTAACAGAAAAGCTATATAGCTTTATGGGGCATGTGCACGTGGTGCCATTTGATGAAACGAAGAGCAATACAATGAGCTATGCCGAGCCAGTGTATTATGACCGCGCTCTTATGGCCAAAATGAAGCAATTGCCGCACGTGGCAGCAGTATCGCCATTTGTAATGAGGCCGGTAATTGTGCAGGCCCACGGGCAGATGGAGGGGCTGCAGCTAAAAGGGGTAGACAGGAACTACCGTTTTCTGAATGGTATCAGTGTTTCGGGTGAGCCCATCAGTTATGCTGATTCGGGTTATGCAAAACAGATTGTACTTTCCCAGGCTACTGCCGATAGGCTAAATATTGTAACCGGCGATATCGTTCAGCTTGATTTTATTGAGAACGGCTTACCGAGTATTCGCAAAGTGAAGGTTTGCGGCTTGTATCACAGTGGCATGGAAGAAGTGGACAAAAATTTCGGGGTGTGTGATATACGGCTCTTACAGCGTATCAACAACTGGACAGCAGACAGCATAAACGGCTACCAACTGGACCTCGACAATCCGGTTTATGCAGACACTGTGGCAAACTATATACATTACAATTTGATAAAGGCGCCCATGGAGTCTTATACTACCCAGGAGAATTATTCGTTTATCTTTGACTGGCTGGAACTGCAGGGGATGAATGGTACTATACTACTCGTGATCATGGCTATAGTTTCTGTTATAAACATGGGCGCGGTATTGGTGATACTGATGGTGGACCGGGCGAGGATGATAGGCTTGCTGAAGGCACTGGGTATGCCTTTTGAGGGCACTCGTAATATATTCCTGGCCATTGCGGGGTTGATAGGGGCTTTAGGTATTTTGCTGGGAAATGTGCTTGCCCTTGGATTATGCTGGTTGCAGCTTCACTATGGTTTTATGAAGCTGCCTGAAGAATCGTATTCAATGCAATATGTGCCGATAAGAATTATATGGTGGGAAGTGGGGCTGATAGATGTGGTAACACTATTCTTGTGTGTACTTTGCATGTGGCTGCCCGCATTATATATTCGCAGGATACAACCGGCAAGAGTGCTACAATTTAAATAAAATCTATTAGCGGGTAAGTTGGCAGAAACGATTAGCTGCTTTTGACTTTCTACCATTTATTAACAGCGTTCGACTTTCTACTTTCGACTAAAAAATGACCAACAAAGAACTGTATATAAAGATCAGTAAAGAAAAAAAAGGGATACCGCTCTTTATGCAGCCGTGGTGGCTGGATACTGTGTGCGCTAATTGGGACGTGGCAGTTGCAATGAAAGGAGAGCAAATTACAGGTGCATGGGCGTATCCACTGGAGAGGAAAATTGGAGTAGCACTTTTAAGAAACCCTATGCTGACGCCCTACCTCGGCCCACATGTTTTTTACCCCAATGATGTCAAAGAAAGCAACCTGGATAGCTTCGAGCACGAAACGGTGGCAGAATTAATGAAGCAGTTACCCGAGGCTGAGGTATGGCACCTTGCCCTTCAGCCGGGCATGAAACAGGTGGGACTTTTTAAAAAATATAAACTGAAGCCCGAGGTACAGCAAACCTTTCTGCTGGAGTTGGGTGAAGATGAAAAAACACTGCTCGCCAATATGAAAGACACCACCCGCCGCAATATCCGCATGGCGGAGAAAGAGATTGAGGTGACTAGCTCAACCGAATACCTGAAAGACCTTTATAACTTTCAACGAAATACGCTGGTCAAAAAAGGGCAATCGCTGCCCTACTCGTTTAAATATATCCGGAAGATAATGGATGCCTGCGTTGCGAACAATGCAACTGCACTATGGGTGGCAAAAAGCGCCGGAAAAATTCAGGCTATTGTATGGCAGGTATGGGATGATCATTGCAGCTACTACTTTATGGGCGGCCAGGACCAGGAGGCCAACAGCTATAAGGCCATGACATTGTTGCTGTGGCACACTATTAAAGAAGCAAAAAAAAGAGGGCATTCCACCTTCGACCTCGAAGGCAGCATGGATGAAGGCGTAGAGCGGTTCTTCAGAAATTTTGGTGGCGATAGGGCTTTATACATAGTGCTGCATAAGAATGATTCTATACTCTGGAAAATGAAAAAGATGATTTTGAAATAGATATTAGGTCATACACGCGCAACAAACTGTAATCGGAATGAATTCTATAAAATTAGCCCCACATTCTTCGCAATTTCTTTCTTTTCTTAAGTTTCGGCGCTAAGTGAAAGGCAATACCAATTGAACAATAAAGAGGGAAATCACTTTCAATGCTGGCTTGAGAGCAAATCAGTTCTTTTTTTCATCCACTATTTTCCCGTCCTGCATAGTCAGTGTGCGGTCTGTCATTTTTGCCAGCGCATCGTTGTGAGTGATCATTATGAATGTCTGCCCGAAAGTGTCGCGAAGCTGGAGGAAGAGATTGTGAAGCGCATGCGCATTTACGCTATCTAAATTTCCGGTGGGCTCATCCGCCATTACTACTGAAGGGTTATTTACCAGCGCCCTGGCAATAGCCACACGTTGCTGCTCGCCGCCTGACAACTCTGATGGCTTATTTTGGAGCCTGCCGCCAAGGCCCACAATATGGAGCATTTCCGCAGCATGCTGCATAGCTTGTTTTTTACCTATGCCCTTTATCCATAATGGCACAGAAACATTTTCAATGGCACTGAACTCAGGAAGCAAATGGTGAAATTGGAATACGAAGCCAATTTGGCTATTGCGGAACCTCGCTTGTTTTTTCGCAGGTAATAATAAAATATCAGTACTCTCAATAAGCACGGAGCCTCCATCTGGTTTGTCTAAAGCGCCCAGCAGGTGCAGCAGCGTACTTTTTCCTGCGCCGGACGGGCCAATGATAGATACTATTTCTCCCTTTGCTACGTCCAGGGATACATCATTGACCACTGTGAAAGCAGCATATTTTTTGAACAGATTTTTTGCGGAAAGCATAGACAATTTAATTTGGCAATTCGGCAATTTGACAATGTACAATTTGCCGAATTGCCGAATTTACGAATTGTCGAATTGCCAAATTGCCGAATTGTCGAATTATTTGAATTTTGTGTTTTGAATTTTGAATTTTCCCTTACATTTGCGGAAATCAGAATAAAAATAATCTATTCATAATATGTTTTGGACACTCGAATTAGCATCACATCTTGAAGACGCACCATGGCCAGCCACAAAAGACGAACTTATAGATTATGCCATCCGTTCGGGCGCACCGCTCGAAGTAGTGGAGAACCTGCAGGAGCTTGATGATGAAGGCGAGATTTATGAAGGCATTGAAGACATCTGGCCAGATTATCCTACCCAGGAAGATTTCTTTTTTAACGAAGATGAGTACTGACCAGACTATTATTCCAAAAGCGCAGGAGGAATAGAGACTACATAGCGAGCGGGCCATACCTAAAATAGCTGAGCTTGTCTTGAGTGATAGTCAAAAGGTCTATTTGTTATCTTAAAAATTTATCCCGATTCATCGGGATTTTTTTATTGCTATTACGTCCCGCCCCGAATGCTTTCGGGGTTGTCTTATCTATATTTCAGCAGTGCTCAGGAGATGAAATTTCAACTTCATCCTGATAATTAAAGCCATAACAAATTATATTATTACATTTGGGGACCCAGGAGCTATCGGGATATTAATATATGAAAAGCATTGCTATTTTTTGTGGATCTGGTGATGGATACAATGAAATTTACCGGGAAACCGCATACGAGCTTGGCAAGACCCTCGCAGAGCAAAATATACGTATCATATATGGGGGTGCTAAAATAGGCCTGATGGGTGCCCTGGCAGATGGCGCATTGCAGCATAATGGCGAAATTGCGGGCGTAATCCCTTATTTTCTGAAAACAAAAGAAGTGGTGCATGAAGGGCTTACCGAATTAATAACAGTTGAGACGATGCACGAACGCAAACTGAAAATGTCAGAGCTTAGTGATGGGATCATTACCATGCCAGGCGGATGGGGCACCATGGAAGAGATGTTTGAAATGCTTACCTGGGGCCAACTTGGCCTACATACAAAGCCGGTTGGCCTCCTTAATGTTAACGGATACTATGATGCCCTGAAAGCCCTGTCAGACAATATGGTACAGGAAGGCTTCCTCGATGAATACGTGAATGCATCGCTGCTGATAAGCGATTCAATAGAAGACCTGATGGAACAAATGGGAGCATATGTACCGCCTGCAGTTCCAAAGTGGATTACAGAGCAAAGCACATAAAAAAAGTAGTTTTACCACTCTTTTAGTTAACTTTTCATATTACCGGGTTACTGTTATCTTCCCTTTCTGGATAGTATTGCCCGCCTGGTTAGTTATGGTGTAGATATACAAGCCCTCGGGTAACTCAGACACATCAAGTGCGTCACTGCCAGTCAGCACCTTAGTAGCAACCACCTGCCCGGAAACTGACTGCAATGAACATGATAATCCGGCATTCAGTGGCCCTTCACAATAAATAGCGTCGGATGCAGGATTAGGGTAAATTTTTACCAGTTCATTTGTAGTTACTGTATGCACTCCCACATAAGATACTTCAGGTTCGCTGGTCATCGTTACATCATCTACATACAAGATGCTACTGTCCAGAGTCTGTGAGGCGCCACCGCTGCTGGCAAACGTAATACGTAAAGTATCAGCAGTATTGATGGTATCAGTATAGTTAATGGTTGCTGTTACCTGGGTCCACGAGCTATTAGGGCTGATCAATGCAAAACCAGTGCCGACAGTACCGCCATAAGCACTAACCACCGTAACGGAAAGTATTGCGGTATCGGGGCCGCCAAACCTGTGAAGTAATGTGTCCTTACCTGGATAATACCTGGTCCATGCGCTTAGGGTTAACGGCCTAACAGTGACGGGAAGTCCGCCAAAAAAGGTAATGCCGGTGATCCCGGGAGGAGATAAAGAAATCCCTACATTTGCCTGTCCATTTGATAAAGAGCCGGCCACCAGGATAGTATCCTGATAAGTAGTTAACAATTTGGCAGAATGATCACCAGAATGTACGATAGAATCCTCCCTAAAGAGTTGTACGTTCCACAGGCTATCCGGAATCATCAATAAACCACCATACAATCCCCCGATTCCGATAAAAAGCGAATCAGAACCATACCAGTCAACGGGAGCCTGAACAGCTAAGGTAAATGTGGGATAACCGGCAGTTCCACTCCGCCATGTTTCCATACCTCCATTGGGTATCGTTTGAGCAGAAGATACGATTGCGGCTATTAAAGTGCATCCAAGCAAGTAAAGTTTTTTCATGAGGTTTTTTTTATGGCCTTCCTGAATTATTTTCTATGCAAATTACTAATTAATCTCTTTCAAACACTCCTGTATGGCATCGAAATCCGGTATTTCCAGCGCATTTTCCAGCACTTCGGCGTAACGCACTATCCCTTTTTTATCAATTACAAATGCCGAACGTTTAGAAACGCCATCCATATCATTAAAAAAATGTTCATAAATTGTATCGTATGCCGTGGAGACATGCCGGTTAAAATCACTTAAGAGAGGGAAATTAAGATTTTGCTCTTTCTTATATTTATCCAGGGCATGCAGTGAGTCCACAGATATGCCAAATACTTTTGCATCAAGTGCGTCATAGATATTATGGTTATCACGCACTAAGCACAATTCCTTGGTACAGGTGCCGGTAAAAGCCAGCGGGAAAAAAAGCAACACTACATTTTTACCCTGGTGGTCACTGAGGGTTACTTTATTTTTTTCACTATCCCTAAGGGTGAAATTTGGGGCCTGGTCCCCTGGTTGTATAGCCATATCTTTCCGTAAAAGTAAGTGAAGAAATCCTACTGTCAAAATGAAATATATTATTATCGGTAATAAAATTAACCTGTCAGAATAGACAAAAATGGAACGGGGACGCTTCTATTTCTGCAAAATTGACCGACATTTGCTCCCCGCCCCGTTATGGCACAAAATGTGACGATAACTATTTACAATAAAACTAAAAATATACAACTATGGCTAAAAATGTAAACATTACCCCCTTGCACGACCGGGTAATAGTGAAACCTGCCGCTGCAGAAGAGAAGACCGCCGGAGGCATCATCATTCCTGACACGGCAAAAGAAAAACCACAACGTGGCACCGTTATGGCTGCAGGCCCCGGTAAAAAAGATGAACCGATGACCGTGAAATCCGGAGATACCATACTCTATGGCAAGTATGCCGGCACCGAGGTATCTTTAGAAGGCGAGGATTACCTTATTATGCGCGAAAGTGATATCCTGGCTGTTATCTAATGTGACCACGTGCTGATGTGAAAATGGCACATTGTAAATTTTCGAAACAAAATAATTTTCAAATTTCCAAATTAATCAACTTTCAAATTAAAATAGTATGTCAAAACAACTCTTCTTTAATATAGACGCCCGCAACAGGATGAAACGCGGCGTTGACGTTTTAGCCGATGCAGTAAAAGTAACACTCGGCCCTAAAGGACGCAATGTAGTTATTGAAAAGAAATTCGGCGCACCGAGTGTTACGAAGGATGGTGTAACAGTAGCCAAGGAAATAGAACTGGAAGATTCTATTGAGAATATAGGCGCGCAAATGGTGAAAGAAGTCGCGTCAAAAACCGCCGACCTTGCAGGTGACGGCACCACTACTGCTACAGTGCTTGCACAATCTATAATAGGCGAAGGCCTTAAAAACGTGGCTGCTGGCGCTAACCCAATGGACCTGAAACGCGGTATAGACAAAGCCGTAACAGAAGTAGTAAAGCACCTGAAATCCCAAAAACAGGATGTAGGCAATGACAACAAGAAAATAGAGCAGGTTGCTTCTATCTCTGCAAACAACGACAATGCTATCGGTGCATTAATAGCCCAGGCTATGGCTAAGGTGGGCAATGAAGGTGTGATCACTGTAGAAGAAGCAAAAGGCACTGAAACAACTGTAGAAGTTGTGGAAGGCATGCAGTTCGACCGCGGTTACCTGAGCGCTTACTTTATCACCAATACGGAAAAAATGCATGTAGAGTTACAGAACCCCTACATCCTCATTTACGAGAAGAAAGTAAGCACCCTGAAGGACATTCTTCCTATTCTGGAATCTATAGTACAAAGCGGCAGGCCGCTGCTGATCATAGCAGAAGATGTGGATGGAGAAGCGTTGTCTACGCTGGTTGTAAATAAACTTCGTGGTTCATTGAAAATCGCAGCAGTTAAGGCTCCGGGCTTTGGTGACCGCCGTAAGGAAATGCTGCAGGATATAGCCGCACTGACCGGCGGTACTGTCATCAGCGAAGACCAGGGATATAAACTGGAAAACACTACGCTGGCTTCCTTAGGACAAGCCGAAAGCATCACTATTGACAAAGACAATACGACTGTGGTAGGTGGCAAAGGCCAGAAAGAAGCGATCACCGGCCGTGTAAACCAGATCAAATCACAGATAGAAACAACTACAAGTGATTATGACCGTGAAAAATTACAGGAGCGCCTCGCAAAGCTCAGCGGCGGTGTTGCCGTATTGTATATCGGCGCTGCTTCTGAAATGGAAATGAAGGAGAAGAAAGACCGTGTTGACGATGCGCTTCACGCTACACGCGCTGCGGTGGAAGAAGGCATTGTTCCCGGTGGTGGCGTTGCTTATATCCGCGCTATTGAATCATTAGATAAAGTAAAGACTGAGAACCCTGATGAAAAGACAGGAGTAGCCATTGTGCGCCGTGCGCTTGAAGAGCCACTACGCCAGATAGTTGCCAACGCAGGCCTTGAAGCTTCTATAATAGTGCAGAAAGTACGTGAAGGCAAGGCTGATTTTGGTTTCAATGCCCGCACAGAGGTTTATGAAAACCTGCTTGCCGCAGGAGTTATTGATCCTACTAAGGTGAGCCGTATAGCTTTGGAAAATGCCGCTTCTATCGCGAGCATGTTCCTCACCACAGAGTGCGTTATAGCAGACAAGCCCGAACCAAAATCGTCAGCACCCGCAGGTGGCGGAATGCCGGGCGGAATGGGAATGGATTATTAATATTCAAAAGACAAAATTCAGAAATCAAAAGCCCTGGCATTATGTCGGGGCTTTTGTTATTGGGAATGCTATATAATCTTCCTAATCCAGATGCCTCCAGGCCATTCGTAGCGATGTTTCATCGTTTCTTTTGTACTGTACTAGTGTGGCATACACGCCGCGTTGTTCATCAAAGTCGGCCCCTTCTATAAAGCTGCATTTATATTCATTTCTTCCCGGTTCGCCAAGCAGGTAATTTTTAGTTATTTCTCTTTTTCGGTTCATTTTGTAGTAACAGGCATTTGTATTTTCAAAATTGTATATAGTATCGCCTATCGAATTGTGGCTACCGTCAAAATTTCTGTCATCATCATTAAAAATTATGTAGAGGTTCTTCTTATAGCTATATGAGTTAAACGATACGAGTTGCCTGTCGGCAACCTGTTCAGGCAGGTCGTCAAAGATTTTATGGGTTTGGTTTTTCTTGGCTATTTCTTTCGGATGATAATAATGCCTGTAGCTTTTGAAATATTCGGAAAGCGGAAGCACTGTTCCCCATATTTCATTGCCATCATCGTCCAGTTGCGTTATACCTATACTTCCGAAGTAGGTATCCCAGTTATACCTTACACGTGTTTCAGGCTCATCATAGCGTTCGTAGCCCTGTGTAACTAGGGTGGTCAGGCCATTTTCATTTGTAAACATTGCCAACGGGATGCCGTAAAAAACTTTAGAAGTATCTGTTTTTAGCTGTAAAGCTGCTGTAACAGAATCATTTTTTATCCAGTTGAATTTAATGTCACTGTTATCTTCTTCTATTTTAAAAAACAAATCAGCGCTTATAGCCCCTCTTCTTACATCGATTCCAAATTTATAGTATAGTTCCCGGTAGCTAAATAGCAGCAAGTTTAATGTTTTTGCAAAAGGATTGTAAGTATAATGGGAATAGTATGGGAAAACGTCAGTGGAGAGATCTATTGTTTGTCGGTTGACCCTGACACTATCCTTAGGAATGTAGTACAAGGCCGCATGGTGATTGTATATAGCCCTTTGTGGGCTTTCTTTAGATACGGTTTTGTTCATTACCACTTTTTTAAGATCAAGCGCTATTAAAATGCCATTGGGCCGGGATTCCGCACAGGCAACATCGATATAATCATAATTTTTTCTGTCTACCTCTAAGGGTATTTCTTTTATAGTCTCATGTTTGTTGTTGTAATAATTAACGTGAACATCGCATCGGTAAAATTGAGGCTCATCGGTACAAAAAAGTATAGCATAGTTATCATCCTCTTTATTTTGCATCACATAGAATCTTGTGCGCTTGCTGAGGCTTGCTGAAGCCAATACCAGAGTTTCATCCAAGAGCTTTCCGTCGTTGCTATCAAAGCGAAGCCTCACCAAACATTGTTTGCCAAGGTGTTCCTGTTCGATGAACAGTACAGCTTCATTATTAACTTCAAAAAGCCCTTTGAGCTCAGAAGTCCTTAATACGTCCAGGTCCAGTATTCTGCAATTATATTCCTGGTTTGCAATACGTTTATGTGTGCTATCATACACTTTGATCATCAAAGGTTTTGTGGGTGCAAAATGAAATAGCAGGGTATTACCATTTTTCATGCACAATACTTTGTTCCATCCGGTTTCTTTAAATTCTATGGGATTACTCATGTCATAATCCTTTTGCTGCGCGTAGCAGGAAGTGGAAATGACATACAAAAGAAATAAAGCGGAAAATTTAATATTGTTGTTCTTCATGGTTATTTTTTGTTATAAAAAATAATAAAATCAAAAATAAATTGGACGATAGTGGTCGTCAATCCAGGTGCCTCCATGCCATTCGCAGGGAAGTTTCATTATTTCTTTTGTACTGGATTAGAGTGGCATACACACCGCGCTGATCATCAAAGTCAGCCCCCTCGATAAAGCTGCACTTATATTCATTTCTTACTGGTTCGCCAAGGAGGTAGTTTTTGGTGATTATCTTTTTGCCGGTCATTTTGTAGTAACAGGCATTAGTGTTTTCCAGGTTGTAAATTGTATCCTGCTGAAGGCTTTCTTTGCTTTGATAATTCCCGTCACCATCATTGAAAATTATGTACAGGTTTTTATTCCAGGAATAGGAGTTTAATGAAACAAACTGCCGCTCGGCGACCTGGGCAGGCAAATCGTCAAATATTTTATGTGACTGGTTTTTTTTAGCAATTTCTTTTGGACGATAGTAATGCAGGTTGCTTTTAAGATATTCTGCATTCGGCAATACCGTGCCCCACATTTCATTGCCGTCGTCATCCAACTGGGTAATACCAATATTCCCAAAATAGGTATTCCAATCATACCTTGCACCGTTTTCAGATTCACCGTATTGTTGGTACGACTGAGAACGGGCTATGGTTCTCCGGGCTGCTGAGTTTGGCTTGCTCGTTGATGTATAATAGTTTGTAATGCCTGATTCGGGTTCATCGTAACGCTCATACGATTCTGAAACCAATGTAGTAAGACCATTTTCATTTGTAAACATGGCTAATGGCATTCCGTAAAAAATTTTAGAGGTGTCTGTTTTGTGCTTCATTGCAGCGCTGACAGAGTCATTTTTTACCCAATTCAATTTAATATCGCTGTTGTCTTCATCTATTTTGAAAAACATATTTCCTAAAGCGGTTCCTCTTCTTACGTCTACACCGAACTGATAAAATATCTCCCGGTAACTAAATACTAACAGATTGATCGTCTTTGCAAAGAGATTATAAGTAAACTCGGAATAATACGGATTAACATCGGTTGACATATCGACGATTCGTTCATTCACCCTGGTACTGTCTTTTGGGATGTAAAAAAATGCTACCTGGTGATCGTACACCGCCAGTTGTGGGTTTTCTTTTGAATCCGTTCTGTTAACTACCATCTTTTGCATGTCCAGCGCGACACAAACTCCTTGTGGCATGATTTCCGCACAAACAATGCCAACAGAATCATATTTTTTCCTGTCTATATTCAATGGAATTTCTTTTACTAATTCGTGTTTGCCATTGAAATAGCTAACATGCATATCGCACGTGTAAAAATTGGGATCGTCCGTGCTAAAAAGGATGGCATAATTATCCTCTTCTTTATTTTTCATTACATAAAAACTCTGCCGCTTACTAATACCGGGCGACTCTTTTACCAGTTTCTCATCAATGAGTTGCCCATTTCTGCCATCAAAACGGAGCCTTACCAAACCAAACTTGCTTAAGTGTTCCTGCTCAATAAACAGTACTGCATCTCCGTTAATATCAAACAGCCCTTTGAATTCAGAAGTCTTCAATACATCGAGGTCCAGGATCCTGCAGTTATATTCCTGGTTTGCAATACGTTTATGTGTGCTGTCATACACTTTGATCATCAAAGGTTTTGTGGGTGCAAAATGAAATAGCAGGGTATTACCGTTTTTCATGCATAATACTTTATTCCATCCGCTCTCCTTAAATTCTATAGGATTACTCATTTCAAAATCCTTTTGTTGAGCATAGCAGGAAATGGAAGTGACACATAAAAGAAATAAAGCGGAAAATTTAATATTGTTGTTCTTCATGGTTATTTTTTGTTACACAAAGTAATAAAATTAAAATAAATAGGCAAGCATCCAACGCAAAATAATGATGTGTGTCCACAAATGCACATTGTCTATATCGATTGATTATGAATTACAGGATGCAACCTTAAATTTAGGATGTTCGTGTTACCCTGTTGTCTGGGAACTGAGGTGGCACTGAAAACATTCCTGGAGGAGAAGCGATTCCGAGAGCGACTTGAACACCTGGCGAGGACGTGATTAGACTGCGATCCGTCATTACCTATATGTGCAATTAATCATTTTGCACTAAAGCCCCAAAGCTTGCATGACCTGTTTTGGAACATCTAACCCCATTACTTGCATATGCTTTGCCTGTGTAATGGCTTTATCAGGCTGTTTTGTATCTAAGTATAGTAGCAGCAGATTATTGTTGGCTATTTTATTCCCGGGGTCCCTTTTTAAAAAGGTTGCCAGGTAGTTGATTGCACCGCTGGGGTCCTTGCGTTCCATCGCAACACGGGCGAGGTAAAAGTCACATTCGTAATAATTTGAGCTATTTTTTTCAGCAAGCAGGTATGGCTCTGAAGCAAGTACTGAGTCTTCTTTTTGCAGCATTACGCCATAATAGAAATTGAGGTATTTCTCCTTTGGATTGAGCTGGTAAGCCCGTCTGAATAGTGAATATGACCGTTGCAGGTCATTTTCCCGCGCGCCCAGCATCATATTGGCATAGGCGGAGTGAGGCGAGGTTTCCACGGCCTGTGTCCAGAAGACAACAGGATTAGCGAAGTTTTTTTGATGACTATAATTGATTCCGGCTAGTATACCCGCAACAACCAGCCATGAAAAAAACAACTGCTTATCAGCCAGTTTATTTCTCAATAAAATGGTTTGGGTAAGCACCAGCAATATGCCGATCATGGGGAGATATAGGCGGTGTTCAAAAGTTTGTTCATTAAGCGATTTGGGAATTAAAAGCACGGGCAGCAGGAACAACAAAAAAATAGCAAACCCGCTGCCTATCACGCGCCAGTCTCTTTGCCTGTTCAGGTAAATGATCATCGCTAACAGCGCTATAGCTGCAACACCATAATAATAAACAGTGTCTTCAATAATGGGAAAAACGCTGAGGTTTACCGGGATGAATATTTTGCCAATATACTGTATGATTACTGGCAGCCTGTGAATAAAGTCGCGCAACATCTGCCCCGTGGTTACGGGTATCGGCTGTAGCGTAGCCATTGACCTGGTAATAAACCACAGCGCAAAGCTGCCTGCCCACAAGCCATATTGCCGGAGATTTCGCTGGTCGCGCCAGTTTCCTTTCAGTACGAACACTAATAAAATAAAAGCGATTGGCGGATCGAAGACCGCCGTTTCCTTGGTAAAGAAAGAAAGGATAAGGAAGAACATTGACAAGACAAGCCATTTCGTTTTGCCCGTGTCTGCGTAATTAATTGAAGTAATGAAGAATGATAATGTGAATATGGCAAGTAGCGTATCATTCCGCCCTGGTATCCATGCCACTGCTTCTGAGAGCACCGGATGAATGGCAAAAACCAGGCACAGCAAAAACGCATGGAGGTCTTTTACCCGGAGCTTCGTGAATAATTTATACAGAAGCAGGACAGCGGCTATATGAAACAAAACATTGACTACATGGTACCCCGTTTCACTCTGCCCGCTATATTGGTAATTCAGAAGCATTGAATCAAGGAACAAAGGGCGGTAATAAGAGTCCTTGGTGGCATTGAATACTCCCCGGGTAAAAGAAGTAACAAGATTATGAAGGTTTTCATTATACACGCGGAAGTCCCTGATAAATATAGAATCATCAAGGTCTGTAAAGCCAAAAGAGAAGGTGGGGAGATAAATAACGGCAGCGGCAAGGGCCAGCCATAAAAAGGGGTATGGAATGTGGAAACCTTCCAGCCGTGTAACTTCCGGCTTTATTACTATTGGCGGAACTTTAGGGTTAGCCCTCTTAATAAGTGCTCTTTGTGTGGGTTGTTTCGATTTATTTGTACTCACGGTACTTTAATTAAAACCCCAACCCTTTTAGGGTTTGGGGTTACAAATAACATGGGTAAAGCCCCTTTAGGAACGTTGACAAAATAAGTTCCGCAAGATGGCGCATTTATTTTTCTTTTTTACAAGGCGTAAAATCTGAGAATAGTGAGCTATTTGAAGACTTTTACAACGAAGTAAAAATGGAAAAGAACAAGTCAGGTTGCGGAAGTTATTTTGTCATCGTTCCTTAGGGGTTTGGGGTTAATGCGAAGTTATCTCGTCATGAGTGCCATGTTCGTGCAGGAGGTCCTTCGCTTTGTCTGCATCTTCCTGGCTTCCATGAGCTATCACAATAAATTTACCGGCAGCAAGGGCATCATGGTATTTTTTTGAGGTGTCGTCTTTTACGCCCACTGTAGCCAGCGCAGAGGCAATGCCTCCGCCTATTATGCCAAAGTCAACTCCGGCTACCGCGCCTACTAGCGCACCGGCGCCATAGAGGAAACCAAGGCCGGGAATAGCAAAAATACCAATACCGGTAAGAATGCCTAATGTCGTGCCTACTACTGTGCCTACGCCAAGGCCGGCTACCTTCAGTGGGCTTTTAGCGGTTATATGTGCTTCCTTATCTACTGCTTCTGTTTCAGCCAAACCAATAATCGATAACTGGGAAACAGGATAACCTGAGTCTTTTAATTTTTGTACGGCTTCGACGGCTAAATCATGACTGTCGTAGATACCAATTGTTGCGTTCATAAGAAGTAAAAATTTGGATAAAAATAAGTTTTAAAACTGCTATTTTCAATAATAAATAAAAAAAGTCCACTGCAAGCTAATACAAAAGCACATTTATTTGGAATCATTTGGCAAATAACCTGCTGATAATCGTAATTTTAAGCTGTGGCATGATATTGGGGTTATTTTTAAAAAAAGCACTAATGAAAAACAGAATATGGCTTGTATTGATGATTAGTTTATTTCCATTTTTTAGCATGGCGCAAGACGGCGGTGCCAAAAACACAAAACACAAACATAAGAAAAGCCACAAAACCACAAAAGCTGCTTTACCGCCTTGGGCTCCTGCTCATAATTATGATGCTACCGCCCATGTTTACTTCCCCGACTATTATACCTTTTACGACCCCAACCGCGGTGGGTATGTTTATTGGAATAATGGTAAATACACATTCAGTCCCGCAGTTCCACCGTTCCTTGAAAAGGTGGACATGAGTAAATCAAGGATAAAAATACTTAAAGGCCTGAGCCTCGACCTTCGTCCCGAGCTCAATTACCCGTACTACATGGAGCAATATCCTGCAGATAACAATAATAACACGATGGTGCCGGTACCTGTACTGGGAAACCCGGCTGGGAATTAAGAGATTCGGAACTTTGCTGAATCAAAAGGAATAAGTAATTTTAGAGAAATTCAGTTATGCAAACTTTAATTATAGAAATTGATTCTCCGTCAAAGGCTAAAGAGCTTTCATCAATGCTTTCTTCGATGGATTTTGTAAAGAAAGTCTTTTCGTTAAATAAGCCCAAAGAAATGATTGCTGCTTTGCAGGAACATGAAAATATTAAGGCTGCCATTGTTAAAAGGAAGAATAAAGCTATCGCAAAATATCTGTGATGAAAGTTCAACAAAGAGATATTGTAGAACTTAATTTTGAGTTGCCCGATGGTAAATTCAAATCGCATCCTGCGTTGATTATCTCCAATGAACGTGTGCTTGATACTGAAGATATTTTTTATGCGGTTATGATCTCATCAAAGCCATTTAACGATGAATTTTCATTTGAGTTGAATGATACGATGTTGACAAGGCCATTATCGAAAAAATCTTTCGTGAAATGCCAATTGATCCAGTCGTACAGCACTGATGAAGTAATTTTCAAAATATCATCCATAAAACATATTCATTTCGAGCAAATTAAAAAGAAGATTTTCGATTCAGTATTCTGAAAAACTGGATGATCTCTGTTTCTCGGGGTATCCTAATGAGTTAAAGGATACGGAACAATTTGCTGTTATGGATTTTTGATTGTCATTTTTAATTTGGTTAAATTTGTATCAGGAACGTTGACAAAATAAGTTTAGCAAGATGGCGCAGTTATTTTTCTTTTTTACAAGGCGTAAAATCTGAGAATAGTGAACTATTTAAAGACTTTTACAACGCTGTAAAAATGGAAAAGAACAAGTCGGGTTGCAGAAATTATTTTGTCATCGTTCCTTAATCACTCTAAAATCCCCGCAACATGAAATTTACTTTTTACGGCCATGCCTGCTTCGCAATAGAAACAGGCGGAAAGAAATTGTTATTTGATCCCTTTATCAGCGGAAATGAGCTGGCGAAGGATATAGACATCAAAAGTATAGAGGCTGATTACATCCTGGTATCTCATGGCCACGGCGACCACGTAGGAGACCTGGTGGACATCGCCAGAAGAACAAATGCCACCGTTATCGGCGCTTATGAAGTTGTCGGCTGGGCCCAGCAGCAAGGCATAAAGAATGTGCACCCTATGAACTTCGGGCCTTATAATTTTGATTTCGGGAAGCTGCATTTTTTACCCGCATGGCACAGTAGCGCCATGCCCGATGGCGCCTATGGCGGCAATCCCGGCGGCTTCCTCGTACACGGGCAGGAACGCAAGTTTTATTACAGTGGTGACACCTGCCTCATGATGGATATGCAGTTGGTGCCGCGGTATGCAAAACTTGATTTTGCCATACTCCCTGTAGGGGGCAATTTTACCATGGATGCAGATGATGCTGTAATAGCTGCTGAATTTATTAAATGCGATAAAATAATAGGCATTCACTTTGATACCTTTGGATACATCAAGATAAATCATGAGCGGGCAAAGGAAAAATTTAAAGCTGCCGGTAAAGAATTAATATTGCCTGAGATTGGCGAAACGATTATCTTGTAGTCTTTAAATAGAGTTTAAGAAAAATTTTAAAAACAAGGAGCCCCTTTAGGGGTTGGGGTATATGGCTAAAGTAATAGCGATTGCGAATCAGAAAGGTGGGGTCGGTAAGACTACAACGGCTATAAACCTGGCGGCAAGCCTGGCTGTACTGGAATACAAAACATTGCTCGTGGATGCCGATCCGCAGGCCAACAGCACTACAGGCAACGGCTTTGACCTGAAAAATATACAGATCAGTATTTACGACTGTATGGTCAACGACACACCTGCATCCCAGGTGATTTTAGAAACGGACACCCCTAATCTTAACCTTCTGCCCAGCCACCTTGACCTGGTGGGGGCTGAAATAGAGCTGATCAATCACCCGAGCCGGGAGTATGTAATGCTGAAAGCGCTGGAGCCGGAACTTCGTAACTATGATTTTATCATTATAGATTGTTCTCCCTCCCTGGGGCTGATAACTATTAATGCTCTTGCGGCCGCCAATAGCGTAGCAATACCTGTGCAATGTGAATATTTTGCCTTGGAGGGTTTGGGCAAACTGCTCAATACGATAAAAATAGTGCAAACCCGCATTAATGCCAACCTGAAAATAGAAGGTATACTGATGACCATGTATGATGGCCGCCTGCGCCTGTCCAACCAGGTAGTGGAAGAGATCAAGAATCACTTTGGCGGGCAGGTGTTTAATACCGTGGTGCATCGCAATACCCGGCTTGGAGAAGCACCCAGCTTTGGTATGCCTGTTTTACTTTATGATGCCGACAGCACAGGGGCGGTCAACTACCTGAATCTGGCGAAGGAAATTCTGCAGAAAAATAACATGACCAAAATTAAGAACGAAGATAAAATTTTTGAACCGGATGAGCATGGCGCAGATCAATAAAAAGCAGGCTTTGGGTAAAGGTATCCGTGCGCTGCTGGATAATATTGATAACGAGATAACAACCAACGGCGATGGTGTGCCAGCGGTATCAGGTCAGGGGCAGCATACGAGCGCCGTTGCGCGCATACCGCTGGATCAGATTGAAGTAAATCCAAAGCAGCCACGCCGCCATTTTGACGAGCAGGCGCTGAAGGAGCTGGCCGAAAGTATAAAGCTGCATGATATAATACAGCCGGTGACGGTGATCAAGACGGAGCAAAATAAGTACCAGCTCATCTCTGGCGAGCGCAGGCTAAGGGCCTCCCGTCTGGCAGGGCTAAAGGACATTCCCGCCTACGTGCGCACTGCTGATAGCCAGCAGATGCTGGAAATGTCATTGCTGGAGAACCTTCAGCGTGAAGACCTTAATGCTATTGAAATTGCTATCAGCTACCGCCAGCTTATGGACGAATGCGGCCTTACGCAGGAACAGGTATCCGAAAGGATGAAAAAAGAGCGTAGTACTGTCGCCAATTATCTGCGGCTGCTAAAGCTACCGCCGGATATACAAAAAGCAGTGCGTGATGGCTCTATCAGTATGGGGCATGCACGGGCAATAATAAGCCTCGACCATGTAGACCAGCAGCTTTATGTGTTTCGGGAAACCTTGCAGCGCGGCCTTTCCGTACGGCAGGTGGAGCAAATGGTAAAGGATATGGCTACGGAAAAGCAAACTGCTCCTGCAAAGTCAGTCACCGCCCTAAAACTACCTCCTGCCTACAAGCGCATAGAAGACAACATGGCCTCCCATTTTTCTACAAGAGTAAAATTGGATAGGAAGAAAACCGGCAAAGGCAACATAGTCATAGAATTTTATAACGACGAAGACCTGGAACGGATCATGGATAAGATGAGCCTGTAACTGCCGCCTGGCAAGTGACATATTTTTTTTGCTCACAAACTGCAGACCTTTCGGGGAAAGGCCAAGGGGTCTGATTTTGGCTGACGCGAAAACTAAAACAGCATTCTTTGCTATTTGGAAAATCTACCCCTTTTTCCTCGTTACCCAATATTCATAGAATAGGAGTGAAATAATCAGGCATGGTTTTTATGCCTTATTCACCAAAAAAAAGCTACTATGAAAAAACATCTGACAAAACTAAAAGGTTTATCGATTGCCATTGTGATAATGGCAAGCAGTTGCAACAACGCAACTACCACTACAACCAGCGTAACAGACAGTGCCGTATCAAAAGTGGACACAGCTGTCAGTAACATAAAACAAGGCGCTGAAAATGCCGTGAGTAGTGTTGAGAACGAGATGAGCAGCGGCAATGTGGACTCAAATTTTGTGGTAAAAGCTGCCACAACCAATAATGCCGAACTGAAAATATTGCAGGAAGGCATGGACAAGGCTTCTGATAAAGAGCTGAAAACGCACCTTCGGATGATGATCGCCGATCATAAAAAGCTCGGAGTTAAGGTAAAGGCTTATTCAGCCAAGAAAGGCTATACCCTTCCGGATGGTGATAATGGGAAATCGGATGATGAAATAGCGAAACTAAACAATAAAGATAAAGGCCCGGATTTTGATAAAGAGTTGGTGGATCATCTCGTATCTGCGCACCAGGACTGTATTGACATGTTTGAAAAGGCGCAGAATAATGTAAAAGATCAGGAGCTTAAAGATATGATAGGAGATGCATTGCCAACCCTTCATAGCCACCTTGATATGATGAAGCAGATGCAGGATAAAATGAGTAAATAATGTGGAAGTCCCGAAAGTGCGGAAGAATTTTGATGGAATATTTCACGGGCATTTTAGGAAGATGGCATCATTTTTACATGGATATATAAAAACAAAAAACTCGTTTATGAAAACTATGATAAAAACTATGCAGTTCAGATTACCAGCGTTGGCCTTGTTATTAATAAGCTCAGCATATTCATTTGCTCAGGACAGTAGCACAACTTCGGAAACCCATACATCGTCCAGCTCGGTAACAGCTCCTGATACCTCCGCTATGTGGTACTCTGCCCCATGGGTATGGGTGGCTGGAGTTATAGTGTTGATTTTAATATTGTTTGCCATCTTTGCCGGGAATAATTCGTCAAAGACCCGCGTTAAGCGCACCACTACAACTACAACAGAAATAATCGATGATTGAATAATTCAGCGTCTTTTTTTACCGTATTCAAAAAAAAGAAAATCCCGCTCAGGTATAAATGAGCGGGATTATTAAATTATGAGTTACGGTTTTTACGCCAGTTTTTTCAGTTCTTCTACACGTGCTTCATGATCAACTTCCTGCTTCAGCGACCCTGATTTATCCATATCCACAAGTACAGGTGCGGCCACGAAAATTGAAGAGTAGGTACCAGTGACAACCCCAATAAGCATTGCAAATGCAAAACCTCGTGTTGCTTCTCCTCCAAAGATAAAGAGGATAAGCAGTGTGATGAATACGCATAAAGAAGTCATGATCGTGCGGCTCAGTGTATCATTGATGGCCCGGTTGATGACGCTTGTTTTGTTTTCATGCGGCGACTTTCTGAAATATTCGCGGATACGGTCAAATACAATAACCGTATCGTTCATCGAGAACCCTATTACCGTCAGCACCGCAGCGATAAAGTGCTGGTCAATTTCCAAAGCGAAGGGAACCTTGTCGCGGAAGAAAGAGAAAACCGCAAGGATAACACACACGTCATGCAGCAAAGACAGAAGCGTACCGAGTGAATATTGCCATTTGCGGAAACGCAGTAGTATATACAGGAAGATAGCGATCAGCGAGATGATGGTCGCTCGTACGGCGCCGTTTTTCAAGTCGTCAGAGATGGTAGGTAATACCGTTTGCGAGCTTTGCAGGTATTTGCTGTTAAACATCTCAAGAGTCGTACCTGTTGGTATCAGGTTTTCTTTAACCAATCCGCTCAGCAAAGTTTCCTCTACCTTTTGCTCTATACCCTGCCCGGGTGAGGTAATCAGGTAAGAAGTAGTAATATTCAACTGGTTATTGGTACCTATGGTTTTTACCACCGGGCGCTCTCCATTGAAATAACCTTTTAGTTTTTCACGCACTTCTTCCACTTCATGTTTCTGGTCGAACTTAATAGTATAACTGCGTCCACCTTGGAATTCAACACCCTTATTGAATCCTGCAAAATAAGTGCTGGCGCCGAGCAATAAAACGATAACGGTAATAACATAGGTGTATTTACGGGCTTCTACAAATTTAAAATGCGCTTTGCGGAAGATGGATTTGGAAAGGCCAGTAAAATATTTGAAGTGGCGCTCACGCTTTGTATATACATCAGTGATCAGGCGGGATACGAGGATACCGCAGAACAGGGATAACAAAATACCAATGATCTGGGTGGTAGCAAAACCCCGAACGGGCCCAAGGCCAAATATGAACAGGATGATGGACGTGATCAGAACGGTAATGTGACCATCAAGTACCGGCGAATAAGAACGCTTGTACCCATCCGAAATGGCCTGTTGATAACTTTTGCCACTGGATAGTTCCTCCTTAATACGCTCAAAGATGATCACATTCGTGTCCACAGCCATGCCCACAGTAAGCACTAACCCTGCAATTCCCGCCATGGTGAGGGTGGCGTGTAGCGCCGAGAGTACGCCCACCGTAAATATAAGGTTGAGGATAAGAGATATATCCGCAATGATACCTCCGGTGTTATAATAAACAAGCATCAGCACGAAAATGATCACGAACGAAAGGATCAGCGAATTCATCCCTTTATTTATATTCTCAACGCCAAGTGTCGGCCCAACTACTTGTTCCTGTACTATATGGGCAGGAGCGGGCAGTTTACCTGATTTCAATATGTTGGCAAGGTCGGTTGCGTCTTCCGCCGTGAACGAACCTGATATTTCAGTGCTCCCGGAGGCGATTTCATTGTCCACACGGGGGCAGGAATAAACACGGTCATCAAGCACCACAGCTACATAGCCGCCAATGTTATGTCCGGTCATATCTTTCCAGGTGTGTGCGCCCGTAATATCCATGTCCATATTTACGTCAGGCTGGCCATTTAGCGGACTGTAATCAGCTCGGGCATTGGTAATATGGTCACCCTCCAGCCGGCATCCGCCACCGGGCAGCGTCTTTATTGCGTATAACGGGATCCTTGCATTGGGGTCGTGATTTTTTTTATTGTCATCGGCGCCATACTCAAAACGTACGTTGGATGGAAATTTGTTTTTTACCACGTCAAGTGCCAGGTACCGGTCCAGTTTCGCAGTGTCTTTCTTAATTACATAGCCAACAACAGGGCTGGCCATGAAGCCATTTTCCTGGGTAGCATTCAGCATGACAATAGCGATCAGCGGGTTTTTCTTTATCGCCTCTTGTTGTTTTAACGTTGCGGAATCGGTTGCCTTACCGCCGGCTTTATTATCAGTTGCTTTGTTGCTCAGCACATTAGTAAGGCTTGCCGTATCATTGGCGCCTTTACCGTTTGTACTATCGGCCGACGCAGTAGCTTTCTTAGTTGAGTCGGCAGAGGTGCTGTCTTCTGAGGAACCCGAAAGATATTTATACAGGGCGTCATTCGCGGTCACTAACATAGGGCCGATCTCCTGGTTGGTAAATGTCTCGAAGAATTGCAGCTTGGCAGTAGCCTGGAGGTATTTACGTACACGGTCGGGGTTATGAACGCCGGCCAGTTCTACCGTAATAATGCCCTTCTTTTCGTCCAGGTTCACATTCGGATTAGCTACGCCGAATTTATCGATACGCGTTTGCAGTACATTATAGGTGCGCTGAATTGCGTCTTTGGCCTCACTATTCAATACCGTAAGCACTTCAGCATTTGTAGAAGTGCGTGTAATGTTTCTTTCAGACGGCTTGGTAAATAGGTAAGCCATACTCACACCAGGGTTTTCTTTCTGGTAGGTTTCGCCAAACAGTGTTATGAGATTCGCTTCACTGTTAGCTTTAGCCGCATTAGCATCAGCTATCGCTTTATTCATGGCAGGGTCCCTGGGGTTGTTAGACATGGAGCGCACCAGGTCATCAAGGCTCACCTCAAGTGTCACGTTCATACCGCCCTGCAGGTCAAGGCCAAGGTTCAATTCTTCTCCTTTTGCCTCTTGGTAAGTATATTTTTTAAGAACGGGCACACTAAAGATCACCTCGCCCTGCATGCTGTCTGTAACGGTCTGGAATAAGCTATCCGTGAGCTTATTCATATTTTCCTTTGTAATTCCCGGGGGCGCCTGGGCACCGGCCATACGAGTGGCAAGCATGTGCATTTTCTTTTCTTCGTTCCGGACAATTAAAGTCAAAGAAAGCTGGTACAGGGATATCAATATCAGTGCGCCGGTAAAAAACTTAACCAAACCTTTTAGATGCATGGGTTGTCGTTAAAAATTATC
>Ga0206890_1046_pt1 | contig 36153 bp, 41 predicted proteins | sample Alteio_BWOrgHeat_58_FD_152960 | JGI IMG/M metagenome (GOLD analysis project Ga0206890, IMG submission 152960) | Enriched cells from forest soil in Barre Woods Harvard Forest LTER site, Petersham, Massachusetts, United States - Alteio_BWOrgHeat_Nextera6 ... | reverse complement strand
CATTTTCCGCTTGTTTTGGCGAGGCCTTTCTGCCACTGAACCCGGTAACCTACGCAAAGTTACTTGGTGATAAACTAAAAGAGCACGATGTAAATGTATGGCTCATAAATACAGGCTGGACCGGCGGCCCTTATGGCGTAGGTAAAAGAATGAAGCTTAAATATACCCGTGCAATGATCGCTGCTGCCATAAACGGCGAACTCGATCATGTACATTACCAGGAACATGCGGTATTTAACCTGATGATGCCAGTAAACTGCCCAAATGTGCCTGACAATGTATTAAATCCACGTAATACCTGGGCCGACAAGGAAGCCTATGATGAGAAGGCAAATAACCTCGCTCTTGCTTTTGTTAAAAACTTTGAACGTTATGTAATTGATAGCGGTCCGGAAATTATAAATGCGGGTCCAAATGTAACTATTTCAGTATAGGAGCAGATTTTTATAGGCCATTGCTTGCTATTATTAAAAAAAATGGTTTTCATTGTAAAAAATTGTCTGTAAGAATGACAATTTTTTTGTTTTGTGACGTTATGTAAACGCTGTTCTACATGCGAAAACCACTTTTATATTAAATTATCATAAAGAATGACAGAAAAAGTTTTTTTATTTCATTAAAATTCTATTTTTGTTATCCCTTTTAGCATCGCACATTAATTAACTTTATTATAAACAAAACTAAAACTAAAATCTAAAGTAATGGCAACCGCACCAACAAAACCAAGTACTCCTGTTAAAAAAGAAAGCTCTAGCGCATCGGGCATGTTCGCAGTCCTCACTATTCCCATTTGTATTATTGTCGGAGTTTTAATTTTCCTTTTTATACTTGGTAGTCCAAGTCACTACGAAGGTGGCAACGTAGAAACCGGGCACCCTACAGATGTTTTCGGTATCGTTCACAGGGGAGGGCCGATTGTACCCGTTATTATGTCTTTCGTGTTAATGGTAATCGTTTTCTCAATCGAGAGGGCTATCGTAATTGGCAAGGCATCAGGCTCTGGCAATGTTGATTCTTTTGTAAGAAAGATCACTTCATTGCTTAACGCCGGTAACATCGACGCTGCAAACGCTGAATGCGACAAACAAAAAGGCTCAGTAGCAAACGTAATTAAATCCGGTTTGAAAAAATACCGTGAAATGGAAGCGGACGCAACCCTTACCATCGACCAAAAAACACTGGCTATCCAAAAGGATATTGAAGAAGCAACAGCTTTAGAAATGCCTATGCTTGAGCAAAACCTTACTATTATCGCTACACTGGTATCAATTGGTACATTGAGCGGTCTGTTAGGTACAGTTGTGGGTATGATCGGCGCGTTCCAGACATTGTCTTCAAACGGCGCACCTGATACTTCACAATTATCAGCAAACATCTCAGAAGCATTGATCAATACTGCTTTGGGTATTACCACTTCGGCTTCATCAATTATCTTGTACAACTACTTTACTTCAAGAATTGATAAGTTGACCTACGCTATCGATGAAACTGGATTCAGCATCGTGCAAACATTTGCTGCTTCACACGCAAGAAAGTAGAATATTTTAGTGATTGTCTCTTTTGCCAAATAATATTTGGAAAAAAGTTTCGTTATTAATTAAAACACTATTATATTTAAACAATTATTAATCATGGCAAGGATAAAAATTCCAAGAAAAAGTACAGCTATAGATATGACGGCTATGTGCGACGTGGCTTTCCTGTTGCTTACCTTTTTCATATTAACAGCAAAATTGAAGCAAGAGGAGCCGCTGCCTGTTGATACTCCCGGGTCAACTACCAAACAACTTTTTCCTGACGTAGATGTTGCCACAGTAACTGTGGGCCACGGAAAAGTGTTTTTTGGCGTGGAAGGCCAGGATATACGCAGAGAAGCATTGACAGCAATGGGAACCAAATATAACATCACCTTTACACCCGAAGAAGCTACCAAATTTGCGCTTTTGCCAACATTTGGTGTGCCGATAGCCTCGTTAAAGCAATATCTTGGGCTCAGCATTGAAGACCGCAAGAAATTTGCACAGCCTGGCATTCCTGTTGATACCACAAATACCAGTGAGTTATTTAATTGGATACATGAGGCCCGTGTTGCTGATGCAGGTTTACGTAACAAAGCACTACGTTTTGCTATAAAAGGCGACTCTCACCAGGAATACCCTGATGTAAAAAAAGTAATCGATATTTTTCAAAAACAAGCGATCAATAAGTTTAGTTTAATCACTTCACTTAAAACGCAATAATTTACAGCTATGGCAGAATTAGATACCTCCGGGGGGGGGAAACATAAAGGCGGGAAAATACGGAGTAAGAAAGCTTCGACACGTATCGACCTGACAGCAATGGTTGATCTTGCTTTCCTGTTGATCACGTTCTTTATCATGGCCACCACCCTTGCTAAACCCAAAGCAATGGATACCTTTTGGCCCGATAAGACTAAAAAAGATGTGCAATTGCCTGTGCCGGAAACAAGAACTATGACCATTCTTTTAGGTAGTGGTGATCAGTTAGAATGGTGGGTGGGCCCTGCCGGTGCAACACCGCCAACCAAAGACAATTTTGGTAAAAATGGCATTCGGAAAGCATTGATTGAAAACGGCAAGAAGATCGAGGCAACACATGCTGGACCAGACAATTATATGATCGTACTGGTAAAGGCTGGTGATAAGTCGACATATAAGGACTTTGTTGCCATACTTGATGAGCTCAATATTACAGGCATTCAGAGCCGTGCGGTAGTTGACATTACTCCTGCTGAGACGGCTTTATTAAAGAAAGACGGTTTAGACTAAATCGAAATAATTAACGTTAACATTAAACACCTGAAAAAATGTTCGGATCGAAATTAGACATATTAAAAACAGAGTGGATTGATGTCGTTTTTACAGACAGAAATAAGGCGTATGGGGCATACGATCTAAGGAAACAAAATTCCAGGAATACCAATAGGGCACTTGTTTTTGGTGTTATATTATTTGTTGTTCTCATTTCTGCACAAACGATCATCAATTTCATCAGCGGCTTTATTCCAAAGACCCCTGACAAGGTGAAGATCACCAACGTGGTGTTACAGCCACCGCCACCGTTAGATCAAAAGAAACCACCTCCGCCACCACCGGAGCCGCCAAAACCAAAGGTTGACCAGGTGAAGTTCCCTCCACCGGTAGTTAAACCGGATAACGAGGTAAAGGAACAACCACCAACGGTAAAGGAACTGGAAGTTGCCGACCCCGGCCAAAAAACGGTTAAGGGCGACCCTAATGCTGATATCAAAATCGATGAGCCGGTAGGTAATTCGGATGTGAAGCAGGTAACTGAGGAAGACCCGAATAAAATATTTGCCGCGGTTGAGAAGGAACCTGAGTTTGCAGGTGGTATAGAGAAGTTTTATGCTTATCTTCAAAAGAATATACACTATCCAGCAGTTGCGAAAGAAAACAATGTGCAGGGTAAAGTATTCGTGACCTTTGTGGTTGAGAAGGACGGATCATTAACCGACATCAAGACAGTACGTGGTATTGGCAGTGGTTGTGACGAGGAAGCTGTGCGTGTTTTAAAGAACTCGCCAAGGTGGAAACCAGGTATTCAGAATGGTCGCCAGGTTCGTGTTCAATACACTATGCCAATTAGTTTTACTTTACAATCAGACGATCAATAGGATTAATGCCCTATAAATTCAATTTCAGGCAAAAATCGCCCAAAAGGCGGTTTTTGCTTATTTTAGGCTTAGCCACCTTTATTGCTTTTTCTGTCCTTGGTTTAATGATCATGTTTTGGGAGAGGCTTGGGCAGAGTTTGGATTTATCAAAATCGACAAGGCTGATTTTTGGATCTTTAATTTTGATTTACGGAGTTTTAAGATTTTCGAGATTGTTTAAGGAGGAACCGGAGGATGAAGAGTAATTTGACGTTCATAATGGCGGGTTTCCTTTTGCTGGGCGTTTTTCAATCGTGCAAAAGAAACACCTCGGCAAGGAACTTTAATCAGGTTGATACATCCCGCACTGTACAATTTGTTTCTGATGAATCGTTTGCTCCTATACTTGACCAGGAACTTTATGTTTTTAAAAGCGTGCAAACGCATGATAAGCCCGAGATAATTTATAAATCTGAGAACGACGCCATCAGGTATTTGTTAAACGATAGCACCAGCTTTGCCTTTTTATCACGCAATTTAAAGCCGGATGAACTGAAAACACTTAGTGAGCGCAATTCACAGCCGATGGTTACCAAGTTTGCAATTGATGCGATTGCCCTGATTGTGAATGAAGCGTCGGCAGATACAACTATTACAGTAGCTGAAATAAAGAAAATGCTTACAGGGCAAACTAAAACTGATAAAAATATCGTTTTTGATAACCCCAACTCAAGTTTGGTAAGGTATTTGAAGGATTTGACAGGAGGGGCAGATTTAAAGGCAAAAAACATTTATGCCTTAAAGTCAAACAAGGAGGTGATTGAATATGTTAGTAAACACCCTGACGCAATAGGGATCACAGGCTTTAGTTGGCTGAATGATCCTGATGCTGACTATGCAGATGCCGCAAAGAATGTTAAAATTGTTGCCGTAAAGGACGAAAATAGTAAGGATGCCCCTAACCAATATTTTACGCCATCGCAAACAACGCTGTCTCTGAAACAATACCCTTTGATACGGGAGTTGTACATTATAAATTGCATAGGCAGTAAAAATGGGACAGGTGCCGAGTTTGAACATTTTTTGGTAAGCGACCGCGGGCAGCGCATTGTACTAAGATCGGGGCTTTTACCAATTAAATTGCCAGGCAGAGAAATTATGACACACAGTAACAAATTATAAACCAATAAAATAAAGAATTGAATGCGAATTGATACAGTGGGATGTAAAATAGCATAGATTCAACGAGAAAAAAATAATAAGAAATGAAGATCATCAATAAAATAGCCGCTACAGGCATAGGCCTGGCACTAATGGGCTCATCAGCTTTTGCACAAAGTTTGGACGATGCCAAAAAAGCTATTGACGCAGAACAGTTCCAGAAGGCAAAGGCTATGCTGAAAAACCTGGTTGTTACTCAATCAACAAAGGATGAAAACTATTTTTACCTGGGTTGGGTATATGTCAAACAGGATTATGCCGATTCGGCTAAGGCTATTTTTCAAAAGGGCCTGAATGTAAACCCTAATTCTGCTTTAAACTATGCCGGCCTGGGTATCGTGGCACGTATGGATAAGGACGCCTCAGGTGCAAGCACCAATTTTAATAAGGCACTCTCATTAGCCGGTAAGGAAAGCAAGCCTTATGTGTATATAGGCAAAGGTTATTTAATGCCAGACGCTAACGGAAAAGTACTACCGGCAAACGCAACAGCCGCGCTTGATGTGCTGACCAAGGGTAACACAGCCAGTGCCGCATCATCAGGCAAGAAAAATAAAAACAACGGAACGGCCCAGTCATCTGATCCCGAATTATTTATTACCCTGGGTGAGGCCGACCGCCTGCTGATGAAGAGCGACGATGCCTATACCAATTTCGAAACGGCGTTGACCCTCGACCCAAAATCTGCAGGTGCCAATGTGGCCCTGGGTGTATTATGGAAATATGCAGATAACTTTGAAGATGCTGAAAAGCAGTTCCAGGCTGCCCTGGCAATTGATCCCAACTACGGCCCCGCCTACCGCGAATGGGCAGAAACAGACCTCCGCTGGGCACAAAGCGCACCAAATAAGGCTTCGGAAAAAGTGAAAGAAGCAGCAGAGCAGTATAAGAAATATATCACCCTGACAGATTACTCACCAGAATCACAGATGCGTTATGCCGACTTCCTGATCAATGCCGGCGATTTCAAAACCTTGCAGCAGGTAGCAACAGATATTTCTAAATCAGCCAGCTCGAATTTAAGGGCCTATCGTTATTTGATGTATTCAGCCTATGAAAATAAAGACTACCCTGCTGGTTTAGCTGCTGCGAATACGTGGATAACCAAAGCAGACCCTAAACGCGTTATTCCACGTGATTATTTGTACCTCGGACGTTTAGAACTTGCAACAGGTGCGGATTCATTAGGAATACGTGACCTGCGCAAGGCATTAGCATTAGACACCACGCAAGTAGATGTATATGAGGAGATTGGAAAATCTTTGTTTACTGGTAAAAAGTATTTGGACGCGGCTAATGCTTACCAAACCTATATTGAAAAAGGAAGGAAAGTAAAATTGACAGACCATTTTTACGTAGGGTTAAGCTACTATTTTTCTTTTATAACTACATATTCCAACTCTAATAAAGCCGTTAGCAGCAAGGCAGATACGTCAATTTTAACAAAGGCTGACTCTGCGTTTAGTTATATTAATCAAAAGTCGCCAGCGTTCGCGGATGCATATTTATACCGCGCAAGGGCAAATGACTATAAGGAAGCTGATCGAAATAACATAAAAGGTTTAGCAAAGCCATACTACGAAAAGTATATTGACGCTATTACTGCCAAAGGCCCAATTACTGATGATAAGGTTAAAGCTAACGTGGCTGAAGCTTACGATTATTTAGGAGCTTACTATGAATTTAAAGCAAAGGATGAAACCAAAGCGGCTGAAAACTTTGGCAAAGCCAGGGATACAGACCCAACCAATAAACCGGCGTTAGATTACTTTAAGCGAAAAGGCGCGAAAAGTAAATAGAAAAATAAAAATTCAAGGCCCCGAATCATCGGGGCTTTTTTATTAATCATCCATTAGTATATTTGCAGCATGGAAACACAGAGTTTGCCGGTAAATTATTTGCCCATAATATTCCAGATGATCGTGGCTGCAGGTTTTGCAGTGCTGGTGATGCTGGTAACACACAAAATCGGCCCAAAACGCAAAACAAAGGATAAGCTGACCCCGTTTGAATCGGGTATCGAGGTGATCGGTAATGCCCGCACACCTGTTTCCATAAAATACTTCCTGGTAGCTATCCTCTTTGTATTGTTTGATGTGGAAGTAATATTTATGTACCCCTGGGCAGTAAATTTCCGCGACCTCGGAAAAGACGGCATGATCGAGATGTTCATCTTTATGGGCACACTCCTGCTTGTCTTTATCTACATTATTAAAAAGGGCGCGCTGGATTGGGATTAAACCCCAAGCCCCCTCTAAATCTCCCCCTTTAGCGGAGACTTTAAACCCCATCTGCAATAAAATCTTTAATATAAAACTTTTGAAGTCCTCCCTGAAGGGTAGGATTTAGGAGGGGCTGTTTAGAACGATTCTAAATACATTTCATAACCAACTTGGTGTATTTGTTACAACGTTATTTATTGTAAATTTGCGATGTTATTGGCGATGCCGGTAACAGGTTTATTCTATTTATGTAGATCATGAGTGATATTCAAATTGTTGAAGCTCCTCCAGGTGTAGAAGGCGCAGGATTTTTTGCTACGTCTCTTGATAAAGCGATCGGTTTAGCGCGTTCATACTCATTATGGCCACTTCCATTTGCCACTTCATGCTGTGGGATCGAGTTTATGGCCACCATGGCCTCTACCTATGATCTGGCCAGGTTTGGCGCCGAGCGTATGAGTTTTTCTCCGCGTCAGGCCGACTTGCTGATGGTGATGGGTACAATTTCAAAAAAAATGGGTCCGGTTTTACGGCAGGTATATATTCAAATGGCCGAGCCGCGTTGGGTATTGGCCATGGGCGCCTGTGCATCAAGCGGGGGTATATTTGATACCTATTCGGTGTTGCAGGGTATTGATGAGATCATCCCAGTTGACGTATATATCCCCGGTTGCCCGCCAAGGCCCGAAGGTGTTATCGATGGCTTTATGCAGATCCAGAAATTGGTGCAAACGGAATCGTTACGCAGAAGAAGCTCACCGGAATACCAAAAACTATTAGCTTCATACGGGATCCTATAATGACTAAGATAACCAACGAAGAACTGCTCGGCAGCATCAAGGCTAAATTTGGGGACGAAGTAATAACCTCGGTTACCGAGCCATTTGGATTATTGACTATTGAAAGCAGTCGGGAAAATATTATCGATCTCTTAACTTTTTTAAAGACCGATGCCAAGCTGCAGTTCATATTTTTAACAGATATAACGGCTATTCATTATCCTGAAGCCGAAAAGCAGATCGGTGTTATTTACCACCTGCACAGCCTGGTAAATAATGTGCGCATCCGCATAAAAGTGTTTGTAGCCGATGGCGATGTGAAAATGCCGACAGCTACCGTACTTTGGGACGGCGCAAACTGGATGGAACGCGAAACCTACGACTTTTATGGAGTTGTGTTCGAAGGCCACCCAGATCTGCGCAGGATATTGAATGTTGATGACATGACGGTGTTCCCGATGAGGAAGGAATTCCCACTAGAGGACCCCAACCGTGTTGATAAAAAAGATTATTTTTTCGGAAGATAATAAAGATGAAAAATCATCCTGTTTATATAGATAACGATCCGCAAACCGAATATTCGACCCTGAATTTGGGGCCGACACACCCCGCTACGCACGGCGTATTCCAGAATGTGCTTACCATGGACGGCGAGCGTATCGTTAATGGTGTATCAACTATAGGCTATATTCACCGTGCATTCGAAAAGATCGCAGAACATAGACCTTTCTACCAGATCACCCCGCTTACAGACAGGATGAACTATTGCTCATCGCCCATCAACAACATGGGCTGGCACATGACGGTTGAGAAGATGCTGGGTATCCAGATGCCTAAACGTGTAGATTATATGCGTGTCATCATCATGGAATTGGCACGGATATCAGACCATATTGTATGTAACTCCATTTTGGGTGTTGATACCGGCGCATTAACCGGCTTCACCTACATGATGAAGTACCGCGAGCACATTTACGAAGTATTCGAGGAGATCTGCGGATCGCGCCTCACCACAAATATTGGTCGTATTGGAGGTTTCGAAAGAAATTTCAACCACATCGCTTTTGATAAGATACGCAGCTTTTTAAAGATATTCCCGCCAAACTTAAAGGAGTTTGAAGCATTGTTCAACCGCAACAGAATATTTGTTGACCGTACAAAAGACGTGGCTGCTGTTGATGCTGAAACGGCCTTAAGCTATAGCTGGAGCGGCCCTTTGCTTCGCGCTACTGGAGTGGATTATGATGTGCGGGCGATGGAGCCATATAGTTCATACGAAGATTTTGATTTTGAAATTCCTGTAGGTACCAATGGCGATGTTTATAACCGCTTCCTGGTGCGCAACGAGGAAATGTGGCAAAGCATGCGCTTAATTGAACAGGCTTTGAATAAGATCGAAAAAGAAGATCCAGCTATCTTTCACGCTGACGTGCCTGAGTTTTATTTGCCACCGAAGGAAGAAGTATACAACAACATGGAAGCCCTGATCTATCATTTTAAAATTGTGATGGGCGAAGTGCCAACTCCGCATACCGAAGTTTATCACGCGGTTGAGGGCGCTAATGGTGAACTGGGCTTTTACCTGGTAAATGATGGCGGTCGCTCGCCGTACCGTTTGCATTTCCGCAGGCCAAGTTTCATCAATTACCAAATGTATGCACCGATGAGCCGCGGCATGTTGCTGTCGGATGCGATAATTAACATGAGTAGTTTAAATATTATTGCCGGAGAATTAGATGCTTAAAGTAGAAAATACAGGCACCCCGGTGGAATTTTCACCGGCTTTGTTAAAGCAATTTGACGATATCGTAAGCCGCTATCCGCAGGGAAAGCAGAAATCGGCCCTGCTGCCCATACTGCATTTGGTACAGGCGGAGCACGGCTGGCTAAGCACACCCGCAATGGATAAAGTCGCTGCCTATCTTAAGCTTGAAGATATTGAAGTATATGAAGTGGCTACTTTTTACAGCATGTACTTTATGCGCCCGCAGGGCAAATATGTATTGGAAGTTTGTCGCACAGGTCCATGCTGTTTGGTCGGTGCCGAGAAGATAATGGATCATATCGAACAAAAGTTGGGTGTGGCTGAGGGTGAAGTAACTGCCGATGGCTTATTTAGCTGGCGCGGAGTAGAGTGCCTGGCTGCATGTGGTAATGGTCCCGTGTTGCAGATAGGCCCTGAATATACATTTTATGAAAACCTGACCAATGAATCAGTTGATACATTGATAGATGGTTTAAAAGCAAAAACGAATAATTAATGGTTACCAAGTCGAGGTTGATTTATGGTGACGTTATTTTATTAGTTGCGTTGGGTGCATTTTATTTTTTGACTGAACACCTTACCAAAAATATATTGGCAATGTGTTTGGTATTATTACTATTAGCCGGGCGCAGCATATTTTGGCATGTTAGCTGGTATAAAAAGACAGGTAAAATATATTAACAATAGAGCATGGGATTTAACTGATATGAGCGGAAGAGACCTGGTTTTAGCAGATTCATTGTTCGTTATCGTTTCGGTAATGATATATGAAACTGATGGACTGAAAACCTACCCGATTATATTAAAACCATTAATTGTTATTGCTTTTTTAAGTTGCGTGATAAGGCATATTAATTATTATAAGTTGACCAAAAGGATTTATTAAATAGCAATGGGACGCAAACTACTTTTAGAACATATAAACGTACCCGGCATCAACACCTTTGATGTTTATCGCTCAAAGGGCGGTTATGCTGCTGTTGAAAAGGCTTTAAAAACCTTGACCCCTGATGCTATAGTTGAAGAGGTGAAAAAATCGGGTTTGCGCGGCCGTGGTGGCGCAGGTTTCCCTACGGGGATGAAGTGGAGCTTTCTGGCAAAGCCAGAAGGTGTGGCACGTTACCTGGTTTGCAATGCTGATGAATCAGAACCGGGAACTTTTAAGGACCGCTATTTAATGACTTATATCCCTCATTTGTTAATTGAGGGGATGATCGTTTCAAGTTTTGCCCTGGGCGCAAAGGTGTCTTATATCTATGTTCGCGGTGAAATGATGCCGCAGATACGTATCCTCGAAAAAGCCATCGCGGAAGCAAAAGCAAAAGGATTTCTTGGTAAAAATATTTTAGGTAGTGGTTACGATCTTGAACTTTATGTTCAGCCGGGCGGTGGCGCATATATCTGCGGCGAAGAAACTGCTTTGCTGGAATCATTGGAAGGAAAACGCGGCAATCCACGCATCAAACCACCATTCCCGGCTATTGCTGGTTTATATGGCTGTCCTACTGTGGTAAATAATGTGGAATCTATCGCGGCAGTGGTACCGATCATCAACGAAGGAGGCGAGGAATATGCAAAAATTGGTGTTGGCCGCAGTACAGGAACCAAGCTGATATCAGCAGGTGGTAACGTTAAGAAACCAGGTGTTTTTGAAATCGACCTGGGATTACCTGTTGAAGAGTTTTTATATTCTGATGAATATTGCGGAGGTATCGCCAATGGCAAACGCTTAAAGGCGGTTGTTGCAGGCGGCTCATCCGTGCCAATTTTACCGGCTAACCTGTTCCTTAAAACCATCAATAACGAACCGCGACTGATGAGTTATGAATCATTGGCCGACGGTGGTTTTGTTAGTGGAACGATGCTGGGTTCAGGCGGATTTATCGCCTTTGATGAAGACCAGTGCATTGTGCGCAATACCTGGAACTTCACTCGTTTCTATCATCACGAAAGCTGTGGGCAATGTTCGCCATGCCGTGAGGGTACAGGATGGATGGAAAAAGTATTGCATCGCCTGGAACATGGTCATGGGAAAATGAGCGACATGGACCTGCTGGTTGATGTATCGAAAAAAATAGAAGGGAATACCATTTGTCCGCTGGGTGACGCAGCAGCCTGGCCTGTGGCCAGTGCAATACGCCATTTCAGAGACGAATTTGAGTGGCACGTGACCAATGGCGCTGAAGCAGTTACAAGGAATTATGGATTAGCACATTATGCTGATCCGTTGCCGAAAAAGGAAGAAGCGACGGCCTAATAATAATTGTCATTGCGAGCGTTAGCGTGGCAATCGCAAGTAGGCAAGGAAGAAAAAAATATATTTTGACTTACTATAATGTCAGATAAAATTAAAGTAACAATAGACGGAATACCCGTTGAAGTAGATCCCGGAACCAGCATCCTGAATGCCGCAAGGCAGATCGGTGGGGATATTGTTCCGCCTGCTATGTGCTATTACTCCAAATTAAAGGATAGTGGTGGCAAGTGCCGCACTTGTTTGGTAAAGGTGAGCAAGGGTTCTGAAAAAGATCCGCGCCCTATGCCAAAGCTGGTGGCATCATGCCGTACTACCGTGATGGATGGAATGGAAGTGCAAAACATTACTTCACCTGAAGTTATTGAAGCACGTAAAGGAATAGTTGAAATGTTATTGATCAACCACCCGCTGGACTGCCCTATATGCGACCAGGCCGGTGAGTGTGATCTGCAAAATCTTGGTTTTGACCATGGAGCTGCAAAAACTCGGTATGAGTTCGATCGCCGCACATTCCATAAAATAGATATTGGCGATAAGATACAACTGCACATGACACGCTGTATCCTATGCTACCGCTGTGTTTTCACAGCCGACCAGATCACCGATCATCGTATTCACGGTATTTTAAACCGTGGCGACCATTCTGAAATATCAACTTACATCAAAGCTGCTGTCGACAATGACTTTTCGGGGAACGTAATTGATGTTTGTCCGGTAGGTGCATTAACTGACAAAACTTTCCGCTTTAAAAATCGTGTTTGGTTCACCAAGCCTGTTGAAGCGCATCGCGATTGCAACCATCCAAAATGCAATGGCAAAGTTACGCTGTGGTATAAAGGTGAGGATGTGCTACGCGTAACTGCCCGCAAGGATGTTTATGGAGAAGTGGAGGAATTTATTTGTAACGAATGCCGCTTTGATAGAAAAAAAACCAGCGATTGGGTGATTGAAGGGCCGCGTAAGGTATCGAACCATTCAGTGATCAGCTCAAATCATTATGAAATGCTGCATCCGCTGCCGGTGGTGAAGACTAATCCGGTATTGATAGAAGCCAATAAAGAACAATTTGAGAGGGAGACACGCTTATAATGGAGACCGCTGATATAATAATCAAATTCGTGCTGATCACGATCATTTTCCTGATCAGTTTGGTAATTGCCATGTACGCTACTTATGCAGAACGTAAGGTGGCTGCTTTTTTCCAGGACAGGGTGGGCCCAAACCGCGCAGGACCTTTTGGTATATTACAGCCGCTAGCCGACGGTGCTAAGTTCTTCCTGAAAGAGGAGATCATCCCGACAAATTCCAACGTGTTTTTATTTATCGCAGGCCCATCCTTGGCTATTATGACAGCTTGTATCGGCTCTGCCGTTATTCCCTGGGGAGAAACATTAACAATAGGAGGGCATAGGATCCCCTTACAGGTAACGGATATCAACGTGGGTATCCTGTATATTTTCGGAGTAGTTTCATTAGGTGTATACGGGATCATGATAGGAGGTTGGGCATCCAACAATAAATACTCGTTATTAGGATCAATTCGCGCTGCATCACAAAACATCAGCTATGAAATTGCAATGGGCTTGTCTATCATCTCCCTATTGATGACCACAGGTACATTGAGCTTAAAAGAGATAGCTCAGCAGCAGCACGGCTGGCATTGGAATATCGTTTATCAACCCTTGGGCTTCCTGATATTCATCATTTGTGCCTTTGCTGAAACTAACCGTGCCCCATTCGATTTACCTGAGTGTGAAACGGAGCTGGTGGGGGGTTATCATACCGAATATTCGTCCATGAAGCTGGGTTTTTACCTGTTTTCGGAGTATATCAATATGTTTGTTTCGTCGGCAGTTATGGCAACGCTTTATTTTGGTGGATATAACTTCCCCTTTATGCATAGCCTGGGATTGTCAGAAAATTGGGTGACCATATTAGGGGTTATCGCCTTATTTATAAAGATATTTGCGTTCATCTTCTTCTTTATGTGGGTACGCTGGACCATTCCACGTTTCCGCTACGACCAGTTGATGGACCTGGGATGGAAAACATTGATACCGCTGGCTATTGCCAATATCGTGATAACCGGCCTTTGGATGACATTCATAAAATAATTGGAGAGCATCAAATGGAATCATTAAGCAATAAAAAGAAGGTAGTTGACAACAGGCCGCTCAGTCTCTGGGAAAGAGCCTACCTGCCTGCTATTATCCGCGGGATGTCAATTACGATGAAGCACTATTTGTTCTCAAAGGATGTAACCATCCGTTATCCTGAGCAAAAACGCGAATTCTCAGAAAATTTCCGTGGCATGCACTCGCTTAAACGCGATGAGGAGGGACGGGAGCGTTGCACAGCATGTGGGCTTTGTGCTTTATCATGCCCTGCTGAGGCGATCACTATGATATCAGCTGAACGCAAGCCCGGTGAGGAGAACTTATATCGTGAGGAAAAGTATGCAGCCGTTTACGAGATCAATATGCTGCGTTGTATTTTTTGCGGATTATGTGAAGAGGCTTGTCCTAAGGAAGCGATATATCTTGACGGAGATATTGTGCCCGCCGACTACCTGCGTAAGGATTTTATATACGGCAAGGACAAATTAGTGGAGGCACCCTTAAATCAATAAAAGAAGTTTATAACTTTGCCTCGCTTTTTGATGGCAAGGTTATATTGTAAATAATAGAAATGAGTATATTTTACTTTATCGCATTTTTGTCCATACTGTTCTCAGTACTGGTAATATCTGCAAAAAACCCGGTGCACAGTATACTTTACCTTATCATCACATTTTTCACCTTTACTGTACAGTATATCCTGCTTAATGCCCAGTTCCTTGCCGTTGTAAACTTTATCGTATACATGGGTGCCATATTGGTACTGTTTTTATACACACTGATGCTCATCAACCTCAATAAAGATTCGGAGCCGGTAAAGTCAAACATGGTAAAGTTTGCCGCAGTTTTAGGTGGAGGTTGCTTATTTGTGGTGATCATGGGCTCATTAAAGTCATTAGGGGTTTCGCAGCCCGTATTGCTTAAAAACCCTGATCTTGGATTAGTGAAAAACCTGGGCAAAATATTATTCAATGAATTTTTATTGCCGTTTGAAATATCGTCATTGCTGTTGCTGTCGGCTATGGTAGGAGCGGTATTACTGGCAACTAAGGATCCTAAAACCACTACGTGATGGAAAGCTTATTTAACACCGTAAAGTCCGTACCGCTAAATCATTATATCCTGCTGAGCAGCATCATATTTTCAATTGGTGTGATCGGTGTGCTGATACGTCGTAACGCAATCGTGATTTTTATGTCGGTAGAGCTGATGCTAAATTCAGTTAACCTATTGCTCACTGCTTTTTCAGTTTATAGGGGAGATGCTACAGGCCAGGTTTTCGTATTTTTTATTATGGCATTGGCAGCAGCTGAAGTTGCGGTTGGACTGGCAATAATTGTAATGATCTACCGCAATACAAATTCGGTGGATATTAATGTGCTGAACAGACTGAAATGGTAAATCAATTTCGAATTTCGAATTTTCGATTTCGAATTTAAGAATATATAAAACGTAAAACGTCACACGTAAAACGTACAACTTATAACATGGATCAATACATCTGGCTTATTCCAATACTACCTTTAGCTGGTTTCCTTATTAATGGGCTTGGCCGAAATGTTTTGCCAAAAAGCGTAGTTGGCTTCATCGGCTGTTTGGTGATACTGATATCATTTGGGTTAAGTGTTGGCGCTTTTTTGCAGGTTAAATCAACAGGAACACCTATTAATGTCAACCTGTTCGATTGGTTTAGCATAGGTACCTTTAAAATTCAATTTGCATTTCTGATCGACCAACTGAGCGTTTTAATGCTGCTCATCATTACCGGTGTAGGTTTCCTGATTCACTTATATTCAATAGGCTATATGCACGATGATAAGGGGTTTGGTAAGTTTTTCTCTTATCTCAACCTGTTCGTTTTCTTTATGCTTTTGCTGGTGATGGGTTCTAATTACCTGATCCTGTTTATCGGTTGGGAGGGTGTAGGGCTATGTTCCTACCTGTTGATCGGTTTCTGGTACACCAATCCCGATTATGCAGATGCCGCTAAAAAGGCATTCATCATGAACCGAATCGGCGACCTCGGGTTTATCATAGGCGTGTTCCTTATCATCCATGTTTTCGGGAGTGTTGCTTTTGCTGATATCTTTCCAAAAGCAGCTACTATGGCCGGCACAGGAGCTCCATTAACATTAATTACTATTTTGTTATTTATTGGCGCGGTTGGTAAATCGGCACAAATACCACTATTTACCTGGCTTCCTGATGCGATGGCTGGGCCAACCCCAGTTTCGGCATTGATACATGCTGCAACAATGGTTACCGCCGGTGTCTATATGGTTGCAAGGTCAAATATCTTATTTACCATGGCGCCTGAAACCATGAAGATCATTGCCTTTATTGGTTTGGCCACTGCTACATTCGCGGCTTTGATTGCGCTTTCACAAACAGACATAAAAAAGGTTCTGGCATATTCTACGGTATCACAATTAGGATATATGTTTTTAGGATTGGGAGTAGGTGCATATACAGGTGCGTTCTTCCACGTATTGACCCATGCATTCTTTAAGGCGCTATTATTCCTTGGCGCAGGCTCTGTTATTCACGCGGTAAGCGGCGAACAGGATATGCGAAAAATGGGTGGACTCAAAGGGAAATTACCGATAACGTTTATCACCATGCTTATCGGCACCATAGCCATATCAGGGATACCTCCATTTGCGGGCTTCTTCTCAAAAGACGAGATACTGGCTCACGCCTATGCGCACAATAAAACCCTGTATGTAATTGGGGTGATCACGGCTACGTTCACAGCATTTTATATGTTCCGTATGCTGTATCTTACCTTTTATGGTAAGTTTCGCGGTACTGCTGAGCAGGAACATCATTTGCATGAGTCGCCTGCAACTATAACCATTCCGCTGATTGTACTTGCTGTGCTTTCTATTGTGGGTGGTTTTATCGGGATACCGGAAGCATTGGGTGGCCATCATTGGCTGGAGCATTTCCTGTCACCGGTATTCACTCAATCCGAAACTATAATGCCTTATGAGCACCTGAGCTCATCTACAGAGATCACTTTAATGATCGCATCAGTAACCGGAGCCGTGCTGGCATTAATTTATGCTTATGTTAAGTATGTGAAAAATGCACATGTTCCGGTAGCAGATGGCGAAGAACGACCTGAACTGGTTAACCTGTCCTATCATAAATTCTATATTGACGAGATATATGACTGGTTGATCCGCAAGCCATTGGACGCCTTGTCAGTTTTCTTCTATAAAGTGATTGACTTGCTTGCGATAGACGGTTTTGTGAACGGACTGGGAAAAGGGTCAGTTAGGGCAAGTAAAGGACTACGACTTTTGCAAACAGGTAATGTTGGCTTTTACATCTTTATGATGGTGGTTGGCATTGTTGCCATATTATTATATAGTTTGATCAAGATATAACAATAAGCGTTTTACGATATAAAAAATGACAGTTAGTATTTTACTTTTTTTGCCGATTGTTGCAGCACTTGTTGTTTTATTATTTAAAAATGAGGTAGCTAAATATGCCGCATTGTTTTTTGCTGTTGCCGAACTTGTTATTGCTGGTATCTTTTTAAGCAGGTTTGTGCCTGATGCCTCTACGCAATTTGCTGTAGTAATGCCCTGGATACCCAAAGCAGGCATTTACTTTACAGCAGGAATAGATGGTATCAGCATGATCATGGTATTGCTTACCACGCTTTTGGTGCCGCTTATTATTTTAACCACATTGAAGCATCAATATAAAAATGCCAATGTATTTTATGCCCTGATCCTATTTATGCAGGCAGGCTTACTGGCTGTATTTACCGCGCAGGATGGCTTTTTATTTTATGTAGGATGGGAAGCGGCCCTGATACCGATTTACTTCATTTGCGCCATGTGGGGTGGCGAGAACAGGATACGGGTTACTATTAAGTTCTTCATTTACACATTTGCAGGTTCATTATTCATGCTGTTGGGTATCATCTACCTGAACATGCAAACCCAGTCGAGAACTTTTGATCTGCACGAGTTTTACAATTTGAACCTGGATGCACATCAGCAAAGCTGGATATTCTGGGCGTTCTTCCTGGCGTTTGCTATTAAGATGCCGATATTCCCTTTCCATACCTGGCAGCCCGATACTTATACCGAAGCGCCCTCGGCCGGTACAATGATGTTATCAGGAATTATGCTGAAGATGGGCATTTATGGCGTGATCCGCTGGTTGATACCTATTGCCCCGCTGGGTGTAATGCAATGGGGGTTAATGGCGCTCATCCTATCCGTTATAGGTATTGTTTATGCTTCCATTATAGCGTTTAAGCAAAAGGATGGAAAACGTTTGGTAGCCTACTCATCCATCGCACACGTCGGACTGATAGCCGCGGCATTGTTTACGTTTGTCAACTTCAACGGGAACTTTGTATGGACATCGCAAAGCTTGCAAGGCGCCCTGATACAAATGCTTAACCATGGTATTAACGTTGTTGGTTTATTCTTTATTTGGGATATTATCAGCAGTAGATTAAATACACGTGAAATCAGCCAGATGGGCGGTATTGCTAAGGTGGCACCGAAATTCGCGATAGCATTTTTAATAATTGTATTAGGTACCGTAGCCTTACCGTTAACCAACGGATTTATAGGCGAGTTTTTATTGTTGAATGGCGTGTTTCAATATAATATCTGGATCGCAGCCATAGCGGGATTAACCATGATCTTTGGCGCGGTGTATATGCTCCGCATGTATAAAGGAGTAATGCAAGGCGAAACCAACGCGCTCACAATAACCTTTACAGATATCAGCGGATCGGAAAGTATAGCGCTTGGTATTATTTGCCTTTTAATAATAGTTATCGGTGTATATCCACAGCCCATTTTGCATATATCAGAAGCGGCCGTAAATAATTTAATTGATATTGTTCGTCAAAGGACAGTCTCAATGAAATAATAAGTTTAGCATATTAAAGAATGAATGCATTAATAGTATTATCTGTTTTACCAATACTGATCCTGTATTTGGGACTATATAAGGCAAAAAACGCTTTATTGCCCGTTACGGTGATTGGGCTATTGCTTGCATTAGGACTGGCCGTGGCGCAATGGACAGCAAATAACGATGTCCAGCCTATTTATCACGGGATGATGCTGTTCGATAATTTCGCAGTGGCATTTTCTGCAATAACTATTGTTTCAACTATACTGATCCTGCTGCTGTCAAAAGAATATTTTGAAAGGATAAGCAGCCACGTTGCTGAATACTACGCCATTATTTTATTCTCATTAGCGGGCATCATTGTTATGGTATCCTATCATAATTTAACAATGCTTTTTATCGGTATCGAGATCATGTCGGTTAGTCTTTATATCCTGGCGGGGATCAAAAAGAGTGATTTTGCATCAAACGAGGCATCTTTGAAATATTTCCTGATGGGCGCGTTCTCAACCGGTTTCCTGTTGTTCGGTATTGCCTTAATATATGGTGCTACCGGATCATTTAATTTGGAAGTCATTCGCGACTGGGTAGTCGCTCATCAAAGGGTCGATCCCTTATTTTATACGGGCATTATGCTCATGATCGTTGGCTTATGCTTTAAAGTTGGTGCTGCTCCGTTCCATTTCTGGACACCTGATGTTTATGAAGGTTCGCCCACTTTGATTACAGCCTTTATGTCGACTGTAGCGAAAACCGCTGGTTTTGCGGCTTTCCTGCGCTTGTTTGCAGAGTGCTTTGCGCCATTATCTGATTTCTGGGTGCCGGTACTGTTGATCATTACCATTGTTACCTTGTTTATCGGTAATATAACCGCCCTGTATCAGCAAAGCTTCAAGCGGATGCTGGCATTTTCGAGCATTTCACATGCGGGTTATTTGCTTTTTGCTATTGTAGCGTTAGGTGCAAGTTCGGCAAACGCGGTATTCATGTACTCAACGGCTTATTCCATCGCTTCGATAATTGCCTTTGGTGCGCTGATACTTGTTCATCAACAATCCGGGAGTGATAATTTTGATGCTTTTAATGGGCTGGCAAAAAAGAATCCGTTCCTTGCTTTGGTATTGACCATTTCCATGTTGTCATTAGCAGGTATTCCGCTTACGGCCGGTTTTATAGGTAAATTCTTTGTATTCTCAAGCGCATTATCTCAATACCACACTACCCTTGTGATACTGGCTGTTGTAAATGCTATTATTAGCATATTCTATTATTTTAGAGTGATCATAGCCATGTACTTCCGCACCAGCGAACGCGAAGAAGTGATTGTACCGGGCTACTTCAATTTTGTTCTAGGCCTTTCAGCTTTAATAACTATTGTTATAGGCGTTTGGCCCGGCTTTATAGCCAACCTTATTTAATACCCCTACTATGTACTATTAATTAATTTTATATTAGTAGTTTTACGGGTAGTGAATGGAACAATTCTGGGAACATCTTCAAAATTTAACAGACGCTCAATCCATTATAAGGAAAGGTGGTTTTTACCTTTTACTTGTTGTTGTTTTTGCTGAAACAGGACTGTTTTTTGGTTTCTTTTTGCCGGGGGATTATCTGCTGGTTTTGGCAGGCATTTTATGTGCATCAGGTATGGTTGATGTGCCAATTTATACCCTGATAATTTCACTAATACTTGCGGGAATTTTGGGCAACTATACCGGTTATTGGTTTGGCTATCGCACGGGCCCGGTGTTGTTCAAGCGTAATGAATCCATTTTTTTTAAGAAGCGCTACGTGACACTTGCCGAAGAGTTTTACGCCAAATATGGTGGTATGGCATTGGTTTTAGGCAGATTTTTCCCTATAATTAGAACTTTTGCCCCTATCTTTGCGGGTGTAGTTAAGGTTAATTTTAAAAAATTCTCCTTATACAATATTATAGGCAGTGTTACCTGGGTTACTACATTAACCCTTACCGGCTTCTTTTTAGGGCGTAAATACCCCTATGAGATCAGGCATTACCTCAAATATGTAGTATTGGGGTTGATAGTAATTACAACGGCCCCGCTTATTGTTGCTTACCTGAGAAAAAAATTGGGCAAAACAGAAGCGGGAAAATAAAGTTTATAACGAATAATAGAATAGATGAGTACACAACATCCCTGGCACCAGGTTTCACCGGGAGAAGATCTTCCCGAAATAGTACATGCGGTAATTGAAATTCCAAAAGGGTCGAAGGCTAAGTATGAGATTGATAAGGAGTCGGGTTTGTTAAAGCTCGACCGTGTTCTTTTTTCATCTGTAATGTATCCGGCTAATTACGGCTTTATACCGCAAACTTATTGTGACGACCATGACCCGCTGGATATCCTGGTATTGTGCTCTGTTGATGTTTTCCCGATGTCGATCATTGAGGCCAAAGTGGTAGGCGTAATGCACATGGTGGATAACGGCGAACAGGACGACAAGATCATCGCGGTAGCAAAAAATGACATGTCTGTAAATTATATTGACGACCTGAGCGAGTTACCGCCCCATGCTATGAAAGAAATTGTTCGTTTTTTCCAGGATTATAAAAAACTGGAAGGGAAGAATGTGACCATTGAGCACCTTTTAGGGAAGCGGTATGCGCATAAGGTGATCACCGAAAGCGTGGAATTATATAATTCCACCTTCCCCTCGTACCAATAAATTAATTGATGGACCCCGCAGAACTCACCATAAATTATTTTTACCTTCTCCTTACCTTTTTCCTGGTAATATTAAACGGCTTTTTTGTAGCAGCTGAATTTGCCATGGTAAGGGTTCGCGGCTCGCAGATTGAATTAAAAGCAAAAACCGGTAGTCGTTTAGCCAAAACAACCAGGGGTATATTGCATAACCTTGATGGCTATCTGGCAGCAACGCAATTAGGAATAACCATTGCATCGCTTGCGTTGGGATGGTTTGGCCAATCGGTAGTTACGGCAGTTATGCTGCATCTTTTCCTGTCAGTGGGTATTGCTATCAAATCAGTATTAATACTTGATATTTGTCATTTTGTAGCTTTTGCAGTAATCACCATTTTCCATATCACTTTTGGCGAACTTGCACCTAAATCAATAGCTATACAGCGGTCTGCACGTACAGTAATGGCAATTGCGGTTCCTTTAAGGTTATTTTATGTTTTTTTTAAACCCATCATCTGGTGCTTAAATACATTTGCTAATTTTTTACTTAAACTTATTGGGATAGATGCTGTAAAGGGCGAAACCCACCATACTTCGGAAGAATTACAGTACCTGCTTGACCAGGGTAAAGAAACCGGGGCACTCGACTCAACCGAGCATGAGCTCATCCAAAACGTGTTCGAATTTAATGAACGTGTGGTTAAGAATATTATGGTACCAAGGACAAAAATTTCCGGCGTAGAGATCGATACAAGCCCGGATGAGCTGCTCGAGATACTTATAACAGAAGGGTATTCAAGGATACCAGTTTATGAAGAAACCATCGACAAAATTATAGGCATAGTACACGCAAAGGATGTTTTACCGCTGCTGGTTAGGAAAACACCTATCGAATTAAAAGATATTATCCGAAAGCCCTATTTTATCCCCGAAACAAAGAAGATCAACGACCTGATGGCCGAGCTGCAGCAAAAGCGCATACAAATAGCCATTGTGCTGGATGAGTTTGGTGGTACTGCGGGTATGATTACACTGGAGGATATTGTTGAGGAACTGGTAGGAGAGATACAGGACGAATATGATGAGGAGAAGCCGATCGTTGAAAAAATTAACGACACAGAGTTCATCGTAAATGCTCTGGCGCCGATATATGATGTGAACAGCCACCTGCCGCATGACCTGCCCGAGGATGGTGATTACGACACAGTCTCTGGTTGGCTCGGTGATATATTCGGGAAGATACCCGATGTAGGCGAGCAAAAGGAATCAAACGGGTATAATATTACCGTCCTCAAAAAATCCGATCAGAATATCGAATCAGTTAAGCTCGAACTGTTGTTGAACGAGGAAGATACCGTAGACCTGCATTAAACCCCTGCACGGCGATGCAACTCTTTTACACACCCTATATTGATGCTGCATCTCAAACCTATTGCCTCAACGAGGAGGAGAGTAAGCACTGCGTAAGAGTATTACGTTTGCAAGCTGGTGATGAGGTACAATTAATAGATGGCAAAGGAAATTTTTTCAACGCGACAATAACAGACGCTCACCCCAAAAAAACATTTCTCAAGATTACTTCGGTACAAAAGGAATTTAATAAGCGAAATCACTACCTGCATATTGCCATCGCTCCGACAAAAAATATCGAACGGCTGGAGTGGTTTTTAGAAAAGGCTACTGAGATAGGGATCGATGAAATATCTCTGATCATCTGTCAGCGTTCTGAGCGTAAGGAGGCCAAGGTCGAACGCTTAAATAAGGTCATTACTTCAGCCATAAAACAATCTATCAAGGCATATCATCCCGCATTAAATGAAGTGATAGCATTCAACAAGTTGATAGCGGCCCCATTTGACGGGCAAAAGTTTATTGCACACTGTGAGCCCGGCGATAAGTTCAGCTTGAAGGAACAACTAAAACCACTGGGTAAATACTTAATAATGATAGGCCCCGAAGGAGATTTTGCACCAAAAGAGATAATTGATGCATTAAATTTTGATTTTAAAGCCATAACTTTAGGAGAAAGTCGTTTAAGAACAGAGACAGCAGCATTGGAAGCCTGTTTCGAGGTAAATTTTTTAAATCGGTTATGAAAGCTATTTGGTGTTTTGCTATTCTGGCATTATTATGTTTGAGCAGTTTTAATGCGCCTACCTACAAAATGGCCAAGCTAAAATATAACGGTGGCGGCGACTGGTATGGCGACAGGACAGCATTGCCCAACCTGATCAAATTTTGCAATGAAAATTTAAAAACTAATTTCCAGGCTGAAGATGAGGTAGTGGAGGTAGGGAGCGCTGAGATATTTAATTACCCCTTTATCTTCATGACCGGGCACGGCAACGTGATCTTTTCTGATCAGGAAGCCAGTAACCTGCGCAAATATTTGACAGGCGGCGGGTTCCTTCATATTTGCGATAACTATGGGTTGGATCAATTTATCCGCCCACAAATGAAAAAGGTTTTCCCTGAACTTGATTTCGTTGAGCTACCGCTTAATTATCCTATTTATCACCAAAAATACGATTTCCCAAATGGGGTGCCAAAAGTGCATGAGCACGATGGCAAGCGGGCTCAGGGTTTTGGCCTGATCTATAAGGGACGCCTGGTTTGCTTTTATGACTATGAATGTGACCTGGGCAATGGCTGGGAAGATTATGGCACCTATGCTGGCGATACCCAGGAAACACGCATAAAAGCCTTGAAAATGGGAGCAAATATGGTGCAATATGCATTAACGCAATGATTGAAACTCTAAATAATAGTTTCTAAATTCTAAAATCATCAAAACTAATCTCCAACCTCTAATCAACTAATCTCTAACTCCCATGTACAAACTAAAGGCAAACGGTCATTTTGATTATCAGGTTGAAAAGAGCAGCGATGAATTATTGATAAATGGCGAAAAGATAAATGCTGATATTCGGCAATTAAACCCATCAGCGTATCATATTATCAACGACCTTAAATCATATAATACTGAAGTGATCAGCTTTGACAAGGAGACCAAAACCGCTGAAATAAGGGTAAACGGAAACATCTATATGATTGCTGCAAAAGATCAATTCGATATTTTGCTCGATCAGTTGGGACTTAGCAATTTAAACAGTACAAAGGTGAGCGAATTAAAAGCCCCGATGCCCGGCCTGGTACTGAAATTATTCGTAAACGAAGGTGACGAAGTAAAGAAGGGTGAAAATCTGTTTATCCTTGAAGCAATGAAGATGGAAAATATTATTAAGTCGCCAGCCGATGTAACTATTAAAAAGTTAAAGATAAAACCGGGCGATAAGGTAGAGAAAGGGCAGGTGCTGATTGTATTTTAGGAGGGGCTAAAATCAGACTCAATATCAATATATATAGCAAAATTAGATTAATGCTGAAGTTACAGCTTTGCAGCAAACACTTCCTAACTTATCAATTCATGATGTCCAATGCTTAAATCTCTCATTATTCGCGTCTAAAAAATCCTTAAACATCATATTTCCGTATTATTCCATATGGAGATGAGTTAATGAAATTATTATATTCGATTATATTTACCATTGCCGCCTTATCAGGCTGCACCAAAAAAGGATCCAATACACCCGTTAACACCAATATGAACAAGGACACCACTGTTAAGGCTGATGCAGATTCATTGAATTACCTTGCGCTTGGTGATTCATATACGATTGGAGAGGCGGTACCTGCTGAACAATCCTATCCCTACCAGTTGGCGGCTCAAATGGCTTTGCAAAAACATCCGGTAAAAACACCAACAATTATAGCAGTCACAGGCTGGACGACTGATAACCTGATCAATGCTATAGCCAGCAGTGGAATCACCAATAAAAAATTTGATTTTGTCACTTTGTTGATCGGTGTAAATGATCAATACCAGGGTTTGAGTGAGGCTAATTACACCACTAAATTTCAGCAGGTGCTAAATACCGCCATCAATTTTGCCGGTGGAAATAAAGATCATGTGTTTGTCTTATCCATTCCCGATTGGGGGGTAACACCTTTCGCAAACGGGCAGGATAGTGTAATAGGCCCGCAAATAGATCAGTTTAATAGCATCAATAAAGCAATAAGCCTTAAAACCGGTGTGAATTATTTAGATATAACCGGCATTTCCCGCCAGGCAGCAACAGAGCCCGACCTGATAGCATCCGATGGCCTGCACCCATCCGGTAAAATGTATACTATGTGGGTAAATTTACTGGAACCGATGGTTTTAAATAAACTGAAGGCGAATTAGGCCATTTCAGATTTATTAACCCAATCAGCATATTTAGTTTCCTCGGGCACATCCGTCTGGCTTTCAAAGTGGAGATTGTAACCATCCGGATCAGTAACCTTTACATCCCATAATCCATTGCCAACAAACGGCTCCTGCACATTCACGCCCTTGTCTTTAAATTCATGATAGAGCACCAATGAGTCAACACATTGAAACCAGATTGATACCCCCGCACCAGGTTGAGCACCTGAAAGATAAGGTCTTTTCTCGGTCACTCTAAACTCCTGCAGCATTACAGGGCCGCCGTCGCGCTGCAGCCAGCACCATTCAATTTTTCCGCGGGGTGTCCATGTGTTCAATACTTTAAAACCTAAACCATCTACATAAAATTTCAACGAGGTTTCCATGTTCGATACCATGAACAATGGCATTCCGTATTGGATGTTTTGTTTTACTGTTTCCATAGCTTTATTTTTTTGTTGCAGCAATTTCTTCTATAGCCCGTACTAATTTATCCATGTCGGCAATTTTGGTGTAAACATGCGGCGTCACCCTTACGGCGCTGATATTTTCCCATACTATGCCTACAGTGTGTATCTTATATTTATTGAATAAGGCATTATCCAGCTCGCCGGGCGTCATACCATCGATGCTAACCCCGCATATGGCACATGAATACTCCGGCTTTAATGAGGTGTGCAATTTTACTTTAGGTATCTCCTTAACCTTCGATGCCCAATAGTTTTTGAGATACCTTATCCGCTCTTCTTTCCGCTTGCTTCCAATCGCTTCATGAAAATTGACCGCCTCTCCAATCCCCTGCTCTATCGGGAAACTTCGGGTGCCAATGTTCTCAAATTTGCGTATATCAGGGCCTTTCGGATTGTCATCGCATAAAAGCGGCAGCACGTTTTCTATCTTTTCCTTTTTGATCCACAACATGCCGCTGCCTATCGGTGCAGATAAAAACTTATGCAGACTGGTACCAAAATAATCACAATGCAGATCGGGGATCTTAAAATCAAGTAAACCGAACGAATGCGCACCATCAACTATAACTTCGATCCCTTTTGCATGGGCTATATCACATATTTTGCGTACCGGCATAGTTTGCCCTACCCAGTTGATCATGTGGGTTACATGCAGCAACTTTGTTTTTGATGTGATAGCCGCTTCGTAAGCTTTTACAATTTGCTCATCATCCTCAATAGGGAAATCGAAGCTTAATTGTTTATAAACTATCCCCTCCCGCATTTGCCGTTGCCGGTAAGCTTGTATCATGTGGGGATAATCCTGTTTGGTACCGATTACCTCATCATCCTTTTTTAAGGGAAGCCCATATATGATGGTGTTAAGTGCCTCAGTAGCGTTTCTATTTACTGCTATTTCATCCGGAAGAGTGCCGGCCAGCAATGCCAGTTTTTCGCGCAATGGCTCTCGGCCCTGATCCAGTATGCGCCACATAAAATATGATGGACCCTCATTTGACAGATCATTAAACCTTGCAACGGCCTGCTGCACCACCAATGGCGACGGAGACACACCGCCATTATTCAGATTAATAATATTCGGATTAACGGTATAGGCACTTTGTATGATGTTCCAGTAATCTTCATCCTGGGCAGCTTGTATTGCATCCAGGTGATCGATCTTTTTGGCTGCACGTTTCCACTCCTCGGCATGCAGCTGGTTAAAAAGACTGGCAGCAGAAAACGCACCAGCAAGGGTGGCAGCCTGCTTCAGAAAAGTGCGGCGTTGGTTGGTCATTATATAACGAATTTAAGATTTTAAAATAGCAAACCCAAAGGGTGGCTTGCCGGATTTTTTTTAAATTAATTTGCAAATAAGCGAAAAATGTCATAAATTTGATGCCATAAGTCGTAATTATGAAAACGAAACCTGTAAAAAATTATCCTGTTTTGGAGGATGATTCGGATAGCATGGTGAATATGCTGCGCGAAGGCATTGCCTATCCATATTTCAACAGCATTTCTGCACGTATCAATTTTTCTTTGGAGGAGTGGTCGTCATTCCTGCATCTTTCTGAGCGCACCATTCAGCGGTACAAAAAGGAAAAGAGACCTTTTGATACCATTTACTCTGAAAAGATCATCCAGATAGATAACCTGTATAAAAGGGGCGAAGAGGTATTTGGCAATGAGGCTAATTTCCATACCTGGATGGATACCAAAAGCATTCCGCTTGGCGGCGTGAGGCCCAAAGAGCTATTGGATACCACATACGGTATCAACCTGGTTGCTGATGAATTGGGGCGTATTGAGCATGGCATATTTGCATGACCGTTTATCGTTTATGTAAAAAGGAATACGCAAATGACTTGTCAGGTCGTGGCTCCGAAATTCATGGCGGCCGCTGGAATGGCAAGGGGTTAGCAGCATTATATACTTCAGCCTCACGTGCATTGTGTACCATTGAAATAGTTGTGCACATCCCTGCCGGAATTATCCCGAAGGATTATTGCATGGTGGCAATTGAATTCCCGGATGATGCACCGGTTAAAACTATTCCTTTAAAAGATCTGCCACTTACCTGGAACCACAACCCCATTTCGGTTCATACACAGCGCATTGGCAATACATTTCTCTCCGCACAAAAATCTTTGGTGCTAAAGGTACCGTCGGCAATTGTAAAGGACGATTGGAACTATATCCTCAACCCGGCGCATAAGGATTTTCAAAAGGTAAAAATACTGGGAATTGAGCCGTTTACCTTTGATGCGAGGTTGTTTAAGAAGTAAGCCCCCTCTAAACGGCGGAGCCTCATGAACACCTTTGAAAAACAAATAATATTGTGAATAATCTCCCCCTGTAGGGGAAATTCTTAATTACTAATTCTTCACAAAATACTTACCATTAAACTTATAGGTAATGCGCTTACCGGTAACTTTTCCGTCTTTAGTCGTCATTGGTATTGAAATACTACCAGCCTTTTTGTTGTAAACGATCTTATACACGGCATTTTCGACCGAAGCGTCAACCTCACTGCAGGGTAGTACATTAGCCATCCCATTTTCAGTTTTCACTAGCTTTATGTTATCATTGAGCAGGCCATTCTCTATCGAAAAAAATTTGATGCTGTACTCTTCAAGCAGGCCACCAATGGCTACTCTTTGGACAATGTAATAGGTTTTTCCACCTGTTACAAGGTCATTAACCTGATAATAGGTATAATCGGGTACCAATTTTTCAGGGGGTTCAAAATGCCTGGATGTCACCCTTCCATTGGTGCGAAACTGGTAAATATTATTAAACCAGGGCATCGACCTCTGTCTGTTCAAATCGTACGAATATATCCTGAAGTTCCGGTCTTCCGAGGTTGAAATATAAATGAGGTGACATGTAGCTAATTTTTTGAACGGGTAATTTAAGGTTTTGGGCTCCATGGTAGTATATTTCAGTAGGAGCTTTTCAAAACGTTCCAACCTGGCATTCTTTTGCTTATCGGTATAGTTATCCGGAATATTCTCGTAAAGATTACTTAGCTTTTTGTCGATGGCTGGTAGGTCCTGGCAAAAGCAACGGGTTAAGGTAAACGCGAAAATAAAGGTTAAGGCTACCCTCATCGGCTATGATTTGGTTTAAAGTTACAATAAATGAAATTGTTTGGGAAAGATATTGGGAGGACTAACACTCTGGCAAACTAATAGGTATATTAATTGCCAGCCCCCCATCCGAGGTTTCCTTATACTTCGAGTTCATATCCAAGGCGGTTTGCCACATGGTTTTTACAACCGCATCAAGGCTTACTTTGGCATTATCCGGATTGGTTTGCAGTGCCAATTGCGATGCAGTGATGGCTTTGATAGCACCCATGGTATTGCGCTCAATGCAAGGAATTTGTACAAGCCCTCCAATTGGATCGCAAGTTAATCCCAGGTGATGTTCCATTGCGATTTCCGCAGCCATCAATACCTGTCGTTGTGATCCGCCTAAACACTCTGTCAAAGCTGCCGCTGCCATGGCTGATGATACGCCGATCTCAGCCTGACAACCGCCCATTGCTGCGGATAAAGTTGCGCCCTTTTTAAATATACTGCCAATTTCCGATGCGGTTGATATGAATTGAATGATCTTTTCTTCAGTATAGCCATCGCAAAATACGATAAAGTATTGCAACACCGCAGGTACAACCCCAGCCGCACCATTGGTAGGTGCTGTTACTACCCGGCCAAATGATGCATTTTCCTCATTCACAGCAAGGGCGAAGCAGCTTACCCAATCCAGTGTATTCTGAAAATTATTACCCGACTGCCTGATCACTGTCACCCATTCGTCATAATTTTGATATGGGTGGCCGTCTGTTAGCCTGAGGTTAAGTTTGGCAGCACGACGGGCGACATTTAGTCCGCCGGGCAAGTGCCCAATGGTATGGCAACCGCGATACATGCATTCCTTCATCACTCTGAATATATTGAGTATACCGGCCCGCGTATCCTGCTCGCTTCGCCAGGCCAGTTCATTCTCCATCACTACTTCTGATATTTTAAGTCCGGTTTTTATACACCAGTGCAATAGGTCGCCAGCGGTTTCGATCGGGAAGGGAAGGTCGACTTCATTTTTGCTCTGCCCCTGCTGTTCTCCCTCCTTAACAACAAAACCTCCGCCTATAGAATAAAAAGTTGCTGATATAGCCGTTTCATTACTTAAAAAAGCCTGGAAGGTTACCGCGTTTGGATGATAAGGAAGGCTTTCGGTAAATAAAAATAAGAGGTCGTCCTCGGCATAAAAACTTATAGGCTGCTTTGCGCCAAGCATTAATTTATGAGTAGTGTGTATGCTGCTTATTTTTTCGCCGATGGCATTTACATCAAAAGTTACCGGGTCATCGCCGCTAAGGCCAAGTAGTATAGCTATGTCGGTACCGTGGCCCTTGCCGGTTTTGGCAAGCGAGCCGTAAAGTAATATCTTAATGCCAGTTACGAGGGACAGTACCCCCTGCTGCTCTAATAATTGCACGAACTGTTGTGCGGCTCTCCATGGCCCAAGCGTATGCGAGCTTGATGGCCCTATACCGATCTTGAATATATCGAATACTGATATTTGTTCCCTCTTCATATATAAGGCAAACTTACATATACTAACAGAATGTTTTTTATTAAAACGCTTTGTAATCTAAAATCTATTTGATACTTTCAATTTAATTAATCCTCTAATTCTCATCACAATTAACCTCAATTATTATGGACAATTACGATTCATCAACTCCGGGCGGAATTGCTGCATTAGTTGCAATTATCAGCGCTTTCATCATCCCGATCATTATCATCTGGATAGTTATGATCATTGCTCATTGGAAGATCTTTGAAAAAGCCGGTAAACCGGGATGGGCTGCAATAATTCCAATTTATAATATCATCGTGTTACTCGAGATCATTGGTAAACCCATATGGTGGATATTCTTACTTATAATACCCTGCGTTAACATAGTAATTGCTATCTGGATGACTAATTTACTAAGTAAAAGTTTTGGACAAAGTGAGGGTTTTACTGTAGGCTTACTTTTATTGGGTATAATATTTTATCCTATTTTAGCCTTTGGGAATTATCAGTATCTGGGACCTTCGGCTGCAGAAGCAGGTGGCATTAGACCTTTTGATCCATCGCAAAATTATAAGGACCCCTTCGGTAACAATAATCCTCCTCCGCCTACACAACCACCACAATCCTAATTTTGTTCAATATAACTTATATAAAATCATCCTGTAGCCAATTAATTTTTATTGATTGGTTGCAGGGTCATTTATTGCCATGCCCATTTAAATATGTAACTGGTATTGATTGCCCGGGATGCGGTTTTCAGCGTTCCGTTGTCGCATTGATACAGGGCGATCTGCATCAAAGTTTCCTGTTATACCCTCCCGCCATTCCGTTGCTTCTCTTTTTTGCTTATGGGATTGCCGACAGGCTTTTTAAGCTTGATAATAAAAAGGAGATTGTCAAAAAAACCGGATTTATTATAATGGGAACCATTATTATGGTTAGCTATGGCATCAAGATGTATCATTTATATACTTATCACAAGCTATCCATCTGAGCGCTTAGGTGGTTATAGTCCTTTACCACGGTTTGTAAGAAAAGCATATCGTTCATACCCCTGGGTGGTGTTACCTGGAGGTGTTCCTTTACTCTTTCGGCCATATTATAGACCACTACACTATTTCCGGTTTTCATATAAGTATTAATTACCTCGTGTATTAGCTCAACGTCCTTATCCGTTAATTGCCCGGCTTCCTTAAATACTGGTTGGTACCCATCATACATCGGCATAAATACGATATTATCCATTTTTGTTCGGGGTACTGTTCTTATCAACATTGTTCCTGCAACTATATCGCCCAACCTTTGAGGTTTTTCGCTTACCGCGGCCACTACAAGGGCCACCAATCCCGGTTCAATAAGTGCGAAGTCGACAATGCGGAATATCCATCGCATCAGGTATTGACCAACAGTTGGACGCCCCCCGTCCAGACTTATTACCTTAATTTTCATTATCCGTTTGCCTACGCTTTGCCCGTTCATAAATATTTCGAACAGGAGGTCGTACAAAACAAACAAGGTAAAATAAATAACGAGGATGATCACGAGACCCGATCCCTCAACAATTGAATTTGTAATACTTGCAATAATTACTCCCAATAGAAATATTAAAACAAATAGTCCTATATCGATCAAACGCGCAAGGATACGCTCGCCTAACCCGGCAATTTCATAATCAATGTCAATATTCTGTGTGGTTGTTATCCTGATCGTTTGCATAAAACAAATATCTGTAACGAATATACTTTAATAGTTGAAAAATAAAATTTTTGTAATTATTTTAAGCCAATATTAAAACATACAGCAATAAATGCGTGAGCCCCTTTTTGTTAAACAAAATGCCGAGAAGTGGACACACTTTGAGCAATCTGCTACCAATAACCCGGATGAGATAGCCGAGCGCTTTATAAAGATCACCGATGACCTGGCCTATGCGAAAACTTTTTACCCTAAATCAAAAACTACAGAGTATTTGAACGGGTTAGCCTCAAAACTTCATCAATCCATTTACAAAAATAAAAGTGAAAAGAGTAATCGCTTTATTACTTTCTGGAAGCTTGAACTGCCCTTGTTATTTAAACAGTACGAAAAACAACTTCTTTACTCCTTTATTTTTTTTGTAGTATTCTGTTTGATCGGGGTGATTTCAGCAAAATATGATGAGAATTTTCTTAAACTCATTCTTGGCCCCAACTATGTTGATATGACCAATGAAAATATTGCCAAAGGCGATCCATTTGGTGTTTATAAAAAAGAAAATGAGTTCCTGATGTTTCTTTTTATAGCCCCGCACAACATTTTTGTCGCCTTCGTAACATTTGCAAGTGGTATTATTTTTTCGGTAGGTTCTGTTTATTTCATTTTTCAGAATGGTTTGATGCTTGGGTCGTTTGAATACTACTTCTTCAGTAAGGGTTTGGGCCTGCAGTCTATCCTTGTTATATGGATACACGGCACTATTGAAATATCATCAATTATTATAGCCGGAGCAGCCGGGCTGGTTTTAGGCAACAGTTTGTTATTTCCAAAAACTTACACACGAATAGTATCACTAAAAAGAGGAGCCAAAGATGGGACCAAGATGGCAGTTGGCCTTGTTCCCCTGTTCATTATAGCTGCGTTCTTTGAGGGCTTTGTTACCCGCCATACCGAAATGCCTTCGTGGCTCAGCATTACAATTCTTGCTTCTTCATTGTGCTTTATTATCTGGTATGTGATCATTTATCCAAACAAGCTTTATAAAAACCAAACCTTATATGTTGAACATTGAACTTGCAAAACCGCGCGATTTTGGAGAGATTATAAATGATACATTTCTTTTTATACGCCAGAATTTTAAGCCCCTGCTAAAGTACTTTTTTATCTTCAGCGGCTTCTTTATTCTTGCTTCCTCAGCAACTACAGTTTTAATTCAGATCAAAGCTATAGGGATGGTTAACAATTTTAACCCCAATAGTTTTGAAGGTTATAATGGTGCCACATCGTTATTATCCTTTTATGTTAACCTGTTATTAACTCTGCTGTTTATAATGCTCGAATACTTATCCATTACGGTTACAGTATTATGCTATATGACACTATATAAGCAGAAACGGAACACGATACCCACTGCTGAAGAAATGTGGGGCTATTTTAAATTCTACTTTCTTAAGGCGCTGTTCAGCTCAATCCTTTTATATATTATCATTGCTATCGGCACCATGCTTTGCATAATTCCCGGTATATATCTCTATCCCATTATGATGCTGGTATTGCCGATTATGATTGTTGAAAACACCAGTTTTGGCTATGCCTTTAACCAAAGCTTCAGGTTAATAAAAGACAATTGGTGGGCCACTTTTGGTGTACTCGTTATTGTTTTCATTATAATCTATGTGGCGAGTTTACTTGTGGCAGTCCCATCGGCCTTGCTTAATGCCGGCAATTTTTTTGTACGTCTTAACAGCAAAACCCCAGTAACTTTACCTGTGGCTATAATTACAACCATCTTACAGGAGGTTTCCCATGTTTTTCATATTATAACCGTTGTAGCAATAGGCTTATGTTACTTTAATCTTAGCGAAAGCAAGGAAGGTACATCCTTGAATGAACGGATAAGTCAATTCGGCACCGGTGGCCCTGATACAAACCCAACCCCAGAGGAGTATTAATATGCGCTATTTCCTGCTTGTATTATTTTTTATCCTGGGTGCGCATATCTGCTTCGCTTCAACACCTGCTTTAAAGCCTGAAAAGGCAACATCTTCAAAGCCGGCTGTATTAAAAAATGATACCTCGGTAGTAAATATTCGTCATTTTGATAGTGTCGCATTAAAAGCCTATAGCAAACAACGTGAATTTCAGTATAATGAAGAAAGCGTGGATGTTTCGTGGTGGGGCCGCTTTTGGCATTGGTTCTGGAGCTGGCTAAGTCACCTTTTTGATTTCGGCTCAAAAGGGTTAACCATGGTTGGTATAATCTGGAAGATCATCAAAATTCTATTGTTAGGAGGGGCAGCCGCAGCATTGGTCTACTTCGTATTCAATTCATCGGGGTTAAACCTGCTATCCATATTCAAGCGTAAACCCGATTCTGTTCCCATACCCTACTCAGAATTTTTTGAAGACATTAATACAATTGATTTTGATGCAGAGATAGAAAACGCCGTAGCAAAACATAACTACCGGTTTGCAGTGCGCCTTTTGTACCTGAAGTGCCTTAAGCAGTTGACCGATTCCGGGCTGATAGCCTGGCAGATAGACAAAACCAATAGCAATTATATCAATGAGCTAACAAATGATGAACAACGTTCGGCCTTTAAACAGCTTACCCGCCAGTTTGAGTATGTATGGTATGGTGAGTTTTTGATTGACGAGCCTATCTATAAAAATATTGACTCATCTTTCAAGAATTTTAATAATCATTTAGCATGAAAGATTTCAAAATATATCTTTCATTAGCAATGCTTGTGCTTGTCCTTTACCTGGCTGCACAATACAATAAACCTTTGCCAATTAATTGGCAGCCAACAATGTATTATAATGATAAGGTCCCGTTTGGTACTTATGTATTATACAGGCAATTACCACAAATATTCCCGGATACCAAAGTCACAAAAACCAATCAAACACTGAATGAGTTTTTGACTAATAAAGGGCTTACCAATAGTAATTATCTTATCCTGTCAAAATCTGTCGACATGAATAAGAGTGATTTTAAGGAAATGATTGATTATATCAGATCCGGGAATTCGGTATTCATTTCTGCACTTGAATGGAAGGGTATATTGACTGATACGTTGAATATACAAACCAGTTCAGAATACAATCAAAAGAATATCGCCCTAAATTTTACTAACTATAATCTAAAACAAACTGATAACTACAAATTCATCAGGGGGATAAGCATACAATATTTTAGCCAGTTTGATACTGCACATGCTGTAGTATTGGGTAAAAACGAGTTAGGGCATAGTAATTTGCTATCCTTTAAGTATGGGAAAGGCAACCTGTATTTATGCGCAAATCCGCTGTTGTTTACCAATTACAATTTGCTAAATAAACAGGGGGGCCGATTATGCTGCAAAAGCCTTATCTTATCTGCCTGTGCAGCCAAACATTTATTGGGATGAATTCCAAAATGGCGACATTATGGAAGATATGTCGCCAATGAGGGTATTTTTTAGCCATCCAAGCCTGCAGTGGGCTTATTATATTAGCTTGTTTAGCCTGATAATTTTTATTTTTTATGAAATGAAGCGCAGGCAAAGGGTTATTCCTGTTATTGAGCCTTTAAAAAACTCCACTGTGGATTTTGTAAATGTTGTTGGACAGG